>Ga0101942_100431_pt1 | contig 16057 bp, 12 predicted proteins | sample DewCreD2012metaG_4_FD_75243 | JGI IMG/M metagenome (GOLD analysis project Ga0101942, IMG submission 75243) | Hot spring sediment bacterial and archeal communities from British Columbia, Canada, to study Microbial Dark Matter (Phase II) - Dewar... ...
TGTTAATAGAAATCTTTTTATATTCGTTTATTATAAAATGATTTTGGGGGGTTGGATCTATTCTTCTGGAAAACACTTATAAGCCTAAGCATAAAGTATCAACGGGGACAGGATCGACTACCAACCCGATGGGGGTAATGCCCCAAGGGTTGGTAGAGGGCTGGAGATGTGAGCCCCATGCCGTTGGACTCGAAGGAGCCCCATGACCCACCTACCCTCAAGACTGGTAGGTGGCTGAGGGCTAAGTCCCTACACTCAATCATGATTACATAAAATGATTGAAATGAAAGTGTAGGGACAAACGGTTACCCTGAGAGGGGCGATGCCTAATATGCTCTCGATGAATGCGGAGGAAACGAGGTTGATGTGTCCCAGGTCTACATAAGTATATCGAGATCTATGTGGACTGAAACCTAAACTTTCTTTTATATGTAGATAGGAGGAATAGGGTGTTTAATGTGGATAGTGTGAATGCTAGATATAGGTGTGTCTCTCCTGATATTATGATTCTGAGTATAGATCCTATATATGGTGCTGGGATCCCTGCTGCTGTTGATAGCATATATAGTAGTGAGTATATCCTCCCAATTCTATTGCCATATGCCAGGCTATAGATCACAGAGTTATATGCCGGGATCCATGAGGCTATTGATAGCCCCAATGCTGTGAATGATATATATGGCAGAGCACCCCCAGGCCTTGGCTCTATAGCTAGAGTTAAGGCCGAGAAGGCTGTTAGAAGCTCTGACAATGCTAGCGTAACTATGGCATTTCTCTCTGATAGGATGCCGAATATGTATGAGGATAGAAACCAGCCCGTATTTTGAATTGTGTATAGTATTGCGACCTCGCCATCGCTGAAACCCTTTTCAGATAGATACGCCGATACCAAGGGTGACCATAAGTAGAATGAGAACCTATCTATACACCCATAGACTGCTATGAACCATATAGATCTTAGATCCTTTATGACACCAACAAGATCCAAGGATCTATCAAGCCTAGAACCTCTAGATCCGCTGGAGGTCTCTGGAAGATATGCTATTGATATAAATGCAGCCACCCATACCAAGAATAGAAGGATAAAGAGCCCTCTATAACCAACAAGCTCTCTTATAGCAAACCCACATATAGGCCCTACAATCATAGATATGGATGACGCTGTCATTATATATCCAAACCACCTACTACCACTACCCCCAGCTAGATCCATTACAAGGATATTCCTAACAACAACAGCTAGGGAGAAGAATGTATTATAGAGAACAATACTCACAGGAAATCCGAGAAAAGGCGGGAGGATAACCACCGAGAGAGGAGAAAAAGAGCCTATTATATATGATAAAAGTGCGAGAGGCCTCCTACCAAGAAGATCTATTAGAAACCCAGCTGATATAATAAAGGCTATTGACACTAAATAGGAGTATACCTCATATATAGACTGAACACTATACTCGAAGCCAGATAAATATGCATAGAATCTGATCTGATAAGCATATATAGAGCTTGAAAAGCTCGAGAAGGCACTCGAGATCAGAAGAGCCCAGAAGCCCCTATCTCTAACCCCTATTCCCTCAGGATATTATCCTCTAGGCTATAAGGGTTTCCACGCATCCTGCAAAGCGATCTAGCTGATCATATCCTATAGCCAAATATTTAGATCTCTATACAAGCTTGTCCCTAGAAAGTCGCTCCTAGAAAACCTCTCTGATTTGGTGCAGGCTCAACAACATCGTTAATAACACTAACGGCTCTTCTCGATATCCTCAACTGGGGTTTAGGCTTTATTGTATTTTGAATTTGTACTCTATTCTTAGCCCTTGGGCTTCACCAGAGCCACGGGGCAACTTCCGTTCATGCTTCTCCGCCCCTTTAGCGGGATAACCCCAGGTGGGGACCAGCACGTCTTTAGATAGATGTTGGGGGCGCGTTAAGATGCTATCTAGTCTGAGCCCGAGCCTCCTGCACTCGAAGATCCTGCCAGCCTTTTGGGATATCCATTAGCTTTTGGGGCATGATCTTTATGTTAGGTGCGGGCACATAATTAGTTCTGCATACAAGATATAAGCCTCACAACTTATCAGAAGCTATTAACACAGGCTTCTTAGGTCTTAACGATATCTAGTGCTTCACTGCAATCAAAAATACGGACAACTCGTGTAGATGGATGTATAGAGGTAGTCGTGCCGATGCCATATGTGGTGGGGAATCTTTTTGGCTTTGTGTGGTGGCGCCGCGGCCGGGATTTGAACCCGGGTCACGGGCTGTCTACTGCGCCCACAGGCCCCATATTACTATAGTCTATTATGGCTTATAAACCATATTATGGGGAGCCAGGTTATTAGGGGAAAAGTTTCTTTTTAGCTATGTCTCCTCTTCAGCCTCTTCGATCATTATGATATTGTCCTCAGGTATCCCTAGCTCTTTTATCAATATGTTTTTAACCCTATATCTGTGATCCCCCTGGAGCTCTATTCTTCCATTCTTGGCAGTACCTCCCGTTGCTAGCTTCGATTTTAGCATAGATGCTATTTTTCTCAGATCCTGCGTCTCATCCAGACCCTCTATTATTGTTACCTCTTTACCAAACTTTCTTTTCTCTAGCCTTATTTTAACGAGCTGTTGTTCCGCGACAAGCTGTCTACATATCTCTGGGGGCAGACCCCCACATATGTTCTCGAGGGAGCTTTTCATGTTCTCCTCAGTGCACCCGTCTATATAGTGCTAAGTGGGCTAATATATTTGCCTCCATGGATCTATTGCTTTGGATTTGGCATTTGATCCAATATATCCTTTGTCATTTTCTTTAGCTCCTCATGCTTTGACTTATATACTTCTGTGTATGTCTGAGCCCACCTTATTGTAGAATCTCCCCTGCTGAATCTATCGTACTGCTCATACCTTATCCCAGCCTCTGATCCTATAACGTCCCAAAGGAGATTGAATAGCTTAACCCTCTCTAGGGCATTTATACCCTTCATAGAGAGGTATTTCTCTATATAGACCCTCTCTTCGGTGTTCTCGAAATCCTTTATCGATGACGGTATCGGTATAGAAGCTCCTGCTGATATTAGTCTCAAGATCTCGTTAGCCCTTGGGAGAGCCTTCATGTTGAAATGACTAGCAGCAATAGCTATCTGGGCATTGGGTCTAACGATGTTTGGAAGCTCCTCAGCAAGCTCTATTGAGCCGTATATTGCTGCCTCGTTCAGTGCTAGATATATAAGGATCTCTCCTAGCTTCTCCTGAACATTTATGAAAGAATCTATGCCAGAAGCCTGGGCAACAGCGATAGCTAGGCCGGCGAGGAACTTAAGCCGGCAGTAGTGCTGAATAACGAAGTGCCAGTTAAACCAGGCTCTCAGCCTAACCTCGTGCCACATAAAGTTCTCTATCTCCTCAGGCTTTTTATAGAATATAATGTTCTCCCTGGGGATCAACACATCATCGAAGATCAGTAGACCATCGCTCTCCTCATATCTTGAGGATATAGGGTACTCAAACTCAGAATAGCCGTCCCTCGGTGCAAAAGATCTCCTAGCAAGAACTTTCACTCCCTTAGTGTTTGTTGGGATTGCAAAGAAGATCGCATATCTAGGATCCGTATCCCTTCTTATGTTTGGGAGATACCATAGCCACTCAGCATATGCAGCAGATGTTGAGATCATAGCGGCTCCTCTAACCACAACCCCTTCACTCGTCTCTCTAAGAACCCCAGCCCATATATATGGATCTGGCCACTGGGATGGAGGCTTTGATCTATCATACATGGGGGCAACTATTGCGTGAGTAAAGAAGAGATCCCTCTTAGCATGCTCCCTATAGATCTCTATTGCGTTCTCACCAAACTTTGATCCAAAGTGCTTTGAGAAGTAGTCATGGTGGGCTGCGAAAACAGCGCTCCACATGTTAAGATAATCAGGGCTCCTGCCAAAGAACCCCTTATAGTGGTCATAGATCGTTATAAGGCCCTCAGCAAGTCTTCTAAGATCAGGCTTAGATCTAGGGATCATGAATGATATGCCCACCTCATCACCAAGCACGGGGCTATAGTGCCTAAGCTTCTCTCTTTTCTCAGGATCCCAGTGGAGATCATAGTAGCTGGCTGTAGTCCTAACAGGGATTTTGAAAGCAGGGTGATCAACGATGTTGTCTACAACCTTTCCATCATAGTATACAACAGGGTGGTTACCCTCCCTAAGAGACCTTATATAATCCTCCCCTCTTCTTATCATTGCTACCACCTTATCGTTGGCATCATGCTCGAATAACCTTCAAGGGGTTTCATGCCACCACCCACTATTGATTCTACAGGCTTTACCTCTTTCCATCTCTCAGGGATTGGTCTTCCCCAGAAATCGGATCTATACCTAGCCTGATCGAATCTCCAGACTATAGGTCTCCACTTATCAGGATCTAGTATCACATAGTCACCGGTGTATAGCTCTATCCTTATCCCATCTAGATCTCTTATATAAAAGTAGAAGGCCCTCGTAGCACCATGCCTTCCAGGCCCTCTCTCTATCGAATCCCAAAATCCTGAGCTAGATAGTATATCGGCTATTCTGACCATATCTCTAAACTCATAAACAACATAGGCAACATGATGGAACCCCGGACCCGGCTTCTCCCCGATTGTTTTTCCGAGGGCGACATCGTGCGAGTCGTGCTTATAATACGAGGTAACCCATGCTGCATGCTTACTACCATCTTCTCCTAAGAAGTACTCTGTCAATATGAAGCCCAGATCCTCTGTGTAGTATCTAAGAGCCTGATCCAGATCCTTTACCGGGAGCGATATATTAACATGGGAAAGCCTAATGGGGGGAGCGCCTCTATACTCGCTATACCTAAGCCCAAGATCCCCTGTATACTCCATATCATAGTAGAAAACTAATGGAAACCCGTATGGATCCTCAACAGCTATAGCATCAGCAACAGCCTTCTCCCTAAACTTAGTAACCGGGAGACCTAGGGATCTATAGTAATCCCTAACCATATCAAGATCCTCAGGTCTTAAAACCCTGAAGGCTATATATGAAAGACCAGCCACGGATCCCCTTCTAAGAACAAGGCTGTGATGCTGACCTTCCTCAACGCCTTTTAAGTATATCTCCTCACCACTCCTCTCAATCTCCACAAAGCCTAAGAGATCCACATAGAAATGCCTAGCCCTATCGAGATCCGTTACTCTGAGCCCCACATGGGAGATCCTATGTATACCAAATGCTGGCAACTAACCACCGATAAGTGTTATAACTAGATAATTAATATGGGTTCAATTAAATCTATTAGATTAAATATTTTGCATAATAGTATTACCCCGATCATAGTGAAGGATCGCTGACAATCCTTAAGGAGCAATTTATCGGCAGATCTAGATGTGAAAGCCATTATGAGCTGTCTCGTCTTAACTATTGATCGAGCATCTCTTAAATATATTAATTCATGTGTATACCTATCTATAGATTCGCTCCCCAGAGATCCACTATTTGGTGAGAAGATGCAAGCCTCGGATGAGAGCCCCCTTGAAGTGAGACGAAGCCTTGGACTAGCACCAAGGGCTAGCCCAGCTTAAGGAATTAAAAACCCAGTGATCAGGGAAGCGATGTATGAGTGAATCGGGTTATCTGCAGAGTTCCTTCTCTTCTCTCCTAGCCCTATCTAGATCCTCTATAGTGTCTATATCGATAACAACTCCTGGGTCGCTTGTATCTACATAGAGCACGTTGTCTTTATGTCTCTCTATAAGGATCCTAGCTCCAACGTCTCCCGAGAGCTCAAGGATCTCTGGAATTATCTCTGACGATATGAGAACAGGATTGCCCCTGGCACCGCTATATGTTGGTATAACCATTACGGGATCAGCACCCCTATCCCTGGCCTCTCTATAGGCTTTGGCTATGTTAAGAATAGTGCTGGGTCTAACAAAGGGCTGGTCGGAGAGTATTACTATGAATGCCTCAACCCTACCCTCAAGAGCCTTCACTCCGGCTATGAGACTTGTAGCTATCCCCTCCATATATCTATCGTTAAAGACAATCCTAAGCCTTTCTAGATAGCTCCCAAGAGCATCAAGGATCTCTCTAGCCGAATGGCCAAGCACTAGAACTACTTCTCCAAACCCGAGACCATGGATCTTGCTAACAACAACCCTTATCATGGGCTCGCCACAGATCTCTATAAGCTGCTTGGGGAACCCCATTCTCTTTGAGGCTCCTGCCGCCAGTATTATAGCCCCTATACCTCTTAGATCTATACTCATAGCCAGCGCCTCTGCAGAGCTAATATTGTGGGCGGCTAGAGGGCTATATAGAGATATGATCACTCTATAGATGGGCTACTGGTTGCTGAACTCGCTGCTGCCAGATCCAATAATCGCCCCTATAAAGCCGAGGAATAGTGGTGATGGCGATAGAGGTCTGCTTCTATACTCTGGATGCGCCTGTGTTCCCACAAAGAATCTATATCCCCTGAGCTCCATGAAGTCCGGGAAGCCCTCATCACTGTAGCCACTCACTATAAAGCCCACGCTCTCTAGTTTATCAACATATCTGGGGTTAACCTCGTATCTATGCCTATGCCTCTCATATACTTCATCGGATCCGTAGAGGTTATGAACTATAGTACCCTCCACCAGCTTGCTCCTGGTTAGCCCAAGCCTCATTGTTCCTCCGAGCCTTGTTACTCTCTTCTGGCTCTCTAGGAGATCAACAACTGGGTGGGGCGTGCTGGGGTCTATCTCTGTAGAGTTAGCCCTCTCAAGGCCTGCTAAATTTCTTGCTATCTCTACAGCCATTAGCTGTAGTCCAAAGCATATGCCCAAGGTTATGTTCTTATTCTCTCTGAGCAGCCTTAGCATTGCCACCTTACCCTCTGCGCCTCTTCTCCCAAATCCTGGGAGTACTATGTACCCTGCTTTCTCATCAACATATCTCTCAGGATCTATTCTCCCAGCCTCTATATCTGTTGCCTCAACCCACTCAATCTCTGGTTTAATCATGTGTTCAGCTGATGCATGCTTTACAGCCTCTACTATGCTTATATAGCTGTCCCTCACCTTTGTGTATTTGCCAACCATGTATATCTTAACTCTTTTGGATGAGTTCTCAAGCTTTCTCACAAACCCCTCCCACGATGATAGATCTGGCTCTCTATATGGTATACCAAGTCTTTCGGAGATTTTTCTTGTGAGCCCCTGGCTATGAAGGATCAGTGGTATTCTATATATATTATCAACATCAGGATCGCTGAAGATCATGTCGGGAGGCACACTAGTGAATAGAGAGATCTTCCTTCTAGCCTCTTCAGTCAAAGGCTTCTCACCCCTAGCAATTATTATATCAGGCTGAACCCCTATCCTCCTAAGCTCCTGCACAGAGTGTTGCAGGGGCTTGGTCTTTATCTCCCCAATGCTTCTTAGAAAAGGCACCAGGGCTACATGGATATATAGAACGTTATTAAAACCCTCCTCAAGCCTAAGCTGTCTAGCAGCCTCTATAAATGGAAGCCCCTCTATATCTCCAACAGTACCCCCAATCTCTACTATAGCTATATCAGCCCCCTGACTTCTAGCAACCTCCCTGATCCTGTTCTTAATCTCGTTTGTTATATGTGGAATAACCTGCACACACTCGCCTAGGTACTCACCCTTTCTCTCTTTCTCAATAACAGATAGATAGATCTGCCCTGTAGTTATGTTGTTAGTTCTTGAAAGGGACTTCCCCAAGAACCTCTCGTAGTGGCCTACATCTAGATCTGTTTCGGCACCATCATCTGTGACAAAGACCTCTCCATGTGCGTAGGGATTCATAGTTCCTGCATCTATATTTATATAGGGATCGATCTTTATTGCTGTAACGCTATAACCAGATCTAGAGAGCAGGTTTGCTATAGATGCAACAACAATACCCTTCCCCACACTACTTAGAACCCCCCCGGTTACTATTATATATTTCACCAACCCAAAACACATTTAAATATATAGAACTGAGGATATATAAGCAATAGCTCTAATAGAGCTAACACCCCAGTTAGAATCCAAGCTAGGGATTTCTAGAAAACATCTGCCTCAGTAGGATTGGCAAATATTAGAGCCCAAATATTATATGAGGGGAGAGAAGAATGAGAATCCCCGCCATATTCCCCACATCAGTTGTTGGGAGCTTCCCAAGACCCTCCTGGCTTGTTAAGGCGATCGAGGATCGCGCCTCTGGGCGTTTAGATCCCAGCGAGTTTGAGGATCTATTAGACGACTCTGTAAAGGTAACTATAAAAGAGCAGGAGGTTATTGGCATAGATGTTATATCAGATGGGGAGCAGAGGAGATTCTCATTCTTCTACGCAGAGCTCTTCAAGGGCATGGAGTACAGACCTATCTACAGCCTTGCGAGCCTAAGGGGTTCTGATGCAATTCAGTACCTAAGATCTATTGGCATGCCTGAGGGTGTTAGGCACCCAGTCACTATAGGGGATCTGGATATAGACGAGGAATTCCTGAAAAGGGAGGCTGGCTTTGCCCTCAGATATAGTATAAAGCCCCTTAAGGTGGCTCTTCCAAGCCCCTATCTCCTTATGATTGACTCCTGGAACGAGGATCTATCTTCCCAAGCATATCCAAAGCCGGAGGATCTAGGGTTTGAGGTGGCTAAGATCATTAATAGGGCTATAAGGATTCTAAGGGATCTAGGTGTCTTCTTTGTACAGCTAGATGATCCGGGGCTCACTGATCCCATAGATCCTACATATTATAGGCTCATAGAGATGATCAACGGCTACAAGCCTAGAACACCAATAGAGGAAGAGCTGAACCTGGCTAGGGATCTAATAAACGAGGCTGTGAAGGGCGTATCAGGCATCAAGATAGGGCTCCACATATGCAGGGGCAACTGGCCAGGACCCGAGGATAGGATGCCAAAAGGTGGTTATAGAAAGATCCTGCCATGGGTTCTCGATATTAGGGTCGAGCAACTAGTATTAGAATATGCCACACCGCGGGCAGGATCTATAAGGGATCTAGAGGGCTACGGAATAGAGAAGGAACTCGGGCTCGGGGTTATAGATGTTAAGAACCCAAGAATAGAAACCCCTGGAGAGGTTATCTCAAGGGTTAACGAGGCTTCTAGATATATAGATCCTGGCAAAATATGGCTTAACCCCGACTGCGGCTTTGCATCAGGAGCTACATGGCCTGTGCAGCCTAGAAAAAGATCATTTGAGAAGCTGAGACCAATGGTCGAAGCCGCCAAGATACTTAGAAGGGAGTATGGGTATCAATAGCACACATACCTCCTAACCAACCCCTGAGGAGTTCGGGTTTCATGGGGCTTGATGTGTTTTAACATTAAGCCCTCTTTCCTATTCTCTATGATGATAGTGCGTGTGAGCCTCGGGAGCCATTCCCTAGCAATACTTGGTATGCATGCTAAGCACACGAGACTAAACCTATGCCTCTTCTGATAGAATTAGTTGCAGGCCCATAAGGTCTAGGAGAGATCACCAGCTTTATTATCGCTAGCTTATACTATTTGGGAGATGTGAGGGATAGGAAATAGAGGTTCTAGTAAGCATCGTGATTCCTACATATAATGAGGCTGAGAATATAGGTGAGCTTCTAACCAGGATTAGGAGTTCTCTTGAGGAGGTTAGGGGAGGCTATGAGGTTATTATTATCGATGATTCCTCTATAGATGGTACAGCGGATCTTGCCGAGAGTGTTGGGAGGGAGCTGGGGATCCCTGTTAGGGTTATCGTTAGGAGAGGGGTTAGGGGTCTTGCTAGCGCTGTTGCTAGGGGTTTTAGAGAGGCTCATGGAGAGTTTATCCTAGTTATAGATGCGGATCTTCAGCACCCTCCTGAGAAGATTCGTGAGATGCTCTCAAGGGCTGTTAAGGAGAACCTGGATCTAGTTATAGCCTCTAGATATATAGAGGGCGGGGGTATAGAGGGATGGGGAATGCATAGAAGGCTTCTATCTAGGCTTGCGAGCATGGTTACAAGGATTCTTATACCCAGGGCTAGGGGTATTAGGGATCCTCTCTCCGGCTTCTTCCTTATAAGGAGGTCTTCGATCATGAACATGGATCTAGACTCTATAGAGAGTCATGGAAGGAGCTTTAAGATCCTCCTAGAGATCCTTGTTAAGGGGAGGATAGAGAAGGTTGCAGAGCACCCATATATATTCAGCCCCAGGAAGAGGGGTAGAAGCAAGCTTGGGCTGATGGAGAGCATCGAGTTCATAAAACAGGTTATGGAGCTGAGCGAGTATAGATTGCCCAAGTTCATGCTAGTAGGGCTCTCGGGCGTTCTTGTTAACAATCTTATTCTATATATACTCACAACGCATCTTCTAGTCCCTGTATATATATCATCACCAGCAGCAATAGAGATCGCTACAATAAATAACTTCACCCTAAATGAGAGGTGGACATTCAAGAAATTCAGACAGACCGGGGGATGGGTATCAAGGCTGGTAAAATACCACGCAGCAGTAGGTCTTGGAAACCTTGTTAACTACATAACAGTCCTCGCCCTACACAGTCTCCTCGGGGTTATCGCATCAAATATACTTGGGATAGGACTTGGATTCATAACAAACTACCTAGTAAGCTCGGAATTCGTGTGGGAGATTGCTAAAAATAGTAATATATATGAGAGAGAAACCGGTAATAAGCGATCCTAGTCCTCCCACACTATCCAAGAGAAGCTATATAAACTCCCATCCAAGAATTCTATAGGTGATATCTTTTGGCTTTCAGGAACACTTTGTACCTTGTTGCTATAGTGCTTGTAGTGATCATAATTATAGGTCTTATAATATTCATCAGAATACCAGGCCCAAGCCCTGCAACACCAACCAGCCCCTCCCCGGCCTCTCCTATATATCCCACCACATCTCCTGCAATAGTGTATACAACAACCACAGCTAGGCAGACAGTAACATCCCCAGCCTCTCCTATGCCTGCTAAGTTGAGTGTTATAATAGCCACTGGGGGTGTTGGGGGTGTTTATTTCTACTATGGGGGCACGATAGCAAATATAATATCTAACTTCACAGATATCGAGGCAACTAGTATACAGACTGCAGCATCTATAGATAATCTCATCCTGATAAGGGATAAAACAGATCTTAGCAAGGGGGTGCTATACTGTGCTACTGTGCTACCTGACTCAGCATATCTAGCCTACACAGGCCAGCATGAGAGGTTCAAAGACAATCCAGCACCGATAGCTATACTATGGGCTATGTACCCTAACTATCTCCATATAGTAACAACAACTGATTCTGGTATTAAGACTATAGCCGACCTCAAGAGCAAGAGAGTATCCACAGGGGCTCCGGGTAGTGGTACAGAGGTTGAGGCCCTACTACTGCTAAAGATTGCCGGGATAGATCCTGCAAAGGATTTCTCGAAATGGGAGAAGCTCGGTGCTGCTGAGAGCGCTGATGCCCTCAGAGATGGTACTATAGATGCCTACTTCTGGAGCGGGGGGATCCCCACAGGTTCTATAGTAGAGTTAGCCAGAACTCTATCCCAGAGGGGTAAGCAGATATACCTTGTCCCTATAGATAACTCTACAGCCAGAGCGTTCGCCTCAAAATATCCAGGCCTCGCCTCACCCGGTGTTATACCAAAGACAGTCTACGGGGCTCCTGAGGATACGCCAACACTTACATTCTGGAACATGTTTGTATGCCATAAGAATGCTCCAGCAGATGTTATCTATAAGATAACCAAGGCTGTATTCGAGCATCTAGATATGCTTCAAAAGGCTGTCTCAGCAGCTAGGGATACCAAGCTTGAGAACGCCCTTCTATATTATAATGGTACTATACCATATCACGAGGGGGCCCTCAGATACTACGAGGAGAAAGGTATTCTTAAGAGGTAGCGGTGGAGCTTATTGAGATCAAGATCTTTTATAGAGAGACTCCTTTTTATCGTAGCAATAGTTGGGGCTCTCTATCACCTTTACCTCATCATACACCCCTATACTCCCATATCATATTGGTATAGAATAGGAATTTTTGATCTAACACAGCTGCAGAGAGGAACCCACGTGTTCTTCATCCTAGCAGTGGGCTTCCTGCTATCATACCTCACTAGATGGAGTATATTGTCTATTGGATTTAGATGGATCCTAACACTAGTCCTCACAATAGCCTCCGGCTTTATAGCTATTCTCTCAATCTCGGCCCTATTATCTAGGGGAGCCCTTGCACCTGCTCTTATGGTGCTCATTACATGGGTTCTCTCAATGGTATTACCCCTAGCTAGGCCCCTAGCGAGGAGAGCTCCTCTAGAGATGTCTGATATAGCGCTTGCTATCCTATCCTTCATACCATACATATATCTTGTTTATAACTACCAGGATCTAATATACAGGGCAGTCCTCCCAGAGCCTATGGATATAGCAATGGGATGGGCCATGACATTCATGCTCATGGGGCTGGTTCTAAGGCTTGTGGGGCCCGAGATGCCTATCCTCGTGTGCGCCTTTATACTATACGATATATATGGCTACCTACTCCCAAGACCCTGGTTCCACCCTGGATTCGACGTTGGCTTTCTAGCTGGGAAGCTCTATATAGAGACAGAGGCTGCCCTCCTGGGCACCGTAACAGGGGTTTCTGCTAAATACGTGGTATACTTCACAATACTCTCTGGCTTGCTAGGAGCCCTCGGATATGGAGGCGCCATGGCCAAGGTTTTCCTATCCCTCCTAGGCAGAAGCCCTGCGAGTGTTGGGAGAGCCACAGTGGGGCTTGGCATCGGGATGGGCATGGTCTCAGGCTCTGGGGCTGCTGACACGGCATTCATAGGATCTACTATGAAGCCCCTCTATAGAGCGGCTGGCTATAGGGATCTCGATGCTGCCGGCCTCGCCGCAAACGCTGGAACCCTGGCCTATATAACACCCCCTATTCTTGGTTCGGCAGCCTTCTTAATGGTGGAGCTCCTGGGTATACCATATACATGGGTTATTATAATGTCCATAGGCCCTGCTCTGCTCTATGCCATATCGATCCTGCTCTATAATGGGTTCTATGTTAGAAAAACAGGGATCAAGCCTGTTGATATGAAGCCGGATAAAAGATTCTCCCCATTATATGTGATCCCATTCATCCCCCCAATAATAATTCTGACTATCGTATCGCTGGGGTATAGCATAACCCTTGCTGTCTTTATATCAATAGTCCTAGCCCCCATAATTGCGATTCTTGATAAGGGTATGAGAAACAACCTCAGGAAGATCCCAGAGGGGTTTGCCGAGGGTCTCAAGCTGTTAGTACCTGTTGGTGCGAGCATTGTTATGGCCAACATAATAATGGCCATGGTTGTTGTCTCAGGACTTCACCAGAAGTTCGCCCTGGCCCTGCTCCAGATAGTGGGTGGTAACCTGATCTACGCTGTTCTGTTCGCATTCTTCTTCTCGCTACTCCTGGGCATGGGTGTCCCCCCAATAGCAACCTATACACTGGCATCTCTCCTAACAGCTCCGATAATTATTAAGCTAGCTGTGGCTTCCGGAATACCTGAGGAGGCGGCAACCCTCGCTACACATATGTTTCTATTCTACTGCGCGATGCTGGCAGATATAACACCTCCCGTAGCGCTCTCGGCTTTTGCCGCGGCAGCTGTATTCGGATCCGATCCTATAAAGGTGGGGGTGAGGGCATCCATGGTAGCTCTCCCCAAGTATCTATATGTACCTAGCTTTATATGGTCATACTGGGGAACAGGGCTTCTAGTGCTCCCCCTAACCCTAACAATGCCCATCACGGAGACCTTTGCTCTAATGGCAACAAGGTTTGCTGCAGTGCTTGCGGGGACTGTTTTTGTCTCAGCAGCAAATGCAGGCTATCTGGGCTGTAGCCTATCAATGCCGCTCAGGATCCTCCTGGTAGTGTTCGGCATAATGCTTGTTATACCATCAGAGATCCTCAATATAGTGGGCCTCATAGGAGGCTTATCAATAACGATTCTATCTATGAGGCTAGGGATATCTTGCGGACAAGAATGATCCTTAGGATGGTATTAATACTAGCAGCCATATCCCTCACACTAACCCTCATACTCTACATAGCCCTTATAGACCTAAGCTATGTTGAGATCTATATAGATGATTCTATCATATATAGATTTATAGTCCCCTGTGGATCAGAAGTATCTATTTCATTCAACAACAGCTATACAGGCTCGCCAGTGGCAATCACCCTCGAAATCTGCAGAGAATTCAGGGGGGCAGGGATGATAACAGATGCTGCAGGCTATGAATACTATTCACAGGATATTCTAGATGTCAATATGAGTCTAAAAACCTATAAATCAAAAGAGATCATTTTCTGCACATCCCAGAAACTAGAGATAAAGATTCTTGGCAACAAACTATTAATCAATAACAGCTGCGCTAGAATAAAAAGCCGAGATCTCATTAAACTCTCAACGCCCTAAAGCACGATCTTACCATAAATCTATTATGAATATCGCCTAGCAAAGGGGCTCAGCCTACATAGGCCTCTGACCTCCTCACCGCCCTAAAGGGCGAGGCTTTCAGATTGTAAAAGCCCATGTAGGCTGAGCTCCTACTAAGAGAAGCTCAAGATAATATATTAGAGAGGGGATAGGCTTCCGGTTCTGCTAGAAATCCACTAATTTATCCTGGTTTTAGGTGGTGCTGCATATAACTTATGTGTGAATAGATCTGGGTGTTGATGATGAGTGTTCGCTGCCTGGTTGCGATAGTCATAGCTGGCATGCCTGGCTCTGGCAAGACTGTTTTCTCTGATGTTGCTAGGGAGATGGGTTTTGGCGTCTATGTTATGGGAGATGTCATAAGAGAGGAGCTTGTTAGGAGGGGTCTTCCGATTACTAGGGATAATATGTCCCTTGTTGCTAGGGAGATGAGGGTTTTACATGGTGAGGATATTGTTGCTAGGAGGATTGCTGATAAGATCTTCATGGATAGGTGCAAGCTTGTGAGCAGTGATGGGTGTTGCCATGTTGTGATAGATGGTGCTAGATCTATCAGTGAGCTGGATCTATTTAGGAGGGTCTTCTCAAGAGTTATTCTGGTGGCGATACACGCCAGCCCGAGAGCGAGATTCGCTAGACTAGTCTCTAGGGGTAGGGATGGGGATCCTAGGAGTTGGGAGGATTTCGAGATGAGGGATAGGTTTGAGCTGTCAATGGGTTTGGGGAGCCTTATAGCATTGGCCGATATCATGATCATCAATGAAGGGATAGATCTAGAGGACTTCAGGGCCAAGTCGAGGGAGATCCTTGTGAACATATATAGAGGGGGCTTACCAAAATACTTAGCTTAGATATTACCAGATCTGAGGAGGTATTCAGCAAGCTTCTTCTCACCCCTTCTAAAGTGGTATACAAAGGTGGCGGGGCTTATACCCATTATCCTGGCTATATCGGCAGCCCTAGCCCTCCTCGGGTAGTCTAGATAGCCTGTTCTTAGAGCTAGCTCGAGGGCTTTTCTCTCGTATGGTGTGAGCATATCTCTAGCTCTCCAGCCTATATATATAGGATTTATGCTATCTATGGATAACCTTGCAATTCTCCCCATGTTTTTTAGTGTTCTCTCTATTATTCCTTCTATCTTCTTGGAAGATCTTGGGATCAGTATTCTCCACTTCTCAGCACCACCAGAGATCTCTTGATCTAGTATAAGACCTCCAAGCCTATATACTAGATCAGATATAGATCCCTCTCTAACACTTCTAAAATCAACCAGCGCAAAGCGCTCCCTCTCACCATTTATATAGGAAACCTTCTGAACAGATCTCACATTAGTCTCCACAATACCCCTATGCCTTCTCAGCATGCTTATAAAGGTCCTTAAATCCTTTCCGGCAACAGCTATGCTTGCTATAAAGGTCTCTCTATCTATGAACTCCTGCCTAAGGGTTTTTATCCTTATATCATAACCTCCGGTCATCATGGTCCAGCAGCCATCGTGCTCTATCTCAAAATAGACTATGCTGGCTCTTCCAGCCATGCTCTCCAACTCATAGTAATATGAGTCCTTAAATATATAAAAT
>Ga0101942_100433_pt1 | contig 15833 bp, 14 predicted proteins | sample DewCreD2012metaG_4_FD_75243 | JGI IMG/M metagenome (GOLD analysis project Ga0101942, IMG submission 75243) | Hot spring sediment bacterial and archeal communities from British Columbia, Canada, to study Microbial Dark Matter (Phase II) - Dewar... ...
CCACGACCGCGACGCCCACCCAACCCCGGGAACCCTTGCTGCTCTGCACTTCCAGGTTCTGCATCCGTTCCCGGTACTCCGCCGCCCCGAGCTCGCCCCGGGCCAGCCGTTCCCTCAGGACCCGGCGCACGTCCTCCCCACCGCTGTTCCGAGGGAACAGCAGCGACACCACCGCGGCGGCCAGGACCGCCACCAGCACCCAGAAAGCCACCATCCACAACATCACGAGTCTCCTCCGGGGTCAGTCTACGTGGCCTCGGTGAGGCGTACCTGCGCCGTCCGTGAAGAATCGGTGAAGGTGCTACCCGGCCCGGGGCAGGGTGAAGGTGAACGTGCTCCCCCGGCCCGGGCCGGGGCTCGATGCCCAGATGCGGCCCCCGTGGAGCTCCACCAAGCCCCTGGCGATGGTCAGCCCGATCCCCGTCCCGCCACCGGCCCGCGCTCGGGATCGGTCGACCCGGTAGAACCGCTCGAAGATGTGGGGCAGGTGCTCCGCGGGAATTCCGATCCCGGTGTCAGTCACCGACACCGCCACCTCCCCGTCCACGGCCCACGCCCGCACGGTCACCTGGCCTCCGGAGGGGGTGTACTGAAGGGCGTTCCCCAGAAGGTTGGTCAGTACCTGGGCCACCCGGTCGGGGTCTGCGAGTACGCGGGGCAGGTCCGCGGGGACCTCTACCGAGAGGTGGACTCCCTTGTCCAGGAACTGCGGCCGCAGCCGAGCGAGCACCACCTCCAGTAGCTCGTCGACCGCCGTAGCTCTTCGCCGCAACTCAACCCGCCCGGCCTCCACCCGCGACAGTTCCTGGAGGTCCTCCACTAGGCGCTCGAGTCGGCGGACCTCCCGGCGCATGCGGCCCAGCAGCTCGGGGGTGGGCTCCAGAACCCCGTCCAGCAGACCTTCCAGGTAACCCGCCAGTCCTGCGAGGGGCGTGCGCAGCTCGTGCGCCACATCTGCCACGAGATCCCGGCGGGCACGCTCCAGCCGCTGCAGGGAGGCCGCCATGCGGTTGAATTGGTCCGCGAGCTCCCCCAGCTCGTCCGCGGACCGCACCGGAACCCGCTCCCCGTACCGGCCGGAGGCGATCCGGTCCGCGGCCTGCCGCATCGCCTCAATAGGGTCCACGATCCTGCGAGCCACAAAGGTGGCCACCGCGGACGCTACCACGACAGAGGCGGCCACCGCCACCAGCACCGCGGTGCCCACCGCCTGTTGGAATCCCGCGAACAGCTCCTCGACCAGCCCTACTTCACCTCCCAGCCGGTCCGCCATGCTGGCGAGGTGGTCCGCGAACGCCACCGGCGCGAGCCCCCATGCAGTCCCCCAGGCCACTACCGCACCGGTGGCGATGACGACCAGGAAGGCGAGGAGGAGCTTGGGGAACAGCCGCGTGGGCATGCTACCCGGGTTCGTCCACGAACCGGTACCCCACGCCGCGAACCGTGCCGATGAAGGAGGGGTGCGCCGGGTCGTCTCCTAGCTTCCGGCGGAGCTCCTTGATGTGTGCGTCCACCACCCTCTCGTCGCCGAAGTAGTCGTGGCCCCACACCCGCTCGATGAGCTGCTCCCGGGTCCACACCCGGCCGGGGAAGGACGCCAGGGCCCGCAGCAGGTCGAACTCCAGGGGCGTCAGGTTCACCCGCTCCCCGTCCCGCCACACCTCCCGCCGTGCCGGGTCGATCCGGAGCCGCCGGAACACCAGGGGGGCTTCCGGGACCTCCGCCCGGCCGCGGCCCCGGCGCAACACCGCGCGGATCCGGGCCACCAGCTCCCGGGGGCTGAAGGGCTTGGTCACGTAGTCATCCGCCCCCAGCTCCAGGCCCACCACCCGGTCTGTCTCCTCCGCCTTCGCGGTGAGGAGGATCACGTAGGGCTCGCCCTCGGCCCGCAACCGACGGAGCACCTCCAGCCCGTCCAGGCCAGGAAGCAGAACATCCAGCACCACCACGTCGGGGCGGAAGGTCCGGGCCGCGACAAGGGCAGCCTCCCCGTTCCCCGCGGTCTGGACCTCGAATCCCTCGCGGGTCAGGTACGACCCCAGGAGGCTCAGGATCGCCTCATCGTCGTCCACCACGAGGACGCGTACCATCTACCCTCATGGTAGACGCTGCGGTCTACCGTCTACTGGAGGAGTTTCCGCAACTCCTCGTACTGCTCCGCGGTGATTTCCCCCCTCGCCAGCCGTTCCCGGAGGATCTCCAGGGCGCTGTCGGATCTTTCCCGCCGCGCGAGCCCGACAACTACCAGGGCCACACCCGCCACCAGGAGGAGGAGGAAGACGGGGAGGTGGAGGGCCTCCAGGTCCACCCGCTGGAGGAGGCTTGCCGCTGGGAAGGCTAAAAGGGTGACGATCCCCCCGTGCCCCAAGGCGAAAAGGGCGCCGTTAAGGGGAGAGGGCCTCACCCGGGAGAGCCCGTCCACCGCCGCCAGGTGGTCGGGGTCCACGCCGTGGCGCATCCCCAAGGCCACGGCCAAAAGCTCGAGCCCCGTCATGGGGCACCTGCCTTTTGCGGGGAATAGAGGGCTTGGGACCGGTATCCGCTTCTCTTCATCGCTGCCTCCTTTCGCCCCTGCTCGGGGGCAGGTGAGGCGCGCACCGGGGCGGGTATTCGGGCTTCCGGCCTAGACGGTGGACCTATGGGTTGGGCCGGTTACCGTTGCGGCACAGCGCCGGACTCTCACCGGTCTTCCCCCTTTTGCGCCCCAGGACATCCGGGCCCTGGGGCACCCCGGCCGCACGGGCCCCCCATGGGGGGCTTGGCTTAGGTTCTACCCCTTCCCCTGCCCGGCCGTCAAGCCCGGGCCCTTGACACCCTTCACGAGCCCGGCTACCATTAGGGCCAAGATGCGCGCGGTCCTCACCCTATCCCTGGCGCTGGTCCTAATCGTAGGGCCGGCGGGGGGCAGGGTGTAGCGGTCTAAGGCGCATCCGTAGGCCCCCCCGGAGAACCCGGGGGGCCTTGGTTTAGGAGGGGGAGATGAAGGGAGCGGAGGCACTGTTAAAGGCGCTGGAGCGGGAGGGGGTGGAGGTGGTCTTCGGCCATCCGGGCGGGGCCATCATGCCCACCTACGATGCCCTTTACGATAGCCCCATCCGCCACATCCTGGTGCGGCACGAGCAGGGGGGCGTCCACGCCGCCACCGGCTACGCCCGGGCCTCGGGCCGGGTGGGGGTGGTCATGGCCACCTCGGGGCCGGGGGCGCTGAACCTGGTCACGGGCTTGGCGGACGCCATGATGGACTCCACCCCGGTGGTGGCCATCACCGGGAACGTTCCCCGGGCCCTGATCGGCACCGACGCCTTCCAGGAGGCGGACGTGACCGGGGTCACCATGCCCATCACCAAGCACAACTACCTGGTCCAGGACGTGAACGACCTCCCCCGCATCGTCAAGGAGGCCTTCCACATCGCCTCCACGGGCAGGCCGGGCCCGGTCCTCATTGACATCCCCAAGGACGTGCAGCTTGCCGAGTTCACCGGCGAGTTTGACGCAAAGCTGGACCTTCCCGGCTACAGGCCCACCCTGAAGGGCCACCCCAAGCAGATAGAGCGGGCCCTGGACGCCCTGGAGAAGGCCGAGAGGCCCGTCCTCATGGTGGGGGGCGGGGCGCAGCACGCCCACGCCGAGCTCCTCGCCTTCGCCGAGAAGACGGGGCTGCCCGTGATCACCACCCTGATGGGCCTTGGGGCCTTCCCCGGGAACCATCCCTTATGGCTTGGGATGCCGGGGATGCACGGTACCGTGGCCGCCAACCGGGCCATCCACCACGCGGACGTGATCCTTGCCATCGGCCTTCGCTTTGACGACCGGGTCACGGGCAAGGTCTCCCGCTTCGCCCCTCACGCCCACACCATCATCCACGTGGACATTGACCCGGCGGAGATCGGCAAGGTGGTGCGCACCCACATCCCCATCGTGGGGGACTCGAGGCTGGTTCTCAAGGAGATGCTCAAGGGGGCCAAGCCCTTGAGGCTCGCCGCCTGGTGGCGGGAGCTGGAGGAGTGGCGCACCCGCTACCCCTTGCGGGTCAGGCCCAAGCCCCACCTGCAGAGCCAGGAGGTGATCCGGGCCTTCCACGAAGCCACCGGGGGGAACGCCATCGTCACCACGGGGGTGGGGCAGCACCAGATGTTCGCCGCCCAGTTCTTCCCCGTGACCAGGCCGAGGAGCTTCCTCACCAGCGGGGGCCTCGGCACCATGGGCGTGGGGCTTCCCTTCGCCATCGGGGCCCAGATCGCCCGCCCCGAGGAGCTGGTGCTGGATTTTGACGGGGACGGCTCCTTCCAGATGACCCTGCAGGAACTGGCCACGGTGGTGAAGTACAAACTCCCGGTGAAGGTGGTGATCCTGAATAACGGCTACCTGGGCATGGTCCGCCAGTGGCAGGACCTCTTCCACGCCCGCCGCTACAGCGAGGTGTACCTCGCCGACTCCAACCCCGACTTCGCCCGGCTCGCCGAGGCCTACGGCATCAAGGGGGTGAGGGTGGAGCGGAAGGAGGACCTGAGGCGGGGCGTGGAGGCGGTCTTAAACGCCGACGGCCCCGTGGTGGCTGAGTTCAAGGTCTACCACGAGGAGGGGGTCTTCCCCATGATCCCCGCCGGGGGCGCGGCCGAGGACATGATCGTGGAGGACCCGCGGGAGAAGGAGGAGGTGGGGGCCTGAGGCCACCCCATGGTGGCTTCGCCGCGATGGGGGTCCGGGAAAAGGCCTTTTCAAGGGCGCTTACGCCCCTCGGTGGGCGAAGGAGTTTGGAGAGCGTATGAGGCATGTCATTTCCGTGCTGGTGCAGGACCACCCCAGGGTGCTGAACCGCATCACCGGCCTCTTCGCCCGGCGCGGCTTCAACCTGGAGAGCCTCGCCGTGGGCACCACCCACCAGCCGGGCCTTTCCCGGATCAGCCTGGTGGTCTCCGGCGACGACCGCACCCTGGAGCAGGTGGAGAAGCAGCTCAACCGGCTCATCGAGGTCCTCAAGGTCACGGACCACACCGAGCCCCACGTGGAAAGGGAGCTCTGCCTGGTGAAGGTGCACGTGGGGGGCCTCGAGGAGCGCCTGGCGGTGAAGGACATCCAGGAGGCCTTCCGGGCGAGGGTGGTGGACGTGGCCCACAAGAGCCTCATCCTGGAGCTCACCGGCGACTCCAAGAAGGTGGACTCCTTCGTGGAGGCCCTGAGGCCTTACGGGATCCTCGAGGTCATGCGCACCGGGGCCGTGGCCATGAGCCGCGGGGAGCGCGTTCTCAAGGTGCGGGAGAAAAAGGAGGCGGTATGAGGGTCTACTACGAGCACGACGCGGACATGGGGTTTCTTTCCGGCAAGCGGGTCGCCGTGCTGGGCTTCGGCTCCCAGGGCCACGCCCACGCCCTGAACCTCAAGGACTCGGGGGTGGACGTGCGGGTGGGCCTGAGGAGGGGCTCTAAAAGCTTCGCCAAGGCGGAGGCCGCGGGGCTTCGGGTTCTTCCCGTGGCCGAGGCGGTGCGGGAGGCCGACATCGTCATGGTCCTCCTGCCCGACGAGCACCAGGCCCAGGTCTACCGGGAGGAGATTGAGCCCAACCTCAGGGAGGGAGGGGCCCTCGCCTTCGCCCACGGCTTCAACATCCACTTCGGCCAGATCAAACCCCGCAAGGACCTGGACGTCTGGATGGTGGCTCCCAAGGGTCCGGGCCACCTGGTGCGCTCGGAGTACCAGAAGGGAAGCGGGGTCCCGGCCCTCGTGGCCGTGCACCAGGACGCCTCCGGATCGGCCTTCCCCACCGCCCTCGCCTACGCCAAGGCCATCGGGGCGGCCCGGGCCGGGGTCATCCCCACCACCTTCCAGGACGAGACGGAGACCGATCTCTTCGGGGAGCAGGCGGTCTTGTGCGGGGGGCTCACCCGGCTCATCCAGGCGGGGTTTGAGACCCTGGTGGAGGCAGGCTATCCCCCGGAGATGGCCTACTTTGAGACCGTCCACGAGGTGAAGCTCATCGTGGACCTCATCTACGAGGCGGGGCTAAAGGGCATGCGCTACTCCATCTCCAACACCGCCGAGTACGGGGACTATACCCGCGGGGACCTGAGCGTGCCCGTGGAGGAGACCAAACGGCGCATGCGGGAGATCCTGCGCCAGGTCCAGACGGGGGAGTTCGCCCGGGAGTGGATGCTGGAGAACCAGGCGGGCACCCCCGTCCTGGAGGCGAACCGCAAGCGGTGGGCGGAGCACCCCATTGAGGAGGTGGGCGGAAGGCTCAGGGCCATGATGCCCTTCCTGAAGGCCCGGGTGCTGGAGGAAGTAGGCTAGGGGCGCTGTGGGGGCCCCTTCGGGGGCCCCCTTTGGACTTTGGGAGGTGAGCCATGGAGAAGGAGAGGCACATCCGGATCTTTGACACCACGCTCAGGGACGGCGAGCAAAGCCCTGGGGTGGCGCTCTCTTTGGACCAGAAGCTGGAGATCGCCCACGCCCTGGCCCGGCTCAACGTGGACATCCTCGAGGCGGGCTTCCCCGTATCGGGGCCTTTGGAGTTTGAGGCGGTAAGGCGCATCGCCAACGAGGTCAAGGGGCCCGTCATCGCCGCCCTCGCCCGCACCCACCCCCTGGACATTGACCAGGCGGCCCGGGCCCTGGAGGGCGCGGAGAAGCCCAGGATCCACGTCTTCACCTCGGCCTCCAAGATCCACCTCCAGTACATGCTCAAGAAGACGGAGGAGGAGGTCTTGGAGATAGCGGACCAGATGGTCCGCTACGCCAAGCGCTACGTGGACGACGTGGAGTTCTCCGCCCAGGACGTGATGCGGGCGGACTGGGACTTCGTGAAGCGGCTTTACGGGGTGGCCGTGGAGGCCGGGGCCACCACCATCAACATCCCCGACACCACGGGCTACGGCACCCCGGAGGAGTACGGGGCCCTGATCCGCAGGATCCGGGACGAGGTGGTGCGGGGGCGGGACGTGGTCATCTCCACCCACACCCACGACGACCTGGGGCTGGCCACGGCCAACGCCCTAGCGGGGGTGCTGAACGGGGCGGGCCAGGTGGAGTGCACGGTGAACGGCATCGGGGAGCGGGCGGGGAACGCCTCCCTCGAGGAGGTGGTCATGGCCCTCTACGTCCGCCGGGACTTCTACCGGGCCTACACCCAGGTGAACACCCGGGAGATCTACCGGGTGAGCCGCCTGGTGGAGCGCTACACCGGGATGCCCGTTCCCCCCAACAAGGCCATCGTGGGGGACAACGCCTTCGCCCACGAGTCGGGGATCCACCAGGACGGGGTCATCAAGCACCGGGGCACCTACGAGATCATGGACGCCGAGCTCATTGGGAGGCGTCCCGCCGTGCTGGTGCTCGGCAAGCACTCGGGCCGGGCCGCCTTCAAGAAGGCCCTCGAGGACCTGGGCTACAAGGACCTCACGGAGGACCAGATCAAGCTCCTCTTCGCCCGCTTCAAGGAGATCGCCGAGAAGAAGGGGCCCCTTTCCGCCGAGGAGCTCCAGGCCCTGGTGGAAAGCGAGCGGGAGCCCGCCTCCACCTTCTTTGAGCTCCTGCACGTCCAGTTCTTCTCGGGCTCCGGCCTCCTGCCCACGGCCACGGTCAAGGTGAGGACCCCGGACGGGGAAAGGGTGGCCACCCACACGGGGGACGGCCCCGTGGACGCGGTGTACAAGGCCCTGGAAGAGGCCATCGGCCTGAAGCCGGAGCTTGAGCTCTACCGGGTGGAGGCGGTCACGGGGAGCACCGAGGCCCTGGGCCAGGTGACGGTGCGCCTTAGGTTTGGGGAGCTCCAGGCCGTGGGGGTGGGGGTTTCCCCGGACATCATTGAGGCTAGCGCCCGGGCCTTTCTGGACGCTGCGGGGAAGCTGGCCTCGGGCCGGGCCACCCGCCACCCGCCCTCCGAGGAGGTCCACCGCGGGGTCTAGGCCATGGTGGAGATCCTGGACACCACCCTGCGGGACGGCACCCAAGGGGAGGGGGTAAGCCTCTCCGTGGAGGACAAGGTGGCCATCGCGAGGCGCCTCGCCGCCTTCGGGATCCACCTCATTGAGGGGGGCTGGCCCGGCTCCAACCCCAAGGACGCCGAGTTCTTCGCCCGGATGAAGGGGGTGGACCTGGGGGAGGCGAGGCTTTGCGCCTTCGGGGCCACGAGGAGGAAGGGCCTTGCCCCCGAGGAGGACCCCTCGGTGCTGGCCCTCCTCGAGGCCGGGACCCCGGTGGTGGTCCTCTTTGGCAAGAGCTGGACCCTCCACGTCCTGGAGGCCCTGGAAACTACCCTGGAGGAGAACCTCAGGATGGTTCGGGAGACGGTGGCCTTCTTCGCCCGGCGGGGGAGGCGGGTGGTCTACGACGCCGAGCACTTCTTTGACGGCTACAAGGAAGACCCCGCCTACGCCCTCGCCACCCTCGAGGCCGCCCTAGAGGGCGGGGCCGACACCCTGGTGCTTTGTGACACCAACGGGGGAAGCCTCCCCGAGGAGGTCTACGCCCTCACCCAGGCCGTGGTGGAGCGGTTTCCCGGGGTGCGGATCGGCATCCACCCCCACAACGACGCCGAGCTTGCCGTGGCCAACGCCCTCGCAGCGGTGCGGGCCGGGGCCACCCACGTGCAGGGCACCATCAACGGCTACGGAGAAAGGTGCGGCAACCTGAACCTCACGAGTTTTCTCCCCACCCTGGTCTTCAAGTACGGGATCCCCGCCCTCCCTCCGGAAAGGCTAAAGGGCCTAAGAGGGCTTGCCCACTTCGTGGACGAGCGGGCCAACCTCACCCCCAACCGCCGCGCCCCCTACGTGGGGGAGGCGGCCTTCGCCCACAAGGCCGGGGTGCACGTCTCCGCCGTCCTGAAGAACCCCCGCACCTACGAGCACCTCCCCCCGGAGTGGGTGGGGAACCAGAGGCGCTTTTTGGTCTCGGACGTGGCGGGCCGCTCCAACCTCCTCGCCAAGCTCCAGGAGCTGGGGGTGGACCTCTCCAAGGAGGAGGCGAGGCGCCTTTTGGAGGAGGTCAAGGCCCTGGAGTACGAGGGCTACGCCTTTGAGGGGGCGGAGGCCAGCTTCTACCTCCTCGCCCACCGCCTCAAGGGGGGAAGCCTTCCCTTCCATGTGGAGGGCTTCTCCGTCTTCGTCCACGGCACGGGCCTCGCCACCGCCTGGGCCGAGGCCACGGTGCGGGTCCGGGTGGGGGAGACCCTGGAGCACACCGCCGCCGAGAGCCCCTTTGGCCCGGTGTCCGCCCTGGACCGGGCCTTCCGCAAGGCCGTGCTCCAGTTCTACCCCGAGCTTGCCGACGTGGAGCTCGTGGACTACAAGGTGCGCATCCTCTCGGGCCAGGAGGCGGGCACCAACAGCGGCGTGCGGGTGATGGTGGAGATGAAGCGGGGAGGGGAGCGCTTCAGCACCGTGGGGGCCAGCGAGAACATCCTCGAGGCCTCCCTCAAGGCCCTCACCGACGGGTACGCCTACGCCCTGCTCTACCCCGTGGCTACGCCCAGGGGAGCCTGACCTCGGGGAAGAGGGCGGGGCTTACCTCCTCCTCGGGGGAGAGGAGGCGGATCTCCCGGTAGCGGCCACCCCGGGGGTCCCGGTGGGCTTCCAGGAGGTTCTCCTTTAGGTTCACCAGCCAGACCTCGGGGATGCCCGCCTCGGCGTAGAGGGGAAGCTTCGCCTCCCGGTCAAACTCCAAGGAGGTGTCGGCCACCTCTACGAGGAGGAGGACGTCTTCCGGGGTGGGGAGGCGGTCCTGGTAGCGCTCCAAAGGCGGCTTGAGGACCAGGAGGTCGGGCTCGGGCTCGGAGTCCTCGGAAAGCCTCAGGGGGGACTGGACCAGGACCACTGCCTTACCTTTAAGGGTCTCCTGAAGCCTTGCGTCCAACTGGGCTACCTTGTGCACGTGCTTAGGTCCGATGGGGCTCATCTGGTAGACCTCCCCCTTAAGGAGCTCCACGTGGGGCACCCCTGGGAAGGCCCGCTCAAACTCCTCTACCCGGAAGCGGTAGCGGGTGGCCATGCCCCTATTATGCCCCGTGGCCGGAGTAGCGCCTGAGGCCAAGCCGCCAAAGGAGCCGCCAGAGGCCGAGGAAGACCCCGCCCCAGGAGAGCATGACCCATAGGCCGGGAAAGAGGCTCACCTTCTGCCCGGCGAGGAGGGCGGCGGGCAGGTAGACCAGGTAGGGGAAGGGGGTGAGGAGGGCCAGGTGGCGCAGGGTTTCGGGGAAGACCTCGAGGGGGGCGATGGTCCCCGAGAGGAAGAGGTAGAGGAGGAAGAAGACCTCCCCCACGCTGGTGGCCCGCTCCGTCCAGAAGGTGAGCATGGCGATGGCGTACTGCATGGTGTAGCGGAGCAAAAAGGCCAGGAGGGTGAGGAGAAGGCCGAGGAGGAAGGCCCCGGGCTCCGGCAGGAAGCGGGCTTCAGGGAAGAGGGCGAAGAAGAGGAGGGTAAGGAGGACCACGAAGGGGAGCCGGGCGAGCCTCTCGGCCACGTGGGCCGCCAGGTGGTCAAAGAAGGGGTCCAGGGGCCTTAGGAGCCGGAAGGAAAGCCGCCCCTCCACCACGTCCCGCTCAAACTCCCACTCCACCCAGACTACCGTGGCCTGGCGCACCAGGAAGACCATGAGGAAGTAGCGGGCGAACTCCCCGGGGGTAAAGGGGAAGCTCCCGCCCCGCGCCGCCTCGCTCCAAACCCCGAGGAGGATGAGGGGAAGCGCTCCCGACAGGACCCAGAGGAAGAGCTCCGCCCGGTACTCCAGCATGTAGGCCAGGTAGACGGCGAGGAGGACCCGGGCCTTTCTCACCGCGTCTCCTTGCTCTCGGCCGGGCCCGAAGGGGCTACCTTGTAGACCCGGGCGAAGACCTCTTCCAGAGGGGGCTCCTTGACCTCGAGGTCCTCCACGGGAAGCCTCTTTAGGATCTCCGCCACCCTTTCGGTGAGCCTTTCCCGGGGCACGAGGAGCCTCACCTCCCGCCCTTCCAGCTCCCGCACCTCGCCGAAGGGGAGGAAGGCCTCCCGGGGCAAGGGGTGCCTCAGGGTGAGCCCCACCTCTCGGTAAGGGGCGAAGCGCTCCAGGAGGCCCTCCAGGGCCCCGTCGTAGAGCAGCCTCCCCTGGTGGATCACCAAAACGCGGGGGCAGAGGGCGACGATGTCCGCCATGTAGTGGCTGGTGAGGAGGACCGTGGCCCCATAGCGGCGGTTGTACTCCTGGATGAACTCCCTGACCGCCACCTGGGCGTTCACGTCCAGGCCCAGAGTGGGTTCGTCTAGGAAGAGGACCTCCGGGCGGTGGAGGAGGGCGGCCAAAAGCTCCGCCTTCATCCTCTCCCCTAGGGAGAGCTTACGCACGGGCTGGTGGAGCCTTTCCGTGAGGGAAAGCATCTCGGCAAGCTCCAGGACCCGCTTCCTGAACTCGCCCTCCGGTACCTCGTAGATGGCGGCGTTCAGGCGGAGGGAGTCCATGGCGGGCAGGTCCCAGATGAGCTGCTGCTTGTTGCCCATGACCAGGGTGATCTTCTTCAGGAAGGCCTTCTCCCGCCGCCAGGGCACGTGCCCCGCTACCAGGGCCCTGCCCCGGGTGGGGTGGACGAGGCCCGTGAGCATCTTGAGGGTGGTGGTCTTGCCCGCCCCGTTGGGGCCCAAAAACCCCACCACCTCCCCGGGGGCGATGCGGAAGGAGACCCCCTCCACCGCCCGCACCACCTGGTACTGCCGCCTCAGGAAGTGGCGTAGGGTGCCGAGAAGGGTTTCCTCCTTCCGGGCCACCCGGTAGTGCCGGGTGAGGTCTTCCGCCAAGACCATGGGGCTTGCGCCCGCCATGCCTCCAAGTCTACCCTGGGAGGGTGCGCTACCTGCGGGTTTTAAGGCTCTTTCTCCTCACCTCCCTGGCGGTGGAGGTGGAGTACCGCGGGAACTTCCTCCTGGGCCTCCTTTCCTCCTTCCTCACCCTCCTCGGCGCCCTCTTTGGCCTTCTCCTCCTCTACCAGGGGGGGTATAGGCCGGGGGGGTGGCGGCTGGAGGAGGCCTTTTTGGTCCTCGCCGCCTTTACCCTGCTCCAGGGGCTTGCGAGCACCCTCCTCGCCCCCAACCTCAACAAGATCGTGGAGCACGTGCAGCAGGGCACCCTGGACTTCGTCCTCCTGAAGCCCATAGACCCCCAGTTCTGGCTCTCCTTGAGGGTCTTCTCCCCCTGGGGCCTGGGGGACTTCCTCTTGGGCCTCGGCCTCCTCTTCTACGCGGGGGTTCGCCTGGGCCTCAGGTCCTGGGACTACGCCCTCTTCGGCCTCTACTTCCTCCTCGGGGCCCTCATGCTCTACAGCCTCTGGTTCCTCCTCGCCACCACCAGCATCTGGTTCGTGAAGGTCTACAACGTGACCGAGGTGCTGAGGGAGCTTCTAGAGGCGGGGCGGTTTCCCGTCTCCAGCTACCCTACCCTTTACCGGGTCTTCTTCACCTTCGTGGTGCCCGTGGCCTTCCTCACCACCGTGCCCGCGGAGGCGGCCTTAGGAAGGGGAGAAACCCCCCTCCTCGCCGGGGGGCTCGCCTTCCTCCTCTTCCTCCTGGCCCGGGGCTTCTTCCGCCTGGCCCTTAGGAGCTACACCTCGGCTAGCAGCTGAACCCCCTTGGTTGCTTCTGGGTGAACAACCCTTTTTAGGGGAACCCTAGCATCGGTCGGGCCCGGGGAATGCATTCAGCTTTTCCCTTAGTAGATCTGCTCGCGTTGCCCATAGCTGAAAACGCTCACGCTGGTCACCCGGTCCTGTCCGGTGGTAGGAAAGAAGGGCGGGGCGAGGCCCTGGAGCAAACGGCGGTCGTAGGTGAAGGCACGGCCGTAGCCCGTCATGTTCTGCCCCGTTCGGCTGTTGAAGGTCCCGAAGGCCCCATAGTAGTACTGAATGATTCCCCCAAGGAGATAAACCGAGCCCTTCGCGGGGATGCTATTGTAGTTCTCCACGCCCACGACCCCTCTGGCGCTCATGAGCGTAGCGTGTATGTGGAGATCCCTGGGGGCATCTCTACTGATCCAAACGTTCCCATTTTGGCTGTAGACCCCGAGGACGTTCCGAACACTTAGGTTGTCGCAGGTGGGCGGGGCCACAGTGCCATCGGGTTTGCGTGTGGGCACGCCGGAGCAGGGGGGGGTTTCGTACTTGAGATCGTTGCCGATCCTGACATCGCCCAAAGCGGCCACGGTCATTTGGGCAAACTCCGCCAGGGCCGGGGGAGCGGAGGCGGGGTTATTGGGGTCCGTGCGGCCGGGGCCTAGGAGCCCCTGGACTTTCCCTTCAGTGAAGATGACGCCATTAAAGCGCACGGGGTTGCCCCTTCTTTGAACTTGCTGCCAAGAGGATCCGGAACCCTTTTGGTAGAGGATCCCATCTTCTCCGTAGCGATAGGTTTGGGAGGAGGTTGTGTTGCATTGGGAATTGCTGCAGTAGGTCACCTCTATATACTGGTACTTGGTGACCCCGATGGGCAAAGGAAGGGTGCAGGGCACCTCCTGCGCTGTGGTATCGTTTACGCACTTGCGCGACAGCCGAAGGGTTAAGATGTCGTTTTGGTAGTAGAGGCCGTTCTCCTGTGCCGCTGTTTTTTGGTCCTGGCTGTTTTGGGGAAGAGGAATGAAGCTCGCGTTCCAGTCCACCCCCGCGGTGAACTCGGGAGCGTGAGTGCCGTAGCCGTTGGTGTAGGAAGGTTGGGCGGCGCTGGGCTGCATGTTCTCAGCTAGGACGAAACCTTGACCAAAGAAGTGGGCCCCTGGCTGGCGCTGGCCCTGGCAGGAAGCATCACCCGGTTTGGTGCAGCCTGCGCTGGTGACCTCGCCCCCAAACCATGGCCTGCGGTAGAAGCGGAAGTGTTGGTTGGTGTGGACGGGGCCGTCAAAGAGGGTGCGGTCAGTGAACCAGACCTCGGTGCCGTTTGGCGGGGTATGCACGTTGGTGAAAAGGGCGAAGCGGGCGAAGCTGGAGCGGCCTACGGTGAAGCGGTACTCCCCCTGTAGGACGATGTTGCGCCGGTACTGGCCCATGGAAGCCTCCGCCACCATGACGAAGGGCAGAGCGTAGGTTTGGCTGGCGGCCGCTCCCGTCCCGGTCCTTGGGCTACCTTCCACGAAGCGGCCCGGGGGCAAGCGGAGGTTACCCGGGAAGGGGGCGCCGCAGGCCTGGGGGGTGAGGTAGACCCGGAGCCGCACTACGGCGGTTGAGCCGCTGGGAGCCAGGTTGACCCCGCACAGGAGGGGGTCCAGCTGAACCTGGAGTTGCTGGGCGAGTCCGGAAAGGGCTTGGGCCACCCCCACAGGGTCAGGCGTGGGGCCGCTGGTGTTGCCCCCGTAGGCCCAGGCATTGGTGGAGCTTGCGGTTTGGCGCACTAGGGCCTCCAGCTTTTGCCGCGCCGTGGTGCTGAGGAAGGTCCCGCCCACGTTGGCGGCCCCCCTCGCCAACATGAGGGTCTGGACGATCCCCTGGTCCTGGCCGCTGTGGCGGATTTCCCCCAGGGTGCGCAAGAAGATCAGGGTCCCGATACCCGAAAGCACCAAGAGGGTGGCCAGGGCGAGAACGATGGCGATACCTTTGCTCTTCACGGTTCCCTCCTCTTTACAGGCAGGGCAGGATGCGCCTTGCCTGGTACTGCGCGTTGGAGCTCAGCTCCACTTGGCTCGTGTAGGTGCGGGAAAACCCCCGGCCCCGAGAGGGAAAGCTCGCCTCCAGGGTGACGGAAAGCCTCCGCAGGCTGTAGACCCTTTGTGTAGCCACCTGGGTCACCTGATAGGGAGGAGCACCTGCAGGGTTAGTGAAGTCGTAGCTGGGGGTGTAGCTGCTTCCGGAGGGATCGGTCGCTGCATCTCCGAAGGCCGCTTCGTAAACGTAGTGGAGCTCAAAGCGGTCTAGGTCAAAAGCCACAGGCACCTCAGCGCCTGCCCCCTCCCGGTAGACCAGCTGTCGGCCCAGGGGGTCGTAGCGGAAGCCCAGGGTGCGCACCCGGAAAAGCAGGGTGTTCGGGGTGTAGTCAATGGTGTTGCCACACCCGGCATGGACTACGTACCAGCGGTTGGGCTCTCCCCCCACAGGGTTGACCTGGGTTACCGGGAGGATCACTCCATCTCCGGCGTTGTTGACCATGAGGACGAAGTCCCCGGGAGCGATGCCGAGTTGAGTAGGGTTGGCGGCCAGGACTACGATCTTGGCCTCCGCGGCTTGCTTGAAGCTGTCGTTGCTCCCGCTGTCGTGGGGAAGTACCGGGTAGCCTGCGCCGCCCTCAATGAGGGCGAAGGAGATGCTTCCCCTACCACTCGGGTAGGGGGTGGCGGCGATACCGCCAAGAACAGCGCTCCGGAGGTCCTGGCTGAACACTTCCACGATGCGCCTCAGCTTCGCCTGGGCACTCACAGTGGCATCTAAATCCGAGCGGCTCTGCATAAACTGCAATACACCTGCGTAGGCTAGGGCCAGAACGGTGCTAAAGATGGCCAAGGCCAGCAGTAGCTCCAAAAGCGTTAAACCACAACCCTTGCGCATCTGTACCTCCTTTTAGTTGATCCCGGGAAGGAGTGGAGCGCTGGGGGTCCCGGAGAGGGGGGGAGAGGCGTAGGTGCGAGCCTCTGTACAGTATTCCCGTCCAGCCTGACGCCAGCAGACCTGGACGCGATACTCATTCACCTCAACCCCGAGGTCGCCTGCCCAAGGTGGGGTCCCCAGGTTTTCCACCCGTACTAGGTAAAGGTCCGGGTTGGCGAAGCCGATCTCCTTGGGCAGGTCCGGAAAGGCCTGCCTCAAGGTGCCGTAGCCATAGGTGAGGTTGTTGGAGGGAAGCAAGTTTGTTTCCCCGCCCACGATTCTACGCCCGACGTAGTTGAGAATCTGCACAGC
>Ga0101942_100436_pt1 | contig 15784 bp, 14 predicted proteins | sample DewCreD2012metaG_4_FD_75243 | JGI IMG/M metagenome (GOLD analysis project Ga0101942, IMG submission 75243) | Hot spring sediment bacterial and archeal communities from British Columbia, Canada, to study Microbial Dark Matter (Phase II) - Dewar... ...
TGCCATTAGCTCAACAGAACCAATGAGCACATAATCCCAAGAGAGGATTATAGGCAAAGTGGAACCCCCTAGAGGAAATCCCAATCACAACCCGCCCTCTAGGGGCAAACTGCAAAGCTAGGTCGTTGCGCAATCATGTGCTGGTAACGACACCGGGCTTTATAAGTCCTCATTCCATCCTTAAAAGGTTAGGCTTTTAGTTGTAATATTGGCGGATTTCGCTTGTATTATCAACTTTAGAGCGGGATCCGGGGGTTATTGGCGCTTCTTCATATTATTATTCATAGGCTATATATATTTGGGACTCATTTTGCCTGGTTTACTTAATATAATTAGGAGGTCAGATGTCTATATCGTTGTTAGGGGTTCTAGGTTTGATAGATCACATGCGGCAAGATCTATAATCTCAAGCTATAGAAACCCCGAGATCATCTGTGAGAACCCTCTTATAATAAGGATCGATGGGGGTTATAATAAAGGGGCTAGTATAGAGGCTATAAGGAGGAGCATGCCAGAGTATCTAGATATATCTATATATAACCACCACCCTGGTAAGGATGGGGTGGCATGCCAGGACGGTGCTAGCATAGGGGGTGGCGGCAAAACCTCTGGCGGCTTTATAAACATGGTGGCGCCTCTCCAGGGTTTTGTAAGGATTCTTGCATCTAATACTATTGCTAGGACAGCCTCTCTAGCGGCTCCATCTATAGTATCTACTATAGGGAGGCTTATAAACGATCTAAACCTGGTTATTGTTGGAAGCGCCATTGGAGGAAGCATGGTGGCTCTCCAGGCTATGTGGCTTAATAGGGCTAGGTTGAGGAAATAGATCCTGAGCATTTCTCGATGCTCTTTCTCCTCATACCCCTAGCTATGTGCAATATATACCCCAATAGGCCTGGTCTTCCGCTCACCGCCTCAACACCGCCTCTCCTGATCCCATCAAGGATCTCCTCTACCCTTGGCTCCGAGATCTCTATTATGTTATATGCTACGCCAACAAACTCCCATGTGTGGGCATCACTGTTGGAAAGGCCAGTCACTCCCAGCTTCTCTTTAGCTATCCTGGCCTTCCTATTCGCTATTGGGTCTGATAGAGAGTTGAAGATCTCTATCGCATCCAGCCTAAGCCTATAGATCTCCTCCCCAAGGCCCAGCCTTCTTATATCGAATGGGTGGGGAGCGTATGATATGCACCCCTCACCCCTAGCTATATCTATAACCTCGCCCGGGTCTCTCCCAACCATCTTCTCTATAGCCTCAACCGGCTTTTCACAGAGAACCACTAGGTCTCCCTTTGATGTTCTAACCTCTATCCCTGGGATCACAGCTATGCTAGCCCCTATCCTCTCGCTCGCTGATATTGCGAGCCTGTATCCTGAGAAGGTATTGTGATCCGTTATAGCTATGGCTCTGAGACCTCTTATAAGGGCTATTCTAATTATATCGCCTCCGCCCATTATTCCATCGCTGCATATGCTGTGAATCTGGAGATCTGCCTTTATCCTCAAGGGCTACACCGCTATAGAGACCGCTGCTCCTCTGGGGTCTGGTGCGAATACTGTATAGCTCTTCGCCATATCCCTCTTCGCTATGTTAACAAGCCCTGTAGATCCGTATCTGGGGCCTCTAACAACCTCTGCACCACTGCTAGGGCTATAGTCTGTGAGTCCCTCCTCTATATAGACCCTCGATGCTCTGGAGATGTCTGTGAATATAAACCTGGGCGCGTTGACAGCCTCCCCTAGATCCATGTTGTATACGAATATATTCTCATATATCCTCGCATGTATCTGGGGCCTATAATCGCCTCCCGCGCAGCCGATCATATATATAGATCTCCAATCATCCTCAACGATCATTAATATTGATAGTGTGTGGAGAGGCCTCTTCCTGGGACTCGGCGAGTTAGGGATCGACTTCTTTTGGGAGAACCCGGCGCCTCTGTTCTGGAGAACCATGCCCTTTGCAACTATCCCGGAGCCGAATGGGTAGTAGAGGCTCTGTATAAACCCTACTAGGTTTTCCCCATCATCTACCACGAAGAATGTTGTATCCCCTCCCCTAGTCTCTATATGTCCAACCGCCTCTCCAGGATTTATGGAGCTATACCTAGCATATCTAGCCACATCTATGCTCATATACTCAGGATCTCCTAGGTTGTTGTCCCTAAAGCTATATATAGCCTTGAGAGGCTCGATCCAAGAATCTATTCTCCTGGGATCGCTGAACTCCAGCTTATCTATACCGAGCTCGTGGATCGCTGAGATCATCTGGAGAGTTGACAAGCCCTGGGAGTTTGGGGGCAGCTCATATAGAACCCTAGAGCCCAGATCTAGTTTTAATGGCTCTACCTCGAAGCCCTCGTGATCCAATAGATCGTCTAGAGAGACCCCAACACCTTGCCTCTCTAGCTCAGAGGCTATCTCCTCTGAAAGCCTTCCATAGTAGAACTCATCCCACCCCCTACTAGAGATCCTTCTAAGAATATTTCCAAGCTCCCTATTCCTAACAAGATCTCCCATCCTTAAGCCCCCATAAAGCCTTCTCCACCCATCAAAAGCCTCGAGCTCTCCCCTATATCTAGATACTGCCGATGCCAGCATCCTGTCGGCGTGGAATCCGTTATCTGCAAGGGCTATTGATCTCCTAAGAAGATCTCCAAGATCTTTTCTCCCATGGTTATCATTAATATACCCCCACATCTCAACAAGACCTGGTATTGTTACAGTCAGGCTTCCCCTGATGGGTTTCTTAGATATATACTCCTCGGGATCAAATCCTGAGGGAGATCTCCCTGAACCATTATAGGCTATAATCCTATCCCCGGCTATCGCCATTAAAAACCCATCTCCGCCAAGTCCTCCTGAGAATGGGTGCACAACAGAGAGGACAGAGCTTATAGCTATGGCTGCGTCGAACGCATTACCACCGCTCTCGAGAACCTCTATGCCGGCTAAAACAGCCAGCGGGTGGTCTGCAGAAACACCCCTCCTACCATAGGCTGTCTTGTTCATATCCTCCACAATACCTAGTACCACTAAATAGGTATTAAGATAAGATATATATGACTGTTTTATCCATAGAGGGCGAGGCTTGTTATCTTTTTATCGCTTTCTGTGGTTTATTATCGCTTCTTCCTATGCATCCTAGCATCTCTCCTCTTATTTCTCCTCGGAGCCCTTACCATGAGAGCTAATAGAAGGGCTATAGGGATCGGTATGAAGATCTGTGGGTTATCATATGGATAGATTACCAGATAGCTGTCATCTATCCTTGCATAGAGTATGGATAGCGATCTGTATAGGTAGACCTCATAATCCTCCATATCCCGCCTCTCGATCACATATCTGCAGGTCCCTGGGCCGCGGCATACTCCAAGATCTATTGTCTCGCTGGTCCTGTTATAATAGATCACCTTGGCACCCACACCAAGATCCTGGGGCGATTCTATGACTATCGATAGCCTGGTTATTACTATGGCTGGGAGTATGGCTGTATATAGCCCTGTCTGTATAAGCAGATCCGTGGATCTATCTATCCTTGCCACAAGCAATCTGATCTTTAAGTGATCATCGTATACATATATATCCCAGGGGCCACTACCCTTGAGATCAACTGCGGCGCTTATATTCAAGCCCCTAATCTCCCTCCCGGGCTCGTATCTAATGCTGCCGAGCTCTACATATCTATCATCTATAAAGAGCTTCACAGGCACTGTGGAGTTGGGCTCTATGGGGTATGCTGTGTTGAAATATATCCTCTCTATTGATATGTTAAGCAACCTCGATTGTTCTATATTATATGATATAAGCCCAGCAGACCCTACCGGGATCTTTATATTTGCTAGATATACTGAGAGCGATATTATAAAAAGAACCAATAGGAGGAGGCTCTTGGAGCGGGATCCTCTAGGGCTTCTCATAGCCAGACTGCTACACCCTTCTCCTCAGCCTCGGGTTCACCACCTCATCTAGGGCTAGACCTATTAGGGCGAATCCTAGGGCTATCGTTGTGACACCCAGTAGTGGTGGGAGTATCCACCACCAGGCTCCACTAACTATAGCTCCTCCGAAGTATGCCTCGTTGAGCATCTTACCCCATGATGGAAACCCAGGATCTCCGAAGCCTAGAAGCTGTATAGCAACTTCTGTGAATATCGCTGCGGGCACGTCGAGGACTATTGCATATACTATTAGGGGTGTTAGGTGGGGTATTATGTGCTTTGATATAATCCTCCTCGTGCTTGCTCCTAGGGCCTGTGCTGCCTCAACATATGGCTCACTTCTTAGGGCTAGGGACCATGATCTGACAAGCCTGGCGGTTCCAGGCCATGATAGTAGAACTATTATAGCGAATATTGCATATATACTCCTGCCAAAGACTATGCCTACCGCTAGTATTAGGGGGAGCCCTGGTAGGAAGAAGATCACATCTGTTAGGAATGTTAATAGTGTGTCAAGCTTCTTGCCACCGTGGTATCCAGCCATGACGCCAACTAGGAGACCTATCAGTACTATTGCTGCTGCTACGCTGAATCCGAATATTATGGCAGCCCTAGATCCATATATGAACTGTGTTGCAACATCAGAGCCTATATAGTTAGTGCCCATGGCTCCGAATGCTAGCCCATAGATCTTAACTCTAATAGGGTGTATAACTATTCTGAGCCCCTGGCTATCGCACCTCATTATGAAATCAGCTGGGTTGCAGTAATATGTTGCGTTTATCCTTATGCTAAGCCTAGTATTCTCTGCCAGAAGTAGCTCTTCCACGGGGTTCACGAACTCTGGTAGCCTGTATTCCTGTTTGGGGTTATATATATAATAAGGTAGCCTTATGCTCTGATTATACAGGGCTTTTTTCTCATTTGAGTAAGGCCATATCGAGGTGATCTTAAACCCTGTCTCGTCGTAGAAAGCATAGTACCCCATGGGGGGTGTCACTGTTATATCCCCCTGCCTTATAGTCTTGTTCCTTCCAATTAGATCGTTGTTAACCACATACATCTTAAGATCATACCATGCTGTCTTGTTATCGATCGTCATGATCTCTACTGAGTATTTTATTAGCATGGACTTAGCCGGTCTATAGGGGTATAAATAGCTATCCTTGCTATATATACTTATGTTAGCAGACCCTGCCCCTGTGAATGTGATCACAACCCTTTCCCCAGAGCTTGTTATATCTATCTTGACGTCCCCCTCTCTCCTGTCTGACAGGATCTCCCACGATGCGTAGCTGAGATCCATATTTCTAGGAGCTCTCGGATCCACTATCGAGGCAAACCACTCAGGCATAGCCAGATTATCCGCAAGCCCTACACTATATATTGGATCATATTGTGTTATAAGGGGACCTATGATGCCCAGGATAACATAGAATAGAACAAATGCTAGCCCAGCAGCCCCCTTCTTGCTAGATAATATAAAGCCCCCAACCTCCCTTAGAACCCTGGGTACTGCTGTGTTTCTCGATGTCATTATGCTCACCTCCTCTCCTCAAACCTTACCCTGGGATCTAGGAGGGCTATTAGGGTATCTGCTATGAATAGGGATATAACCAGGAGCATGGATCCTATTACTAGAAAGGCTGTTATTACTGTATAGTCATAGTTCTGAAAAGCTTGGTAGGAGTAGTATGCAACGCCGGGCCATGATGCTAGGATCTCTAGTATAATAGATCCTCCAAAGATCCCTGGAAGGGCGTATGCAAGCCTCGTAATTATAGGTGGCCTGAGGTTGGGAGCGATCTCCCTCTTTATAACAACACTATCAGGCAGACCCTTAGCCCTGGCTGTCATGACATAGTCTCTCCCAAGCTCTGATACCATGAGCTGCCTGAAGAAATAAGACCAGGATCCGAAGAAGGCTAGCAGAGTTGATATATATAGTGGGGATAGATACCAGATCCAGTATTTAATGCTCTCCCAGCTTAGATCCGTTACCAGGGGGGTTTTAACAGGAAGAGGGAATATGGTGACACCCCATGAGGCTTTAGGCACATATGCTAGGAAGTAATATAAGAGAATAGCTATTATCCATGATGGCATTATGAATGAAACTATACTCGCAATGGTTATAAGCGTGTCAACAAACTTGCCCCCATATCTAGTTGAGAGAACACCTATATAGTATCCAAAAATTATCGGGACTATGGTTGCGAACACGTAGAGAGCGAGCGTGTATGGAAGCCTAATAAGTATCTCCTCAGCAACAGGTCTATTGGAATATATAGAGATCCCGAAGTTGAATGTAAAGATGTTTTTGAGATATATAGCAAGCTGGTGGGGCAGAACTGGGAGATCCAGCCCGAATATCTTGGCTGTCTGCTCTATCCATCCACTAAACCTGGGATCCTCCTGAGTTCTTCTAAGAGCGGTAAGAACAGGGTCTTGAAGCTGGTTAGGCTGAAACGGGTTCCCACCAAATAGGACTATTGGTACAACCCTTAATAATATAAAAAACAATATAACAGATATTATGAATACCGTAAGGAGTGATAAGCCCCTGGATGCCACATATGATGCAAGCCCCATAGACCCTACACCCTATAGGCTATCTGAATACAATATCCTTGGAGAAAAAATATCTTTATTATTATATTTATTAGCCTCTTCTAAGAATAAACCCTATGCTAGCAACTACAAGGCCCAGTATCGCTAGAGCTATTGCAGCATAGCTAAAGCCAAGTTCTGGCGCTGTAGTCTCAACTCTTGGAGTTTCGATCTTCGGCTGTGTTGCAGCAGCAGTAGGAGATCCTGCTGGCGGTGGTGTTGATATAGCCACAGTCACACCACCAACACTTATCTCTATTGGCTTCACCTCCGGCGCAGGCCCTGGAGCTTGTGTCGGAGCTCCAGCAACAACCCTTATGCTCTGGCTAGCGCTTCCAACAGCCTTCCAGATCATGACGGGCATTGATGCCTCGACTATAAGTGTATATGTACCCTCCCTTAGTGCTGGTAGTGTTGCCTCATATAGCCCTCCCCCAAGGCTTCTTAGAGGTATCTCTAGGCCTACTGGTCCACTTAGTCTTGCTGTGACTGTTATAGCTGGTGATGGGGATCCCATGGGATCTAGGGCTCTAACCCTTATGGTCACCCTATCCCCAGCAGCGATCTGCGTGGGAAGACCCTCTATACTTACTCTTGGCATCCTCTCAGGGGCTCTATATACATACTCTGGATACCATACGAGCTCAGCATATGCAACCTCCCTCTTTACCATAGCAAATGGGCCGCTGCCGATCATAGCTGTTAGTCCAGCCACAGATGGGTGGGGAAGCAAGCTCACATCATCTAGCGGGTTCTGCAGCCTTCCATATATATGCCTTGGGAGGGGTCTATACTCAGTGAATGTATAAAGATCAGACCAGCCATAGTTTGTGAGATAGAACTCGATTGTCCGATCATCAACAACATTTATAGACTTAAGTGCATCTATGTATGGCCCATAGTCCCTCCTGGTCTTGAGCTCCATACCGAACTTCTTAACTGTGAACTCATAGTCATAGGCTGTTATCGGCACGCCATCGTGCCACGTTATGCCGTCCCTCAGCTTTATAGTGATCTTAGTTAGATTCTCTCCTCCAACTACTACTCTCTCTACCTTGTAATCCTCGAAGAGAACAGGGATCCTTGGCTCTGCATAGATATCCTCAGGCCTGGTTACATATCCATATGTATATACTCTAAATATAGCATCAGCCTCACTAGCCCATAGATATACTGTTGGATTGAGAGTCGTTATATCTACTGTAAAGTAATATCTCAGAGTACCGCCGAATGGCCTATCCTTAAACTTCACAGTATTCCACCAGAAGTAGCTGAAACCCACGGGATCCTTAAGCGGTGGTGCATAGTTTAGGAGTATCGAGTCCTTGTCTATAGCTCCGTTAAATGCTGTTATCCCAACGCCTGTGTAGACAGGTATCCATGGTATTATATCTGTAAGTAGTTCCTGAGCCTTCCATGCGTATTTGATAGCCTCATCAATGCTCTCAGCATAGTAGAACTTATCTAGAAGATCATCTAGGGTCGCATTACTAACCTTCCACTCATTCCATCCACCAGGTCTTATCTCCCTGCTGTGCCAGAAGTAGTACATATATAATGGGAATCTTCCAAATAGCCACCCAATAACCCACGCCTGCGCGGTTCCTGCAGTTGTCCTCGCATCTAGCTCCCTGCTGCTCACCGGCGTAATTTTAACCTTCACACCAACGCTCTCAAGCTGGTTCTTCCAATACTGTGCCTCCCACCAATATACTGGGGTAGTGGCCTCGGGGAGGGATAGTATCTCGATTTCTACAGGCTTCATACCCTCTCTAGGATCGCACCAGAAGTTGGGGTTATCGGGGCATGGTTGGAAGATTGTTGCTAGAAGCTGCTTAGCTCTCTGAGGATCATATGGATATAGCTTCTCAAAATCTGTGTTGGGGTTAACCCATTTACCATATGTCGGCGGCGCTATAGTTGGATTCTTAACCGCTATACCCTGTAATGGTGATTTAGATATGATTTCATCTCTGTTGGTGAGATGCGCTATAGCCTTCCTAACCTCTGGATACTTAACCGGCCATAGCTGAACGTTGAAATGTAAAGATCCTAGTGCATTGATCCCAACCGTAAATATTATATGTGCATCTGGTCTCTCCCTCCTAACCCTATCAAGATCCCTTGGCAGAACACCCAGTATATCGAACTCGTTGGCTAGAAATCCGAGGAGCCTTATACTATAATCCCTCTGGACTGGCATTGTTATCTTATCTATATATGGCCCGATCCTGGGATCCTTTTTAGGTGCTTGAGCGCTAACCGCTAATGTTAGAGAGCTGACCATGCTTACTAGCATTAAGATCATTATTAGAAACACTACTAACTTTTTCCCATTAACTCCTATGCCTAATACCATATCTATCCCAAGTTCTATTATTACCGGAATTAATAAGCATTTATGTATAAACAGTATCCAGTATATATTTGATTTATTTAAAAAATTAATATGCTACCTTCTTCTAACAAACGATATAAGTACAAAACCCACAAGCATGACTATTGCTACAACTACTAGGGCTAGCTGCACTGTTGACAAGGCTCCACTGAATGAATCTAGTCTTGCCTTGATATTTGTACTCATATTATCGAGACTCGAGCTGAGAGACTGCGATAGAGCGTCTATCTTTCTATTAGTATCTATTATGCTCCTATCAAGTGTTGAGAGATACTGGTTAATCGTATTGCTATAGTTAGCCAGGGCCTGGGCTATGCTTCTTATTGATACCTCATTGGTTCTTATAGCATTTGCAGCAGACTCAACAGACCTCTCGAGAGCTGATATCCTTGTATTTGCAGTTGTTATGTTGCCCTCTATATTTAGAAGCCTTCTCTCTAGAGAGATGCCAGCCTCCCTCTGCCTAGCTATAAACACTGCTATCGCCTGCGACACAACCCCAGAGCTATCCCTCATTATGCTCTCATACATACTAAGGGCTCCTCCCACATCGCCCTCTTGATAGAGGAGAACATCAGCCCTATCGAATGCATTGCTTAGATTGCTAATAACATCCCTAAGATCTGTGAGGGTTATCCCACCAACCGTCTCGAGAAGGGATACCACTGTTCTTGCATTCTCAAGCTTAACCTGGGCCTCAGCCCTGGTTCTCTCTACTACTGTGTGGTCTAGTATAGTTATAGGAAATCTATATGTGTAGTTAGGGCTATATGTAGTGTTCCCAACCCTCGCAACAAGAGATATAGATACAAGAAGCTCTCCCCTACCTGCTAGTGCTCCAAAAGGCACCTGGATCCTTGCTATCAATAGGTTTCCTATCTCATAGCTCACATTACCCACGGTCTTTATAACAGGTGCTATGAGGCTAATCCATGCTAGAGGCGTGAAAGTCACTATTCCTGCTGATAGATTCGCACTGCCTGCTAGAGATACTATAGATCCGCCCGGGGGTATATATACATATGCTGTGACCTCTATCCACTGATACCCCCTATAAACAGTTGTTTTATCCAGCTCTACAGCAACTACACTGGGTATCTCCTGGGATCTAACCTCATGTGGTACTAGAACAAGGCTTAGAGCTATTAGTAGCATTGACACTAAACCAATCACCCTTCTATCCATACAAAGCACCGCAGCAATATTTTTTAAGAGCTTATATAAGTTTTAACTGAGTAGAGAGTTAACTATAAAGATATAGATTAGATAACATAACATATATACCGCCAAACTAAGATAGCAACAACTATGTTAAGGATCCTCAAGGTCTTCTCTTATCACCTTAATCCTCTTTAGATCTCAGCATCTTTAAAAACCCATGAAGAGATGTGGGATCAAACCTTATAAATATTCATGAGGACAAAACAATCCTATCATGGCTCATAGCCTGGAAATAGTGGAGAGCTATTAGGAACTTAACAGCCTGTTATGAATATAGCAATGGGGAGTCCTATGGCTAGGGTTGTGAGTTTCGATCTATATGGAACACTTGTTGATTGGAGAACATCGATAGACTCTTATATAACCCATATTCTGGGAACCGGATATGTTGATAGCTTCTTCCAATGCGATCTTGAGAGTGTTAGCAGGCTTGAGGGTTATAAGCCATACTCAGAGATCCTGGGCGAGTGTCTCAGAAGGGTTTTCAGAGGGGCTGGAAAACCTTGGAGGGATCTATATAGAGAGGCTCTTGTGATAGCATTCGCAAAATCTCCACCATTCCCAGATACCCTGGTTGGTTTGATGCTGATAAAGGAGAAGGGGTTTGAGACAGCAGTTATATCAAACACTGAGAAGAGGCTAATCAGAATAACTCTTGCTGGGATGGAGCATCTAGTGGATAGGGTAGTCACTGCCGAGGATATTGGTGTTTATAAGCCCAATAGGGAGGCTTTTATAAGGGCATACAGGGTTCTTGGAATAGACTATAGCCAGGCTATCCATGTGTCTGCATATCCCCAATATGATCTAGAGGCTGCGAGGTCTCTGGGCATAAGGGCTGTTCATCTTAATAGATATGGCTATAGGTGGGAGCCAAGTATAGAGAGGCTGGAAGATCTAGTGGGGCTTATAAGCTGAAGGCCCGATCCAGCTTGGGCGCGCTGCAGGTCCTTGCGGACCCCACAGCACGCCCAACGCGGCCGGCTTAACTTCCGGGTTCGATATGGGTCCGGGTGTTTCCCAACCGCTATGGCCGGATCGGGCCATTATTATTCTATACATGTGGGCTTATAAGCGTGAGATATATTAGGAGTCTTTATGTTCTCTCCAAGAGCTCCACTCCTTCACAGCATCTATATCCACTCCAGCTGTTTTTTCCACAACATGGTCTATCTTAACAACAGCCGGCATTCTAACCCAATGCCCCAGGAGTACTGCTTCGCCAACGTTGAGACCTGGTAGCTGTTCTAGGATCTCCTGTGTTAGTGTCTCAGAGGCCCTGGCTATGTGGGCTTGATCCTCTGGCTGCACGATCCTCATTATAGCCATAGAGCCCATCTGGCTGAGCACATCTGGGTCGAGACCCCTAGGCCTCTGGGATACTATTATAAGCCCCACACCGAATTTCCTCCCCTCTCTAGCTATGTGCTCTGCCCTCGGCTTTGTGAGGGTCTCCCTCTCTGTTGATAGATATATGTGGGCCTCCTCGAGGATTACAACAACTGGGTGGGGCATCTTAGCCTGGGATCTCCTCCAGATCGCGTTCTTCCTCTCCTCGAGAATCCTCCCAAGCCAGTGTGAGACAACAGCATCAGCCTGGAGGAATGATGATAAGCCTGTGAGGTCTATAACATTTATACAGCCGATCACAGCCTGGTCAGCTATATCCCTAGCCTCGTCATCAACAATCCTCTGAAGGAACGGCCTGTTAGCCTCTATAGTTTCTACAACAGCCTCGCTTGCCTTGGTCATCTCGCTCCTCCTAGATAGCTGGCCCTCCCTCCTGGCACACTGGATCATTGAATCAAGGTACGACCTCCCACCCTGACTATCAGAGTAGTCTATCTCCTCCTTGCACTTCTTAACAATATTCTCCTGATTCTTAGCACCATGCTTAACACCAACAAGCCTGGCAAACTCCTGCCAGCTTAGAAACCTGGGGTTTATCCTAGCCCTTATAACATTAGGCCTAGGAAGCCCTTGGAACTCGAGCCCCACATATTCTCCGTGGTAGTCAAATATGAATGAAGTACCGCCCCTCCTGAGGATCTCTCTAACAAGTAGACTCACAAGATTACTCTTACCCATCCCCGTCATCGCTAGCACAGCAAGATGTCTCTGAACAACCTTATTAAGATCAACCCTAACCTCGACCTCGGGGTTTCTCAGGAGAGACCCTACCCTAGCCCACTGAGGCCCCTCAGGGGCGAAGATCCTTGATAGTGTTTTTTGAGAAGCCCTTCTAACCTCGATACCGGGGGGCGGGGGTATTGGTGGTATTCTGAGCTCCTCAGGATCTCCGAGGATCTTTATATGCCCCTTATAGTAGATAGCACCGTCGCTCCCCTTATGTATATTTATAACCCTCCTAAGATCCTCCGGAGCTAGTGTCTCATCTATAACATAAGATCCAGATATAGATGCCTGGACAAGCCCTATAACCCTCACACCATTATAGGAGATCTCAACATACTCACCAAGCATGAGGGGCTTCGATGATAATATTGTCACGCTATAGGGTTTACTCTCGCCAACAACATAGCCAACTATATCCTCTCCCCTGCCCCTCATAATATCTTAGCAGCCTCCCAAGCCTGATCCTCAGAGCCTAGGCCAAGGAGCCTCTTAATCCTATCCATATCCCTAGAGGATATCCTAGCAAGCCTATCAGCCTCCCTAAGCACCAGAGGGTATCCCCTAACATCGCCCGAGATGCTATCTATAGCCATCCTTACCATAGCATCAGAATCAAGCGGTGCTTTTAATGGTATCTCAAGCCTCATTATAGGCCCCCCAGCCTTTGTCCTAATATAGCTGAGGGCTATATATAGGGATCCGATCCCCAGCATCCTCCTAGAAAGCTCGATAAGAGAGCCAGCACCCGGAGAGTCGCTATCATAGCCAACCAAAACAGGTCTCGAGTACCCAGGCTCGTATGTATATCTATCGAAATAGTAGAAATCAGACCTAAGGCTCTTATAGCTCCTTGGGAAGAAAATATGCATCAAATCCCTCGACACGCTGTTCTTAGAGAGATAGATAACCATAGACCCCTCATCTAGAGAGAGTTCTAGAAGCCTTTTGGCAGCCCTTATAGCCTCCTCACTGTCACCCTCATCTAGAGATCCAGGAGCCCTTCTCAGGAGAAAGCCCAGCTTAGAGATCAGGGAGCCATCAACTATGACAAGCTTGCTAGAGATCCTGGCCCTCTCGATCATCTCGATCTCGAGCAATATCGAGAGAAAGGGGAGATAGACCTCGGGATCCCTCTCAGAGTGTATAACACCAACCCTAGCATTGCCATCGCCTCCTCCGCAGCTACTGATATACACAGCATCTACTAGATAGACCACATAGCCCCTCATCTCTAGATAGTTATACCCACTATCAACCCCAGATATGCAGGAGCCCGCTGGATTTGGGGAGTATCTAGACCAGAGATTCTGAATAAGCTCTAGAACCTCCATTGGTGGGATCTCTTTCAGAAGCTTCCTAACCTCGTAGATCCCATCAGAGATCTTGGCCATAATGCCTGGTATCAATATAACCACCAAGATCCTTTTCTATATAGATATATAGATCGAGGAATAAATATTAGTCGTAATACGGCTGGAATAGATTATAGAGATCCGTATCCATCAAAACCAGAGAATCAATATGGAATCAAGCATGAAAAGTAATACAGCCAGCTCTATAGCGCCTCCCTAATATAGGCAAGAGCTCCGGGCAATGCGGGTCTCAGTCTCTCGATAATTGCTAGGATATCTATTAATACTGTGGCTAGTGTCCATATAGATATTGTGAATATGAATGGGTCTGGGTTTATATATACTGTATAGATGCCTCCAGATGTGTAGAGCGTTATGGGTTTATTATATACTATGTGGAGATATGCTAGCAGCCCTAGGATCTTTAGTAGGGCATTTAATATAAAACTATAGATCGTACCCCTAGTCATATTTGCCAGAACACCTATTGCTAGGAAGAACGCTGCCAGAGTGATATCAATGCTAGGGCTTTCTGAAACCTTCTCAACCCCCAAGAGCCTGTGGATCTGTGGGAGTATTATCACATAGATCAAGTAATATATGAGCCCAATAACGATCCCCGATAGGATCTCCCTAGATCTCTGTGAAGCGCTCAATAAGAACACACCCTCGAGACCACCTTCATGCTATAGAGACCTTGGAGAACTGCCGAGATGCTTATAAGAACATCCCCAGCCTTGAAGACTGTTGGTATCACAACCTCCACCGAAGCGTTCCTGTATCTCGATATCTCCTGCCTCGTCTCTAGAGCAGCCCTGGTGTTGTTAACATAAACCTCTATAGTCACGTTAGAAATCCTGAGGGATCCTCTATACCAGGCCTCGATCCTCAGGATATTCGAGCCATTCTTAGCATCAATATAGCAGAGTAGACCGAGAACAAGAGGATCCTGGTAGACCTCCATAGAGAGAACAATAGCCGGTGTGAGAGCTATTATAGTCAGCCCAGCGACCATGAGACCAAAGACAATATTTAGAAAACCCCTCAAACTATCCCCTCATAAGCTCCACAGCATTCCTCAGAACTATAGATCCAACCCACACAGCTATCCCAAGAAAAGCCAGCTTAGAGGCTATCGATATGAGGCTAAAGCTAGCCTCGACAAGAGCATCACTAAGACTAGCACTCCCTCTAGGGCTTAGAGGCTCTGAGGTGAAAAAGAAGTAGAGAGCTATCACGAAGGGGACTATTAGAAGGGCAAGCCCTAGAGACATTAAGAGAGAAGCCGATGCACCCTTACTGGTCTTTCTACTGCTCTCACCACCCATAAAGACCCCCCTTTTAATAAGGCGCCAGGTATATAAAGATAAATACATATTAATAACACATCCAGCAATATAACGAATAACAGCTATAATGAGCAGAGGGTTCAGCCTACATGGGTTTTAAACCTATGCAGGTTTGGGGGTTCACAGACCTCAGCATCTTCCGGATTCATCGGGAGCATATTAGGCATCGCCCTCTCGGGGTAAATCCACTCCTTCTAAGGATTGGGAGGATAAGCTCCTCCAAGACCTTCACCAAGGGAGGGAAGCCCCACATCCTTAGATAGAGATTTATCGATATATTCAAATGTCTATTTATAGCTATAGCCGAACCAAATCTATACCTAGATCTAGCTCCTCAATTCAACAGCAATGAAACTAAGAAGCCTAGCCCCTCAGGGCAGGGAGGGGGTTATTAAAACACCTAGTTCCATGGGTTACAAGCCCGCGGGTTCTATGCTCAGAAAAACCCGCCATCATCAATCATCACTCTCAGCGATCGAGGGCATCATCACGGCTAATAATCATACCGGTACTCCAACTCAATAGAGAATCTAAGTAGCAAGAATATAATTTATTATCCTTGCTACTATTGAAATGCACCCTTCAGTGCTAGGTTTGGGAGCAGGAACCTTTATTAGGGTAAGTTTAGGTAAGTTTGGTATTGGCTAAAGACAGATGCCCTCAATTTCAGACGTGCTGTTAAAGCCGAGCAGAGATCTTCTTAATAGTGATATGATAATTAGGATCTTTTGAGGCTGTTAGACTAGTGGCAGATCATGCTCCTCGATATTAG
>Ga0101942_100437_pt1 | contig 15752 bp, 8 predicted proteins | sample DewCreD2012metaG_4_FD_75243 | JGI IMG/M metagenome (GOLD analysis project Ga0101942, IMG submission 75243) | Hot spring sediment bacterial and archeal communities from British Columbia, Canada, to study Microbial Dark Matter (Phase II) - Dewar... ...
TGCCGGAACTCCTCCAACCGAGCGAGCGTTGACGGAGCCGAGATGATCGCCATGATGAAGGGACGCCCCTCTGTGCTCCGGCCCAACTCCACGACGCTCACCCGATCCGACGCTTCGTCCAACCGCCGGAAATACTCGACGATCTGCGGCCAACTGGCGAGCCGACGATCCTCCCCGATGTCGAACCCCAGATGCTCTTTCGGGGAAGGAACGGCTCGCTGCGCCGCGAGGATCGCTTCGGCCACCAAGATCACAGCGAGGGCACTCCGCAGATGACGCGCGAATCGCAACATACGTCTCCCCCTCCCTCAGGTCTTTTTCATGCCTCTGGCGGAGAGGGGGATTTTACGCGAATCGTCCAAAGAGGGACAAGCGGCGTGTTCCCTTCCCAGAGGTTCGCCCGACAGCGCGAAAAATCCGTGCAACGTTCGCTCGCTGCCTTGCCGTCCCACCTGGCGGATGAACGGACGAGAGAGGACGTCGCATGAGGTCGTCAAGCCCTCGCGACATCGCTCTCGGGAAAGATCTGCTTTGGAGGCGAAGGACGATGAAGCGACACATAGCGATGACGATGCTCGCGCTCGCACCGATCCTTTTCTTTCCTTCTTCCCGGACAGCGTCCTCAGATCCCCCTCAGGATCCGGGGATCGTCGGCGTCGAAAGTCTCGACGTGCAGAGCCTCTTCCAAACGCTCGATCTCTTCGTTCAGAATCGGGCCATGGAGATCGGAATGACCATTGACTCCAATCAAGCGAAACTCCTGCAGATTGGTGATACACCCGTGACGCTGACGCCGGCGTCTTCGTGGGATCCGCGGCGTCTGGGCACGGTGGGTCTGCTTGAAGCCGGGAAAGCGTTCTCCGTACAGAATAAGACGTTGCCGGCCGGGCTCTATACGCTCGAGATCGGCGGCCATCCGCAAACGCGCCGCCTCTCTTTGAACTTCCGCGATCAGTTCGGGAACGTCGTCGCCAGCCTCCCGGCCACCGAATACAAATTCACGCCGCTCCCCAGGCGCGCGTCGGCCAAAGAGGTCGAATCCGCGCAATCCCTACTGGGGATCATCGGTCCGGCGATCGGCTTCAACGTCGTCCTCACCAACACGCCGCCGTTTTTCAAGGTGGTCCCCTGCCTGGGCTTCGTCGTGCCCATCGGCGTCGGCCTGGTGAACGTCGGATTCTGTCTCGGATGAGCGGAGGGAGAAGCCCCTCCTGGGCGGTGCGCCAGCCGAGGTGGCGCATCGCCCTCACCGAACCGGGCGAAAGGTGACCTCGACCTCTAGAAGCGTCGCGCGCGCAAAACGCAGCCCTTTCCGGTTCCGGCCGGCGCTCTCAATGGCGAGGCGCTTCATCTCCTCTTCGCTGTTGACCTCCCGGTATCGGCCGTTCCGCTCCAGGATGAGGAAAATCGTTCCCGGCGAATTCGCCGCCTTCTTCTTCCGGCGCGCCGGGGCGCTGGCGCGCCTTTTGCGCGCCGGAGATTCCGGGGCGACCTCCGCGACTTCAGAGAGAGCCATCACCCGCTTCGCCCCTTCGCGCTTCGACTTCCCTTCTCCCATATGTGCGTCCTCCTGAGACTGCGAAGGTGATCGGCACCACTCAGAGGAGAGCAACGGTGCGCCCGATCCCGACGCCGAACGCTCGGCGCCTCTTGTCTCCCTCCTCGCACGGCGTCTCGACTTCTTCTGTAAGGGATGCCATACCTCGGGATTCACCACCACCCCTTTTGCGAGGGCATAGGCCTGCACCGCCTGTTCGATTCGCTCGCGCCGATCGCTCGCCAACGCTCCTGCCCAATCCTTACACCGGAGCGCATGGGGGCACCGAAGGGCACAGATCAACACCGACTTCAGCTCGCTGTAGCGAGTGCAGTAGATGTAGGCCCCCACATCTCCCATGCTCGCTCCTTCGCTTCGCGCGCCGATCTTATATCTCGCCGCCCTCCTCTCTGTCAAACGTTCGAGGCATCCTCCCCATAGCCCAACGGGCCGATTTTGTGCTATAACCGAACATCGCGCGCGATGTCGAAGCGGAGGCGAGCGGAAGATGTCCGAGCGACCTTCGGTCATCGAATTCCGGAACGTCTGGCATTCGTATGATGGCGAGCATTTCGTGCTCGAAGACATCTCCTTCTCGGTCGGACCGGGCGAGATGACGGTCATCCTCGGCGGCTCCGGAAGCGGGAAGTCCACGATCCTGCGACTCACGCTCGGACTCATTCGACCGGATGAAGGCGAGATCTTCATTCACGGTCAGGAGATCACCTCCATGACCGAGCAGGAACTTCTGGCCGTCCGTCGAAAGATCGGGATCGTCTTCCAATCCGGCGCCCTCTTCGATAGCCTGAGCGTCTACGAGAACGTCGCCTACCGGCTTCGCGAAGAAGGATGGCCCGAGGAGCGCATCGAGGAAGAGGTCAGGCGCCAGCTCGCGTTCATTGACTTCAAGGGAGATGTGCACGCCCTCCCCGGCGAACTCTCCGGCGGCATGCGTCGGGCCGTCGCCATCGCGCGGGCGATGGTCGGCGGCCCCGAGATCTTGCTCTTCGACGAGCCCACGGCCGGGCTTGATCCGCCGACCGCCCGGGCGCTTTGCGAGTTGGCCGCCAAGTATCGCGATCTGCAAGGCGTCAGCTCCATCTTCGTCACCCACCGCATGGATGACGTGCGCTTTCTCTCCTCCGTCCTCTACACTCGCGACGCCGCTGGAGACGTTCTCGCTCTCCATCGCGACGATGAGACGTTCTCGCTCATCAACACGCGCTTCCTCATCTTGCGGAACCGCCGCATCTACTTCAGCGGAACGGAGGAACAACTCCGTCGCTCGGAAGATCCCTACGTCCGCGAGTTCATCGGCGCGCTCGAGGAGATGGAAGAACAAGAAGTGTTCGAGGAGCTGAGGCTCGAATGAGGGGATGGCCGACTCCCGATTCTCAGGACGAGATGAAGAGGCCGACCCCGCCTCCTGACGACCGCCCCGTCATCGAATTCCGAGAGGTCTCCATCGCCTTCGATGACCCGCCGCGGCAAGTCCTCGATCGGGTCAGCTTCAAGGTCTATAAGGGCGAGATGCGCATCATCTTGGGACCAACGGGCTCGGGGAAATCCACGATCCTTCGCCTGACGATCGGCCTCTTGCGCCCCGATGAGGGCCAGATCTTCGTCAACGGCCGGGAGATCACGGCCCTGCCCGAGGAAGAGCTTCTCAAGCTCCGTCAGAAGATCGGCGTCGTCTTCCAAGAGGATGCCCTCTTCACCTCGCTGACGGTCGCCGAGAACGTCGCCTATCGGCTCCTCGAACAGGGATACGCCCTGGACGACGTGGACGCTGAGGTGCGGCGGACGCTGCGCTTGGTCGGACTCGAACACGCCTACGGGATGATGCCCAACGAACTCTCCGGTGGAATGAGCCGACGCACGGCCATCGCGCGCGCGCTTGTCGGAGATCCGGAGATCATCCTCTACGACTCGCCACTTGCGGGACTCGATCCCGTCATCGGCCGACGCATCAGCCGACTCGCCATGCGCCTGCGAGACCTTCGAGGCGTCACCTCACTTTGGATCACACAGAACATGGACGAGGTGCGATACCTCGCCTCTCACTTCTACGAGCGCACGGCCGACGGCAGGCTCCTCTTTCGCCGAGAGAGCGAGCGCTTCTGCCTGATCAATACGAAGATCCTCATGCTCGCCCAAGGGCGCGTGATCTTCGACGGGGCGGACGAACTCTTCTGGAGTGCGCGCGATCCCCAAATCCGACAGTTTCTCCCCTGATCACCGAACCGCGCATTCCCCGGCGATCGCCGTCGCTGCCGAAGGCCCTTCGATCCCCATGAGCTTTTCGAACTCCCGCCGGAGCCTCTCGCAGAGGCGGTCGGCGAACTGCCGGGCATACGGGCGAAATTCCGCCGCGGGGAGATCGGCGTCGGCGCAGATCCGCGCCAACGCGTCGCTCAAGAGCTGCCGCATTCGCGCTTCTTTTTCCTCCGCGCGGAGACGCGCGTCCTCGACCACGCGCCTCATTCGCGCGCTCCATTCCTCCTGCGTCCTCTCGATCTGCCGCCGCCACTCCTCCAATCGTCTGAGGGCCACAAGATACGGCGCGCTGTCCCGAACAATCTGCCGAGCCAACTTTCGCCCTTTGATCCGAATCAAGGCGTTGAAGAGGCCACGCCCCTCTCTCAAATGTCGCCACGCCTCGCGATAGGAATAGAAGTCAAGCGAAGCCCGGATCGTCCCCATCTGCAATTCGTAGGCCGTCATCTTCTCCGGCCAAATGACGGCGTGTTGGGCGTCGTAGAGATGCCACTGCTCGGGAGCGATGATCTTCCCCTCTCGCTGGAGGCGAGCCGTCAACGGGGGGCCCGGGACCGGCGTCAGGGCGAAGAATTGCGCCGTGTCCAGGTTCATCTCCTTCGCGAAGCGCAGCGTCTGCTCGATCGTCTCCACCGTGTCCGCATCCGATCCGAGCACGAACATCCCGTGCACGCGAATCCCCACGCGATGAAAAGCCTCGATCGCCGCCCGATTCTTCTCCAGCGTCGAGTGCTTGTGATAGAGCCGCAGCGTCTCATCGTTGACCGATTCCAGTCCGATGAAGACACACGCACATCCGGCCCGTGCCATCAATCGCAACAGCTCCGGATCGTTGGCCGCTTCCACGCGCACTTGAGCGAACCAGCGCGGGATTCGAATCCCCTCGCTCAAGAGGCGATCCAGGATGCGCTTCACCCGCGCCCGATTCGCATTGAAGATGTCATCCCCGAAGAAGATCGGACAGCGCTTCACCCCCAAGGTGTACCGGATCAGCGCGATCGTCGTCTCGTCATCTAAGAATCGGAATTGGCGTCCGAAGTTGTCGATGACCGAACAATACTCGCACTCAAACGGACATCCGCGCGAGGTGTTCACCACCAGATGCGTGACGAAGCGCCGCTCGCCCTCCGTATATTCGGGAAACGGGAGGGCCGAGAGCTGCTCCGAGGTCAAAAACGGCCGATCCGGGGTGAGCCGCACTTCTCCCTCGGACGTCCGATAGGCGATCCCTCGGACGTCTTCCAAGTGCGGCCGCTCGAAATCTTCCCGGTAGCGCTCCAAAAGCTCCGGGAACGTATGATCTCCCTCATGTCGAACGACGACGTCCCCATACTGCAACGCCTCGTGCGGCAAGGCCGTCGGATGCGGCCCGCCGAATACGACCACAAGGCGCGGATTCGCCTCCTTCAGACGCCGCGCTAATTCCAACGATTGCGGCGCCGTTCGCGTGATGACCGAAATGCCCACCACGTCCGACGCGAGCAACCGCGCCCAATCCCCCCGGTCCAGATGTCCCTTGGTCCGACGATTGTACTTGGGGTTGAGCGCCACCGTGTCCGCATACCCGGCCTTCTTCAGAATCGCCGTGAGAAGCGGGATGCCGCGCGCCGGGTAATCGAGAAGCGAATACACATCCTTCGCCAACTTCCCATCGAGGGTTCCGTCCACGGTCGCCGGAAGCTCGATGAGCGTGATCGCCAGCTCCTTCCGTCTTCTCCCCATCTCTTTCCTCCTCGGCCCCTCACTATATCAGAGATTCCCGCGCCACACCAGCCGATCGTTCGAGAATTCGCCGAGGGCTCACCAAAAAGAAGGGATTTTCGATAGAGGGGTTGACAGAGGGCGGGACCTCGCGTATAAATATGCATCCATTTTCGAAGTATGCAGAAATTTTGCATATTATGCGGAAGCGTCAACAGAAGGTGCTCGAATTGATCCGGACCAAGCGGTTCCGGACGCAAGCGGAACTGGTCGAGGCGTTGCGCGCGCGGGGGATTCGCGCCACGCAATCCTCGGTCTCGCGCGATCTGGCTCGCCTGGGAGTGGTCAAGATCAATGGCTACTACGTGCTGCCGCGCCTGGCGCATCCGATCGCCGGCGTGCTGGAGATCCTCGACCTCGATACGGCAGGCGATCACCTCATCGTCGTGAAGACGGAACCGGGACAGGCCTCCCCGGTAGCCTTGAAGATCGATACGGCGCACTTCCCGGAAGTCGTGGGGACGATCGCCGGCGATGACACGGTCTTCGTCGCCGTGAAGGATCGCGAGGCGCAGCGCAAGGCGATCGCGCGCATCAGCCAACTCTTCACGCTGCGACGATCCCTTCGAGGGGTGACGTGACGCGCCGCCCGCGACGTCGTCCCTCGCCAGAACGATCTCTTCGGAGGATGGGGCTTATGGCGAAGGCCACCGTTCGGAAGGTCGTGCTCGCGTATTCAGGAGGGCTCGACACTTCGGTGATGCTCAAATGGCTCAAGGAACAGTACGGGTGTGAGGTCATCGCCTTCACGGCCAACATCGGCCAAGGGGAAGAGCTGGTGGGCCTCCAAGAGAAAGCGCTCGCTACCGGGGCGAGCCGCTGTTACATCGAGGACGTGCGCGAGGAATTCGTTCGCGATTTCGTCTTCACGGCGCTCAAGGCCAATGCCGTGTACGAGGGCTTTTATCTGCTCGGGACGAGTCTGGCGCGCCCGCTCATCGCGAAGCACCAGATCGCGATCGCGAAGCGAGAGGGAGCGGATGCCGTCGCGCACGGAGCGACGGGCAAGGGGAACGACCAGGTGCGTTTCGAGCTGACCTATTATGCCCTCGATCCGGACGTGCGCGTGATCGCCCCGTGGCGCGAATGGGCGTTCCGATCGCGCACCGATCTGATCGAATACGCGGCGCGGCATGGCATTCCCGTGAGCGCGACTCACGAGAAACCCTACTCGATAGATCGCAATCTCCTGCACGTCAGCTACGAGGGTGGGATCTTGGAAGACCCCTGGCGCGAGCCTCCGGAAGACATGTTCCAGCTGACGGTCTCGCCGGAGCGAGCGCCCGATCGTCCGACGACGATCGAGATCACGTTCGAAGAGGGCGTGCCCGTCGCGCTGGATGGCGAACCGCTGAGCCCGGTCGCGCTGCTGGAGACGCTGAACGCGCTGGGCGGTGAGAACGGCATCGGGCGCGTGGACATGGTGGAGAATCGCTTCGTCGGCATGAAATCGCGCGGGGTCTACGAGACGCCGGGGGGGACGATCCTGCACATCGCGCATCGCGCCCTGGAGTCCATCACGCTCGATCGAGAGCTCGGGCGGCTTCGCGATGCGCTCATCCCGAAGATCGCCGAGTTGATCTACTATGGGTTCTGGTACTCGCCGGAATTTCAAGCGCTCCGAACCTTCATTGACCAGACGCAGAAGAACGTGACGGGGACGGTTCGGCTGCGCCTTTACAAGGGCAATTGCATCGTCCTCGGACGCCGATCGCCGTGCTCGCTCTATCGGCCGGAGTACGCCACATTCGAGGCCGATGAGGTGTACGATCACCGCGATGCGGCGGGCTTCATCAAGCTGAATGCGCTGCGGCTCCGCCTGCACGGAATGCGCGCGACGGCGGAGACGGTGATCTCGCAATAGGAGGGCGGAGGAGATGGCGACGCGCGGGCGATCGGACGATGCGGCGATCCGATTCTTGAGGGTGGATAAGATCGGATCGGCGACGGCGAACTTGAAGCTCTCTTCGGTGGTCCCGGTGACGACGCGCTGCGAGGCGCGGGTGGGCAACGTCGTCGTCGTGCGCGTCCTCACGGAGAACGCGGCGTACAATCACTTGGAGTTGCCCACCGGACGACTCTGTAAGATCAACCGCGATGACCTCATCGTCGGCGTGCTCGGAGAGCGGCGCGCGCTCAAGGGCTTCGTCGGCGACGTCCCTCCGAAGCTCGCTCCGGGAGATCGGCTGCACATCTTGAACCTCGGCGGGGTGATCGGCCGCTGCGTGGATCACTACAACGAGCTCGGCGAGGCCATCGAGGTCGAATTGCTCGGCATGGTCGCCGATGGCGATGGCGCGCGCGCGCCATCGCCATCGGCGACCATGCCGAGCAATTCGACCTCGATGGCCTCGCCGAGCTCGTTGTAGTGATCCACGCAGCGGCCGATCACCCCGCCGAGGTTCAAGATGTGCAGCCGATCTCCCGGAGCGAGCTTCGGAGGGACGTCGCCGACGAAGCCCTTGAGCGCGCGCCGCTCTCCGAGCACGCCGACGATGAGGTCATCGCGGTTGATCTTACAGAGTCGTCCGGTGGGCAACTCCAAGTGATTGTACGCCGCGTTCTCCGTGAGGACGCGCACGACGACGACGTTGCCCACCCGCGCCTCGCAGCGCGTCGTCACCGGGACCACCGAAGAGAGCTTCAAGTTCGCCGTCGCCGATCCGATCTTATCCACCCTCAAGAATCGGATCGCCGCATCGTCCGATCGCCCGCGCGTCGCCATCTCCTCCGCCCTCCTATTGCGAGATCACCGTCTCCGCCGTCGCGCGCATTCCGTGCAGGCGGAGCCGCAGCGCATTCAGCTTGATGAAGCCCGCCGCATCGCGGTGATCGTACACCTCATCGGCCTCGAATGTGGCGTACTCCGGCCGATAGAGCGAGCACGGCGATCGGCGTCCGAGGACGATGCAATTGCCCTTGTAAAGGCGCAGCCGAACCGTCCCCGTCACGTTCTTCTGCGTCTGGTCAATGAAGGTTCGGAGCGCTTGAAATTCCGGCGAGTACCAGAACCCATAGTAGATCAACTCGGCGATCTTCGGGATGAGCGCATCGCGAAGCCGCCCGAGCTCTCGATCGAGCGTGATGGACTCCAGGGCGCGATGCGCGATGTGCAGGATCGTCCCCCCCGGCGTCTCGTAGACCCCGCGCGATTTCATGCCGACGAAGCGATTCTCCACCATGTCCACGCGCCCGATGCCGTTCTCACCGCCCAGCGCGTTCAGCGTCTCCAGCAGCGCGACCGGGCTCAGCGGTTCGCCATCCAGCGCGACGGGCACGCCCTCTTCGAACGTGATCTCGATCGTCGTCGGACGATCGGGCGCTCGCTCCGGCGAGACCGTCAGCTGGAACATGTCTTCCGGAGGCTCGCGCCAGGGGTCTTCCAAGATCCCACCCTCGTAGCTGACGTGCAGGAGATTGCGATCTATCGAGTAGGGTTTCTCGTGAGTCGCGCTCACGGGAATGCCATGCCGCGCCGCGTATTCGATCAGATCGGTGCGCGATCGGAACGCCCATTCGCGCCACGGGGCGATCACGCGCACGTCCGGATCGAGGGCATAATAGGTCAGCTCGAAACGCACCTGGTCGTTCCCCTTGCCCGTCGCTCCGTGCGCGACGGCATCCGCTCCCTCTCGCTTCGCGATCGCGATCTGGTGCTTCGCGATGAGCGGGCGCGCCAGACTCGTCCCGAGCAGATAAAAGCCCTCGTACACGGCATTGGCCTTGAGCGCCGTGAAGACGAAATCGCGAACGAATTCCTCGCGCACGTCCTCGATGTAACAGCGGCTCGCCCCGGTAGCGAGCGCTTTCTCTTGGAGGCCCACCAGCTCTTCCCCTTGGCCGATGTTGGCCGTGAAGGCGATGACCTCACACCCGTACTGTTCCTTGAGCCATTTGAGCATCACCGAAGTGTCGAGCCCTCCTGAATACGCGAGCACGACCTTCCGAACGGTGGCCTTCGCCATAAGCCCCATCCTCCGAAGAGATCGTTCTGGCGAGGGACGACGTCGCGGGCGGCGCGTCACGTCACCCCTCGAAGGGATCGTCGCAGCGTGAAGAGTTGGCTGATGCGCGCGATCGCCTTGCGCTGCGCCTCGCGATCCTTCACGGCGACGAAGACCGTGTCATCGCCGGCGATCGTCCCCACGACTTCCGGGAAGTGCGCCGTATCGATCTTCAAGGCTACCGGGGAGGCCTGTCCCGGTTCCGTCTTCACGACGATGAGGTGATCGCCTGCCGTATCGAGGTCGAGGATCTCCAGCACGCCGGCGATCGGATGCGCCAGGCGCGGCAGCACGTAGTAGCCATTGATCTTGACCACTCCCAGGCGAGCCAGATCGCGCGAGACCGAGGATTGCGTGGCGCGAATCCCCCGCGCGCGCAACGCCTCGACCAGTTCCGCTTGCGTCCGGAACCGCTTGGTCCGGATCAATTCGAGCACCTTCTGTTGACGCTTCCGCATAATATGCAAAATTTCTGCATACTTCGAAAATGGATGCATATTTATACGCGAGGTCCCGCCCTCTGTCAACCCCTCTATCGAAAATCCCTTCTTTTTGGTGAGCCCTCGGCGAATTCTCGAACGATCGGCTGGTGTGGCGCGGGAATCTCTGATATAGTGAGGGGCCGAGGAGGAAAGAGATGGGGAGAAGACGGAAGGAGCTGGCGATCACGCTCATCGAGCTTCCGGCGACCGTGGACGGAACCCTCGATGGGAAGTTGGCGAAGGATGTGTATTCGCTTCTCGATTACCCGGCGCGCGGCATCCCGCTTCTCACGGCGATTCTGAAGAAGGCCGGGTATGCGGACACGGTGGCGCTCAACCCCAAGTACAATCGTCGGACCAAGGGACATCTGGACCGGGGGGATTGGGCGCGGTTGCTCGCGTCGGACGTGGTGGGCATTTCGGTCATCACGCGAACGGCGCCGCAATCGTTGGAATTAGCGCGGCGTCTGAAGGAGGCGAATCCGCGCCTTGTGGTCGTATTCGGCGGGCCGCATCCGACGGCCTTGCCGCACGAGGCGTTGCAGTATGGGGACGTCGTCGTTCGACATGAGGGAGATCATACGTTCCCGGAGCTTTTGGAGCGCTACCGGGAAGATTTCGAGCGGCCGCACTTGGAAGACGTCCGAGGGATCGCCTATCGGACGTCCGAGGGAGAAGTGCGGCTCACCCCGGATCGGCCGTTTTTGACCTCGGAGCAGCTCTCGGCCCTCCCGTTTCCCGAATATACGGAGGGCGAGCGGCGCTTCGTCACGCATCTGGTGGTGAACACCTCGCGCGGATGTCCGTTTGAGTGCGAGTATTGTTCGGTCATCGACAACTTCGGACGCCAATTCCGATTCTTAGATGACGAGACGACGATCGCGCTGATCCGGTACACCTTGGGGGTGAAGCGCTGTCCGATCTTCTTCGGGGATGACATCTTCAATGCGAATCGGGCGCGGGTGAAGCGCATCCTGGATCGCCTCTTGAGCGAGGGGATTCGAATCCCGCGCTGGTTCGCTCAAGTGCGCGTGGAAGCGGCCAACGATCCGGAGCTGTTGCGATTGATGGCACGGGCCGGATGTGCGTGTGTCTTCATCGGACTGGAATCGGTCAACGATGAGACGCTGCGGCTCTATCACAAGCACTCGACGCTGGAGAAGAATCGGGCGGCGATCGAGGCTTTTCATCGCGTGGGGATTCGCGTGCACGGGATGTTCGTGCTCGGATCGGATGCGGACACGGTGGAGACGATCGAGCAGACGCTGCGCTTCGCGAAGGAGATGAACCTGGACACGGCGCAATTCTTCGCCCTGACGCCGGTCCCGGGCCCCCCGTTGACGGCTCGCCTCCAGCGAGAGGGGAAGATCATCGCTCCCGAGCAGTGGCATCTCTACGACGCCCAACACGCCGTCATTTGGCCGGAGAAGATGACGGCCTACGAATTGCAGATGGGGACGATCCGGGCTTCGCTTGACTTCTATTCCTATCGCGAGGCGTGGCGACATTTGAGAGAGGGGCGTGGCCTCTTCAACGCCTTGATTCGGATCAAAGGGCGAAAGTTGGCTCGGCAGATTGTTCGGGACAGCGCGCCGTATCTTGTGGCCCTCAGACGATTGGAGGAGTGGCGGCGGCAGATCGAGAGGACGCAGGAGGAATGGAGCGCGCGAATGAGGCGCGTGGTCGAGGACGCGCGTCTCCGCGCGGAGGAAAAAGAAGCGCGAATGCGGCAGCTCTTGAGCGACGCGTTGGCGCGGATCTGCGCCGACGCCGATCTCCCCGCGGCGGAATTTCGCCCGTATGCCCGGCAGTTCGCCGACCGCCTCTGCGAGAGGCTCCGGCGGGAGTTCGAAAAGCTCATGGGGATCGAAGGGCCTTCGGCAGCGACGGCGATCGCCGGGGAATGCGCGGTTCGGTGATCAGGGGAGAAACTGTCGGATTTGGGGATCGCGCGCACTCCAGAAGAGTTCGTCCGCCCCGTCGAAGATCACGCGCCCTTGGGCGAGCATGAGGATCTTCGTATTGATCAGGCAGAAGCGCTCGCTCTCTCGGCGAAAGAGGAGCCTGCCGTCGGCCGTGCGCTCGTAGAAGTGAGAGGCGAGGTATCGCACCTCGTCCATGTTCTGTGTGATCCAAAGTGAGGTGACGCCTCGAAGGTCTCGCAGGCGCATGGCGAGTCGGCTGATGCGTCGGCCGATGACGGGATCGAGTCCCGCAAGTGGCGAGTCGTAGAGGATGATCTCCGGATCTCCGACAAGCGCGCGCGCGATGGCCGTGCGTCGGCTCATTCCACCGGAGAGTTCGTTGGGCATCATCCCGTAGGCGTGTTCGAGTCCGACCAAGCGCAGCGTCCGCCGCACCTCAGCGTCCACGTCGTCCAGGGCGTATCCCTGTTCGAGGAGCCGATAGGCGACGTTCTCGGCGACCGTCAGCGAGGTGAAGAGGGCATCCTCTTGGAAGACGACGCCGATCTTCTGACGGAGCTTGAGAAGCTCTTCCTCGGGCAGGGCCGTGATCTCCCGGCCGTTGACGAAGATCTGGCCCTCATCGGGGCGCAAGAGGCCGATCGTCAGGCGAAGGATCGTGGATTTCCCCGAGCCCGTTGGTCCCAAGATGATGCGCATCTCGCCCTTATAGACCTTGAAGCTGACCCGATCGAGGACTTGCCGCGGCGGGTCATCGAAGGCGATGGAGACCTCTCGGAATTCGATGACGGGGCGGTCGTCAGGAGGCGGGGTCGGCCTCTTCATCTCGTCCTGAGAATCGGGAGTCGGCCATCCCCTCATTCGAGCCTCAGCTCCTCGAACACTTCTTGTTCTTCCATCTCCTCGAGCGCGCCGATGAACTCGCGGACGTAGGGATCTTCCGAGCGACGGAGTTGTTCCTCCGTTCCGCTGAAGTAGATGCGGCGGTTCCGCAAGATGAGGAAGCGCGTGTTGATGAGCGAGAACGTCTCATCGTCGCGATGGAGAGCGAGAACGTCTCCAGCGGCGTCGCGAGTGTAGAGGACGGAGGAGAGAAAGCGCACGTCATCCATGCGGTGGGTGACGAAGATGGAGCTGACGCCTTGCAGATCGCGATACTTGGCGGCCAACTCGCAAAGCGCCCGGGCGGTCGGCGGATCAAGCCCGGCCGTGGGCTCGTCGAAGAGCAAGATCTCGGGGCCGCCGACCATCGCCCGCGCGATGGCGACGGCCCGACGCATGCCGCCGGAGAGTTCGCCGGGGAGGGCGTGCACATCTCCCTTGAAGTCAATGAACGCGAGCTGGCGCCTGACCTCTTCCTCGATGCGCTCCTCGGGCCATCCTTCTTCGCGAAGCCGGTAGGCGACGTTCTCGTAGACGCTCAGGCTATCGAAGAGGGCGCCGGATTGGAAGACGATCCCGATCTTTCGACGGACGGCCAGAAGTTCCTGCTCGGTCATGGAGGTGATCTCCTGACCGTGAATGAAGATCTCGCCTTCATCCGGTCGAATGAGTCCGAGCGTGAGTCGCAGGATCGTGGACTTCCCGCTTCCGGAGCCGCCGAGGATGACCGTCATCTCGCCCGGTCCGACCGAGAAGGAGATGTCTTCGAGCACGAAATGCTCGCCATCATACGAATGCCAGACGTTCCGGAATTCGATGACCGAAGGTCGCTCGGACATCTTCCGCTCGCCTCCGCTTCGACATCGCGCGCGATGTTCGGTTATAGCACAAAATCGGCCCGTTGGGCTATGGGGAGGATGCCTCGAACGTTTGACAGAGAGGAGGGCGGCGAGATATAAGATCGGCGCGCGAAGCGAAGGAGCGAGCATGGGAGATGTGGGGGCCTACATCTACTGCACTCGCTACAGCGAGCTGAAGTCGGTGTTGATCTGTGCCCTTCGGTGCCCCCATGCGCTCCGGTGTAAGGATTGGGCAGGAGCGTTGGCGAGCGATCGGCGCGAGCGAATCGAACAGGCGGTGCAGGCCTATGCCCTCGCAAAAGGGGTGGTGGTGAATCCCGAGGTATGGCATCCCTTACAGAAGAAGTCGAGACGCCGTGCGAGGAGGGAGACAAGAGGCGCCGAGCGTTCGGCGTCGGGATCGGGCGCACCGTTGCTCTCCTCTGAGTGGTGCCGATCACCTTCGCAGTCTCAGGAGGACGCACATATGGGAGAAGGGAAGTCGAAGCGCGAAGGGGCGAAGCGGGTGATGGCTCTCTCTGAAGTCGCGGAGGTCGCCCCGGAATCTCCGGCGCGCAAAAGGCGCGCCAGCGCCCCGGCGCGCCGGAAGAAGAAGGCGGCGAATTCGCCGGGAACGATTTTCCTCATCCTGGAGCGGAACGGCCGATACCGGGAGGTCAACAGCGAAGAGGAGATGAAGCGCCTCGCCATTGAGAGCGCCGGCCGGAACCGGAAAGGGCTGCGTTTTGCGCGCGCGACGCTTCTAGAGGTCGAGGTCACCTTTCGCCCGGTTCGGTGAGGGCGATGCGCCACCTCGGCTGGCGCACCGCCCAGGAGGGGCTTCTCCCTCCGCTCATCCGAGACAGAATCCGACGTTCACCAGGCCGACGCCGATGGGCACGACGAAGCCCAGGCAGGGGACCACCTTGAAAAACGGCGGCGTGTTGGTGAGGACGACGTTGAAGCCGATCGCCGGACCGATGATCCCCAGTAGGGATTGCGCGGATTCGACCTCTTTGGCCGACGCGCGCCTGGGGAGCGGCGTGAATTTGTATTCGGTGGCCGGGAGGCTGGCGACGACGTTCCCGAACTGATCGCGGAAGTTCAAAGAGAGGCGGCGCGTTTGCGGATGGCCGCCGATCTCGAGCGTATAGAGCCCGGCCGGCAACGTCTTATTCTGTACGGAGAACGCTTTCCCGGCTTCAAGCAGACCCACCGTGCCCAGACGCCGCGGATCCCACGAAGACGCCGGCGTCAGCGTCACGGGTGTATCACCAATCTGCAGGAGTTTCGCTTGATTGGAGTCAATGGTCATTCCGATCTCCATGGCCCGATTCTGAACGAAGAGATCGAGCGTTTGGAAGAGGCTCTGCACGTCGAGACTTTCGACGCCGACGATCCCCGGATCCTGAGGGGGATCTGAGGACGCTGTCCGGGAAGAAGGAAAGAAAAGGATCGGTGCGAGCGCGAGCATCGTCATCGCTATGTGTCGCTTCATCGTCCTTCGCCTCCAAAGCAGATCTTTCCCGAGAGCGATGTCGCGAGGGCTTGACGACCTCATGCGACGTCCTCTCTCGTCCGTTCATCCGCCAGGTGGGACGGCAAGGCAGCGAGCGAACGTTGCACGGATTTTTCGCGCTGTCGGGCGAACCTCTGGGAAGGGAACACGCCGCTTGTCCCTCTTTGGACGATTCGCGTAAAATCCCCCTCTCCGCCAGAGGCATGAAAAAGACCTGAGGGAGGGGGAGACGTATGTTGCGATTCGCGCGTCATCTGCGGAGTGCCCTCGCTGTGATCTTGGTGGCCGAAGCGATCCTCGCGGCGCAGCGAGCCGTTCCTTCCCCGAAAGAGCATCTGGGGTTCGACATCGGGGAGGATCGTCGGCTCGCCAGTTGGCCGCAGATCGTCGAGTATTTCCGGCGGTTGGACGAAGCGTCGGATCGGGTGAGCGTCGTGGAGTTGGGCCGGAGCACAGAGGGGCGTCCCTTCATCATGGCGATCATCTCGGCTCCGTCAACGCTCGCTCGGTTGGAGGAGTTCCGGCA
>Ga0101942_100440_pt1 | contig 15666 bp, 17 predicted proteins | sample DewCreD2012metaG_4_FD_75243 | JGI IMG/M metagenome (GOLD analysis project Ga0101942, IMG submission 75243) | Hot spring sediment bacterial and archeal communities from British Columbia, Canada, to study Microbial Dark Matter (Phase II) - Dewar... ...
CCGTTAGGCATTATACTTATATAATAGTTTATAGCACCGCATTTAAATGTAGGTAATCTCATTTTCAGCAGAGTTACTCCCGGCGTATATCTCATGATTAACAGGCGTTCGCCTATCTCTTTTTGTTTCCAACTTATTAAATTAAAAAACTTTTATTAGATCTTTAGGGTAAAGCATTAAATGTTTATTAACATATCCTCTACCACATGGGAAAAGTGGTGTCCATACCCACGCCTTCACACCTAAGTTCACATCTAGGTCTATTATGTTAAACACATCATTCATATTTAACTTAGTTTAGTTACAACTATGCAAGTAGCGACATTAGTACCATAGGCAACAAAAGCTCTGATAACTTTTATGGCTTTATTGAACTCTCTTCATAGCTTATTATGTATTTCTGGAGAGCTTCCATAAATAGGTATTATGAATCTCGCTCACTAATTTTGTTATTCTCTTAATAAGTTCAACCTTTCCATGCAATAAAACGCCAATGGCTTTTTTTGTTAACAACATTATCTGACATCCTCCCAGCCCTAAAGGGCGAGACTTTCGGTTGTAGAAATCATTACTTTCTTAGATACATTAGTATTTCTATTAAATCTCTTCATAATGTATGCTTACCACTCCGATCCATACACTCAAGATTTTTCCTTTGATTATGTCAATAACCTTTTTAATCTCTTCAGTGCTCATTTCATAATACGATCTAGGATCAAAATCTCCCGCACTACTAACTCTAGACAAGCAATTATAATATCGACTATATTTTATACCCTTTTCTCAATACAGATGTTTGATCTGCCGTATTCTATATTATTCATAAATCCCTTTACAACCACTATTGTTATGTATACTTATATAAAATTTGCAGCAACGTATTTCGCAGTAGCAGCAGCCTCTGCAATGTCAATAGTGGTTCTATCGGCAATAATAGTGATTCCATATGCCTTATATGGTCTTAAGAAATGGATTACACCAAGGTGATAAAATTGAGAAGTATATCTGCATTTATAATAATAACTGTTATCGGGATCCTATGGGCGATTCCATTATATGTATTAATAATAGGTTCTCTAAAGGATGTAAGAGAGGTTCTCACCACACCTATATTTCTCCCACCAAGTAAGCCTAATCTTAATACTTTCTTTATAACTATTGATTCTATGCTTGAAGCATTAATGAATACTTCCTTAGAAGTATTGCCCGCAGCTACGATCTCTGCTATACTAGGCTCATTATCAGCATATGCATTTTATAGATATACATCAAAGATTAAAGATATTATTCTTATAGTAATAGCAATAGCAACCTACATTCCATATCAATCAGTGATGGTGCCTTTAGCTATATTTATAAGATCTTTAGGATTTTATGATACAATATGGGGCGTCCTTTTAGCCTTTATAATATTTTACACACCAATAGCCTCGCTTCTGCTTACAATATTTGTTTCATCAATACCAAAAGAGCTGATTAATGCTGCAGAGGTTGATGGTGCTAGTGAATTAACCATATTCAGAAAAATAGTCTTGCCTCTCTTAGGACCTGGGCTTACGTCTACTATAGTATTTATTGTGATCCAAGCGTGGAATAATTTCTTCATTCCCTTAATACTAGTAAGAGGTTATGAAAAACATGTTACTTTAAAAGTATACAGCTATATTGGGCAGTCAGGAAATTTATATAATGAGATGTTCTCTGCAGCACTAATAGCATCTATACCTCCACTTATAGTCTTTATAGCTATGGGTAAATATTTTATAAGAGGGCTTTTAACCCTTAGTGTAGGAGGTAGATAGGATCTTGACAGAGCTTATTGTAGAAAATATAGTTAAGAACCTCGGTTATATTGAAGCCCTCAAAGGAATAAGCTTTAAAGTTAAAGCTGGGAGTTCTTTTCAATACTATGACCACCCGGTTCTGGATAGATAACTCTTCCCAGAATAATTGCAGGTCTTGAAAAACCAGATAGAGAAAAAGTTATAATAGGGAATAAAACTATTGTAGACATATATAAAAGTCTTTATACCTTCACAAAAAGAGGAATTAGTGTAGTGTTTCAATCATGGGCTCTTTATCCAAATATAAAAGTTTATGATATTATAGCTTTTCCCTTGAGAATCCTAAAATTTAATAATGAAGAGATCAATAGAAAAATTAAAGAAATAGCTGATGTACTTGGAATAGCTAATATACTCAATAGATACTCGATCCAGCTTTCCGGAGGGCAGCAACAAAAAGTAGCTCTTGCTAGTGCTTTGGTTAAGAATCCAAGAAAATGTTGCTTTTAGATGAGCTTTTTCAAACTTAAATGCTAGAATAAGAGTCACAGCTAGAAAGTATGTTAGAAAAATTCAAAGAGAGCTTAAGATAGCTACAATTCTCGTTACTCATGATCAATCTGATGCATTTGCTGAGGCGATAGAATCATGCAGGAAAAATTGCTCAAATAGGATTTCCTCAGGATCTCTATGATACACATGCTAATCTTTTTGTAGCTGACTTTATAGGAGATCCCCTTATGAATATTATTCAAATTAAAGGAAAAGGAGTCCTGTTGCAAATTTTTAAAGAGATCCTGAAGAATACGGCTTAGATAAAATTTATATAGGATTTAGGCCTACAGAAATAGGGATAATAAGAAGTACTATTAAATGTCTTGAAGCATAAATTGAATACTATGAATACCAGGGAACGCAGTATCTTGTTGTTGCTAAGATCTTCTATGAACATAAATATGATTGATAGTGGAAGAATATCATCCTAAATTGGTGATAAACTCTGTATAAACACAACTAATATATATTTGATTCTAGCGGAGAAAGAATTACATGCTTGCTAACTAATTAGTTGAATAAACAGCTCCTATTATTTCTAACTATATCAAATATCATGTCATTGTCTAAATTTAAAATATTTTAGCTATTCTTATTTAGTCGAATATCATTCCCTTTGTTTCTGGTGCTAGTATCTGAACAGCTACTGATCCTATTATTGCTATTATCATTGTTGCTAGTAGGGGTGTTTCCACAGATCCAGTTATTTGGAATAGTGCTCCAAATATTATTGGTCCCAGGACTGCTATTATTTTCCCAAACCCCTCTGCGAGCCCGAATGCTTTTCCTCTGAGCTTTGTTGGGAATAACTCGCTTGTGAATGGATACACAGATCCCCATGCTCCTAGGTTGAAGAAGCTCACCATTAATAATGCTAGTGTGAATATCAATGCATCTCCTGTAGCTATTGCCATTACTATCCCTGTGATTCCGCTCATTAGTAGGTAGAGCACCAGGGTTTTCTTCCTACCCCATCTCTCTACTAGAATCATAGCGCTAACATATCCAGGTATCTGGAGTATGAATGCCAGGGCTAGGTAGAGCCATATATTCCCATAGAGCTTAGCAACCCCTAGAACCTCTGGAAGCCAGAGGAAGAGGCCGTAGTATGTATAGTTAAGGGATGCCCATGCAAAGAGCATAGCAATGGCTCTCCCCCTATATTTTGTGAAGAGCTCCTCATAGCTCCCCCTCTCCTCTATGGCAAACTCTATAGACTCGGGTCTAACATCCCTTCCAGTTAGTCTTCTGAGAACCTCAGAAGCCCTCGCAAGATCCCCTTTCTTTGCTAGATAATAGGGCGACTCGGGCACATATAGCCTGAATAGAGATATCGTTAGTGCTGGGAATGCTGCTGCTAGAAATAAGAGCCTCCAGCTACCACCGCCAAGCTCTAGAAATACATATGCAAGCCCTAGAGCTACTAGGCTTCCAACGGGCCAGAATAGATCTAGGCTCACCATCAACATACCCCGCCTCCTCGGTGGGAGGAATTCGCTCAAGAGCGCTGGATCCACGACAAGCATGCCCCCAAGACCAACACCGGCTAGAAGCCTGTATGCTAGGAGATCATAGAATCCGGTGGAAAGCGCTGTTAGGGCTGTGAATATGCTATACCATAGAAGGGATAACTGGAACACTGGTCTCCTGCCAATGATATCGCTAATCCTACCAAAGAGAGCTGCCCCAATAACATCTCCTATCAGCACAGCGGATGCTAGAAGGCCCTTCTGGATCTCATTCAAACCAAGTATTCTAGTGAATAGGGGGAGTGTGAACGAGATCAAGATGATCTCCATAGCAACAAAGGCCCAAGACACCCTAGCGATCCATATTATCCTGCTCTGAACAGCAGAAATCCTATCTAGATCTAGGATCTCCTCAACCCTAACCACAAAACCCACCGAACACAAGTTCGTTAAAGGGGTTATAAGTAATAGACATAGCTAGAGCATAGAATAATAGGAGATTAAAAAGCAAAAATAATATAGGGAGAGCCAGAGCCTAATACGAATAAATATAAACCCCAGCACCACTATATTATTCTCGGGGGCGGCGCGGACGGGAGAACCCCCGTGACCGGGGTTCGAATCCCCGCCCGGCTACCATTTTTCAATCCCTGCTTGTTCATAGCCTTTAGCTGATCCCTAGCGTTTAGATAGCATGGCTATCGACATCACCCCTAATATCATGAGAACTATAAATACTGGAGCATGGGTCTCCCAAAGCGGTGCTAGAGTGCCCATCGTTGTTATCACACTCCTCGATATTCTCCCAGAGTAGTAGAGGGAGGATATGGCTAGTATTGATAATCCCAGGTTTCTCTTACTCATGGTCAGAATTGCTCCACCTATCAATAGCACTGATAGCATGATATTCTCGATAACTATAAAGTGTGGGAGTGGTATTGCTATATTTATAGCTATAAAGCCTACTGCTAGGATTACTGAGAGCACTCTTACAAAGCTCACGGTGTTCATCTAGCATTGCCTCACAATCTATGGCAAGCCATTGCTTTTAAGCATAGTCCCTATCCTATTATGCGTGTCTTTAGCTAAACATGGGCTTGATCATCAAGATCTATGATAAAACCTAGAGAGGGATAGTATCCAAGACATTAGTAGTGAAAACCCTTTCCTTTAGTGTAGGGTTTTTAAGCTATCTAGGAAGGGTTTTACCAGCTCTAGAAGTTCCCTGTGCCTGGGGGATCTCTTTCTGAGCCCCTCTAGATATCCGAAGCTCTCTGCCTTTGTATAGATATATATCGCGAATGCTGGAGCCCCAGTAGCGCCTGGTGAGTTGTAGTTGGTTATATGAATACTCCTCGAGCCCATCAGCACTATTGGGTCGTGAGCCAGCCCCCCTCTCCCAATCACCTGGCTTCTGATACCGCCTGGGATCTTTTTCACTAGCATCCCGTGCCTCAGTCTTGGTATGAATCTAGCCACCCGGGATGCCATGGCCTTCTTTGATACAGAGCTCAGCCACTCGCTATATGCTAGCGAGAGGAACTCTCTATTAAGGATAAGCCTGGCCCTAACAGTGACCGGTCTCGATAATATGTTCTTAATAGCGCTCGAAAGGCTTGAAGCCGCACCCTTATATGCATATGGATCCATAACTGGGGCTGCGTTAGGACCCACAAGGTTTATGCCATCATATCTCACAATATAGTGGGGATCTAGGAATGGGAAGTTGGAGTATCTAGGGACGCTATATATGTTTCTAGAAATTTTAAGATCAGCCTCAGGATCGACAAGCCAGTAGTCACCCCTAAAGTAGATCACTGAGTACTCTCTACCAAGTCCAGCCATTTTAGCGAGGGCTAGGGATTCTCCTCCAGCAGCATTTATAACAAGCCTGGATCTTATTTCCAAACGCTCCCCATCCTTACTAGTAGCTCTTATAACGCCGCTATCCTCATAGATCCCGGTAACCCTGACCCCGCCCATGAACACGGCACCGTTTGAGAGGCCCAGCTCAACAAGCTTCTTAGCATATACAGCATAGTCAACTGAAGCCTCACTCCTAACAAGCAGGGCTCCCAGACATCTAACCTCAGGCTCTATCTTTGAAACCTCTATCGTGTCTAGAAGAGCCATCTCGCCTTTATCCATCCCATTCTCCTCGCCCCATTTGATATACTTATCAAGAACCCCTAGATCCCTCTCATAGACAGCAACCTTCAGAGTACCCCTTTCAACCCATGGTAGTCCGAACATCTTTGAAAAAGTGGACCAGAAGGCATAGGACGCTTGGGTGCTCCAGGCTGAGAGCCTCCTCTTCTTGGGATCCAGGTAGAATGGTCTATGAATAATTCCTGTGTTCCTACCGCTAGCATGAAGGGCGGGCTCATTCTCTCTGTCAACAATAGCTATCCTAGCATCGAGATTCTCTGAGAACCAGAATGCTGTTGAGGCTCCTAGAATGCCAGATCCTATTATCACCACATCGTATTCTTTCACACTCAAAGGAACACCAAAGGTAATAATGTAATGGAGGCTTATCACGGTTTATAGCTATCTTAGCTGCAGCACCAAGCCTATTATAAATAGAATAAACCCCCCAGCTATAGCTAGAAGCCTATCAACCCCAAACCCTAGAAGCCCTAGGTAGAAGAGATACCCACCAACAGCTGCTGTAACAAAAGCCAGTATTGGGTTCGATAATAGTGCGCCTATTATGAGCCCTATAAGCCCTGCTATGAGTGAGATGATAAGCCCTAGTGGTAGGGTTAGCGAGAATAGTATAAATCCCAGGGCTAGACCAACAGCTATTGGCAGGAGTAAGAGCCCGAGAACTCCTCCAACTATAAAACCCAGGATGCCGAGGATGATCTGAACCATCTGTCCCCCAATGGTTCCTCCAAGGCTGTAGAGGATCAGCCCTAGAGAGAATCCTCCTACTAGAAAAACTAGGAGTTTTGCAAAGACCTTGCCAGCTATAGCTATAACTATCGATGCTATGATCAATACTATTGCTGGCAGCTGCCCAATAACTCTATATAGACTTAGGTAAAAATTCAAGCATATCCACATATTATATGGTGCGGCCTATATAAAAGCTTAACAAACGTAGAGCCCTACAACTAGGATCCTCTGCCCTTAGGAAGAAACAAAATTCAGACTGGCTTCTAGCATCTATAGCTATGGGGCAGACCTTCTCCATGGTGACTCATGATAGTTAGGATCTTTCGAGGCTATTAGACTAGTGGCAGATCATGACCCCCAAAAGCTTTATAGATCTAGAACCTATAGGCCACTTATGATCCCCAGACTATGGGGTATCGTTCCAATTCATCCCGGGATAAGCCTAGATGGGGCCCCTTGTCATTAGCTCGACAGCCACCAATGAAACCCATAACCCCCGAGAATGGATTATGGGCAGAGTGGAAGCACCTAGGGAACATCCCAATCACAATCCACCCTCTAGAGGCAAACGGTTAGTATAGCTTCTCTTATATTATCTATATATTATCACCTTATCCAGAGAGAGAAGCTTGCCTTGGAATATAAATAACCTAATACTCTCGGGACCTCCTCTCTTTATGATAGCATACTCTATATTAGCTATGCTGCCGAGATCCAGCCACTGTGATTTGAGCCCCACTATATTGGCTTGCATGCCCTCCTCAATATAGTTTCTAAACCCTAGGATCTCTGCGCCCTCAGATGTTGCCATTTTTATAACCCTCCTAGGATCTAGATCTACTCCTTGAAGCCTTGCAAGGAGGGCTATGGTCTCCATATCCCTCCATAGATCCGGCTTCACCCAGCCACCGTTATCGCTTCCAATCCCAACCATTATCCCTGAATCAAGTATTGACCCGAGATCCGGGGGCTTTGTGAACCACATATTACTCCTAGGGCATATGGCAAGCCCAGCCCCCCTTGATGATAGCTCTTCAAGCTCCTCCCTGGTGAGGTATATCCCGTGAACCACGAGCCTGAGCCTATCTAGATCCCTTATCATTTCATAATCACCCTCCTCTCTTGTCTCTATAGTCTCTGCAACGTGTGAAGCTATATAGCCCCCAAGATCCCTGGCAACTCTGTCAACAAGCCTGAGCCTCTCCCAGGCATAGTAGTGTGGGGATGAGACCCCTATCCATCTAGCCATCCTTAGAATCTCCACTAACTCCCCCTCAAGATCTCCGGTTTCAACATTTAGAGGCATGGCCATTGGTATGTATATGCCACCATAGCCTCTACTACCCTCTATTCCGTATAAAAGCCCCCTAAGCCCGCCCTCTCTGAAGTCGCCTACATATGCTACTCCAGCAGCCCTCTGGGTCTCTAGGAATAGCTCTACATATCTAGGGATCTCATGCTCCTTCTCTTTAAGAAATATATATTTAGCCCCATAGGGTTCCCCAACTATGCTGTCTATATCAAGATCCGATCCGAGCTCCATAAACCCTATATCTGCTGAGTGAACATGTAAATTAGCTAGCGGTGGCATAACAACGCCCTGCCTGAGATCTATCACGATATCTGCTGTGGTGTTTGAGAAACCACTATAAATGCCTGAGATCATGCCATCCTCAATATATATAGTTCTGCTCCTAAGAATCTCCATATCAGGGCCATAGAGTAGAGAGCCAGCCCATATAAGGATCCTCAAGAGATTCTCCATAGAAATATTTGAGAGGAGCATCTTATATTACGAAGGATCTCTAGGCTCTCCTAGTGCTCTGACCCAGATACGTTAATAGATCCTCGATATACTCGCCAACCAATATAGGTTCTTCCCTAATAACCCACCTTCTATGGGTAGCCTCCCTCAGCTTCTCCACAATATCTACCCATTCAGCTAGATCCTCGAGCTCGTATATCACTAGAAACTCATTATCATCAACACCATAGCTATAGGCTGTATAGGATCTAATCCTCCTCCCAGAAGAGAGACTCCTAGCCATTGATGCATGCTCAGCCATGATCTTCCTTCTATCCTCGAAGGGGAGCAGATACCACTCCGGAGACTTCTTCATTGGATATGCAACCAGATACCTATAAGGCTCTCTAGAGACCTTCATAATATAATCTCTCAAATCAACATGGGGTTGAAAATACTGGGAGACCTTATATACCGCTAAAAAGCTATGGATCTCATCAACATACTCACCCAAAGTTCCTCTTACGAGGGTTTTAAGACCAACTATAGGCTTGAGATTATCAGAAACAATCCATACCATGAGATCTATACCTCCCCTTATCGGTATATAGTGTCTAAACAACAGAGACTCTCTAGATAGGCTTCTAAAGCCTTCCAAGATAACATCTATGAGATCCTCTCTATACCTAGAACCCCAGAACATGCCTGTAAACTTGAGGGTTTCGAGGAACATGTACATGGCTATCACATAGAGAGCCTATAAGAGGAGCTATATATCTATTTATAAACCGTCAATAGATACAGAAAGTTACAGCACAGGGCTTTTGCCTTTAGGCGGGAGAAAGTTAGAGTCCTGTATAGCAGTATGAATACTTACACCCAGGGGCTGGTGGCTTTCCGCCATTAGGGGAGCACCTCTCTCAGGGCCCTCCACTAGCTCGGGGCAGACGTGGGTCTTATCCCTGCTGCGGTTGCCCGCACAACATCAAGAATAAAACAGCAAAGGGTTTATGGGTTTTCTCCTCATTAGAATTGCTAGGGCCCGCGTTAGAGGGCGAGACTTTCAGCTGTAACTCCAGCCCTTGCTATAGGTGTTGACGCCATATATAACGCTGAGGCTCTAAATAATAGATCCCATGGATTAGGTTTGCATGGGAATATATATACTAGATCCTCAACTCCATAGAGCAGAGGTTCTCCACCAGTGCCCATAACAATAGCTACCCCAACATCTGGGATATTAACCTCACCAGCATTTCCACATAGAACCTCTCTGCCAGATAGGATAGCTGCTATTGGGTGTCTAAAGCCCCCTCTGCTGCTAACCACATATTTTTTATAGAGATCCGCATCAAGGTCTGGGATTACCATGTAGCTCCTATCCCCAGTGTCCTCTATATATACATTCTCTCCATAGTCTCTTAGACATATTATCTTTAGCCTTGCGTGTTCCCTTATGGAGAAGCCCAGATCCTCTAGAGAGCGTATATAATCTACCCTGCAAGGATACCTCTCATCCACATCAACCTCTGTTCTCAGCGCCCTAACATCTGACCACACATCCTCTCTAAGATACCAGCACTGACTCATACTAGCAGATCTAGTGTTACAGATACTATCTATAAGATCCTCTCCTATATGCTCATCAATAGATGTCACTATAAATGCTCCTTGTGCTATTGACATCCTATACACCCTATCTATTACTAGCACATTAGCATTGAATGGGGATATGGAGATATAAATCCTATACGCGGGATCCCTGAGGATCCCTAGAATACTTTTTATTAGGGAAGTCAACTCATTGTTGTTTAGAAAACTCATCATCGAAGGATCTATTATTATAGAATTCCTTAGTATTTTCATCTAAACCACTCCAGATCATAAAACAATGTGGGGTCATAGCAGGAGTGCTAGAATAACAGCTAGTACGATTATCATGGAGATCAACACCAGGAAGGTCAGGAGCCAGCCTCCTGCATCCCTACTCCTGAGCAGAATAGGTAGAGGTCCTAGGAGGATTAAGCCATATGCTCTAGAATCCCCTTCATAGCCTTTCCTCATCCTAAGAGATCCCATGATAATCAGGATACCAGCTATAATAGTCACGATCCCTGCGATCAGGAGTGCCATAGCTATTAATGCCTCTTCCAACGGTGCTCCCATGCTTAGTGACTCGTGAGATTTTTTATCTTTACCCACTTGGAATCAATTGCCAGCCTGGATTCTCAGATATAGTGGATCCTATCTATAGCTCGTTAAATATTTTTCTAAGTCTCTGCATGGAGTCTAGAATAAAGGATGGGCCGGTGTGTGCTAGAACCTCCTCTTGGAATGCAATAGCCTTCTTATATCTAACACCCCCAGCCCTCAGCATTTCGAGCATCTTATTATAGCCTATAGGTTCTTCTGAGGTTATATAGCTGCTATTCTCATATATAACTAGATCTATAGCATCTACACCTGCGATAGCTTCTCTAGTCTCTATATATGAAACAGGTTTCTCTCCTGTAATGCTTATACCACCTAGTAGATGGATCGCATCACTTATATGGCTAGCCCCACCAGGAGACCAAAGACCTCCTCTAGGGCCAAAGTCGAGAACTACTAGGATAGATAGGGTTCTTCTACCGCTATCCTCTATAATCTTTAAAAGCCCTCTATAGAGCCTTGACACAAGCCCCCTAGCCTTATCTATATACCCTGTAGCATACCCTAGGAGAGATGTGTTTGCTATTATACCAGCAACATCTGTAGGCATTGGGAGGGGGTATACTGTTAATCCCTCCCTCCTTAGGATCTCTATAATACCCCTTTGAACACCTGTTATTGTGAATATTATGTCAGGCTCTAGGCTTTTTAAAAGCTCTATATTAACATGGGTATAGCTACCAACCTTAGCCTTTCTCCTAGCCTCTGTGGGCTTGTTTGAGAAGGCATCTGTCCCAACTATAAGGTCTCCTAGGCCCATCATATATAGAGCCTCTGTTAGTCCCGAGCTTAGCGATACTATTCTCTTTACTGGGATCTCGATTTCTGTATATTGGCTAAGGATCTCGTTATAGATTCTCATGATCTATCTACCTAAAAGTCTGTCTAGGATCTTAATTGATGCTGTGAAAGGATCTATCTCTCCGTTTGCAAGCATCTTAACAATAAAGCTTCCCTCGCCCCTGAAGATCTCATCAACTCTGCTCTCCAAAATATGTCTGAGAACGATCTGAGCCCCATATATTCTTCTCTTAACAACAACATCCCTGAAATATCCTCCCCTCCTTAGGTATTCTAGATGTTCCTCAATGATCCCACATAGCTCCTCGACACCAGTTCCCATAACAGCAGAGACCTTTATAGCTCTGGGCCTCCAGCCTGTCTCCCTCTCAAACCCCTCATAGCTTAGCACATCTATAACCTGCTTGAGTGTGAGATCCGCCTCGGGCTTGTCGCCTTTATTCACAACATATATATCTCCTATCTCCATGAGCCCAGCCTTTAGAGCCTGGATCTCGTCCCCAGCTCCTGGCATTAGAAGGTTTAGGATTGTATGTGATATGTTTATTATATCCACATCCGTCTGCCCAGCCCCGACGCTCTCCACAATTATCTTATCAAAACCTAGACCGTCGAGAGCCTCTATAACCATCACTGTGGAAGCGCTAAGACCCCCCCTAACTCCTCTCGTCGCCATACTTCTAATAAAAACCCCAGGATCTGATGAGTGGATCTGCATCCTGATCCTGTTACCCATAAAACTCCCAAGTGTGAAAGGCGAGCTGGGGTCTATCCCTATCACAGCAACCCTATATTGCTTCCTCCTAAACTCGGAGATCATCTTAGATATAAGGGTGCTCTTACCAACACCAGGGGAGCCTGTTACCCCTATAACATGGGCCCTACCTCCTCTGCCCATTAGATTCCTCATTATAGCCTCTATAATATGGGGATCCGCCTCTGCTGGGAACTCGACTATGGAGATTAGCTTCGATATGGATCTAAGATCCCCTGAGACAGCCTTATCGATCAGAGCCTCTACTTGACCCCTATCCATGTGACTTCCTCCTTCTCTCAGCAAGCTCCCTTACTTTCTCAATTATAGCTGATAATGGCGAGTCTGGAAGGAAAACCTCTGACACGCCAATAGCCTTTAGCCTCTCAGCATCCTCCCATGGTATTATTCCACCAATAACTACTGGTATGTCTTCTGCGCCGTATTCCCTCAAAAGCCTGAGAACCTCTGGAACTAATGCCATATGGGCGCCGCTTAGAATGCTTATCCCAACCACATCTACATCCTCCTGTATAGCTGATCTTGCAACCATCTCTGGAGTCTGCTTGATCCCTGTGTATATGACCTCGAAGCCCGCATCCCTAAGAGCCCTCGCAACGATCTTTGCTCCCCTATCGTGTCCATCTAAACCAAGCTTGGCTATCAAGACCCTATACCTTCTCCTAAGACCTGACATGCCTAGCTCTCTCTCAGCCTCTGTGGCCATGGCAGCTCCTCCGATTCCTCGCATATGGGTGGACTAATATATTATCGGCTCGCTCCACTCGCCATATACTCTCCTAAGCACATCCATGATCTCTCCAAGGGTTGCTAGGGAGATTGCGGCGTTGTACACATAGGGCAGTATATTCTCACCCCTTGTTGCTGCTCTCTCGAGCTCAGCTAGAGCTGTACTCACCCTAGCTTGATCTCTGGAGCTTTTGAGCCTTCTAAGTCTCTCAATCTGGTGAGCCCTCACTGAGGGCTCGTATATCTCTAGAAGGGGTATCTTGACCTCATTCTCAAGGATCTCTCCTTTGAAGGCATTAACCCCCACTATGATTCTCCTCATCTCCTCAACCTCCCTCTGCCTTCTATAAGCGCTCTCTGTCACCTCCCTCTGGGGATAACCCTTCTCAATAGCCTCTAACATGCCTCCCATGCTCTCGATCCTATCAATGATCCTCCAAGCCTCTTCCTCGATCCTGTCTGTAAGCCACTCAATATAGTAGGACCCAGCCAGGGGATCCACGGTGTCTGCAACACCACTTTCATAAGCTATAATCTGTTGCGTCCTTAGAGCCAGCTTAGCTGAGAACTCTGTTGGGAGGGCCAGGGCCTCATCAAAGGCATTAGTATGCAGGCTCTGGGTGCCTCCAAGCACAGCTGCTAGAGCCTGGAGGGTTACTCTTATAATATTGTTATAGGGCTCTACAGCTCTCAGCTCAACACCACTTGTCTGTGCGTGGAACCTCAGCCACATACTTCTAGCCTTCTTAGCACCAAACCATTCCCTCATAATCTTGGCCCACATCCTCCTAGCTGCCCTGAACTTTGCAACATGTTCGAATACATTTATCCCTGCTACGAAGAAGAAGGATAGCCTAGGTGCAAAGCTATCAACATCATAGCCCCTCCTAATCATCTCTCTAACATACTCAATCCCGTCGGCTAGTGTGAATGCAAGCTCTTGAACAGGTGTTGCCCCCGCCTCGTATATGTGGTAGCCTGAAATGCTTATCGGATTCCACTTTGGAAGATTCCTCACGCTCCACTCTATAACATCAACACCTATCTTGAGGGCAGGACGTGGGGGGAATACATATGTCTTTTGACCTATGAACTCCTTGAGCTGGTCATTCTGTGTTGTTCCGCCTATCATGTGATCTGGAACACCGCGGCTCCTAGCAACTGCTACATAGAAGCTAAGCATCACAGGGGCTGGGGGGTTTATGGTCATGTTGGTGGTGATCTTGCCCATATCTATGTCCCTAAATAGGACATCCATATCCCAGATCGATGCTACTGAGACACCTTCAACACCGACTTCACCCACAGCAAGCGGGTGATCAGGATCGAGGCCTAGGAGCGTTACCTCGTCAAAAGCTATAGAGAGACCCGTCTCCCCATGATCTACTAGATATCTAAGTCTCTTATTAGTATCCTCAGGCGTTCCAAAGCCTGAGAACTCCCTTATAGTCCAAACCTTGCCCCTATACATGTTATAGTGTATCCCTCTTGTAAATGGATATTGCCCCGGAAGCCCTATCTTCTCCATATAGTGTGTAGATGCTACATCCACTGGGGTATATACAGTCTTGATCTCTATCCCGGAGTCTGTTACAAACTTATCAATCCTATCCCTATAGCCTGCCCTTATCATCTCGTCCCGCCACTCCTTAAGAGCCCTAGCAAGAAGCTCTAGGAAATCCTCTCTATAATCACCCACAACCATCCCTTATAATCAATACGCTAGAGCATAAATATAGCTTCTCTAATAAAGGCCGTATCATACGCAGAATTATTAATAAAAACCCACAGCTCGTCCTAAACGTAGAAACCCAGAGATCATGGGTATTCTATAAAACCAAATACAAGTGGGGTGACACATTTGCCCCTAACCATACTAAAAAGCGAGACTTGCTGTTGTTGTCAAAATATATAGAGCCTTAGGGGAAAAGCTCTTGGTGGTATATAGTGAATGGTATGAGCACAACATTACTCTTAATCATAATATTCCTCCTCATAGGGGGTTTTATAGCAGCCTATATGTTTATAAGCTACACATCAGCCGAGAACCCCTCCAGAATACCTAATGGTATCTATATACTGAGGGGAGATCGGTTTGAACCTCTCCAGATCTCTGGCGCATATATCCCTAGAGAGCCCGGGTATTATTTTCTATATTTCCACAATAACCTCTGCCCCCACTGCCAGACATTCTATCCCAAGTGGATTGATTACCTTAGAAAGGAGGGAGGGGTTTTTAGGAATATAACGGTGATCGAGGTGGTCTGTGACTGGTTTACAGAGAGGTGTAGCAGCGATCCAGCAAGATCCACTTTCCAGCTCTACAGAATCTCCCAGTCCCCATCATTTCTGCTAATAAAGATTGGGTTAAATAGATCAGTAGATGTTGTTGACATAGGGGCAGAATATTCTAAGCTAAAGAACGAGGGAAAAATCCCTACCGAGGAGTTCGAACCCAGCTACATAGATGTGATCGTTAGAAGATACATAACCCCCATCTGACCTCCCACACCATAGAGGGTCGGGGTACCCTAGAGTGGCTCACTGGTTTGTAGCGTTTCCCCTCTCACGGATACCGTGAGGGGGGTTGGCCCTAGGCCTGGGGTCACCAGCTTCGCCCAAGCCGCATGGGGCCCTGTCGAGGACAACGCCACGGGCCTCCCACCTGGTTGTGTTTTCCGCTGCCCCTCAACGCAG
>Ga0101942_100443_pt1 | contig 15513 bp, 16 predicted proteins | sample DewCreD2012metaG_4_FD_75243 | JGI IMG/M metagenome (GOLD analysis project Ga0101942, IMG submission 75243) | Hot spring sediment bacterial and archeal communities from British Columbia, Canada, to study Microbial Dark Matter (Phase II) - Dewar... ...
GCTAAATATTATTGTTGCAATAATAAAAAAAGATATGCTTGCTAAAATCATACCCAAAATAATAAATATTATTACTACAAAATCTCTAAGACTAAATTGGAATGTTGTAAATGTCTCTTCTTTTATTTGAATAGGTTTTAAATAGCTTATAACAAAGCTTGTTATAATATTAAAAGAAGGAACGAAGAATAAAAACCAAAAAACAGAATTGATGGTAAAGCTTATTCCATAAAAGTAAAGAAATAAACTTGCAAAGATTAAAGGAGAAAACATAATTAAGAGTGCCAAATATCTTGCAACGAAGATCTCTTTTAAATATTCAGCTGGATCCAAGGAAGTAAAGGCTAACCATACTCTTTCATTTGCAAGTAATCCTGATGAAATGATAAAAGCGAATGCCAAGCTATAAACATGCAAGAATATTGGTACTATGACTTTGGTTATTTCGCTGCTAAAGTTAACATATTTTATCAATAATGCAACATAAATCACGCTGAAAATAGCTATGATCAAGGTTAGGACATTCAAATTTACTCTTGATGTAGTGTATCTCGAAATTCCCAAGAAATTCATTCTTGCACTTAAGTTGAAGTTGGTCAAGTAAAGTTTTCTTATTGCCCGCTTTCCTAATTGATTTTTGAAGCTCGTTAATTTTTTAACCTCTGAGGATGTCATGCTTATTGTTCTTTTAGCCAATTCTAGTTCCGTATTATAGAGAGTTCTAATTGCCAGGAACGTTGTTATCACAGTTAAGCATGCTAATATTATTAAAGAAGGTATAGAGTCATTTATAAAAACATAGAGTGGCGAGTATTGAAAATTGATCATCGATGACATCATCCAAATTGCGATGAATAATGCTATTAGTACTTTTTGTTTATTTGATAGACTATATGATATTGTGCTAAAAGAGGTTATCAGCAATACTAATAGTACCATCGCTATAATTACACGAATTTCATTCAAGCTTAGAAAAGCACCTATTGTATAAATTACAGGAAATGCATATGCTATGAACTGGATTGTATATAGCGATATCACTAAGCTTTTTTTAGGTATGGGGAGCGTTAATAAGTAATCTGCATCAGATTTTAATAACAATAATCCTCCGGCTAATAGCGAAATCGTTGCTATGAAAGTTAATATTGAAAAGAAATATAGTTTAAGTATAAAAGGCAGCTCTGCATGATGTCTTTCAAAGCTTGAAAATAAATTAAGAGCGAGAATAGCGAAAAAGAAGAGGAGCGCAGGTAGCGTGTAACGAGTCTTGATCAACAATTTTAAAAGCGTGATGAAAGAATTAAGCATACTTATTATTTTAATTTGAAAAATATATATTATTAAAATCGACCAATCTTTTAATAGCTTCATCTATTTTCCTGCTATCTTCATAGCCTAAGTATAATCTTATGGCATTCCTTTTAAGAAAGTAACTCATAGGCATTAAGAGCACACCTTTCTCTTTGAGCAATTTCAAGCAATAATCCATCGAGTCAAAGTTTTCCCTTTCTAACATTATTACAGGCATAAATTTATTATATTTAATTTTAAATGCACTTAAATCGTATTTATAGATTATTTCAAGATTTTTATTAATTATATTTATATTTCTTTTTCTAAAAAAATTAAAATTTTTGTATGAATAATTAATAAGTTCTTTATCAAAAATTGGTTCAGGTGAAATTAAATCTTTATAGTATTTTATTTTTTCATTAATTTTTTCTTCACATATTATCCATCCCACTTTCCTATTCTTAAAGTTAAAAAATTTACTTGTGCTTGAGATAATAATTGTGTTTTCAATGAATTTATCTTTATCAGTTACGAAATACTTGAAGATTTCATCTAATATTAAGAAATTTTTGTTTTCTACAAGTTCTTCAATGTTGTAAGTTTCGCCGCTAGGATTATTTGGATTCGATAATATTATCACCTTATTCTTCAAATCATAGGGGTTGTTAGTGAAATGCGTTTTTATACCTAGCTCTTTTGTTTGTTCAAACATTGGCTGGTATGCAGGCAACGTAATATAAACTTCTCTAGGTTTTAAAGCAAGTAAGGTAAAAAACAATCCCTCTTGAGCTCCATGAACAATGGTAACATTTTTTTCTTTAACGCTGTACTTTTCAGAAAGTATTTGCTTTGGATCGGCTTCTTCTTTTTCTAGCTTTTCTATTTCCCTGAAGGATTCTATTCCGCTAATTGATAAATTCAATTCACATTTTTGTTCTTGCCATCTAAACAATTCTACCATTTTTGATCAAATTGTTTTTTTATTCTCTTAAAAGCTTATAATAAATTAAAGTAACTACTATTAATACTATTGAGATTACAAGATTATGTAAATATTGTGTTAAATGACCTCCTCCCCGCCCTGAAAGGCGAGGGTTCCCTGAGGTCTCAAGGGTTAAACCCCTTTACGGGTGCTACTCGGTTATGTAGCACTAGGAAAGACAACGGTTTTCTGACTATTGAAACTACAGTACCAACAGCTTTCTTCAGGATGTTCAATGCACCGTTCAGATCTGAATGAAGCTTATGTCCTTTAGGACAACTAACGACTCCTCTTGGATATCTCTTAACTTCAACTTGATGGTAAGCACAGTACTTAGATGTATTGTATTCAACCGCTTCGTATACTTTCATACCGTACTCTTGTGCCTTCAACTCAAAAATATCCATTAGCTTATGGTATGACCATATATTAACAGTGAACTTGTTACCCTTGTCCTGTGCGAAATTGAACGGGTAGCCCAGATAGATTATTGAGACGCCTTGATCGTGAAGTTGTTTCAACAAGTGGGAAGCGGAGTTTCTGTACAGGTGCAAAAGGCGTCTAGTTAGTTTCTTGAACAGTCTCCTTTTCTCTCTATTAAGCTCTTCATATGCTTATATTCAGCTAGATTTCTTGCCTTATCTGCTAATGATTGTACTTCAGCTATCTTCTTTTGTAGATAGAAGTAGTCTTCTTTTGTCCTTATACCTTTGTAGAACAACCAAGTGCCATCACTTATTACTACGCTCGCCAAGACGTTTATGCCCAAGTCGATGGATGCAACCTTGTTACCTTTAGGTGATGCAACTTGTATTGATTTCCTTTCACCTTTTACAATGTATTTGCTTTTCTTTCCCGTCTTAGTCTCCTCAACACCTACCTCAACGGGGATTGATGCATACCAGGCGTTTTCAGTCTCGTCGTAGTATATTTCTAGTCTGCCTTGTTTTCCGTACCACTTGAGTTTGCCTACGAACTCAATTTCAAGATCGAAGTCCTTAAGGATGAGTTTGTGGTTCTGTTCATCTACCTCATAACGGTCTTGCCTGATTAGTAGGAGTAACTTCCTCTTCTTAGTTCCCTTGTCCTTCCAATAACGCGGTGGCGAAACGTGGTTTATGTGTGGTGGTAGTTTTCCCTCTTTCTTCAGCTTCAGCAGTTGAAAAAAGGAGTTCCAGGCTTCGTTGTTCTTCTGAAGTGCTGCTTGTGCGTTAACACCGAATTTATCCTTGTACTTCTCGTAATATTTGTCCCATGTTGATTTGAAGTCTACTCAATGCTGTTGAAAGAACTGTTGTCTCCTCTCATAGTTAACTTCGTTGAACAACTTGGCAGAAATGTTTGCTAACCTTTTGAGCTTCCTATCTTGAAAACCGTTTGGTAGAAGACGGACTACATTTGTCCTTCTGTTAGTATATTTAACTTCATAGATGCCCTCCTCTGGTATTGCGGGAGTAGAAATCGGCTCCTGCTCCTCATGTCCTAAGAGTTGACCAGAGGAAGACATCTTAAAGAACAATAGTTGTGTATGCTAAAAACTTTTACCCCGCCCCTAGAAGGGGCGAGGTTTGTCGTTCTTTTTATCAATTAATCTGCCGGTAGATATTTGCTGATTTTCTATTTTCCAACTTTGAAAGCTGAAAATTAAAGATTTCTAAACTGGCTAAGAAAATAGTATGGCTGAAAAATTAAGTTTCTTTCTTTAATTTTACTCACTTTGCATTAACCAAAATACGTTTCCATCAAGATCTGAAAACATTGCATATATTCCCCATCCTTCATCTTTCGGTTCTTTAGTAATTTTAACACCTTTTTCTTTCAATTCTTTAACGGTTTTCAAAACATCATCGCATACTAGCAATATACCAGTGTTACCAGGTTCTAAAGGAGGTCCTTCGCATAAATGCAGAACTGTTTCAGAACCTTTAGGAGCTACAGTTATCCAATGTCCAGAATCTTCGACGATTTCAAATCCTAACTTTTCTTTATACCATTCAGCAGCTTTTTTGCCATTCGAAACAACTATAGCAATCGATGCTATTTTCTTAATCATAAATATTAATGATTTCTGAAAATATATGGTTTATATTTCCTGCATTTAATGAGAATCTTCAGCTCAACAACAGTAACACTGAATATTCCATCTAAGAGAATTACTGCATCGCAGAAGAAAATTTCAAAAATAAATCTAGCTTATTTACTTCTCTAAACTTCTGAACCTTTAATTAATTATATAATTATATAATTGTCGAAGTATAGTTAATTATATAATGGGTATCGATCTAAAAAGCGAATTTTTAAAATTACTAGACAAAGATATCGAATTTCGCTATGCTGTGGCAGGCTACTTAGGAATATCTGAAATACTTAAGAAATTAGATGCACTCTTTGAAGAGCAACGCAAACTTTGGGAAAATCAAAATAAGTTATGGGAAAATCAAAATAAACTTTGGGAGAGCCAAAATAAGTTATGGGAAGAGGTTAAAAATTTAAGAGAAGACTTTTTGCGTCTTGAAAGAAATATACATGCTTTAGGAGCAAGATGGGGCATAATGGCTGAAAGCGCTTTTAGAAATAGTTTAAAAGGTTTACTTGAAAAATCTTTCAATATTAAGGTTGAAAGATGGACTGACCATGATGACGAAGGTTTAGTTTATGGTTATCCCAGCGTAGTTGAAGTTGATGTCGCTCTGCGTGATCAAGAGTTAATTCTAATTGAGATAACTTCTCATGCTAAGAAATCAGATATAACACTTTTCAATAGAAAAGCAATCTTTTATGAAAAGAAAACAGGTAAGAAGCCTTCGAGATTGATTATTGTAACACCTTATGCTGAGGACGACACCAAAGAGCTTGCAAAACAACTTAAAATAGAATTATACACAAATGTGTGATTACTATATTTAATTTAGAAAATAGACCAAATTTAGATTAAAATAAATACTAATTTCTGTTCAAAAATAAATCATCGAAGATGCTTAACTAGACATAATGATGATTGCTGATCTTCATGAAGATATAGCTTATGCAATAAAAACAGGAGGATATCAACCTGAATTGAATAAAAATCTATTCATTGATTTTAATAAAGACATTCAAAGAAGACATGGTGATATTCCTAAGTATAAAAAAGGAAATGTAAAACTAATATTCGGTGCGATTTTCCCTGGCATAAATACTATAAGCGAATATGAGCTTGAAAGATTGAAAAAGTTATATCCTTCTTTAAAAGAATCAACGGTTTCCTATATTGGAAATTTTGAAGAAGTCGTTGATCAAGCATTGATTTATAGAAAGCTTGTGAAAAGATATCATGATAGCTTATTGCTTGTAAAAAACCAACAAGACTTTAGCCTTTTAGAGAATAGCTCAAAAATTGGGATTCTTATGAGCCTAGAAGGTTTAGATTCTTTGAAAAAGCCCGATGACATAGAAATTCTTTTTATTCTAGGAATAAGATCTATCGCATTAACATGGAATTATGATAATAAATTCGCTTCAGCATGCATTTCCAGGAAAGATTTCGGTCTAACTTCTGCAGGGGAAAAAGTTGTAGAATTAGCTAATGAGCTAGGTATGATTTTAGATGTTTCACATGCAGGAAAGAATACAGTTTTAGATGTTGCAAACGTTAGCGGATTGCCTATTATAGCAAGCCACTCAAACTATTTCGCTATTACTAAGCACAAGCGAAATCTTGATGATGACATGCTTGAAGCTATAAGAAAAACAAGGGGCATTGTAGGATTTACATTTATAAGATCCACAATCGGAGATGATCCTAGCATCGAAGAACTTTCAAAACATATCATAGCTGTTAAAGAACGTTTCGGACCTGATATATTAGCCATAGGTAGTGATTTCTTCGGAATTGAGAATACTCCTAAAGGACTTGAAGATGCTTCAAAAATACCGATTTTATTAGAGTATTTGAAAAACAAAGGATTCTCAAATGAAGATTTAGAAAAGTTAGCTTGGAAAAATTGCGCGAGAGTTATTAGAGAACATATGAATAAATGGAGCGAGAATTTATGAAAGTTTATATATCATGGTTTGGAGAGCAAGTCCAAGAATGCGATGCATTAATTTTAGTTGATGTATTAAGATTTTCCACCTCTGTAGTAATAGCATTGAATTTGGGTTTTAAGTATGTTTATTCTTTCGAAGATTTCAACGAAGCGCTTAATTTTTCAAGAAATAGTGGCATTCCATTGTTCGCTAAAGTAGGCTATTCTAAGCCTAAAGAAGCAGATTTCGATAATTCTCCGAATGAGATCATTAAGTATTCTAAACTTTTCCTTGAAAAAGGTATTGATTCAATTGTAATTAGAAGTAATGCAGGTTCAATTATAGTGAAAAGATTTTCTCAAAAGAATTTAAAGAATTTAGTTATCGCTACAACGTTAAATGCAAGATATGTTGCTAATTTTTTAGCAGAAAATAATTATAAGAAAATAAACATTGTTTGTGCAGGATATAAATTAGAAAAGTTAGCTTTTGAAGATTACTTTTGTGCAGGTTTGCTTATTTATGAATTAATGCAATTAGGATTCGATCTCGAATTAGAGGATGAAGAGCTTATTGCTTTGCACATGTATAACTCAGCTAAAAATGATATTATTTCAGCTTTTTCTAAAAGTAGAACAGGTAAAGAGATTATAGAGCAAGGACATTATGATGATATAGTTCTAGCTTCTAAAATTAATAGCGTGGAATTGGTTCCTGCTGTTGTTGGCGTTCTAAATAATAAGGCTGGAATCATAAGCAAAGTTTGAAAATATAAGTTAAATTTAGAAAATTAAATCATGTACTACGTTTGCTTGACTTTCGATTTCGATGCATATTCTCCATGGATTTATAGAAAAATGACGAATTATACAAATTTATCAAGGGGAGAATTTGCTGCAGTAGGAGTTAAAAGAATACTAAAGCTTCTTAAACAGCATAATATTGAAGCTACTTTCTTCATTCCTGGGCATACTATTGAACATTTCCAAGAGGAAGTTGGGATGATTAAAGATGAGAAGCATGAAATCGCTCATCATGGATACTTACATGAACCTCCAGAAGCTTTGAATAATAAAGTAAAAGAAAAAGAAGTTATCATAAAAGGAATTGAAGTTATGAAGAAATTGCTAAATTTATACAGCAATACTAACTGTAGGATTTAGGAAGAAAATAAAAATACCTGGTATTTAATTTAATGCTTTATTTTTCATAATCCTTTTAGTCAATACTTTTATGTATGATAAATTAAATTTTCATATTGGAAGCAATTTTACCTAAATGGGAAGAAGAAGGCGGATGGTATAAAAAGTGTGAAATATGCTGGTATCATTATATGCAAGGAATTCAGCATCCAAATTCTTTGAGATGTTGGAAATTAGGAATTCCTTATTCAGCTATTAAAGACTTAAAAGCTGCCATTATTTTAATCAAAAATATAATTAAAGAAATACCTAATTCTACATATAAATATATGAAATTTCAGGGCTTATTAAAACCTTTTACAAAAGGAATTATAATTTTATATTTTGAAAAAAAGGAAGATATGGACTTATTCATTAAAAGATTCAAAGAAGAAGCAAAAGATCTAGTTAAAGATGCTGGCTTTTTAGAAAAAATATTTTATAAATTTGCGGTAAATACAGATGAAATTGAAAACAAATTCTATTTTAGAAGAGGATGTCCTGAATATGATTTTAAATTTGGAAGTTGGAGAAAATGGGAAAAATATGAAAAGTAAGCGATCTTTGATTTTTATTGATTATATCATTTAATTAGATTTGGGTTAGCAAATTTTTACTTAATTTACTATGACTATAAAATATAAAACTTAGATTATATTTTTAAAGTAAGTTATAGAAAAAATTTTCACATATACTTGTTATATTGATATTACATAGATAATGATATATATGTGTACATGCAAGTATACAGAATAATACTAAAATTTTTAAATAAAACTTTAGTAATTCTCTTATGATGTATTTTATAAAAAAGATTAGTAAAAAGAACGGAAGTGCAGAGTTTAAACCCATAGGAACCATTACGATATTATTGATATATGCATCGCTATTAATCGCAACGTGGCTTATTGTTTACTTTTTAATGATTTCAAGGGGTGGGATTAGCTAATGGATAAGTTCGAATTAGTTTTTGTTATTATAGTAATCGCAATACTCACATCTTTCCTTTCAGCTTTAATATATGCTACCAATTTTGGTTATCAACCTCCTACGGTTTGTTCAGTCTATCCTGCAGTACAAGCTTTTAAGTCTGGCATCGAAGAAATCCAACCTGGAATATATAAAGTTAGAGTGATTGCAGAAAGATTCTATTTTGACCCTTCAATAATCGTTTTGAAAAATCCAAAAAAAGTCATATTTGAAGTATTGAGTAGAGATGTTCTACATGGTTTTGAAATTGTAGGTACAAATGTAAACGTTATGATAATGCCATACTATACAGCTACTTTTACATGGGATGTACCTCAAGATCTCAAAGGTGATTTCTTGATTGTTTGCAACGAATATTGCGGTGAAGGCCATCAAATAATGTATGCCCATTTAATAATTGAGAGGTGAGAAGTATGGAGATAAGTTTCAAGCAAGAGGATAGATTTTCTAAGGTATCGATAATTTTTGGCTTCTTCATGCTAGCGATAGGAGGATTATTCGGTCTGCTTCAATTGCTCACGAGAACTCCATATTCTCCAATCCAACTAAGTCCTTCCTTATATTACTTAAGCTTAACTGCTCATGGTGTTAGCCTTGCCATAGTTTGGACGGCATTCTTCATAATGGCAATAGCTACTTTTGTGATATCCAGAGAACTTAATGTTAATCTGAACAAAATTTTATTGAATTTAGCATTAGGATTATCCATAATAGGAGTTTTAATGACCACATTAGCGATATTAAGTGGAACATCTAGCGTGCTATATACATTTTATCCTCCCATGAGAGCTGATCCGCTATTTTACTTAGGTGCAACGATATTAATATTAGGTACTTGGATTTTTGCTGCAACGATCTTCTTAGCTTTCATTAAATGGAGGATGAAAAATAAATTATCAATACCTATTGCAACATTTGGTATCTTAACTACTTTAATCATTTGGCTTGAAGCTACACCGGGCTTGGCGATAGAGGTTATAAAGGATCTTTTACCTATGTCGCTTTCAAATAAACCTGTGGACGTTTTGGAAGCTAGGACATACTTCTGGTATTTCGGTCATCCTCTTGTTTACTTCTGGCTAGTACCTGCTATTACTTTATGGTATTTTCTAATACCTAAATTACTGAATACCAAGTTATATAGTGAAAGACTTCCAAAAGTCTCCTTTATTCTATTCATACTTTTATCAACTCCTGTTGGTATTCATCATCAACTCGTAGATCCCGGTATTGCAAATCAATATAAATTTATGCAATCCGTCTTAACTTATTTAGTAACCATACCGAGCTTCTTAACAGCATTTACATTGTTAGCTACAATGGAGAAGAGTTATAGGGAAAAAGGAGGAAAAGGTCTATTTTCTTGGATTAAACATCTTCCATGGAAAGATAGTGTTTTTGCAGGCATCGCATTCTCACTGATACTTTTCGGATTCGGTGGTATAGGAGGTATTATTAATACTAGCTATACGCTTAATGCTGTAGTTCACAACACAACTTGGATCGTCGGTCATTTCCATTTAATGGTAGCTACTGCTGTTACATTGACTTTTATGGTATCGAGCTATGTAATAATTCCAATGCTTTTCAATAAAGCAGTAATGTTTAGAAAGTTAGCTATTATTCAACCTTATTTATGGTTTATCGGTATGACTGTATTTTCTTTGACTTTTCATATCGCAGGCTTATACGGTATGCCTAGAAGGACTGCAGATGTTCTCTACGGTGGATATGCCCCTCAAATTTGGATAATATTAGCAATAATCGCTGCAATTGGAGGAGTAATATTATGGTTGTCAGGAGCCATATTTATCTTCAATGCCGGTATTTCTACAATAAAAGGTCCTAGAATAGCAATGGATGCAGGTTCGTTGTTTGAACATAATTCAAATGATCCAACGATTCTAGATAGGATATCAATTTGGGTTATTCTAGCTTTTGTAATCATAATAATCGCATACGTATTGCCCTTTATGCAAATTTATTCAAGAGGTTTATCTCCAGCACCTCCAGTTCCACCATAAATTAATTTTATAAATTTTTTTAAGAAAAATATTAACAAAATTGTATTTAATGTACCAGATATCATCATAATTGTTAATCTTACAAACTTAAACGGTTCTGAAGTAGTTAGATTTATATCAAACATGTAATATGACTCGTTTAAAGGTGTAAGAAAACGTATAAATAATGGATTATTTATTAATATAAATATAAAAGTATTAATTTGGATTATTAAAAAAATTTTCTTCAATGAATTATTTTCAATAAATTTATAAAAAGCTAAGCACATTGATATATAATATAATATATATTGTTCATTTACAGTCTCTCTAAATATTAAGAAAATCAAAGTAGTGAATAAGAAAATACTTATTAATGAAACATGATTAATTTTTTTAATAAATCTGCGTATAAATAATAATGAAATTATCAACGCTGGTAATCAGATATAAGGTAGGATGTTTGCAGCAAGCATTAATAAATCAGAGAAAGTATGTGGATTGATATAATACAAGTAATTAAATATCATATACATATTGAACTGGCCAAGCGATTTTTTAAAAAGAACATCAACCACAGCTAAATAAATGTTCCATAATTGATTTTGAAGCTTAAATGGGATTAATGCTATAAGTGGAAAAGCAATCCCAACTAATAAAAAAATAAACAGACTTGATATGATATGCTTTTTCTTATTGAAAAATAAAATAATTAATGAGACTATATATATAAAAGGTAGGCCTATAATTAAAAATGCTAATGAAAGAAATATAAAACTGTATTTTAATTCATACTTTAATAGGAATAACAAAACAAACAATATTGCTAATGTATGCGGAATACCCCATATGCTTGAGAATATGATCGTTATAGGATTAAAAAGCCATGCGACTAAAGGCTTTATGCTATTATTATTAAAGAAATTGACATTTATTTTATAAATAAGATATCCACATGCTACATCTCCTATTATCATAGGTTGTTTTAATAAAAAATAATAGAAAAATGGTAAATTCAAACCAATAAATTTATAAAATAAGTATGAAATCATGCAGTAATAAGCGAAAAGAGGAGGATATGCATATCCTACAAAACCATGGGGCCAAAAGCTTATGTCTCCATAGGCATATATGAAAACATAAAGAGGTTCTCCTCTCGCTAACTGTTCACCTACTCTGGCGAACATTTCAAAATCATATGGATGCCCAGTCCAGAAAGAAAAAGCTTCACGGATTAAAATAGAATAAATAATTAGGTATTTTAGTTTCATCATAAGATTATTTTAATTCAAAATTAAAAATAAAAAATTTCTAATTATCAATAACCTCTTTAACTATAGGAATAAATCTTTTATTGTTAACATCGAAAAGTCCTTTATCACCTATTTTCAACTCAGGTATAACAAGCAAACTCATAAATGATAGAGTAATGTAAGGATTTCTTAATTTACTACCTTTCTTGTATAGCTTTTCATGCAATTTTTCCAATTTCGTGGAAACGATCTCTGGTTCTTCAGCGCTCATAAGGCCACCAATAGGCAATTCTAGAATATTATTCTCTTCATCGCTTGCATATGACAACCCTCCCCCCTTTAAAATGAGCATATTGACTGCTTTACATATTAAATCGTCTCGATCTCCTATAGCAATTATATTATGTGAATCGTGAGCAATCGATGATGCTATAGCACAGTTTTTCAATCCAAAGCCTTTTATAAATCCCACGCATATGTTTCCATATCCATATCTTTCAACAACGACTATTTTCAGAAAATCTTTACTTGCATCAGGTTTGATCTCTCCATTCTTTATATCTATCTTTTCTACTAGATGTTTGGTTATTATTTGATCTTCTACAACGCCAATGACATTGACTAAAGCTTCTTTACCTTTTACATTTACTTTTATTTTATCTTCTTTAAGCACTTCTGCTTTTACTGTATTCCCCGTTATCTTAGGTTTAGTCTTGAATAGGCATTCACCATCCTTCGCAACTAATTCTCCATCAATAAAGACCTTTTCTACCTTAAAGTTCTTGAGATCATTCAATACCAAAAAGTCGGCTATGTCTCCTTCTCTTAATAAACCTACAGGAAGATCATAATGTAATACTGGATTTTTAGTTACACACTTCAAAGCTTTTATTTCGTCTAAACCTAGCTCAACAGCTTTCTTCAGAAGCAAATCTAGATGTCCTTTTATAAGATCTGTTACGATTACATCATCGCCTACAAAAAAACATTCATAACCTTCTTTAACCAATCTTATTAATTCATTCATGTTTTTAGCTGTGGATCCTTCTCTTATCATTATTTTCATTCCTAGCTTTGCTTTTTCAAGAGCTTCCTCGTAATATACAGATTCATGATCTGTTTCAATACCTGCTGAAACATATTTTGCTAACTTTTCACCTCTAAGCAACGGTGCATGACCATCAATTCTCTTTCCTAATTTTTTTGCCAGCTCAATTTTATCCATAATATATTTATCTCGATTTATAACAGCTTCAAAATCCATCACTTCTCCCAATGCGATTATTCTTTCTAATCTGAATACTTCCTCTAGTGCAATTGCATCCAATTCCGCACCATTAGTTTCATATGCTGTTGCTGGAACACAAGAAGGAGCTGTATAAAAAATCTTTAAAGGAACCTGTTTCGCATCTTCTATCATATATTTTATTCCTTCAATTCCTAGCACGTTAGCGATTTCATGAGGATCTGAAACCGTTGCTATAGTCCCGTGTGGTACCACTACTTCTGCAAATCTACTAGGACAAAGTAAGCTGCTTTCGATATGAATATGAGCATCTACAAAACCAGGAGTAATTAATTCTTTTAATTCTTTATTTATTTTAGTTATTTTTCTAATCCTATTTCCTTCAACTTCTATCCTTGCAGTAAATATCTTTTCTTCAAATACATCGATGATATTTCCTTCAATTTCCACATATTTAATTCATCAAAAACAATAAAAAATAGTATGTATTTAAAATATAATAGTGAAGGCAGGATCTCTCCCATGAGTACCCAATTTGGGATCGATGAGTGGGAGACCAAAAAAATTTAGAATATTATATAATCGAGTGAAAAGATTCCAGGACCTATTATTAGTAATGCAATAGATGCGGCTAGAATTACTGTATCTAATTCCCAACCCCCAACATATCCTTTCGTAGCCTTGAACATCGGTTCTATGTAACCTCTAGGTATGGGCGCATTGTAGAGTTTTGTTATGTTTATAATTGTCGTTCCTATCATTTCTATAGCAAAAAGTAAAGCAGCAATCCTTGTTAAGAAACCCAAAATTAAAGCAATTCCTCCCACGAATTCAAGAAGTCCTGCAATATCGAAGAGAAACCCTGGAATTCCTAATTGTTTCATGTTATCTCTCATCATTTTTCTAGAAGGACCGAATAACTTTGGATAACCATGTATTATCGTTAAAGCTCCTATGAATACTCTTATAATTATCGCTGCAATGCCAATTAACAACGGATTGCTTACAGGATCTACAAAAATGTTTAAGATCATACTTTACTTTATAAATTTACAAAGTAAAGTATTTAAATTTATCTGTTTATTTCCTAATTAGATTGTGTCAGAGTGCCCAATAACAAAAGCTTGGAAAATATTAGGAAAGCCATGGAGATTGGTTATAATAGATAGATTGTTAAGCGGTTCAAAGAGTTTCAATGAACTGTTATGGTCTATGAAAGGCATAAGTTCAAGGACATTGTCTAAGGCACTAAGAGAATTATGCAAAGAAGAAATAGTTAAGGTAGAAGAAGCAAATAAAAGAAAAATATATTCTTTAACAGAAAAAGGAAGAGCACTGACAGTTATTGTGAAAGACATTAGGGATTGGAGCGAAAAATGGTTATTGAAATCGCGTGAATAGTTTAAATACTTTAAATATTTCTTGCTTATATGGCTAGGTTATTCAAATTGAATAAAGGTGATATCTTACATGATAAGATTGTAGAAATTTGTAAAACAAACAATATTAGAACGGCTTTTTTACAAGGAATAGGAGGTTTTGATCATGCAATAATCGCTTATTTCAACCACGAATTGAAGAGGTATGAAGAGAAAGAATACAATGAGCAATTTGAAGTAATAAGCTTGCAGGGAAATGTATCTTTAAAGGATGGAGAACCTTTCGTCCATATGCATGTAGTTCTATCTAGGAGAGATATGACTACATTAGGTGGGCATTTGATCAAAGGAAGGGTTAATCCTTTTATTGAATTGGTAATTGAAGAAACCACTAACGTTGCGCATAGAGTATTTGATGAAAATATAGGGCTTTATGTTTTGAAAATTTAAACTCCTAAGATAATAACTAAATAATGAGTGAACCAATTTATTTAAAAGATTGCAACATAAAGGAATTCGATGCTAAAGTTATTTTCGTTGAAGAAAATAAGGTTGAATTAGATAGGACCGCATTCTATCCACGTAGCGGCGGCGTCGCTCATGATACTGGCTATCTTATAAAAAATGGTAAGACATATCAAGTAGTTGAGGTTTTAAAAGAAGGCAATAGAATAATTCATATTTTAAACGAAAAAGGTTTGCAAGTTAACGATTTGGTTCATGGCGTTATAAACTGGGAGAGGAGAAGAATGCTTATGCGCATGCATACTTCAGCACATTTGTTAAGTGCAATCTTTTATAATAAGTTAGGAGCGAAAATTACTGGAAATCAAATAGATTTCGATAAATCTAGAATTGATTTCAGTCTAGAAAGTTTTGATAGAGCCTTGATAGAATCGCTGATAGAAGAAGCCAATCGTATAATCGAAAAAGATGCACAAATTAAGATATATTTCCTGAAAAGAGAAGAAGCTCTTAAAATTCCAGGTTTAGTTAAATTAGCTGAAGCACAGCCTCCAGATGTCGAAACATTAAGAATTGTTGAAATAGAAGGTATTGATATACAAGCAGATGGAGGATGCCATGTATCAAGACTTAAAGAAATTGGAAAAATAGTTTTGCTTAAATTAGAAAATAAAGGAAAAGCTAATAGAAGAATATATTATAGAGTAGAATAG
>Ga0101942_100444_pt1 | contig 15468 bp, 14 predicted proteins | sample DewCreD2012metaG_4_FD_75243 | JGI IMG/M metagenome (GOLD analysis project Ga0101942, IMG submission 75243) | Hot spring sediment bacterial and archeal communities from British Columbia, Canada, to study Microbial Dark Matter (Phase II) - Dewar... ...
GCCCGAGCTGGTGGTGCAGGTCATCCTGCGGGAGCTCCACGCCCTGGGTCTGGGGCCGCCCGGGGGAGGGAGTGAAGGTTTATGCGGGGTATGCGGGAGGTGCAAGTTTTGAGCTTAGCAAGTTTTTCGGGTCTGAGGTCTATGGCCACCACAGGGTAAGCGCCGAAAGCCCGGGCGATTTGGACGATCCCTAAACCCACCCCGCCAGTGGCCACCACGGCCACCGACTCTCCACCCTCGAGGCCAGCGGTTTTCACCGCACCATAGGCGGTGAAGAGGGCACAGCCGAGGATGGCCGCATCCTCCAAGGCAATGCCTTCAGGCAGGGGGAAGACATCCGTGGTGGGAACCACGGCATACTCCGCTAGGCCACCCATGGAGTACATCCATAGGGGCGTCCCGTCCTTGCGGAAGAGCCGCGTGGCGCCGTCGTAGAGCACGCCCCTGAGGCGGTTAAAGCTGAAGAAGCGCTCGCAGAGATCCTCCTCTCCCCGAACGCAGTAGGGGCACTGGCCGCAAGGCATGATGAAGCTGGAGACTACCTTTTCACCCACCTTTAGGCCCTCCACTCCCGGGCCTAAAGCGGCCACCGTACCCGAGATCTCGTGTCCTAGTACGCAAGGGGTAGGGAAGGCTACTTCTCCTTTGATCACATGGAGATCCGTGTGGCATACTCCGCAGGCTGCTACCCGTACCAGTACCTCCCCGGCTTTGGGTTCGGGAATAGGAACCTCCTCTATCCTCAAGGGTTCCCCCACCCGCTCCAATACCGCAGCCCGCATCACCATCTTTCCACCACCACCTTCCTTTGGGTGTAGAAGAGGAAGGCGTCGGGGCCGTGGGGGTGTAGGTCGCCGAAGAAGGAATTGCGCCATCCGGAGAAGGGGTAGAAGGCAAAGGGCTGGGCCACGCCCACGTTGATCCCCACCATCCCCGCCTGGACCCTTTCCCTGAACTCCCGGGCCGCCCGGCCGCTTTGGGTGAAGAGGGTGGCCATGTTGCCATAGGGCACGGCGTTGGCCTGGGCGATGGCCTCTTCCAGGTCCTGGGCGTAGGAGACGGAGAGCACGGGGCCGAAGATCTCCTCCCGCCCCACCACCATGCGGGGGGAGACCCGGTCCAGCACCGTGGGCCCCAGGAAGAAGCCTTTGCCCTCGATCCCCCGGCCGTCCAGGGCCAGCCTGGCCCCCTCCTCCAGGCCCTTTTGGATGTACCCCACCACCCGTCTCCGGTGCTCCTCCCGGATCAGGGGACCCACCTGCACCCCCTCCTCCCATCCCGGACCCACCCTGAGCCTGCGGGCGCTCTCCACAATCCTCTCCAAGAGTTCGGGGCCAACGCCCCCCACCCCTACGGCCACGCTCCCTGCCAGGCACCTTTCCCCGGCGTTGCCGAAGGCGGAGTTGAGGATCGCGGGGATGGCCTGGTCCAGATTGGCGTCGGGCATCACCACCAGGTGGTTCTTGGCTCCCCCGGCCGCCGAGACCCTCTTGCCGTGCTGGGCGGCCAGCTGGTAGATCCTCCGGGCCACGGGCTCGGAGCCCACGAACTGCACCGCCTTCACCTCCGGGTGGCTCACCAGGGCCTCCGCTGCCTCCTGGGCCCCGTGGACCAGGTTGAGGACCCCCTCGGGGAAGCCCGCCTCCAGGAAGAGCTCCGCCAGGCGCACCGCCCCCAAGGGGGTTCTCTCCGAGGGCTTGAGCACAAAGGTGTTCCCCGCCACCACGGCGATGGGGAACATCCACAAGGGGATCATCACCGGGAAGTTGAAGGGGGGGATCCCGGCTACCACCCCCAAGGGGTAGTGGAAGAGGTTCTGGTCCACCCCGCCCGTGACCTCCCGCAGGGTGCGGCCCTGAAGGAGGGTGGGAGCGCTGCAGGCGAAGTCCACCACCTCGATGCCCCGGCGCACCTCCCCGCGGGCCTCCTCCAGGGTCTTGCCGTGGTGGAGGGTGACCAGGTGGGCCAGGTCCTCAAAGTGCTTCTCCAGAAGTTCCTTGAAGCGGAACATGAGGCGGACCCGCTCCATGAGGGGGGTGCGGCTCCACACCTCAAAGGCTCTCTGGGCCGCAGCCACCGCCCGGTCCACCTCCTCCTTCCCCGAAAGGGGAACCTCCTCGATCACCTCCCCGGTGGCAGGATTGTACACGGGCAGCGTGGGGCGGGAAACCTCCTGCCACTCAGCACCGATTAGGTTCTTGACCATTCCCTCCTCCTTGGGGTCAACGGCTCTAGGTTTCGTGTTTAAGCGTAAAGGTAGGGCCAAGCCTCGTCTACTGTGACTTCATCCAAGGTAGGGCCCGGGGGTTTTGTGTTAGACCTCAAGTGGAAGGTCCCTGTATACTAGGGAGACGCCGAGGAGGGGAAAGGCATGGGTGCCCTTCACCGGACTCTTTGGTCCTGGGCTGAAACTATGGCCTGGCACTATGCCCAGGAAATCCCTGATTACGCCCGGCTGGATACGCGCATCCTCGAGCGGGATGTGGCTGTAGTTTCCTTTGAGTACTTGCGGGCCCTCGAGGAGGGCGGGAACGTGGAGGACCTGGCCTTGGCGGTGGGCCAGCGCCGGCGGAGCCAAGGCGTATCCCTCCCGGCCCTGCTCCGGGCTTACCGCCTCTGGGCCAAAGATGCCCTCGAGGCTCTAAAGGACTCGACGCCAAACCGCTTGGCGGAGCTGGCCCCCCGGGTGGTGGAACTTCTGGACCGGGTAAGCGAGGCCTCGGCTCAGGGATACCGCTTGGCCCTGGAGGGTAGGCTTCCCCGTGGATCGGTTGTGGGCATTGGGGTGGGGTTTGCCGATGCCGGGGCCATAGCCCTGGCCCCGCGCCACTTAAGCCTCCCCTCCGAGACCCTGGTCTACGAGCAAAGCCCCTTTGGTGCCCTGCTTTTTCTGGCCGCGCCCCTGGCCGAGGTGGAGCAGGAGCTTAGGGGCCTAGCCCGCAAGTGCCAGGCGGTGCTTTGGGTAGAGGAAGGGACGGATGCCTCAAGGGTCGGGGCGGACCTGGAGGAGGCTTTGGCCCTGGGTAGTTGCTTGCGGTTGCCGCCCGGCCTCTACCCAACCCGCTATTTGTGGCCCTTGGCCATTGCCTTGGATTCGCCCAAGGGAAGGGAGCGGCTATTGAGGCTCCTGGCTCCCCTCGAGCCCCATCCAGAGCTTTTGGCTACCCTGGAGGTCTATTTGCAGGCGGGGTTTTCCCTCAAGAAGACAGCCCATCGCCTGGGCCTCCATCCCAACTCTGTTCTCTATAGGCTTCATCGCGCCGAAGAACTGACTGGCCTTCACCTGGGTCGGGCGGAGGATTTGTGTCTGGTGAGCATGGCCTTGTACCTGTATCGTGCGGTGGGAGACTAGCGAACAGCGGCTTTGATGTGGCCTTACAAGCTTAGGTAAGCCTCCCGGATCCGGGGGTCCTCCAGCACCGCACGGGGTGGGCCGTGGAGCACGATGCGCCCGTGTTCCACCACATAGGCCCTGGCCGCCACCTCCAGGGAAAGGGCCACATTCTGTTCCACCAGCAAAATCCCCACCCCCTCTTCCGCCACCCGGTTGAGGGTTCTGAGCACCTCCTCGGCCAGCCGGGGTGCCAGGCCTAAGGAGGGTTCGTCCACCAGGAGGATTTTCGGGAAGCCCATGAGGGCGCGGGCGATGGCCAGCATTTGCTGTTCCCCGCCGGAGAGGGTGCCGGCAAGCTGCCTCCTTCGCTCCGCAAGCCGGGGAAAGAGGGTGTAGACCCGTTCAAAACCCTCCTTTTCCTGGCCAGGGGCCAGGAAGGCCGCTCCCAGGCGGAGGTTTTCCTCCACGGTCATCAGGGGAAAGAGCTGCCTGCCCTCGGGCACGTGGCCGAGCCCCAGCCTGGCTCTTTTGGCGGAGGAAAGACCCCCGAGGTCCTTTCCATCCCAAAGGATCCTGCCCCGCCAGGGGCGGATCAGGCCGGAAATGGTCCGGAGCAGGGTGGTCTTGCCCGCCCCATTGGCTCCTAGGAGGGCCACCAGTTCCCCTTCGCGCACCTCGAGGTCCATGCCGAAGAGCACCTGGGCCTTGCCATAGCCGGTTTCTAGGCCTTCTACCCTGAGCTTCATGCTCCCCTCCCCAGGTAGGCCTCCCGTACCCTCTGGTCCTGGGCTACCTTCTGGTAGGTTCCCTCGGCGATCACCTCGCCGTAGTCCAGAACCACCACCCGGTCGGCCAAAGCGCGCACCACGGGCATGAGATGCTCGATGAACAGGATGCTGACCCCGGCGTCGCGGATCCGCCGCACCAGGGCCACGGCTTCTTCGGCTTCCTTGGGGCGCAAGCCGGCCATGACCTCATCCAGGAGGAGCACCCTAGGCCGGGTGGCCAGGGCCCGGGCCAGCTCGAGCCGCTTGTCCTCTAGAAGGGTGAGCTCCCCGGCCAAAGCCTCCGCCCGGCGCTCCAATCCCGTGAGGCGCAGCACCTCCTCCACCCAGGCCTCCGCCTCTTTCTGTCGCACCTGGGGTTTGCCAAAGCGCGCCCCCACCAGCAGGTTCTCCCGCACGGTGAGCTCGGGGAGGGGCTGCACGATCTGGAAGGCCCGTCCGAGACCCAGGTGGGTGCGGGCCTCCGGGGGGAGATGGGTGATGTCCTGCCCTTGGAATAGGATCCGGCCCGAGTCGGGCCTTAGTAGGCCTGAAAGAAGGTTCAAGAGGGTGCTTTTTCCGGCTCCGTTGGGGCCGATGACCGCCAGGATTTCCCCTTCTTCCAGGTGAAGGCTCACTTCCTTAAGGGCCTGTAGCCCCAGGAAGCGTTTGCTCACCCTTATGACTTCCAGAACCTTACCCACGGTGCCTCCCCAAAACGCCCACCAGGCCGCGGGGCAGGAAGAGGATGACCAGGATGAGGATGGCTCCGTAGACCACCAGGTATCCCTCCTGGATCCAAAGCCTAAGGGCCTGCTCGAGGCTTACCAAGGCCACGCCGCCCAGCAGGGGCCCCAAGGTGGTGTAAAGCCCGCCGAAGATGGGGATAACCAGGGCTTCCACGGCTCTTGCCAGGCTGAAGGCGTCATAAGGGGAGAGGAAGAGGGTTTTCATCCCATAGACGCCGCCAGCGAGCCCGGCCACCACACTTCCCAAGAACAGGGACCAGAGTTTTACCCGCACCACCTGCACGCCCAGGACCCGGGCCACCGCCTCCGATTGCCGGGTAGCCGCCTGGGCGAGGCGGAATGGGCTCCTTTCCGCCCAAAGGCTCAGGGCTGTGGCCAGGAGGAGGACGCTGAAGCCCAGGTAATAAGCGGCCAAAGGCCAATTCCCTCCAAAGGGGGGCAGGACCGGAAGGCCGATGGGTCCGCCGGTAAAGGGGAGTTTCAGGGCCAGGGTGCGGAGCACCTCGCTAAAGGCCAGGCTGGCCATGGCGAAGTACAGGCCGTGGAGGCGCAAGGTTACCCACCCCAGGACCAGGGCTCCGGCCCCCGCTGCCAGGGCTCCCAGGCAAAGGGCGGGGAGCGTGCCCACCTGGGGGGCCAAGAGCCCGGCTCCATACGCTCCTAAACCGAAGAAGGCACCGTGGGCCAAGGAAAGCTGGCCGGTGCGGGCCACCAGGTCCCAGGAGAGGGCCAATGCGGTAAAGAGGAGGACGAAAAAACCCACGTCCAGGAGGAAGGCCCGCCAGATCCCTAAGGGAAGGTAGGGTAGCAAGGCGAAGAAGAGCAGGAAGAGGAGGATCAGGGTGGGGTGGCCGAAACCCTTCATGCCTCCCTCCAGGCCCGGCCCACCAGGGCGAGGAAGAGCACCAAAAAGAAGACCGCCTCCACGAGCCCTCCGCCTCCCGGTAGATAGGTGCTCACCAAAGCCTCGGCCAGGGCCAGAACAAAGCTGGCGGGCACCACCCCCTTGAGGTTGCCAAGCCCGGCCAGGGCCACGATGGCGAAGGATTTGAGGGTAAAGGTGAAGCCCACGGTGGGGCTGGCGTACAGCATCACCGAGAGCATGACCCCAGCTACCCCGGCCAAGGCAGCGGCCAGGCCGAAGGCCAGGAGGTAGACCCTTTCCGCCTCGATCCCCAGAAGCCCGGGGGCTAGGCGGTTTTGGGCCACGGCCCGCATGGCCAGGCCTAGCCGGCTTCGGGTGAGGAAGACCTGGAGCAGCAAGAGGATGGCGAGGGAGAGCAAAAAGGCCCCCAGGGGTACGGCTCCCAGGAAGAAGGGGCCCAGGGAGAGGGTGGTCGCTTGGTAGGGTGGGGCCACCACCCGGGTGTCGGCGCCGAAAAGGAGGAGGGCTAGGTTTTGCAGGAGGATGGCCAGCCCGAAGGTGAGGAGCATTTGGTTGAGTTCCGGGGCCTTTAGTACCGGCCGGATCAGGCCCTGGTAGGCCAGGCCTCCCACCAAAAAGGCAGCCAGGAAGGCGAGGCCCAAGGAGAGGAGGGGGTCCACCCCCCGGAAGGCGAAGAGGAGGTAGGAGAGGAAGGCCCCCATCATCAAAAACTCCCCGTGGGCGAAGTTAACGATCCCCACCACCCCCAAGGAGAGGGCTAATCCCGTGGCCACCAAGGCGTAGATCCCGCTCATGAGGAGGCCGTTCAGGAGGGTTTGCAGCAGGAGCTCCATGGTCTTCCCGCCAACTCCTTATCTCAGGTAGTACTCCCCGGGGTAGCGCAAGGGCCTTGTGGCCACTTCCTTGGGGAACACAGGCCGGCGGCTTCCCTGCAGGTACTGGAACTGGAACCAGATCTCCGGACCAAACCCCTGGTACTTGGTGCGGCCCGTGTCCGAGGGCTTAAAGGATAGAGGGCCGAAGGGGGTGTTCATCTTGAGGCTGGCCAGGGCCTCAGCGATGCGGTTCTTGTCGGCGCTACCTGCCTTTTCCGCCGCCAGGGCCAGGCTCTTGACAATGGTGTAGCCCATGGGGGCCATGTATTCCTCCGTGACCTCCCCGTACTTCTTGCGGTAGGCGTCCACGAAGCGACGGGACTCGGGGTTGGCCACCGTGGGCAACCAGGCGGTCATGCCGGCGATGTCATTGGAAAGCGGGTTCTTTTCGAAACCGATGGGCCAGGAGGGCGGGGCGCCGTAGATGAGCTTGGGCCTGAGCCCCACCTGCCTTGCCTGGGTGGCGATGGGCAAGGCATCCACGTCGTACCCGATCCAATAGAGAATGTCCGGGGCGAAGGCCCGGAAGCGGGTGAGGATGGCGGTGAACTGGCCGCTTCCCGCCTTGAAGGGTTCCGCCTGGACCTGGTAGCCCAGTTTTTCCAGCTGCTGTTTGTAGACCCCGATGCCCGCAGAACCAAAGGGCCCATCCTCGTAGAGGATGGCCACCTTTCTTGCCCCGTGCTCCCGGTTTAGGTACTGGAAGAACTGCAGGGCGGCGGCCACGTTGTGGTAGTCCCAGGGGTGGTAGTGGAAGAGGAGGGGGTACCCCTCGAAGGCCTGCTCCACCACGGAGCTGGCAGCCCCGATGGCCAAGAAGAGGGGCCCGTACTGCTTCACGGGGCCGGAAAGGGCAAAGGTGACGCCGCTAGCCAGGCCTCCGATCACGATGTCCACCTTGTCCACGGTCATGAGCTTGGTGAAGGCAGGGACGGCTTTGGCCGCATCGGTGCCGTCATCCACCACCACCAGCTCCAACCGGACCTTGCCGGCGGTGTTCACCTCGTCGGCGGCCAGCTGGATGCCGTTCAGCGCCGCCTTGCCCGAAACCGCCGAAGCCCCGGAGAGGGGCAGGATGACCCCCACCTTCAGGGAGGTCTGGGCAAAGGCCAGACCTGTCACGAGAGCCAGAAATCCCAACACCTTTCGCATCCCGTACCTCCTTTCCCTAGGGCCTTGCGCCCGTAGGTTCCTCGTAGAGCACCACCGCCTCACCCTCGATAACCCTCTCCCCCCGCTGGTTTTCGCAGAAGGTATCCAGGGTGAGGACCAGGCCGCCCTTCTCCCTCTCCCGCACCGCCTTGACGATGGCGGTGGCGGTGATGGTGTCCCCCAGGTAGGTGGGTTTAAGGAAGCGTAGGGTCTGGGAGAGGTAGATGGCCCCGGTGCCCGGCAGTTTCGTGCCGATCACCGTGGAGATGAGGCCCGCCACCAGGATGCCCTGGGCGATGCGTTTGCCGAAGCGGCTTCCTTTGGCATAGGCCTCGTCCACGTGCAGGGGGTTGGTGTCCCCCACCGCCCCCACGAAGAGGGCCACGTGGGCCTCGGAGATGGTCTGGGTGTAACTGGCCTTATCCCCTACCTTGAACCTCACCGTACACCTCCTTTACAAAGTCCTTCAGAATGTCTTTCAAGAGTTCTGGGCTTTCCAGGTTCACCGAGTGGCCCACCCCCTCGAGGACAAGAAGCCTCCCCCTGGGGAAGAAGGCTGCGGTTTCCTCCGCCATAACCCGGGTGACGAGGGAGTCCAGGGTGCCGTAAACCACCAGGACCGGCCCGGGATAGGCCCTTTCCAGCCGCCAGGCCGCCAGGGCCCGGGCGTTGCCCTGGAAGTGGGCGGGGTGCATCCCCTGCGCCTTCTCCACCAGCTCAGGAAACCAGGGAGGCCTGCGGGTGGGCGCCATGGCCGCCAGGGCCTGGGCCAGGGCCTCCCGGTTGTGCCGGTAGCCTTCCAGGATGGGGTAGTAGGCCTAAGGGGTTTGCAACCCGGAGGGCGGGGCGGGGTTGATGAGGACGAGTCCCCGGGTCTTCTCGCCCGCCGCTTCCATCACCACCGCACCCCCCAGGGAGTGGCCCACCAGGATGGCTTCTTCCGCATCCTTTTCCCGGAGGAAGGCCCTTAGGGCCTCAGCATAGGCGGGGATGGAAGGGGTGAAATCCCGGGGTGCCTGGCTTTCCCCGAAACCCGGGAGGTCGGGGGCCAGAAGCCAGGTCCCCTCGGGAGGGTTCTGCAAAACCTCCCGCCACCACTCCTTGCAGGCAAAGTTTCCATGGACCAGCACCACGGGGACTCCCTTTCCGCTTTCCAGGCAGCTAAGCATGGATTTCCTCCAGAAACTTCCTCACGGCTTGGGCGAAGGCCAAGGGGTCCTCCAGGGGGGCCGCATGGCCTGCGGGCAGGGCTTGAAGCTCCGCTCCCAGGGCCTCGGCCAGGGCCTGGGCGTAGGGCTTGGGGAAGAGCAGGTCCTCCTTCCCGTAGAGGACCAGGGCGGGCAGGGCCAGGCTGTGAAGGCGGGGCCTGAGGTCCTCGAGGCTGAGAAACCCTAGAAGGAGCCTTTCCTGGGCCCTCTCGTCCGGTGCCTGGGCGATAAGGGAAGCGAGGCCTTCCTCCGTGAGGAGCTCGGGATGGGCATTGAGGAAGCCTGCCCCATAGATCCAGGGCAGGGCTACCCTTAGGCGCAAGGGGGTGCCTCCGGTCTTCAGGGCGTGCAGCCAGCTACCCACCTTGGCCTTTAGGGCGGGGTCCAGGTAGGGGGTGGTGCAGGCCAGGACCAGGCTTCGGAAGCGTGTAGGAGCCATGAGGGCGGCCTGCAGGGCCACGATGCCCCCGTTGGAAAGACCTACCAAGGAGGCCTCCTCCCAGCCCAGTTCCTGCAAGAGGGCAAGGAGATCTTGAGCGTGCGCCTTTGGGGTGTAGGGGCCCTCGGGGGCCTCGCTTTCCCCCTGGCCCCGCATGTCGTAGCGGAGGAGGGTGTAGCCCCCGAGGAGGGGCACCACGGGGTCCCAGCTTTCCAGGCGCTGGAAGAGCCCGTTGAGGAGCACCACCTTTGGCCCCTCTCCCTCCACGCGGTACCTAAGCCTGGCCATGTTCCGCCTCCCACATCCTTTTCAGAGCCTCCTTCTGCACCTTCCCGGGCCCGGACTTGGGTAGCTCCGGCAAGAAGAGGATGTGCTTGGGTACTTTGTACCCCGCCAGCCGCTCCCGGAGAAAGGCGCGGAGGGCTTCCGCCTCCAGGGGTTCCTTCAGGACCACGAAGGCCACCCCCACCTCGCCCCACTTGGGATCCGGCACGCCCACCACCGCTGCCTCCCGCACCGCCGGGTGGTCGTATAGGGCCCTTTCCACCTCCACGGGGTAGACGTTTTCCCCTCCGGAAATGAACATCTCCTTCCTGCGTCCCACGATGTAGAAACGCCCCCCCTCATCCTGAAAGGCCAGGTCCCCGGTCCTGAGCCAGAGCCTTTCCCCATCGTGGACAAAGACCTTGGCGTTCTCCTCGGGGCGGCGGAAATACCCTTTCATGACCACGCTTCCCGAAAGCCAAAGTTCTCCGGTTTCCCCTGCCTTGGCCTCCTGACCATCCTCCCGCACCAGCCGGGCCTTCAGGTGGGGCATGGGCCGGCCCACGCTTTCGGGATACGCCTCCGCTTCCTCCAGCTCCAGGGTGAAGCAGTTCACCCCGCATTCGGTGAGGCCGTACCCCTGCTTGAAGCGGACGCCTTTCCTGCGAAAGGCTTCCCGGACCGGGGCCGGACAAGGAGCCCCGCCGGAGATGGCGAAACGCACGAAGGAGAGATCGGCCTCGGCGAAGCCCGGGGTTTCCAAGAGCATCTGGAACATGGTGGGTACCAGGAAGAGGAGGGTGGGGCGGTGGGTCAGGGCGAGGTCCAGGTACTCCTCGGGCCGGAAACGCTCCTGGATCACCACGCTCCCGCCCAGGTAGAGGAGGGGAGTGGCCAGGGCGTTCAAGGCAGCGTGGAACATGGGGGTGGCCAGGATGTACCGATCTTCCCGGGAAAGTCCCCAGGAGAAGGCGGTCTGGACGGCGTTAACCAGGAGCTGGCGGTAGGGGATCAGGGCTCCTTTGGGCAGGCCGGTGGTGCCTCCGGTGAAGAGGAGGAGGGCGGGGTCTTCCAGCCCTACCCGGGCGGCTTCCTCCATTTCCGCCCCCTCGAGGAGGACCTCGAGGGGCAGGGCCCTAGGATCCAGGGCCTGGGCGATTTCCTGGAAGCCCTCCCCATAGAAGAGCGCCCGGGGCTCGGTATAGGTGTAAAGGGCCTGGAGCTCGGGAAGGCTGAGGCGGTGGTTGAAGGGAGTAAGGATGTGCCCGAGGAGGGGGCCGGCGAAGAGGAGGTCCAGGTACGCCGGGTGGTTCCAGGCGAGAAGACCCACCCGGTCCCCTTTACCCACCCCCAGGTCCCGGAGGGTTCCGGCGGCCCTTTGCGCCCTTTGGTAAAGCTCGGCGTAGGTCAGCCATGCCCCACGGAACCAGACCGCCTGGCGCCTTGGATGGTAGGCGGCAAGGCATCCCAGCCAGTTGGGCTCAAGCATGAAGCCCTCCTTCCAGGCGGAGTACCGCTGCCCCGTAGAAATAGCCCACGCCCGCCGCGGCCAGGGCCACCAGGCTTCCCTCCCGCAAAAGCCCCTTCTCCCAGGCCAGCTTCAGGGAGAGGATGGGGTCCAGCTGGCCCAGGTGGCCAAAGCGCTCCAGGTAGATGGATTGCTCCTCCCTTAGCCTAAGGCCCTCCAGCACCGCCCGGTGGGCTGAGCGCTTCATGTGGAGCAGGGCCACGTAATCCAGATCGGCCTCGGTGTACCCTGCTTCTGCCAGGGCTTCCCGTATTACTTCCAGGAAGGTGGGAATAGAGGTGGCGTCCAACCGCTGTTTCATGGCTTCGGGGTCCTCCACGCGGAGGCGGAACGCCGAGAGGTTGCCCGGGGTTAAGGGGTTGCGGGTGCCGCCCACGGGCACCTTGACCGCCAGGGCCAGGGTTGGGTCCATGCGGTGGGCGAGGCCCAGAAGCCTTAACCCCGGGCCCTTTCGGGTGAGGACCAGGGAAGCACCCCCTGCGGCCAGGTCATAAAGGAAGCGGGTGTTGGGGTCCAGGTAGTCCACCAGGTCCCCGTTGCGGTAGCCCCCCGCCACCAGGACCACCTGCACCTCCTTGTGGGTGGCGAAAAGCCCCCGGGCCACCTCCAAGGCCCCCATAAGGGAGGCGCACTTCTGGTTGAGGTCTAGCCCCTTGGCCCTCGAGGCCCCAAGGCCCAGGGCCAGGTAAGGAGCTGTGGTCCAGACGGGGTAATCCTTAAATTCCTCCACGATGGAAATCACCCAGTCCACCGCTTCCCCGGGAAGGCCCGCTGCGCCCAAGGCGGCCTGGGCGGCCCATAGCGCCATGTCGGCGGGGTGGTCCTTGGGTCCCGGTACGGGTTTTTCCAGGATTCCTAGCTTTTCCCGCACCACCTCGGCAGGCAGATGGGTCCAGGCTGCGATCTCCTCGGCGGTAACGCGGCTTTCTGGCAGGTAAACCCCAAGGCTGTGCACGACCATCCGCTACCCAGGTTAGGGTGAGACTGTTACACAGGCGTTACACGCACGGGGGGTCGGGTCTATACTGGGGGGAATCAAGGGGGAAGATGGCCAAGTCCCACCTCCGCTTGTTGGGAAGGGCTGCCCTGGGGCTAGGGGAGTCTTGGATACCTTTGGAGCGCAAGGTGGCGGGGGTGCTGGCGTACTTGGCCTTCGAGGGCCCCACGCCCCGTTCCAAGCTTGCGGGCCTGCTTTGGCCGGAGACCCACGAGCGGGCTGCCCGCAACAACCTGGTCCAGTCCCTGCGGAGGCTCCGCAGGGCGGTGGGCGGGTATGAGGCCGTAAGGGGGGAAGGAACCCTCCAGCTTGCGGAGGACTTGGAAGCCGATGTGACCCGGCTTGTCGTGTCCACCCTACAGGGGAAATACGCCGAGGCAGTGGACCTCGAGGGCGAGTTAATAGGGGGCTACGATTACGACGACTGTCCCGACTTTGCCGACTGGCTTCAGGCCGAGCGGGAGCACCTATCTGGCCTATGGCGGGAGGCTTTGGAATCCGAGGCGAGGCGCCTGGAGGAGGAGGGTGAGCTGCGCAAGGCTTTAGCCCTGGCCCTGCGCCTTGCGGAGGCGGACCCCTTCTCGGAGGAGCACTTGCGCCGGGTGATGCGCCTTTACTACCTCCGGGGCGACCGGGGAGCGGCCATGTCCGCCTACCATCACGGCCGGGAGCGGCTTAAGCGGGAACTGGGGGTGGATCCCTTGCCCGAAACCCAGGCCCTGGTTCAGGTCATCGAGCGGGGAGCCGTTCTGCCTGGGGCAGGTGGGCGGCTAAGGCGGGAGATTCCTCTTGCCCTTTGGCAACCCCCGGTGCTGGTGGGCCGGGAGCAGGCCTTGGCCCAGATAGAGGAAGCCTGGGAAGTGGGGAAGCTGGTGTTTGTTGCCGGTGAACCGGGTATAGGCAAGACGCGGCTTCTGCGGGACTTTGCTAGCCGAAAGGGTTCCTACGTCTGGATGTCGGGCCTACCGGGGGATAAGGGCACGCCCTTCGCCTTTTATGCCCGCGCTTTGCGGGAAGCTTTTGGGGAGTCTCCCGGGCTGCGCTTGCCCTCTTGGGTGCGGCGGGAGTTAAGCCGTATCCTTCCCGACCTCTTTCCTCTGGACCCACTTCCCTGGAGGGATCCTGCCGACCGCATCCGTCTCTTTGCCGCTATGGCCGAGGCGGTGGGGGAGCTCCGGAGGCAAGCGGGGGTTTTGGTGATGGACGATTTGCAGTACCTGGATGCCGCGAGTGCCGAGGCGTGGGCCTACATGCTTTCGAAGCTTGCCCTTGATGCTTCCGGCCCTCGCCACTACCTCGGCGCCTACCGCCAGGGGGAGCTTTCAGCTGAAGCGCTGGCTACTGTGGATGGGTTGGTGCAGGCGGGGTTGGCGGTGCGGATCCTCCTCGATCCCCTTCAGCCCGGTGATGTGGAAGCGCTTTTGGCCTCCTTGGAGCTTCCAAACCTATCGCCTACGGAGCTTGCACCTGCCCTTTTCCGCTATACCGGGGGCATTCCCTTTTTCCTTCTGGAAACCCTGCGTGTGCTTTGGGAGCTGGGGGAGGGGCCAGAGGCGCCCGGTCGCCTTCCAACCTCCCAGCGGGCCAGGGAACAGGTGGTGCGCTGCTTGGGGCTCCTTTCCCCGGCAGCCTTGCGGTTGGCTCAGGTGGCGGCCATCCTAGGGGAAGACCTAAGCCTGGAGTTGGCTGCCGGTGTTCTTGAGAGCGCACCCCTGGAGCTGGCTGGGCCGTGGGCCGAGCTCGAGGCCGCCCAGATTTTGCGGCAAGGGCGCTTCGCCCACGACCTCCTCCTGGAGGCGGTTAAGGAACGCATCCCTGTTCCCCTGCAAGCCCACTTGCACCGCCAGGTGGCCCGGGCCCTCGAGGAGGCGGGGGCCCATCCTGCCCGCATCGCCCAGCACTGGTTGGAGGGGGGCAGGGAAGAGGTGGCTGCTCGTTTTTGGCTGGCTGCTGGACGGGATTATCAGGCACGGGCCCTCTATGCCGAAGCCAGGGCCATGCTGGAGATGGCTCTTAGTCACAGCCAAGATCGGCGAAGCGATCTGGAGGGAGCTACACGGGTTGAAGCCCAGCTTCTTCTTGCCGACATCTGCCGTGAGGAGCGGCGTTATGGCGAAGCGGATGCCTTGTTGGCGGATCTACTGGACGGTCCCTTACCCCTCAGGGTGCGGGTAGAGGCCCTGCGGGCTAGGGCCTACCTCGCCATCGGCGACCCCCTTCGCGCGGCAGGCTACGCCCGAAAGGCCTACCTTCTGGCGCACAAGATAGAGGACGAGGAGCTTTTGCACCTGACCCGAACCGCCTACGCTGCGGTCCTGTGGGGATTGGGTAAGGTTGGTGAGGCCATACACCTCCTGGAGCCAGAACTGGCCTTGGACCATCCCGATGCCCGCCACCGCATCCGCATCCTGGCCTATCTGGGGGCGCTCTACGCCCATAGGGGCCGTTTTAGGGAGGCTTACGCCCTTTTGGAGGAGGGTTTCCACCTGGCTCAGGGGCAGGATCCCTACTGGCGGGTCCTGGTGGCGGCCTTTCTGGTGGGGGCCGACGTGGAGCGGGGTGAGCCCCTGGCCCACTGGGAACTGGCTCAGGCTACTCGGGCTCTGGGGCCCTTCGACGTGAGCGAGTACCTGGCGTTGGTGATGGCCCGGGCTTGTCTGGAGGCTCACGAGCCGCGGTTGGCGCTGGAGCTTCTCGCTGAACGTCCGGGTGCGCACCTGGGGCGGGCCTATGCCTGCTTGGGCCTGGCGTATACCTGCCAGGCTCTCCTGGCTTTGGACGATAAGGAGGCTGCCCGGCAGGCCTTGATGGAAGCCCTAGCCGTGGCCGAGGACCTAGAGGGAGCTCCGCGGGCTCTGGTCCAGGTGGCGGTGGCGGCCTTGCGGCTTGGGGAACCGGTGGCGCAGGCGCTCTTGGAGCGGATTTCCCCGGAAACCCTAAGCCCTGCAGACCGCAGGAGCCTCGAGGGGGTCGGCCTTGGCTTCGGCATGTACCTGCCCTGAACCGCCCGAACCTGTCATCCTCCAGTCATCCAGGCCTTTCTAGGCTGGTCTTACCTGGCTGACTTCACCGCTGGGTAACGGTGTGGGGAAGAAAAGGGTTGGGTGCAGGTGTGTTTGTTCGGCAACCGATTTCGGAGGTGGACAATGAACCCACATTCCGCACCCCCTTCACTCCAGCAGGTAATATCGCCCGGCCCCCAGGAGGCGCGCCGCGGTCTCGTGATGGGGAGCCAGGTTGAGGACGAACCACCTGCCCCCCAGCTCCACCAG
>Ga0101942_100445_pt1 | contig 15453 bp, 8 predicted proteins | sample DewCreD2012metaG_4_FD_75243 | JGI IMG/M metagenome (GOLD analysis project Ga0101942, IMG submission 75243) | Hot spring sediment bacterial and archeal communities from British Columbia, Canada, to study Microbial Dark Matter (Phase II) - Dewar... ...
CCAGCCCCAGCCTTCCACAAGCCCCGAAAGCACCATCACCGCCAGCGCGGCGCCCACCAGCGCAGGGCGCCCCCACCACCACACCATCCCAATCGCCCAGCCCGTTGGGAGCCACAAGAGCGAGATGGAGGTCGGCAGGTAAGCATAATGCAAGCCCACCCAACCCAGCAGGGCGTAGACCGTGCCTGTAATCAACACCTGTGCCAGTGAGCGCATCGCCTTTCTACGGAGAAATATATGCTTCTCCTCATACAATTCCTGCCATCCCCCTCAAGATGGGTTTTTCTGCTTCCGATAATCCCGTACAGGAGGCAAGCATGTCGTTCCTTCAGAAATTCCTGGGCGTTGGGAAGAGCCGTGCTTATGACGAGGGCATCCGGTGTTATGATGATGGGCGCTTTGAAGAAGCGTTGCGCCTTTTTGAGCGCTCACTGACGGAAACGCGCGATGTGATGGTGCAGAAGCTGGCGAAATTCTACATCGCCGAATCGCACGCGCAGTTGGGTCAGGCTGCCTATCGGCGGGGTCAGTATGAGGCGGCTGCCCAGCATTTCGCACAGGCGCTGGAGATCCACCCCCACTACGCCGACCTCCATTTCCAGCGGGCGCTGGCACTCCGCAAACTGCGCGACTACGAGGGCGCCCTCCAGCATATCGAAGAGGCGCTCCAGATTAACGCCCGATTCGCCAAAGCGCACCTGTATAAGGGCATCCTGCTCTACGAGACGGGACACCGCGAAGAGGGTATTCGGCAAATCCGGTTTGCCGCCTCACTCGACTCCAGCTTCGACGCCAAACGGCTGGAGCAGGCGCTGGAATATGACCAGAAGGGCTATTTTGATCAGGCGATTGCCCTTTTCGAGACGCTTGGCTCCAACGGCACAGACGACGCCCTCTACCATGCGCAGCTGGGCGATGACCTTTACAAACGGGGCAACTTCGAAGCAGCGGTTGCCGAGTATCGCAAAGCGCTCGCCATCCGCCCCAACTTCGCCGATATCCGCAACCATCTGGGGATGGCGCTCGCCGCGCTGGGACGCGAGGAGGAAGCCATCGAACAGTTCCAGAAAGCGCTGGAGATTAACCCCCGCTACTTAGAGGCGCATCTGAACCTTGCCATCACCCTGCGCGATTGCGGACGCCTCGCCGAAGCACGACACCACTTCCAGCAGGTGCTGGATATTGACCCCGAAAACCCCATCGCCCGAAACGCCCTCAGCGACCTCGCCGCCTAACGCCCCCAGCCACTTTGAAGATATTCGCCCCAGACCCGCTGGTACACCCGGCGGGTCTGCTGGGCAATCCGTTCCCAGTGGAACTCCGTGCGCACGACCTGCTGGGCATACTCGGCGCGGCGACGCGCCGATTCAGGGTCCTTCAATACCCGCAGGATGCCCCACGCCAGACTTTCGGGGTTGCCCGCGTAGGTTGTAATCCCTGTTTGCTCGTGCCAGACCACCTCTTTTAAGCCGCCCGCATCGGACACCACCACTGGCACACCCACCGCCATCGCCTCCAGCGCCACAATGCCGAACGGCTCATACAGGCTCGGATAGACCGCCACATCCACCACCCGATAGAGGCGCAGCAACTCTTCGTCGGGGATAAAGCCCAGGAATTGCACCGAGTCTTCCAGATGCAGAAACCGCACGAATCCCTCCAGATGCGCCCGCGCGCCGCCGCCCGCAATCACCAGCCGCGCCTTCGGCACCTCCGCTTTCACAATCGGAAACGCCTGCAACAGCACCTGAACACCCTTTTCAGGCACCATCCGCCCCACGAAGAAGACAATCGGCTCATCAGGCTGGGCGTAGCGTTGCCGAAACGCCCAGCGCTCGGCTTCAGGAAACTCAAATTCAAACTTTTCCGCGCGGATGCCGTTGGGAATCACATCTATCTTGTCAAGGGGCGTTGCGAACAGGCGATGCACCTCGCCCAGCATGAACTGGCTGCACACAATTACACGCCACGCCTCGTAGGTCAGCTCCCACTCCATCTGATGAATCGTGCGCGACAGGTCGCTGAACAGCCCCCCATGGCGCCCGTGTTCTGTCGCATGGATGGTCGCCACCAGCGGAATCCGAAACGCATGTTTCAACGCGCGTCCCGCAGGGTACGCCAGCCAGTCGTGCGCGTGCAGGATCACGGGAGTCTCTGGCTCCGTCTGGAGCCATGCGTGCAACAGCGCTTCGCCACGACTCTGCATGCTGGCGTTCAGCGCCAGCACCCAGCCCAGAAAGTCCTCTCTGGGGTGAAACGGCGGTCCCACGCGATGGAGGAACACCCCGTTTTCCACCGCTTCCTCAGGCGCATCGGGGTGCGAGGCGGTCAGCACATGCACTTCCACACCCTGCGCGGCAAGCGACTCCGCCAGCTCCTGCACATGGCGTGCAATGCCGCCCACGATCCGCGGCGGATATTCCCATGAGAGCATCAGAACGCGCACGCGGGCAGGGGTTCGCTACAGAAAGATGTTTTCCTGTCTACCCCCATCGGCGTCGGCGTCCCACGCGCCACAGCAGCCCGCGTGCGACGCGCCACGCCAGCCGTTGCCCCAAACGCCCCCGACTCAGCGCACGCACATCCCCCAGCAGCCGCAAAAGACGCCAGAGCCATCGCATACGCCTATTGTACCTGAGTTAACACAACGCTAACACGCAGAGCGGGTACACTTATCCCGTGATGCGTCGTGTTGGCTGGTATTTGATAGGCTTCGCAATCGCGCTGGGTGTGTTTGGCTGGTTTTTGCCGACGCCTGCCAAATCGGCGCAAAACGGGATCCCGCTTCAACCTGTCGCCACCGTTGCGCACCCCCCGATTGACGAAATGAGCGGGATTGCCCGCAGTCGCACCTACCCCGATGTCTACTGGGTTCACAACGACAGCGGCGACAGGGCACGCCTGTTCGCGATTCGGCAAAATGGCGCGGTGATTGTGCCGCCGTTCGTGTCGCGGCGCGATTCGTCCAACCGCCCCGAAAGTGCCCCACCCGATTTCGAGGGCGTCCAGATTGAAGGCGCGACGAACATAGACTGGGAAGATATCGCCATCGACGGCGACACGCTCTATATCGCCGATACGGGCAACAACTTCAACGCCCGCCGCGATTTAGCGATTTATGTGCTGAAAGAGCCGAACCCGCGCGAAACCGTGCGCACCCATGTGTTGAAGCGCATCCCGGTTGCCTACCCTGACCAGAAAGCCTTTCCGCCTGAGGACGCCTGGCGCTACGACTGCGAGGCGCTCTTTGTGTTTCAAGGTAAGCTCTATCTGCTGACCAAGCATCGCCCTGCCCGCCAGCCCGACACCCCCGACCCCAGCACCACCCTCTATCGGCTGGACAGCGAAGCCACCGACCGCATCAATACCCTCACGAAAGTGGATGAACATCCCAATCTGGGGGGCTGGGTGACGGCGGCGGCGATGTCGCCCGATGAGCAGGTGCTGGCGGTGCTGTGTCAGGCGCCTCAGCAGTCGGTATGGCTCTTCCAGCGCCCCCCGCAAGGCGACCGATTCCTCTCGGAAGGCAAAGCCACCCAGATTCGGTTCACCAACGGCAAGCAGTGCGAGGCGATTGAGTGGGTGGACAACGAGACGCTGATTATCACCAACGAACAGCGCGAGATTTTCGTGATTAAGGTTTCGCGCTGAGTTAGCCCACCGTTGCCACCACCACCTTGTGGCGGAAGCGGTCTACTGCCTCCTTCAACCGCTGGTGCTGGGGCAGGTTCAGGTCGGGGTCGCGCTCCAGCAAGCGAAATGCCTCCTGACGCGCCACCTCCAGCAGGTGCATATCCTTCACCAGGTCTGCCACACGGAACGAGGGCATTCCGCTCTGGCGTGTGCCGTAGATTTCGCCCGGACCGCGAATGCGCAGGTCTTCCTCAGCAATCAGGAAGCCGTTATTGGTGCGGGTCATGATTTCCATGCGGGCTTTGCCCTCGTCGGTTTTCGGGTCGGCAATCAGCACGCAGTACGATTGGTGTTCGCCGCGCCCGACACGCCCCCGCAGCTGGTGCAACTGCGCCAGCCCGAAGCGTTCCGCATCCTCAATAATCATCGCCACGGCGTTCGGCACATCCACGCCCACCTCAATCACGGTGGTGGAGACCAGCACATCGATTTCGCCTGCGCGGAAAGCTTCCATCACCGCCTCTTTTTCGGCGGGCTTCATCCTGCCGTGTAGCAGTCCCACACGCAGGTCGGGGAACACATCTTTGCGCAGATGCTCATAGAGGTCTTCCGCCGCGCGCACCTGCAGTTTTTCCGATTCTTCAATCAGCGGGCAGATGATATACGCCTGTCGCCCCTGCGCCACCAGCTTGCGAACGCCCTCGTAGACCTTGAGGCGGTCTTCGGGGAACTTCCAGTAGGTCTTGACGGGTTTGCGTCCGGGGGGCGTCTCATCAATAATGGAGACATCGAGGTCGCCATAGAGCGAGAGCGTGAGCGTGCGGGGGATAGGAGTGGCGGTCATCACGAGCAGGTGGGGTGCGATGCCCTTGTCGCGCAAAGCGGCGCGCTGAAGCACGCCGAAACGGTGCTGTTCGTCTACAATCGCCAGCCCCAGCCGGGCGAAGTTGACGCCTTCCTGAATCAGCGCGTGCGTGCCGACGGCGACCATCCCCCGCCCAGAGGCGATTCGCTCGTAAGCCTGCGCCCGCTGACGCGGCGTCAAGCGCCCCACCAGCAACTCCACCGTGATCCCCAGCGGCTGGAACAGGCGGTGCAACACCATATAGTGCTGTTCCGCAAGAATCTCGGTGGGCGCCATAATGGCTGCCTGATACTGATTGTCCACGGCTGCCAGAATCGCCGCGCCCGCCACGATGGTCTTACCCGAGCCGACATCGCCCTGAAGCAGGCGGTTCATCGGGTGGGGGCGGCGCATATCGTCCCAGATTTCCCGAATCACGCGCTTCTGGGCGTTGGTGAGCTCAAACGGCACAATCTGGCGAATCTTTTCCATCAGGCGGTCTTCGTCGATGCGCATCGCGATGCCGCGCTCCTGCGCTATCTGCTGGCGCTTGATGCCAATCCCCAGCTGCATCACGAAGAACTCTTCAAACACCAGTCGCTGGCGGGCGGGGGTGATCAAATCCATGCGGTCAGGGAAATGCACCTGCCGAATCGCGTCCGCGACGGGCATCAGCCCCACGCGCTCGCGCACTTCACGGGGCAAAATTTCGGGCACGAGGTCGGCGTACTGTATTGCATTCCAGAGAATCTGGCGCATCTGTTTTTGCCCGATGCCTTCCGTGAGCGGATAGATAGGCACAATGCGGTTGGTGTGCAACAGCCCGTCCATCGAGTCGTTCTCTTCGAGGTCTTCCCATTCGGGGGTTTCCATCTGCAGTCCCCAGCCTGTGTCCTTGACGACCCCGTAGACGACGATTCGGCGGTTGCGCAGTTTGAGCAGCCTGTCTTTGAGGTAGGGCTGGTTGTACCAGACCAGCTCCAGCGCGCCGGAGCCGTCGTCCAGAAAGGCTTTGGTGAGGGTCAGCCCCCTGCGCGGGGTGATATTGTCCACTGTAATGAGCTTGCCTGCAAAAGTGGCTGCCTCGCCGGGGCGGGCGTGCGCAATTCGGCGAAACTGGGAGCGGTCCTCGTAGCGTCGCGGCAGGTGATAGAGCAGGTCCTGCAGGGTGTACAGTTCCAGTTTGGCGAGGATTTGCGCCCGCTTGTCGCCGACCCCCTTAAGAAAGCGCACTTCGGTGTCCAGTCGCACGCTTGCACGCCGTTCCATTGCCTGCAATTATACCTGTGTCGCTATGATTGTTGCTGGTATCAATCGCGGGCTGTCTGCGCTCCATGCGGTACAATCCTCTACTGAGCCACGGCAACAGGCAGAGGCATAGCCATGAAAGAGATTCGGGCTTCTGTCAAAAACATACGCGCCCTTCTCAGCGGCGCGAAGTTCGGCATCGACTACTACCAGCGGGAGTACCGCTGGGGGCGGAAGCAGGTGGCTGAGCTGATTGATGACCTCGCGGACAAGTTCCTCAGCAGCCACGAGCCGGGCAACCGTCGTGAAGATGTGGAACAGTACGACCACTACTTTCTTGGCTCCATTATCGTCAGCGAGAGAGATTACCGCAAGTACCTCATCGACGGTCAACAGCGGATCACCACGCTTACACTCCTCTTGATTTACATCTATAGGCAGATGGAAGATACTGAAGAGAAACAACAACTTGTTGAGCTTATCTACTCGCAAAAATACGGGAGACGCTCATTCAATCTTGATGTTGAGGAGCGCACCGCCTGCATGGAGGCGCTCCTCAAGGGCGAAACCTTCGATGAGGAGGAGCAGCCTGAGTCGGTCGTGAACATGCTACAACGGTACCGGGATATAGAAGAGCTTTTTCCAGCTGAATTGCGTGGCGAAACACTGCCCTTCTTCGCCGACTGGCTGATTGAGAATGTCTACCTGGTGGAGATTACGACCTATTCGGACGCCGACGCCTACACCATTTTCGAGACGATGAACGATCGCGGACTCTCGCTCACGCCCACAGAGATGTTGAAGGGCTACCTGCTCGCGAACATTACCGACCCCGCACGGCGCAATCGCGCGAGCGAAATCTGGTGCGAGCGCGTTGAGGCGCTCCAGAAACTTGGTAAAGAGGAAGAGGCAGATGCAATCAAGGCGTGGTTGCGTAGTCAGCACGCCGAAAGCATTCGTGAGCGCAAGCGCGACGCGAAACCTCAAGACTTCGACCTCATCGGGACAGAGTTCCATCGCTGGGTACGCGATCGCGCCGAGACCTTAGGGCTTGACAGTAGCGACGCATTCGCGCGCTTCATCGAAAAGGATTTCGGTTTCTACACGCGCTGGTATGAGTTTATCCGCAAAGCCGCGGACAACTTTACGCCAGGACTTGAGGTTATCTACTACAACGCAAGGCACGGGTTTACCCTCCAGTACCCCGTACTCCTTGCCCCTCTCGATAAACAGGACAGCGATCAGGTGATACTGCGCAAACTGCGTGTTACGGCTACCTATCTGGACATTCTCCTCGCGCGACGCCTCTGGAACTTTCGGTCTATTGACTACTCAACCATGCAGTACGCTATGTTTCTTTTGATGCGTGATATCCGGCGCAAAGAACTGCCTGCGCTTGTTGACCTCCTGATGACACGCCTTGAACAGGATAGAGAGCGTTTTGATACGAACGAGAGCTTCGCCCTGCACGGCATGAACGGTCCCCAGATTCATCTACTGCTCGCGCGCATGACCGACTATGTGGAGACTCAGTCGGGGCGCCCCTCGCGCTACACAGAATACATCCAGCGCGGCGGGAAAAACGCCTATCAGATCGAGCATATCTGGGCTAACCACCCTGAACGGCACGAGGACGAGTTTGCTCATCGCTCTGAGTTCGAGGCGTACCGTAACCGAATTGGCGGTCTGCTGTTGCTACCTCGCAGCTTTAATGCGAGCTACGGCGACTGCGATTACGCCACAAAACGCGAGCATTACCTGAAACAAAACCTGCTGGCTGCCAGCCTTCACGAAAAGACCTACGAACATGACCCCGGATTTATGCGTTTTATAAAACAGAGTGGGCTACCGTTTCGACCACATCCCCAGTTCAAAAAAGCAGACCTCGACGCTCGGCAAAAGCTCTATATCCAGCTTGCCGAACAAATCTGGAGCCCTGACCGATTGAGGCGCGAGGCAGGACTGTGATAGACAGACCAAAGCAAGGAATAATCCTGCGCCTTGCGAAGCTATACCAATCGCGGCTTCAGGGCACAGTACCAGCCGACGCAGGTCGGCTTCGTTTTGCAGGAACGGCTTCAGCCGTCTGGCACAAAACGCCTCATGAGCGGGCTACTCATTCATTTCTCTGGGCTACTTCTGGGCAGTTCACGGCAAGTCAGGAATATTCCACCGCACCAGCCGCCCGTTGCGGAAAAAGAATTCCGCCTCGAAGGGCACATTCTCGTAAATCCACTTGTCGAGTCGTTTCAACTCCTGTTTTGTGCCGTAGATACAGGGCCAGCCCTGTATCCATGCGAGAACCTCGTGCGAGATGCCTTCTGCAGGCTCGCCTGTGCGCCATGCGCGTCGCTCGCGGGCGCTCCACCGCTTTGAAAGTTCAAAAGGGTTCTGCAGACTGTAGGCGCGCTCGAGGTCCCATGCGTCGGCATGCACGGCATAGAAGCCCAGGGCATGACGCTGGGGCGATTCAAAAAGACGCCATGTGTGCTGACTCTCGAACATCATGCCCGATACCGCTTTCCCCATCGGCTGGAGTTTGACCACGAGGGGGTGGTGGGCATAGAAGCCGTAATTTCGCCCGCCGATGTAGGTTGCTGAACCGAGCGGGAGCCACACCCACGGCAACCACACGCGGTAGAGGCGCAACAGGCGCGCGGGCTTGAGGCGCTCGAATCCCAGCCCGACAGGCTCCAGCGTTTCGCGCGTGAGCGCAGTGGCGCCGATCCCGCCGTAGCCCCAGACCTGCCGCCCTTCATACTTTGCACGCAGCTGGCGCACGGTTGGCTCCTCCACTATCGGGAGCAGGGCAGGCAGCTTTTCGAGGCTGCCGTCCCACTCACACCACACGCGCCCCGACAGCCCCTCAACCGCAAACTCCAGACGGCGAGGCTCCACCTTCGTCAGCCGCCACACCCGCAGGGCGACCTTCTGCCCTGCCACCGGTCTCCCCTGAAGGTCGCGATAGGAGGATGGGAACTCCCCATCGCGTGGCAGGCACAGGAAGGTCTGCCCCGCCTTCGCTTCAGGCGGTTTCACAGGATTCGGTAAGTAAACCGATAACGCGCCCCCCTGCACCCGCACAGGGCGGTCCTCAACGAGAATCGCATTCGGCAGGGCGTTCACAGAGAGGGTATACATCCCCGCCTGAAGCCCTGTATAGGACACCCTGAAGCGCACGCTCTTTTTCGAACTGAGTTGTCGGGGTTCTATCTCTATCGCTTCGGGCGTGCCTTCAGCGGGGCGAACCGCAATCTCGCGCGCCCGCCCGCCATGAGGGGCAACCGTCCAGCGCAGCCGATTCGGGAAAAATCGGGACGATTTTCGCGCGGGGAAGGAAATCTCAAGTTGAATCTCCTCGAACGCTTCGCCCGCACCGAGCCAGAGCGAGATTAGCAGCTCATCCGGGCTATCCTGTCCCCAATCGGTTTTCAGAGAGGGCACATACTCCACCTCCCGCCCTCTCAAGTGTACCCGACGAGACGCCCCCCAGGATTCCAAATCAGGTATACTTCGGATATGCCCAGAGTGCGTCTGAAGATTCGGGGGATGACCTGCGCCGCGTGTGTGCGCCGTGTGGAGAAAGCGCTCGCGCGCGTGCCCGGCGTGGAGAGCGCGCTGGTGAACCTCGCTACCGAGGAAGCGGAGGTCGCCCTCAAGGAGCCTGTCGCGCCCGAAGTATTGATTGAGGCGGTACAGAAAACAGGCTACGCCGCCGAGCTGGAGGCGCCCGAAACCGCGCCCGCGACGCACGAGACCCCCTACACGCTCCAGCGCCTGTTATGGAGCGCGGCGCTGACCCTGCCCGTGTTTCTGTTGAGCATGGTGTTCCCGAACCTGTGGCGCTATCAGGGGTGGCTGCTGTGGGCGCTTACGACCCCCGTGCAGTTCTGGGCGGCGGCACCCCTCTATCGCGCGGCGTGGGGAGCGCTCAAGGCGCGCTCCGCAAACATGGAAGTGCTGGTGCTGATGGGCACGCTCGCGGCATATGCCTACAGCACGGTTCTGCTGATGGGGGGGCACACACACCACCTCTATTTTGAGACTTCAGCGGTGATTATCACGCTGGTGCTGTTCGGACGCTATCTGGAAGGGCGGGCGCTGGGTTCCGCACGCTCCGCGCTGGAGTCGCTCTATCGCCTGCTGCCCCACAGCGTAACGCGCTGGGACGGCGAGACCTATCGGCAGGCGCCGCTTTCGGCAGTGCAAGTGGGCGACCGCCTGATGGTACGCACGGGGGAACGCATCCCCGTGGACGGCGTGGTTCTGGAAGGGCGCGGCTGGGTGGACGAATCTACCATTACGGGCGAATCGCTCCCGCGTGAGTGTGTGGCGGGCGACACGGTATTAAGCGGCAGCCTGCTCACTGATGGCGTGCTTCACATTCAGGCGCAGGCGGTCGGCGAAGCCACCATGCTGGCGCAGATTGCCAGAGCCGTCGAGCAAGCCCAGACCGAGAAAGCGCAAATCCAGCGGCTCGCCGACAAAATCGCCAGCATCTTTGTGCCTGTAGTGGTGGCGATAGCGCTGTTCACTTTCGTCGGCTGGTGGCTTGCCACGCGCTCGGTGGCGCAGGCGCTGATCCCTGCGGTCAGCGTGCTGGTGATTGCGTGCCCGTGCGCCCTGGGGCTGGCGGTGCCGATTGCCCTGCTTACGGGTTCCACACGCATGGCGCGGGCAGGCGTGCTGCTGAAGGGAATCCATGCGGTAGAGCGCGTGCGTCAGGTAGAGGTGCTGATTCTGGACAAGACAGGCACGCTCACGATGGGGCATCCGCGCGTGAAAGCTATCCACAGCGTTCACCCCGATGTGGACCCGCTGGCGGTGTTGCGCTTCGCCTGCGCGTTAGAGCAAGCGACGCGCCACCCACTCGCGGAAGCCATTCTGGAATACGCTCGCCAGCAGGGCGTTCACGACTTCCCTGAGATCAAAGAAGTGCGCACGGTTCCTGGTGGGGGCGTGGAAGCGCTCTGGGAAGGGCATATTTTGCGCATCGGAAGCGCACGGTTTTTGTGGGAAGCGGGGATTGAGCAGGAGACTCTTCCCAAAGGCACCGTGTTTTTCGCAGTGGACAACACGATTTACGCGGGTTTTGAGTTCACCGAGACGCCCCTGCCCGGCGTCGCCGAAGTCATTCGCCAGATTCAGCAGATGGGGATTGAGGTGGTGCTGTGTTCGGGCGACCAGCCCGCGGCAGTGGAGTCGTTCGCCCGGATGGTGGGCATTCACCGCTGGTATGGGGGTCAGTTGCCGACCGACAAAGCCCATCTGGTGAAGCAATTTCAGTCGCAGGGGCGTAAGGTGGCGTTTGTGGGCGACGGAATCAACGACGCGCCCGCTCTCGCGCAGGCGGATTTGAGTATCGCCGTCGCTACGGGCACGCAAATCGCGACCGACACCGCCGATATGGTGCTGCTGAACCGCGATTTGCGCACCCTGCTGAACGCACTTCGGCTCTCACAGGCGGTCTACGGGGTAATTCGGCAGAATCTGTTCTTTGCGTTCGTGTATAACACGCTGGGCATTCCGCTGGCGGCGCTGGGGTATCTGAACCCGATGATTGCCGCGCTGGCGATGAGCATGAGCTCGGTTTCGGTGGTGAGCAACGCCCTCCGCCTGTTGCGCTGGCGAGTCTGAACGCTACGGGAGCCAGCCTCCTGATAGGTAGGAGGCTGGCTCCAGCAGGCAAGACGAGATTGCTTCAGCACCCCTGCCCGAAGGCGAAGAGAACCTCCAGCAGGTCAGCGTCATCCACAACCCCGTCGCAGTTAGTGTCCTCTGGCAGAGCGCTGCCCGTCTGACCAAAGGCGAACAGCACTGCCAGCAGGTCGGCGTCGTCCACGCACCCGTCGCGGTTGATATCGGGGCTGCCCGCCGCAGAAGCCACTATGCGCACCCGGTCGGACAGATACTGCACCTCAAACGCCACGCACGGCAGGGTGTCAGCATCCACCTCCACCGTGTGGAACGCGCCTGAAAAGTTCCACCAGCTGCCCGTGCGCACCAGAATATCAAAGGTGTCGCCTAGCGCAGGCACATAGCCGCCCCGACCCTTCACGCGCAGCGTGCCATCCAGCTGCACGGTGCGCCCTGAACCCGATACCACCACGCGGTCATACTGTGGGTTGGCGGGGTCGGAGTTATCGGTGCCCGCCAGCTCTACCTCAAAGACCGCATCCGCGCCCATCGTCAGGTTGCCGTTGAGGGTCAGGATGCCGAGCGGGTTCTGGTCGGGCAGGCTGGGGTCATCGATGCCGGGCGCGATGGCGCCTGCGGTGTTGTTGAGGTTGCCGCTGAGCGTGCCCGCGCCTGTGAGTTTGCCGCCCTGCATCGCGAGCGGGTTGTTGACAGACAGGGTGGCGTTGCGATAGATGCGGGTCTCGCCGTTGGTCTGGGCGAGGGTGTTGAAGGTGAGCGTGCCGCTTTCCACTGAAATCAGCCCGCTGTTGGTAGTGTTGACCGAGGTGGAGAATGAGGTGGGATTGTTGGGGTCGGGCGAGGTCTTTCTCAGTGTCCCGCTGTTTTCCACGCGATTGGTGCCTGAGTTGTTGTACCAGTTGCCAAAGCGTACCTCGGCTGTCGCCCCAGTGGCGTTGCGCACAGTCGCCCCGTTGAAGTAGGTAGCCCCTGCCTCGTGTACCAACTGGCTCTGATTGACCAGCAACCCGCTCAAACCGCGCGTGTAGCTGCCTACCCAGCGCAACAAGCCCGCGTTGGTCAACCCCGCACTGCCGCCGTCTATCGCCGCGTCGCTAACCTGCAGCCCTGTGCCCGTGAAGTTGAAAGTCGCTCCAGCCGAACCTGCCCGCAACACCGCGTTGCTGGAAAACGCCCCCAGCGTGCCCGCAATATTCCCTGCGTGCGCCCCCGTGAAAATGTGCGTGCGGTCAAATGCCAGCGTCGCCCCCGACGCCACACTCCAGCTCACATTCTCGTGCGTGCTGTTGGCGCCTGTGAGCGACAGCGTACCCTCCTGCACATTCACGGTGGCATTCTGCTGCTGCATCGGCACACCACAGGTGAAACTGTTGGTAGTGGTCTTCGTCAGCGTGCCCAGATTGACCACCAGATTACTCCCTGAGCTGTTGTACCAGTTGCCAAAGCGTACCTCGGCTGTCGCCCCAGTGGCGTTGCGCACAGTCGCCCCGTTGAAGTAGGTAGCCCCTGCCTCGTGTACCAACTGGCTCTGATTGACCAGCAACCCGCTCAAACCACGCGAGTAGTTGTTCACCCAGCGCAACAAGCCCGCGTTGGTCAACCCCGCACTGCCGCCGTCTATCGCCGCGTCGCTAACCTGCAGCCCTGTGCCCGTGAAGTTGAAAGTCGCTCCAGCCGAACCTGCCCGCAACACCGCGTTGCTGGAAAACGCCCCCAGCGTGCCCGCAATATTCCCTGCGTGCGCCCCCGTGAAAATGTGCGTGCGGTCAAATGCCAGCGTCGCCCCCGACGCCACACTCCAGCTCACATTCTCGTGCGTGCTGTTGGCGCCTGTGAGCGACAGCGTACCCTCCTGCACATTCACGGTGGCATTCTGCTGCTGCATCGGCACACCACAGGTGAAACTGTTGGTAGTGGTCTTCGTCAGCGTGCCCAGATTGACCACCAGATTACTCCCTGAGCTGTTGTACCAGTTGCCAAAGCGTACCTCGGCTGTCGCCCCACTGGCATTGCGCACAGTCGCCCCGTTGAAGTAGGTAGTCCCTGCCTCGTGTACCAACTGGCTCTGATTGACCAGCAACCCGCTCAAACCACGCGAGTAGTTGTTCACCCAGCGCAACAAGCCCGCGTTGGTTAGCGTACCAGGGTTACCGCTGGAGTCGCTTCGCAGGTCAAGCGAGCCCTCGCTCCACAGCAGGGTGCCCCCACTGAGAATGCTCAGAGAACCGGGATTGGCGCCCCCTGGATCGCGCAGAGTCATCGTGCCCCAGCTCCAGTTCAGCACAGCGCCGCTGGCTATCGTCACGCTGAAAATGTCCACATTACTGGCAAGTAATGCTCCTGAACCCGTTGGAAACAGCACAATAGAACCCGGTCCGGGCAAACTGGGCTGGTAGCCGCAGTATGTGTGCCCCCAGTTATTCGCGTACCAGTAGACGGGGTTGCCGTTCTGGTCATAGCCACAGATGGAACCCTGACAGATGGTTCGCCACTCGTTGCTACTGCACTGTTGCTGCCAGGTCCAGGTTCCCTGCGTGAAGGACGCACTCACGACAAGGCTTGCCACGAGCCCCAAACCGATTCGCAGAACCTTATGCGCGATGTTTTCCCGTTTCATATTCCAGACCTCCTGAATCAAGCGTATCGTTACATTCAATTATATCACACCTCTCACGCCTCACTGAGACGAAAGGGCGCTTTCCATCCCCAGATAGCGGCAGACTCATGGCAGGAGTCTCGCCTGCCGCCGCGAACAGCAACTTTTGTGCCATGCTCACTCTGGAACGATGCGGAAGCCGAAGCGCTCAGCCCGCGCGAACAGCTGGTCTATCGCTCCCGCCTGCTGGGAGCCGACCGCACGGTGTGCAACATCTACGGGGGCAACACCTCCGTTAAGGCAGAAGAGACCGACTTTCGCGGCAGGCAGGTTCGGGTGCTGTGGGTCAAAGGCTCTGGCTCCGACCTCGCCACGCTTACCCTGAACGACATCGCAGGGCTGCGCCTTGAGGATGTGCTGCCTCTCTTTGAGCGCGAGTCGCTCTCCGATGAGGAGATGGTGGAGTACCTCACGCATTGCCTGTTCACCCCGCGCGGTCCGCGCCCGTCTATTGAAACCCTCATGCACGCCTTCGTGCCCCACGCTCATGTGGATCACACCCACCCTGACGCGATTATCAGCCTTGCAACCTGCGCTGACGGCGAAGCCCATGTGAAACGCCTTTATGGCAAGCGCGTCGGCTGGATTCCCTATGTGCGTCCTGGCTTCACGCTGGGCAAGGCGGTCGGGCAACAGGTGCGCGAGAACCCCCAGCTGGAGGGGATTGTGCTGGGCAAGCACGGGCTGGTGTGCTGGGGCGAGACCGCGAAAGCGTGCTACGAAACCACCATCCGCCTGATTCAGGAGGCGGAAGATTATATCGCCGACCATGCACGCGGGCGCCGGGTGTTTGGCGGGGTGCGTGTGCCCGCGCTGGAACCCGAACCGCGCAAAGAGGCACTCCGGGCGATTTTGCCCGTGTTGCGCGGCGCCATCAGCAAGCAGCAGCATCAGGTTTTGTGTGTGGACGATTCGCCCGAAGTGCTGGAATTTGTCTCCAGCGAGCGCGCTCGCGAGGTGGCGTTGATTGGCTCCGCCTGCCCCGACCACATCGTTCACACGAAACACTACCCCCTGTGGCTGGAGTGGGACGGGCGCTCGGTGGAATCGCTCAAGGCGCAGATTCCGGAGGCGGTTCAGCGGTATCGGGAGGCGTATCAGGCATATTTTGAGGCGCATCGGCGTGGCGACGAAACGATGTTTGACTCCGCGCCGCGCGTGGTGCTGATACCAGGGCTGGGCATGGTTACCGCGGGGCGCGATGTGGCACGGGCGCGAATCAGCCGCGACCTTTACCATCGCGCAATTGCAGTGATGCGCGGCGCGACGGCACTGAGACAGTTCGTGTCGCTCACGCCCGAAGAGGCGTTCGGGATTGAATACTGGCCGCTGGAGCTGTATAAGTTGCGCCTGCGTCCCCCTGACAGGGAACTTGCGGGGCGTGTGGCGGTGATTACGGGGGGCGCGTCGGGGA
>Ga0101942_100446_pt1 | contig 15419 bp, 15 predicted proteins | sample DewCreD2012metaG_4_FD_75243 | JGI IMG/M metagenome (GOLD analysis project Ga0101942, IMG submission 75243) | Hot spring sediment bacterial and archeal communities from British Columbia, Canada, to study Microbial Dark Matter (Phase II) - Dewar... ...
AGGGTTAGCACTCCCTCATCGCCAGAGGCCATAGAGCCCCTCCAAAAACGATCAAAGCCCTAGAAGGTTTATAAGCCATAGCCATCCCCGCCCTAAAGGGCGAGGCTTTCAGGTTTTTTGTAAGTAGCTCCTCTAGATATATCTTATTTCAGATCCAAGCTTGTATTCTCTCACTGCTATGTGCTTGTGGGATTCTATGAATCGATCCAAAGGGATCCTTATGAGCTGAGGATCGATGTTGTTAATATTATAATGGCCATAATACTTGGTTAGGTTAAGCATACCCTGGCAGCAAGATGTTCTGCTATCAATTGCAGCTGAGTACATGCCAATAGCTGTGGAATTAGTTGGATCTCAAGGTATGGAGGAAATCTTAGAACTATATAACCCCGGTTTATATCCAGCTACAGCATATGTGGCAAGGCTCCGGGCAGTATATATAGATCCATCAAAGTCTCCAGAGACTTTCACATCGCTATTTGTTGATGTTAGATGAACTCTTTGCTAGATCGATGTTAAAGGTGGATTGCTCGCCTATGGTTTTATCTGCTGAAATTGTGATAGAGATCAGATTCTATATAGTCTCTCCACGGGATAATATTGTGGGGCTGGGGGCATGGGTGAAGCTCTCGATGTCTCGGGGGTCGGCCTCTCGGCGAGGCGGTGTGGCGCGGCGACTGCCGGGGGCGTGTGGAAAAGAGATATATAGCTGGTCGCCGGGGTGCGCAGTGGCGGAGGTTTTTGGTCTGTCTGCCTGCTTGATAGCTGGGCTTTGTGGTATTCAACTAGTGGCTTGGCTGTATATTTATTAACGGGGCTACGAAATGAAGGAGGGTACGTATGAAAAGAGTAGAGCTAGAGTTGGCGCCTGGTCTTCGGATAGAGTTTACAGACAGAGAGAGGGCTCTTCAACAGGTGAAGGAATTCGCCGAGAGGGGGACGAGGTTTCCCGTTGTGATTTTTGGGCCGGAGGGCTGTGGTAAGTCTGCTTTTCTTCGACAAGCCGCCGTGGTGTTGAGAGAGTTAGGCTACGAAGTCTTTTATCTCCACCCGCTGGAGAGGAGGTTTGAGGCTGAGCTCTCCTTGCCAGATATCAGACGTGAATTCCTACAATTCGTCGAAAGAGCGCTTAGCGAGAACGCGTTGGGAAGACTGGCGTGGATCGTCATAGACTTCATCCGTAAACTGCAGAGAACGAGAAGAAGTAAAATAGCCGTCGTGGGGGACGATGTCTTTCAAGTTATTAGCTTAAACACGGCGGCGGCGTACGTAAAGGCTTTGTTGAATTTAATCGAATACCCAGACTCTAGCTACGAAAACATAGTAGTGCTAGTAGCCACAAGCGAGGGGGTGAGCAGACGAGAAATAGGGAGACACCTCTGGGCCCGTCTCATGCCGATGTGGAACATGTCCAAAAGGGGCTTCCAAGAGCTGTATGAAAAAATACCCAGCCCAAAGCCCCCCTTCGAAGAGGTGTGGCGCTGGACAGGCGGAAACCCGAGGGTGTTGGCCCAGCTGTACGGGGCAGGGTGGGACTTTGATCGAGTAGTTAGTCAGATTTCTGTTGATAAAGATCTAGAGGGCTTCGTGGGCTCTTTAGGGAGTGGCGTGAGGGAGCTTCTTTGGAGAGCTGTGGAGGATCCCGACTCTCTTCTAAGCCCAGAGGGAGCCCCGCTCCTCGAGAAGCTGGTTGAGAAAAACCTACTCATAACGTCTATATCCCACCGAGACCCGCCGCTGTGGATAGACCAACCCCCACCTGAAAGAGACTTGGAACTAGGCATCGGCAAAAAAGCCACATGGCACACGCCGATACACAGAGAAGCCGTCAGACGAGCGCTACGGGGGGCGTAGGAGGCCGCTGTGGTTTTCTGGACGTGTCTGCGGCGAGCGGCCTTGGGTCTCGTGGCCGGGTTGTCTGTCACTAGTCAATATGTCTTGGATCCTTGGCCAGTTACGCCTAGAGGGTCTTTTCTATTCGTGGCGGGGGGTGAGACGTGTGGCTTAATGTGTATCCGTTTTGTCGGTGTGTTTGGCTGTATTTCTCTCTGCGTGTGGTGGTTGCAATTTTTGTGGCGTTACTTTGGCGGTATCTTGAGCAAATAGAGGATTGCTAATATGCTTAACGCTATGAGAAGCGTTGTGGATAAGTTAAATTTGTTATGAGTATGATAACTTGAACGGTTTGGAGAGGGTAAACGGGGATGGAATGGTTAAGATACCTTCGACTATGATTACTGAGAAGCTTGAGGGTAGGAATATCTACCTAGTGTTAGTTTGTGGAGAGTCTCTAGAGAGGTGCTGCCATTAGATATGCATCCTCGCCGTCTGCATAGTATCTCCTGAGGATCCTCACAACCTTGAATCCTATACCCCTATATAGGTTGATCGCAGGCTCGTTGCTAACCCTAACCTCTAGAACGACTTCCTGTGCGCCATAGTGGCTTCTCATCCTCAGCATGCCCTCTAGCATGAGAGCTAACCCAATGCCTCTCCTCCTATAATCGCTAAGAACAGCGATACTCACAACATGCCCCCTCCTAACAAAGTCTCCCTTGAAGAAGCCCTCATCCTCCTCAATTCTGTTCATCATATATCCAACAACACCACTGCGGGGAACCTCGGCCACAAGGAAGATCCTGTTCCATGTTTCAAGATGCTGCTCCCAGAAATACCTCGGATAATGCTCCGGCAGGCTGGACATGTTTATCTCAATAACCCTCTCTAGATCCTCGTACGAGGCTTCTCTAATGCGGAACTCGCAATCACCATGGATGCTCGAGGCCATTAAGAACCCCATGGTAGAGAAGCCATGGAGGATAAAAATAAACATCTATAAGCCCTCCATTTATTAATATTATTGGGCGGGGGTGCCCGAGCCAGGTCAAAGGGGTCGGGCTCAGGACCCGATGGCGTAGGCCTGCGTGGGTTCAAATCCCACCCCCCGCACCACTGCCCTCTTCCCCCTAGCTGAGCCTTGTTCTCAGAATATAGCTTATAGTATCTATGAGTATAACAAACACTGTGGTTACCATAATGAAAGTAACCACAGCCGGGTAGTTTAGGAGGCTTACGTAGTGTAGTATATAGTAGCCAACCCCACCAGCACCAACGAATCCAAGGATCGTTGCTGTCCTCACGTTATACTCAAGCATGAAGAGTATGTTGCTCAGAACCTGCCTCCTTATATGGGTATATAGCGCCATAGATAGCGATAGGCCCCTAAGCCCTATAACCCTCAGCGTGTCTATATGCTCTTGGGGTATGGATTCTAGGGATTCATAGAATAGCTTGGTTAGATATGCGGATGTATAAATCGATAGGGCCAGGGCTCCGGCTCTCGGGCCTGGTCCTACTAGTATTACGAATAGGATTGCCCAGAATATAGCCGGTATAGATCTGATCCCGCTTGCGATAAGCCTGAAAACCCCGGAGAGCCTCGGGCTTGATATTGCTGGGGTTGTTAGGGGTGATGCTAGATAGGCTATGATCGTTCCGAGGGATACCCCTACCAGGGATAGGAGCACTGTTTCGTAGGCAGCAGCTAGGGCCTCTTCCAAGAGGCTCTCTTCGAAGCCCAGCTGGGATATGAATATAGCTAGATTTCTCCCGGCCTTGGCCCACATTGATGGTTCTAGAAGCCCTAGTATATAGGCTAGGGATGCTGTTATGATAACCATGGGCGTTATGATCCTCATACTATCTCCCTCAGCCTCCCATCACTAAGAACATATACTCTGCTGAAATAGCTTAGAGCAAGGTCTAGATCATGGAGAACCGAGATCACCGTGACACCATTTCTAGACAGACCAGCAAGGATCCTCACCACGTTCTCAGCGGTATCCCTATCTAGATTCGAGACAGGCTCGTCTGCAAGCACTATGCTTGCCCTCTGGAAGAGAGCCCTTGCTATGGCAACCCTCTGTCTCTCACCCCCGCTGAGCCTATCAACACGGATCCTTGCTTTCCCATCGAGACCAACTATCCTCAGGGCCTCCATAGCATCTCTAACATCGCCCCTGCTCCAGAAGCCTATGATGAAATTGAGCAAATGCTCAGGGGCTCTCGCTATGAGAACATTATATAGAGCTGAGGCACCCTCTATAAGGCCTATACTCTGGGGTATATAGGCTATCCTACCCCATATATGCCTAGATCCATCCCTATATATATCGAGCCCCTGAACCCTTACAGAGCCCCTCTCAGGCCTTAGAAGGCCCGCTATTATCTTTAGAAGGGTTGTCTTGCCACTCCCGCTCCTCCCCATGATAGCTATGGCACTTCCAGCATCTACCTCTAAAGAAACTCCCTTCAGGATCTTTAGCTCCCCATAGCTGAACTCAACACTATTCAGAACAACAGCCTTGCCAGCCTCGAGGGCTCTCTCAGCCTCCATAGAGGGCCTACCCTTTTAGATACCTATCCCTAAGACCTGTGGCCTCCAGAGCTCTTATAAGGGGTCCAAGATGCTCCTCAGCGCTTCTCTGCTCGAATCTAACAAAGATTGCTGAGACGAATTTCCTCACTAGCTCGGGTTTTTTGTTGAGATCTAGTAGTGCCTCTATAATCTTTTTCCTCAGATCGCTTGGCAGATCCCTGGACATCAGGATAGCGTGGGCTGGTAGGGGCCCCTGAACCTCAAGGATCCTGCTATTGTTAAGGGCCTCCCAGTACAGGCTAGTGGGGACATCACCTGCCATGATTGTTGCATCAACATGCCCCCTCCTGAGGGCTTCCCAGCACTGTGCATAGCCTCCGGAATATATGACCTCTCCAAAGAACTGCCTTGGATCTGCTGGTGGTTTTATATAGCCTAGCTCTACTAGCCTGTATAGTGGGAATATATAGCCAGATGTTGATAGCTCGCTTGGGAAGCATGCTCTCTTACCCCTGAGATCCTCTAAGCTTCTATATGGAGAGCCTTTAAGCACTATCCAGTATGAGTAATAATATGGTGCATTAACAACGCTATTATTAATAATAACCTCCCTAACCTCTACTAGTGGCATATCAACATTAGCTACAAGCAGTGCTAGAGCAGCTGGCAGTGATCCGACACCAAGGGCTGCATGGGCGTGCCCGTATCTGAGGGACTCTACTATAGCAGCAACACTGTTTGGGAAGTAGATCTCTACATCGACTCCAAGCCTCTCCTCAAGGTATCTCTCAAGCTCTATAGCCTCCGCAGCAACCCTATCCCTTGGAATGGGGTTCACAACAAACACCAGCTTTGAGATCCTCTGCAGCCCTTGACCTCCCAAATAGCCTGTGTAGTATAGAATGCCCATAATAGCTATAGCTATGATGATAGGGGCGATAATGATCCCTAAAGGCCTAGGGGTCAGCGATGCTCTTCTCATTTTAGTCACCAAATATCATGGAATACGGAGGCTAATATTTACAGATCCGAGGATCAGTAACTATGATCTTTTATACCAGATTCCTGGATATGGCTAGCAGGCGTTATAGATTCTAGATCATATTATATTGGTATATTCATAGCCGCGAGAGCTGTCTCAACTGATATAGCTATCAAGAAGCCCGTGAATATAGATATCCAGAACTTTACAGGGTCTCCCTTTAGCTGTCCTAATGCCGATAGATTCATGTTGAATACAGCATATATTATGGATCCCGCTGCTGCGGTCATCCCAACATCTAGGACTAGCTCGTTTGGCGGTATTGATGAGAGCACAAGGGCTCCGAGGGCTGTTGGCAGCCCGGCTATTGCTCCCAGGATCAGGAGTCTTGTGGCCAGCCTCCTGGAGTCATGGATCGAGCCCCCATCTGGGAGACTCTCTGCCAGTCTTACTGCTAGTAGTGGTGATGATATCGCAAAACCCTCTGTTATGTTATGTATAGCGAAGCCTATTGATAGTAGGAGTGCAAGTCCTAGATCCTCTATGGATATTGCAGAGCCTATCCCAAGCCCCTCACCGAGGTTGTGTATCCCTAGCCCTATTGCTAGTAGAAGGCTTAGCGTCCATGGATCCATTCTCATCCCAACCCTGGCCCAGTCCTTAGAATTGGGTCTCCTTGTCTTCATATATCTCTCAAGATATGCTAGCCCAACCAGGGTTGCTATTAGGGCTAGAGAGGTTGTTACAGCATATACAATATAGTCGACCCACATACCTTTTCTAGCCATCTCCTCAGGCTTCTCAACAAGCTCTACAGAGATCTCTGCGAATAAATATCCCAACAGCCCTCCAGCTATTGCGTTAAGCATGCCCATCCTCTCCCTACTTATATTCCTAATAGCGAGGACTGCAAAGCCTAGATACACAGTTAGCCCAGCGTATAGCCCCATCCCTATCGCTAGGAAGTTCATGACATCACCAGATAATAACAGAGCTAGAGGGTTAATATTTACAGATCCGAGGATCAGTAACCATGAGCCTATAAGGTTATACCCGCAATCCTTACTCCCTAAGAAGCTCCTCCCTAGATACAGAGATCCTCTTACCATTTCTGTCGATAAGGGTTATGCCATCCTCAGCAACTCTGGCAACTATATATGGGCTCCCCCCTATTCTTATATACTCACCCTCCCTGAGATCCGCTATCCTGACCCTTATAACAAGCCTCGAACCCCTCCTCCTCATCTCCCCCTCCTCTGATGTCTTTATAGACCCTCCATATTCTCTCCTAACCATGTTTGCTATGCCTTGGGCTGCATGTTTAGATACAACCTTTAGATCTATCCCTTCTCTCAGACTCTCAACCTCAGCTATAGATCCCCTGAGGATCTCTGGTAGGCTCTCTAGAAAGCCCTCGATCTTCCTTTTAAGCTCTTCACCCATGCTTGGGAAGCCCCTTATCTGCACAATAGCCTCGTAGCCCTTGCCACGGATCTTGTGACACTGTGGGCAGAGTCTCCTCTCCCTGGATAGCCTGACACTCTTATAGATCCTATATGCCTTGTCTCCTATAGATAGAGCCACCCTGCACTCAATGATCTCCCCATATTCTGTCCTGAGAACCCTTAGATCCTCAATCTCGGCCTTCCTAACATCCTCCGGGATCTTCATGCTATTCTCAAGGATATATGCTATAATAATCCTCTCATCATAACCAAAATCCCCCGGGTGGATCCATCTATCCCCAACCCTATAGCTCCCACAAGAGGGGCAAGCTATAAGCTCTATAGATGGTGGCAGAAGACCTCCCCTATGGTAGTCTAGATAGCAGTGAATGCATAGATGCCTTATAATCGGGATCTCCCCCTCCTCCCTACCGCATCTGGAGCAGAACCTCAAATAATGGGATCCCGTTGAGTATAACCCCTAGATGGTTTATAACCACATAGGTAGGATAATAGATCCTAATTTGTATTCCGTGCAATAATATTTTGGCTATAAAAAAGCCCATGCGCATATTTATGCGGATGATATGAGAACCCGGATCTGAGTTGGTGATGATGTCCCGCATATATGATCCCAGTGCTCGGATTAATTAGCCTATATAGAGCTCCATATTTGGAGAATAGGTTGCCCCACACGTGGATTCCGAACTCGGATCCCCTTGTTAGGGATTCAATGCTGAGATATATTGGAAGGGATATGGAGGATCTCTTTAGAGACGTTCCAGAGGCTATAAAGCTTAGAAGACCCCTGAGAGCAGGTTTTGGAAAAACCCTCTCTGAGTATGAGGTTCTCAGGATTGTCGATAGTATTCTTTCTAAGAATAAGATCTTCAGAGATCCGCCGCCATTCATTGGAGGAGGAGTCTGTGCCTCCTATACCCCAGCTGTGGTTAGGTTCCTAGCCCTCAGGGGCGAGGTATATACCTCCTACACCCCATACCAGCCCGAGATCAACCAAGGGGTTCTTCAGGCTCTATTCGAGTACCAGAGCATGGTTGCCGAGCTATATGGTGTTGATGTTGTTAACGCCTCAATGTATGATGGATCAACCGCTGTTGCTGAGGCATTAAGGCTTGCTATGAGGGCTACCAGAAGAACCAAGATCCTCGTCCCGTCGACGATGAACCCATTCCATAGATCTGTTGCTAGGACATGGATAGAGCCTGTTGGGGGCTCTATAGAGGAGTACATGGTTGATAGAAGGGGCCAGCCTGTTGTTGATGATATAGCATCTAAGGTCAATGACAGAGTTGCTGGAATCTATCTCGAGAACCCATCGTTTCTGGGGAATGTGATCGATGATCCAGGTGCTGTTGGTGAGATCGCAAGGGATAGGGGAGCGCTATTCATAGTATACTCGGAGCCAACAAGCCTCGGAATCCTGAGACCCCCTGGGGAGTATGGTGCAGACATAGTTGTTGGAGACGGTCAGAGCCTGGGCCTAGGGCTTAACTATGGGGGCCCTGGCCTCGGGATCCTTGGGGTGAGAATGGATTCGGAGCTACTGAGGCAATTGCCTGGCAGGCTTGTTGGGATGACTGTTGATTCCGATGGTGGGAGGGGCTATGCCCTCGTGCTCCAGACTAGGGAGCAGCATATTAGGAGGGAGAGGGCTACGAGTAATATTACCACTAACTCCTCGCTGATGGCTATAATGGCCTCTATCTATCTATCCTACATGGGTGCAGAGGGTCTCAGAAGGCTTGGTGAGAGCATTTTTAGGAGGACGTCATATGCTCTGAGATCTATCAGGGATAGGCTATCAAACTATATATCTATCGCTATAGATCATAGTCTATTCTATAGAGAGATCCCCCTGAGATTCCGGGTGAGAGACTATGGCGAGATCCATAGAAGGCTCCTCGCAAGAGGTATCCATGGGGGTCTATGGCTGAAAGATCTTCTAAAGGGGTTTGAGGACTGCTCTCTATTCTGCTTCTCAGAGGTTCATAGTAGGAGGGATATAGATACTCTTATTGAAGCACTTGAGGAGGCGATCCATGGTGTGGAGGCAGGCTAGGTGGGATGAGAAGCTCGCCCAGGAGATTAAGAGATCCTCTCTGGCTCCCTCAATACCATATGAGGATCAATTCCTAGATGTTAACATAGAGATCCCAGGTAGTATTGCTAGGAAGAGCCTCCCAGAGATACCCTCACTTCCAGAGATCGAGGTTGTGAGGCACTACACAAGGCTATCCCAGATGTCCTACGGCGTTGATGTGGGGCCTGTTCCACTAGGGTCGTGCACTATGAAATACAATCCAAAGGTTATGGATATTGTTGCAATGGATCCAAGGGTTGTTGAGGCCCACCCCCTACAGGACGAGGACACAGTACAGGGTATTCTCGAGATCATATACACAGTTGAGAGATGGCTCTCAGAGATAACCGGGATGGATAAGTGTGTCTTCCAACCACCAGCCGGCTCCGCTGGGGAGCTGGCTGGAGCTCTGATGATAAGGAAATACCACCTAGACAGGGGCGAGCAGAGGGATGAGATGCTCATACCAGACTCAGCCCATGGTTCTAACGCAGCAAGCGCGGCAATGGCTGGGTTCAAGGTTCTAAGGATCCCAACAGATCCTGGGGGCGAGGTATCTATAGAGGCTCTCAAGGCAGCAGTAGGCCCCAGAACTGCTGGGATAATGCTCACAAACCCAAACACCCTTGGGATCTTTGAGAGCAGGATACTGGAGATCTCTGATATAGTCCACAGCGCGGGAGGGCTTCAATACTATGATGGTGCAAACCTGAACGGGATAATAGGCATAGCCAGGCCCGGTGATATGGGGTTCGATATAGTTCACCTCAACCTTCACAAGACATTCGCAACACCCCACGGGGGCGGAGGCCCTGGAGGAGGTGTTGTCTGTGCCAAGGGCGGGCTCGTCGACTACCTACCAAGGCCTCTCATAGAGAAGAAGGGTGATAAATATTATTGGGACTATAGGTGTGATAGATGCATAGGCTGTATAAGGGCTTTCTATGGCAACATAGTGCCTGTTATAAGGACATTCGTATATATAGCAACCCTGGGCCCCCAGGGTCTCAGAGAGATTGGCGAGATATCTGTTCTCAACACTAACTACTTTATAAAGAGGCTCCTAGAGAAGCAGTACTACGAGCTCCCACACTCCCCCGAGAAGCCGAGGAAACACGAGGTTGTTATAAGCGCTAGCAAGATAGCCAGAGAGACAGGAGTTACTGCGGAGGATATAGCCAAGGCCCTACTAGATGAGGGGCTCCACGCTCCGACAATGTACTTTCCACTAATAGTTGGGGAGGCTCTCATGGTAGAGTTCACTGAGAGCGAGACTAGGGAGAATATAGATCTATATGCAGATACTCTGAACAAGATAGCTGAGAGGGCTTATAGAAATCCCGAGGATGTTAAGAAAACCCCGAGGAATACATCTGTCTCAAGGCTAGATCTTGTGAGGGCTAACCATCCAAGAACCCTTATACCAAGCTATAGAGCATATGGAAGGAACCAGGGCGGGTTTGGGGATAGTAGCCCTCTCAAATAGAAGATCAACTCTCGATGTCTCCGAATAGCAAGCCAGGTTTTTCGAACTCTTCTCATATGGATAGATATCTAAGGCTGAGAAGCGTTGAACCGTGGAGAGGGTTATTGATAAAATGCAATCAATACCATGATCATCGGATTCATATGTATCTCCAGAGACTATGGCGCCGGGGGGAGGATTCGAACCTCCGACCACCGGGTTAACAGCCCGGCGCTCTACCAGCTGAGCTACCCCGGCCATATTCTATTAGTCTATAGGGCTTTTTAGCGTTTTTCCAGATCCTGTTATGTGTTCTATTTCACGCTATCCTCTCAACAATATGGATAGGTTTATTAGCCCTCATCTCTTTAAAATATATTGGTGAGCTGGAAGGTGTTCCTATTTTTAGACCCTATAGCGTGGATGCTAGCTATAGTGGGATATGTAGTGATGTTCCTTTTAGCAGCAACAATAGCCCCCAAAATAGCTGGCAGGCTCTCTGGAAGGCTATCGCTCTATGCATCTATGGCGCTGCTACTAAGCCTTATAATATTCATATTCTCCGCAACCCTTGTTGGGATCATATACGCTATACAAGCATATAGGGGTGTGCCACTCAATCTAAATGATCCGTCGATATTCTGGTACCTAGTGCTTCCAGTGCTTATCTTCGTCGTTATAGCCAACCTGATAACCTACCTGATCTCTCCGTATATGATTAACATATTCTATGGAGCAACAGCAGATCCAAGGCTACAGGAGATTGTGGACAGCGTAGCATCAAGACTCGGTGTAAAGCCCCCGAAAGCTGTGAGGGTTAGGGGTCCCCCAAATGCCTTTGCATATGGCAACATAATTGCTGGGAAATATGTTGCTGTGACAGATGGTATGATGGAGCTTGTGGATAGGAGCGAGCTTGAAGCTGTTATTGGGCACGAGATTGGGCATCATAAGCATAGGGATAACGCTATAATGCTCTTCCTAGGGATACTGCCCTCTGTGATATACTTCCTAGGAGTATCCCTGGTTAGGATGGCTATGTTCAGCTCTAACGAGAGGAGAAACGGCTCTGGGAACCTAATCCTAGTGCTGGTGGGGGCTGGTGCTGTTATCATATCATTCATACTCCAGATCCTCATACTGGCTTTCAGCAGGCTGAGGGAGTACTACGCAGACCTCGAGGGGGCTATGGCTGCTGGTAGGAGCTCTATGCAGGCTGCGCTGGCGAAGATCCATATATACTATAGCAGATCCCCGATGGCTAGGGAGGAGATCTCTGAGAGCAAGATGAAGGCTCTATTCATATACGCGCTAACAGATGCTGTCGCAGAGCCGTTTGTAAGGGTTACAAGGGCTGATATAGAGAGGATAATGAGGTCCGAATACTCAGCTATAGAGGAGATGTTTGCTACACACCCACCGATTCCCAAGAGGCTGAGGTTCCTCGAGAACCTATTGTGGATCTCGCAGTAGGTTTTGCTAGTCCCAATACTTCCTTGTAGATATATATATTTTTTCCCTATCTAGGATCTTTATATATAGATCCTCGTCACCGTGGTGGTTGGCAAGAATATCTATAGCAGCCTCGGGCCCGACACCCCTAGCCATTAGAACTAGAACAGCCTTTCTACCATAGCTCGCAACCAGGTTGGCTGTCTTCTTAAGCATATTTATAGCCTCTTTCTCCTCATCGCTGAGGCCTTTGGGATCCCTCAGGATCCCTGGGTTCCTAGCTATCCTTCTAACAAGATCCTCAGCCCTTTCGTAGCCATATTTATTAACACCAACAAATACAGAACCGCAGGATGGGCATGATACCCTCTCGGGGAGTCTTGAGACCTTCTCCCTGTATGTGTGTCCACATATTATGCACACCAGCTGGGCCTCCTTCTCCTCAAGCCTCCTCCTGATTAGCTCTGCAGCAATGCTCCTTGGTATGAACTGGCTCCTAACCCTCTCGAAGCCCGAAACACCTCTGTAGATCTCCTCACCTAGTGGTGAGGGCCTCTCAAGATCTAGTGCCACTACTCTGGTTCTTCCAGCCTTGATCTCTTCCAGAGTTTTTACCAGGGTCTCTAGATCTAGCTCCTCATAGATCATATCCCCTATAGCCTCCTCACCAACCACTGTGTTCTCAAATAGCCTCGCATGCTTGAGGGCCTCGTCGAAGGAAATATCCTTATCTATCATCCCCATCTTCTTAGCAACAGCTACTAGGTGCCATCTATACAGCCCACTGGATCTTGCGGATCCTATAACCCTGTTATAGATCTCATCTCTATCCCTCCACATGCTCAGGATAGAAGCTATATCCCCAGACCCTATGGAGGCCTGAGAGGCTATTATAACCCCATATGGTGTGGCTCTATATGATATAGAGCCAGGCACGTGACTTGATATATATAGCCCCAGGGCCTCGTTAGCCTTTGAGCCTATGCACGCATGTATGATAGCCATGTTCACACCATGCTCTCTCCAGGATTCTATGATTATAACCCCATCTCCTGGGAGTGGTATGCCCGTCTCAGCGTGTCTCCTAACAGCCTCTGTGAGCCTCTTTAGGGTCTCCTCATCTGCTGGGTAGCTGGACGCTATCTTCGAGCCAGATGCTGCTAGCCTATATAGACTGCAAACCTCCCTAGCTATCCTGCTATCCACAGGGATCTGCTGCCCAACCCACCTTGGTATAGAGCCCTCAGAGCTATCTGCAGCCTCGACATATACTCTATCATCCTCGATGCTAACAACCCTCCAGAGAGAGCCTCCCAGCACTATTACTGCTCCCTCTGATATCTCCTTAGCAACGAATCTCTCATCAAGCTCCCCAACAGCTCTGTTTGATGTTATATCAACAACCCTATAGCTCTTTGTATCAACGATCATTGTTACCTTATAGTAGTACTGCATAGCCCTCCTACCCCTGGATAGGATCTTTCTTCCCATCTTCTCAGAGATCTTTATAACCCCTATATCTGAGAGGAATGACGCCACCTTATTAACAATAGCCTCATCTAGGTCTCTAAAGCAATAGGCTCTCGAGAGGGTCTTGGCGGCATCGTCTATATATATAGAATCCATCTCAAGGACAAGCCCCACAAGCTGGTGGGCTAGGACATCAAGGGGCATTGATCTTATGCCAAGCCTCTCTATTTCTCTATGGCTCCTCCTAGAGCAGGCTCTTCTAGCTATAACCATGCTCTCAGCTATATCGTATATGTTCTCGCTGGCTATGATATAGCCCCTTGACTCTAGATCCTCTCTATGCCCGCTCCTCCCAACCCTCTGGAGCATCTTGATAGCCTGCCTTGGTGATATATACTGGATCACAAGATCTATACTCCCAACATCGATCCCGAGCTCGAGGCTCGATGTTGCAACAACAGCCTTAAGTCTACCCTCCCTAAGACTTCTCTCGATATTCTCCCTAGCCTCTTTAGATAGGGATCCGTGGTGAACTCCAATATCCGCCCCCATGCTCTTGAGCTCCGAGCCTATCCTCTCAGCCTGATCCCTGGTGTTTGTGAATATTATGGCCGATCCGCTGCTTCTAGACAGGATCTCATAGATCTTAGAGATCCTGGCGCCGAAGAAAGGATCACGATCACCAGATCCAGAGCCTGTTTCCGGCAAAGGGCTGTGAACAGTGATCCTACAGGGTTTTTCTGATCTATCGATTATTATATTAACACCAGCCATAGATCCTGTGAGGAATCTCGCAGCATCATCAGGGTTACCAATACTCCCCGAGAGCCCGATTCTTATGAAGGATCTCGAGTATCTCTTCAACCTCTCGAGAGACGCTATGAGCTCACACCCCCTCTCACTGGGCATCAGCTCGTGGATCTCATCAACTATTACATAGCCTATATTGGATAGATGCTCGGCTAGACCCTTATTAACTAGTATATACTGGAGAGACTCTGGTGTTGTGACAATCATATTCGGAGGACTCCCAGCTATCCTCTTCCTAGCACTTCTAGGTGTATCGCCGTGCCACACCCCCATGCTCAGCCCAAGCCATGTGAAGATCTTCTCAAGCCTTTCACTGAGATCTCTGTTAAGGGCTCTTAGGGGTGTTATATACAGTATCTCTGGGCTTCTCGCCTCCCTCGAGAGGATCTTAGATAGTATGGGGAATAAAGCAGCCTCTGTCTTACCACTACCTGTTGGAGCTATTATGAGAGAGTGTCTCTCGGAGGCTAGAAGCCTTGGTATTGCTATCCTCTGTATCCTTGTGGGCTTCTCATAGCCCAGCCTATTTATAATAAGCCTTAGCCTTGGGTGTAGGAGTGAGAAGACATCCCTATCCTCTATCATCCCAGCAACTCTCGGGAAGCCTACTTAGGCTTCTTCTTAGAGGTCTTCTGTGCCTTCTTAGAGGTCTTGGCCTTCTTAGAGACTTTAACAGTTTCTTCGCTCTCCTCAGCCTCGTGATATTCCTCTTCAACCTCCTCCCTAGCCTGTCTCCTAGTATAGCCAGAGACTCTGTCAAGGAGCTTCTTAGCCTCATCGATATTAATACCTCCAGAGACAACCCTATCCCAGAGCTCTGTCACCTGGATCATGGTGTTTATCTGATCAAGACCTATGAGAAGATCTGGGAGCTCCTCTTCAGCCTCCTCAACAGCAGCCTCCCTCTCACTAGGCTCTTCAGCAATTTCCTCTATCTCTTCTATCTCCTCCCTCTCGCTCAAAAGAAAACACCTACCGAATATAAATAGGGCGAGACCTGCTTATATTGCTCACAAGAGTGAAGGGAGGTTTTTTATATATGGTGCCAATTTCCCTGCTGACCTCCTCCCTGCCCTTTAGGGCGAGGGTTCCCTTTGGGCGGTTCATTGGTTTGTGGTTTACCGCCTTCATTCTCATCACCTCATGGCTGGTGGGATTACCCACCCCGCTCTGCTCGTCCAGCGGTAGACCACGGGCTGGGCCTTCAGCCCATTACCCCTATCCCTCACCGTGGGTTGCCCCCAGCTCCCAGATCCTAGGGACTCAGGGATATGTAGAGCCCTTATCAAGCACCCCCTTACGGGGACACTTTTTAC
>Ga0101942_100447_pt1 | contig 15398 bp, 17 predicted proteins | sample DewCreD2012metaG_4_FD_75243 | JGI IMG/M metagenome (GOLD analysis project Ga0101942, IMG submission 75243) | Hot spring sediment bacterial and archeal communities from British Columbia, Canada, to study Microbial Dark Matter (Phase II) - Dewar... ...
GTTCTGGGGGATGCTATCCCCAGATGGGTTCGGGAAGGAACGTGATCCCTGTGGAAGACCGGCCAATGACCATCATCGAGCACCTGGAAGAGCTCCGGATGCGGATCCTCCTGGCTCTCGCGGGGGTCGCCATCGGCACCGTCTTGGTGTTCATCTTCTCCAATAAGATCCTGGAGCTCCTCCTCCGCCCGGCAGGGACGACCAAGCTCATCGCCCTCACGGTGCTGGAGCCCTTCCTCACCAGGCTCAAAGTCTCCTTGATCATGGGCATCGGGCTAGCGATGCCGTGGATCCTCTACCAGACCTTCATGTTCATCCGTCCTGCGCTCACGCGGGAGGAACGGCGTGTAGCCAACGTGGTGGTCGTCCTCCTAGGCGTGCTCTTCTATACCGGGGCAGTGTTCGGGTACCGCTTCATCATTCCCTCCGCGACACGATGGCTCCTCGCGCAGGCGGGGGAGATGATCGAGGTCCGCCTCACTGCCTTGAACTACGTCGGGTACATCACCTGGTTCCTCGTGGGGGTTGGCCTCGCCTTTGAGACGCCAATCCTGATCCTGAGCCTGACCTGGCTTGGGATCGTCAACCCGGCACAGCTCCGGCGGGAGTGGCGGGTGGCCTACATGACCATCCTGGTGCTGGCGGCCATGCTGACCCCGGACTGGAGCCCCATCACGATGTTCTTCGTGGCCATCCCGATGATCTTCCTCTACGAGCTGAGCATCCTGCTGAGCCGCTGGCTCATCCGCCCGCGCAGGGCACCGGCGGAAGCCAAGCCTGTGGAGCCCATGTAGGGTCAGGCCCCTCTGCCTGCCCTGAACCAGGCGCCTACAGGTTCACCAGACCGTCGGTACGCCGTAGCTCCTGATTCGGTCATCATCCGTCACAATCGTCAGTCCTTCCACCCTTGCCTGCGCCACGAGGATACGGTCGAACGGGTCCCGATGCAACATCGGCAGTTGGAATACAGCGATGAGGTGGGGGACTCGAATAGGGCGACGCATGCGTCGCCCCTCCCGCAGGATCAGGATTGTCCCCTCTGGGCAACCTCGAGGGGTCGCCCCTACACCTTGAACTGGGCCACGAGCCCCTGGAGCTCCTGGGCGAGGGCAGCGAGGCTAGATGCGCTCTGGGCGATCTGGGTGATGGAGGCGGTCACCTCCTCCGTCGCCGCGCTCACCTGCTGGGCGCTCGCAGCGTTCTGCTCGCTCGTCGCCACCACGTGGTCCACGGCCCCTTCGATCTGGCTCGTGCCGCTCGAGAGCTCCTCTGTCGCAGCGCTCACCCCCTGGGTCTGCCCGGAGATCTGCACCACCGCCTTGCTGATGCGCTCAAAGGCGCTCCCCGTCTCCTCCACCACGCTGACCCCCTGCTCCACCTCCTTGGTCCCCTGCGCCATCGCCTCTACGGCCCGCTGGGTCTCCTCCCGGATCTCCTCCAACAGCCGCTCAATCTCCTTGGCGGACCTCGCCGAGTTCTCGGCGAGCTTGCGCACCTCATCCGCCACCACGGCGAACCCCCTCCCGTGCTCCCCTGCCCGCGCCGCCTCGATCGCCGCGTTCAGGGCCAGGAGGTTGGTCTGGTCGGCGATGCCGGTGATGACGCTGACGATCTCCCCAATGTTCTTGCTCCTCTGCTCCAGCCCCTTGATGACGCCCGCAGAGTTCCCCACGGTCTGGTGGATGGTGTGCATGACCTTCTTGACCTGCAGCACGGCCTCCCCTCCATGCCCGCTCAGCTGGGTGGCCTCCTGGCTCGCCATCGCCACCTGGTTGGCGATCTGGGCCACCTCCTGGATCCCTTTGGCCATCTGCCGGATGGTCTGGACCGCTTCGTTCATGCTCTGGACCTGCTGCTGGGCCCCCTGGGCCACCCCCTGGATGGTCCGGGCCACCTCGTTGACGGCGCCGGTGACCTCCTCGGTGGTGGCCGCAAGCTCCTCGCTGTGCGCGGAGAGGCTCTGGGCGGTCTCCCCGATGCGCCGGATGACCTCGGCGATCTTGTCGACGAACACGTTGAACCAGCGGGCCACCTGCCCGACCTCGTCGTGCGACCTCACCTCCAGGCGCCGGGTGAGGTCGCCCTCCCCTTCGGCGATGTCCCGCAGGGCATCCACGACCTTCCGCACTGGCCTGGCGATCATCACCTGGGAGAGGATGACGATGAAGGCGCCGACCAGGATCCCGAGCGCCAGGAAGACAAGGATGACCTCAACGGAGCGCCACACAGTCCTCTCGATGGCCGCCTTCGCGGCCGCGTTCACGTCCTCCAGGCGCTTGACCACGCCGTCGGCCAGGGAGGTGAGCATCTGGAACTGATCCTGCTGGACCTGCACGGCCAGGTCCTTGATCTCCCCCACGCGGCCCGCGTAGACGGCGGGGATGAGCTGGGTTTCGATCACCCCCTTCGCTTCCTCCCACTTCGCCTTGGCCTCCTTGGTCAGGGCATGCAGCTGGTCGTCCCTGACGTCCGCTTGCGCGAGCAGGGAGAGCTGGACCTCGATGAGGGAGGAAAGCTCCTTGATGTTCTGGTTCAGCGCGTCCTGCTCCCCCCGGTCCGTCGATGCCACGATCTTCGCCACGGCGGCGTCCACCGCATAGAGGCTCGCTTTGAGGTCCATGGCGGTGGTCGTCGTCGGCACGTTCACGTTGAGGACCCTCCGGATGAGGAGATCCACGTTGCGCAGCCCGGAGTACCCGGTATAGGCAGTGACGCCAATCGCCACGATCCCAGCAACCGTCAGGATCAGAAGCTTGGACGCGATCGAAAGGTTCCGGAAGGAACGCACCTCAGACCCCCCTTCCGCCGGCCGACCCCGGCGCGTTGTTGCGTGCCACACCACAGGGCACATCCCTGAACATCGAGCACCGTAGCAAATCCAGTGCCACACAATGGGACGAAGTGCGCCGGGGGAGAGGCCGTATCACCTAGAGCTTTCCCGTGTCGGGGTGACTTAGGCCGTGCACGGCTCGACGTACACAGCGGAGGCGAGGGCAATAGGGAGGAAGTGTTCCCGCTGGTCCACCTCCACAACGATCCGTCCCTCCTCAGCCTCATGACGGAGGACATGGACCGTGACCTCCGGAAGAAGCCCTACCTTCGCGAGGCTCCTCAGGACTTCCGGGTCCTCATCGCTGACCCTGCGGACTACTGCCCGCTGGCAGGGCCGAAGGCTGAGGAGGGAATGGTATTCGCGTGTGGAGAGGACCCCTTCCTTCGTGGGGATGGGGTCTCCGTGGGGGTCGGTTGCAGGATAGCCAAGGAGGGCATCCATCCGCTCCTCCAGCTCCTCGGAGAGGACATGCTCCAAGCGCTCGGCCTCATCGTGGATCTGGTCGATGGGAACCCCTAGGGCCTCGGCGAGGTACCGCTCGAGGAGGCGGTGGTGGCGGATGATCTCGAGAGCCATCTTCTCCCCGGCAGAGGTCAGCTCCACGCCCCGGTAGGGGGTGTGCCGGACGAGGTTGAGGCGGGCCAGCCGCTTGATCATGTTGGTCGCCGTAGGTGGCGCGACAGCCAGTCGCTCCGCAATGGCTGAGGTTGTCACCACCTGTCCGGCCTGCTGGAGCTTGTAGATCGCCTTGAGGTAGTCCTCAACGGCCCTCGTGACCGAGGCTCGATCGGGTCCCGGGCTCACCTTCTGCCCCCCATCCCCCCGGAAGCGGGAGAAGCGGCTGACCACGCCTCCATTCTACCGACTGCGCGTTTTCCGCGTCAAGTGCGATTCCCAAAGCTTTCGAAAAGGTATTGACAGGGAAGAGGGCCGGGGGCTAAATTAGAGGAGGCTAAATTTCCTTCGGCTAAAATTGGACCGATGCCGGACGAACAGGCGCAGGTGAGGATCGAAGCTGCCCCCCTTGCCAGGGGGGTCGCAGGGTGGTGGGCCCGCTCCTGGGTCCGCGAGCTCTGGCCTTTCCTCGGCCCAGCCTTCCTCGTGAGCGTAGGCTACATGGACCCGGGGAACTGGGGGACGGACATCGAGGGGGGAGCGCGGTTCGGCTACCAGCTCCTCTGGGTAATCCTCCTCAGCAACATCATGGCCATCTTCCTCCAGTCCCTCTCTGCGAAGCTCGGGATCGTAAGCGGCAGGACCCTGGCGGAGAACTGCCGGGTCCACTACCCCCGCCCCCTGAGTATCTTCCTGTGGATCACTGCGGAGTTCGCGGCGATGGCCACAGACCTTGCGGAGTTCCTGGGAGCTGCCCTGGGGTTCTACCTCCTGTTCGGGATCCCCCTCTTCCCGGCAGCGATTCTAGCCGGAATCGTCGTCTTCTTGACCCTGAGCCTCTACCGATATGGGTACCGCCTGGTGGAGTACGTCATCCTCGGCTATGTGGCCGTCATCGGGCTCGCGTACGTCCTGGAGGTCTACCTCTCCTCTCCGCAGTGGGGGGAGATCGCCTACCACCTGGTCACCCCCAAGGTGAACTCCGAGAGCATCCTGGTCGCTGTGGGGATCCTCGGAGCGACGGTCATGCCCCACAACCTCTACCTCCACTCCGGCCTCGTCCAGACCCGCCTCGTGAACGGGACCAAGGTCCAGAACTCCAAGCACATCCTCTTCGCCGTGGCCGATTCGATCATCGGCCTCAACATGGCCTTCTTCATCAACGCCGCCATCCTCATCATGTCCGCGGCCGTCTTCTACCGCCACGGTATCGCTGTCGCATCCATTGAGGAGGCCCACCAGACGCTGCGCCCCCTCCTGGGCGAACTCTCCGCCCTGGCCTTCGCCGTAGCACTGCTCTGCTCGGGGCTCTCCTCCTCCACCACAGGGACCCTGGCTGGCCAGATGATCATCGAGGGGTTCCTGAACATCCGTATCCCCCTATGGGTGCGCCGGGCCGTGACCATGATCCCCGCTCTCATCGTCATAGGGCTGGGCTGGGATCCGCTGAAGATCCTCGTCCTCAGCCAGGTCTCGCTGAGCCTCCAGCTGCCCTTCGCCGTGATCCCCCTCATCCACTTCACCAGCAGCCGGAAGGTCCTCGGAGAGCACACCAACCGGCCCCTCACCACAGCCCTCGCCGTCCTCGTCGCCCTCCTCATCCTCGGGCTCAACGGACTGCTCCTGTTCCGGATCCTGGGAGGACGGTTCAGCTTCTGAGCGTGCCGGGATCCTCTGCCACCCCGACACGGAGGGAGCACTAAGGTACCCCGCCAAAATCCGTTTCAGGATTTTGGCGGGGACCCTAAGACAGGGGAAGCTCGAGACGTTACGCTGTAGTGCGATTTCGTCCGCTTACGTAGCTAATGCGGTGCAACACGAACTCTACCTGTTTCCTGACTCTAAGGGGACTCGCGCGGGGAGAAGATCCACGCCATGGGGTCCACGGGGCCGTGCCCCCGGCCAAGGGCGAGGCCGTTGCGCACAGCCAAGGTCACGAAATCCTTCGCCTCCCTGACAGCGTCCACGATACCCCTGCCCTTGGCCAGGCTTGCGGCGATCGCTGAAGCGAAGACACAACCGGTGCCGTGGGTGTTCTGGGTGTGGACCCTCTCCGCGCGGAACTCGTGGAATCCCTGGCCGTCGAACAGGATGTCCACCGCCTCCCCCTTGAGGTGCCCTCCCTTCACGACCACGTAGCGAGGGCCCATGGCGTGGATGGCCTTCGCGGCTTCGCGCATGGCGGGGATGTCCGCGATCTCCATCCCCGTGAGCGCCCTTGCTTCATGGAGGTTGGGGGTCACCACCGTTGCCACGGGGAGCAGCACGCCCCTGAGCGCGTCCATGGCCTCCGGCCGCAGGAGGGGAGCCCCGCTCTTGGCGATCATCACGGGGTCCACCACGACGGGAGAAAGGTTGTGCTCCCGGATCTTCCCGGCCACCACCTCGATGATCGCCGCGCTGGAAAGCATCCCCGTCTTGACGGCGTCCACCCCGATGTCCTCGACCACTACGTCGATCTGCTGGCCCACGAACTCCGGGGGCATCTCCACCACGCCGTAAACCCCGGTGGTGTTTTGAGCAGTCAGGGCGGTGATCGCCGTCATCCCAAAGGCGCCGAGGGCCGAGAACGTCTTCAGGTCGGCCTGGATGCCAGCGCCTCCTCCAGAATCTGACCCTGCAATGGTGAGCACCCGCGGGACCGCCATTCCCCCTCCCTCCTCGCTCCTTACTCTCACCATTCACCGTTAGACCGGCCAGGTCTCCATCCGGTAGGCCATCTCCCAGAAGAGGTACTCGTACCTGCTGCTGACGAGGAACGCCTCCTCCATACGCTGCTGCTCCAGGGCAGAGGCCCGTTCCCCAACCTGGTCCACGAGCTCCCTACACCACTCCGCAAGCTCTGCGAACTCCTTGCTGCTGTACATGTCGATCCACTTGGCATACCGGGGGTCAGAAGGCCGCGGACCACTTGCCAGGCGCTGACCGATCTCGCAGAACCCCCACATGCACGGCAGGAGGGCCGCAGCAAGCTCTCCGAACGACCCTAGAGCTGCGGTGCACTTGAGGAAGTCGGTGTAGGCCTGGGTTGTGGGAGCTTTCCGCTCCCGCTCGAGGTCCTCTGGAGGGATCCCGAACTCCGCCGCATAAGCGCGGTGGAGGTCCATCTCCACCTCCAGGGTGGACCTGGCGAGCTCGGCGAACCGGCGCATCGCCGGGAGGTCCGGAGCCTTCGCCGAGGCCATGGCGAGGACGCGCGCGTAGTCGATCAGGAAGAGGTAGTCCTGGCGCACCCAGTACTTGAACCGCTCCACGTCGAGGGACCCATCCGCGATCCCACGGACGAACGGGTGGTTGTGCTGGGCCTCCCAGACCGGAGACGCGATCCTGCGGAGGTAGTCACTGAACCGTTCCCCCATGCTCCGCTCCTCCATCACTCCTCAATCTTAGCACAAAAACGCCTCTCCCAGCAGACGCGAGCGAACGACCGAACGACCCAGGGATCAGCGGTCTCTCCCCCTGAGGAGAGCGATCTTCCCAGAGAAGGTGGGGAGAATATTCCCATAGGATATAGGCTAGGCTTGAGGAGCTTTCCGCGAAGATCTCCTCGTGTGATCCCGGTAGGAAAGGAGTTTGCGACTGCGAGGGTCCGGAAATGCCTGCCAGTGTTTAAAAATTTTCCTCAAGGAAGCAGGAATTCTTCCGATGATGTCGAAAGGGAGAACCAGAAAAAGTGCATATCCTGCCGATAAGGGCAAACCTACCGCGAGGTAGGGGCGCAAAGCCACGGGACCCTGGGTTGGAATGGTGAAGGACCTTCCCAAGGTCAGCCGGGTTGCCGAAGCAGGGGAGATCGCTTCGATGTGCCTGCTTCCTCGCGGAGCAGGCATTGTTATTTTGGCGGTGTGCACTTCCCCCGTGAGAGGAGGTGAAAGGCGCAAGCACGCAGTGAGGGTGTATTCCTAGGGACCTGACCCCCGGAAGGTCTCTCAGAACAAAAAAGGAGGGAAGGTCCTATGCAGTTCAAGAGAACGATCGTTGTGTTAGCGTTGGTCGCGCTGTTGCTGAATGCAGCCGCAACCGCGTTTGCTGGATTTACGCTTGGTGACAGCCCTGCGTGGTCCGGAACCGGCGCAGCGAACGCATCTGATACGGCCAAAGCTACCACGGAAGGGCTCCACCCCGGTAACAGCGCCTCCGATACGGCTGTTGGTGCCGCTGGTGTGAAGCCGAATAGCAACCGCCAGTCGCCATGAAGGCACATGCTGTGCCCGGGCACGTTACAGCCCGGAGACAACCTGGAGCCGGGCATTCCGCGCAGGGGTCATCGCGCTAGGGATCGCGGCATTCGCCCGGCTTCTCACCGCTCCACCCCCTGCGCCACCATCTCCCTATGACGGCTATGCTCTGCCTCTGGCTTGGGCAATCGCCGTCTTCCTCATCATCCTCGGTGGGCTTTATCCCTTACACCTAGGCCAAAAAGTGTGGATGGGCCTAGAGAGCGCTGTGATTTTCGGGATCCTGCTCACCTTTCCCCCAGTGGAGGCTGTCTCCATTGCCTTCACGGGGACGTTCCTCTACCTGGTCATCCGCCACCTCCGGGGAGACCGGTTGACAGTTCAAACCATCGCCTTCAACCTCGGCCAGTACCTCGTCACCTGGAGCGTGACGGTAGACGTCCTGCACCGCGTCCGTCCCCCGCAGCAGGCCAGCGACCTGCTGCTCACCATCGTGGCGATTGGCGCGGCTGCGCTCGTCTACTTCTTCGTCAATACCTGGCTCGTGACGACCGCCTCGGCGCTCCGCCGCATGGAGCTAACCTGGGACACCTGGCACCGGGCGGTCCGCGAGACCTGGTATGGATACATCGCCACGCTCCTCCTGGGGAGCGTCATCGCCCAGCTCGCTCACTTCGCTCCGGTGTTCGTCTTCTACCTCATCCCGGCCATCGTCCTGATCCGGCAGGCCTTCTCCAGGATGGCGACGGTCATGAAGACACAGACCCTGTCCGTCCTGGAAGCCCTGGCCGCCTCCCTGGAGCACCGGTCCAGCTACACATCCGACCATGCGGAGCGCGTGGCGCATCTGGCGCGGATGACTGCCCACCGGCTCGGGATGTCTAGCGAGGAGGCCGAGGCCGTGGAGATCGCTGCACGCCTCCACGACCTGGGGAAGGTCGCCATCCCGCACTCCATCCTCAACAAGCCGGGGCCCCTCAGCGACGAGGAGATGGCCCAGATCCGGAACCACCCGAAGATCGGGGCGGAGATCCTCCGCCGGATCGAAGGCTACGACAAAGTGGCCACCTACGTGGAGTACCACCACGAACGGTGGGACGGGACTGGTTACTACGGGCTCCTCCGAGAGGAGATCCCTCTGGGGGCCCGGATCATTGCCGTCGTGGACGCCTTCGACGCCATGGTCTCGAACCGCCCCTACCGGAAAGCTCTGGCGGTCGAGGAGGCCCTCGCCCAGCTGTGGGCCAACCGGGGGACGCAGTTCGACCCCGTGTCGTCGACGCGTTCATCCAGGTCGTCGAGGAGGAAGGCCGCAGCCTCATTCCCGGGCTTGCGCCTCTCCCAGAGCCTGTGCCAGTTCACGCCGTGAGGAGGATCTGAGCCAGAAGACCCCTCACGCGAGAGGGGGGATGGCCTTCAGGCCGTCCCCCCTCATTCTTCCTGCTTTCCCCCTCTAGAGGCCAGCTGTCCCGTTGGGCGCGCTCAGATAGCGGCCAGGAGGAACCCAAAGATCAGGAGGGTGTCGAGAGCGGAGGCGATACACCAGCTGCACAGGCTGCGTAGGACGAAAACCTGGAGGTACACCAGGTAGAGGTAGAGGACGAGGGCGACCGCCGTCGCCGCGACCATGGGCCAGAAGACCCACCCCACACCTGATCTGAGCAGAACCAAGCCGGCGAGCATCCCTCCAAAGAAGAACACGCCCAGCGCACCGTTGGGAATCCCCAGGAGGCGCCCGTAGGGGCTGCGGATCACCCGGGCGCAGCCGCTCCCGATGCACAGCACCGGGCCGGGCGTCACCTGTTTGTACCAGACGTAGGCGCTCAGGAGGAGCCCGAGACTAGTCAGGAGATAGAGTATCACGACGTATCCCACCACCAGCCCCACTGACTCTTCGGAGAGACTCGATGCGGAGGAGGACGACGTCGATGGCCTTCCTCTCCCGGGCATGGAAGGGGAACAAGCGGGGGAGGACGAAGCGCACCTTCCTCCGCAGGGTGACCCTACCCCTCCCCTCGAGGATCCGCTCCAGGAAGGGAAGGGCCTTGGCATCGTGGAAGGTGTAGACGACCTCCGCCACCTCGAGGGCCTTGTCCAGGAATGGCACGTCCCCATGCCCTGGCCGGTCGCCGAACGGCGGGTTCTGCACCACGGTATCCACCTTGATCCCGAATTCCCGCACGTCCCCAGCGATGAACTCCACGGACGCCCCGAGCGCTTCCGCCCATCCCTTCGCCACCTGTAACGCCTCCACGTCCACATCCACGCCGTACACGCGGGAGGCCCCGAGGAGCGCCGCACCAATGGCCAGGATCCCCGTCCCGCAACCCAGGTCGGCCACAACTTTCCCCGCGATGTCCCCGTGCAGGAGGGCGGTGTGGAGCATCTCCGCAGCCAGCGGCGCAGGTGTGGTGTACTGCTCGAGCCACCTTTTGGGGTGCGGGTGGGGAGGGATCTGCTGGAGGGCCATCTCAAGGTGCTTCTTCGACCAGGTGGTCATCGCGGCCTCGTCTCCGGTAGCCTGCTGGGGCGAATCAGATGTGGAACTCCACGATATCCCCGTCCTCCAGGGGATACCCGCGCTCCACCATCATCCCGTTGATCCCCGTCCCCCGCCACAACCGTGCGAACCGGAGGTTGCGGGCGAAGTCCTTGTGGATCTCCTCCGCAGCGTCCAGCACAGTGCTCCCCCGTTTGAGGATGAGGGGCTCATCGAGCTTCGGCTTCTGCCCAGGCGCCTTGGTGTACACCCGGATGATGCGCAGCATCTGGAACATCCTGCGCTTGAGGTCCTCGAGCCCCGTCCCCATACGCGCAGAGATCGGGAGGATGGGGAACCGGTCCCGGAAGAACTCCTCCAGGACCTCGAGGTTCGCGCTTGCCCTGGGGACGTCCAGCTTGTTGGCCGCGAGGATCGCCGGTTTCCCATCCCCCTCGTTGGGAGAGATCCACGCCGCTTGGGAATCCCCCGGAACCAGGAGGACGCGGTTCTGCTGGAGGAGATCCAGCGTTTCCTCCAAGCGCACCAGGAGGTCGTCGTCGCTGAGGTCGATCACGAGGAGGGCAGCATCGGCGGTGCGGATGATGGCGAAGAGCCAGGGCTCCGAGAAACCAGCAGCAACGGGAGGGAGATCCACGAGCTGCATCTGGATGTCCTCGTACTCCACCATCCCGGGGAGGGGGACCCTGGTGGTGAAGGGATAATCCTGGACCTCTGGAGCGGCGTTGGTCAATGCCTTAAGCAACGAGGACTTCCCCACGTTGGGGGGGCCGACGAGAACGATCTGCCCCGCTCCTTCCCTCTCCACGTGGAAGAAGGGCTTCTGCCGCGCAACCCCCCGGCGGCGCGTCAGCTCGCCCCGGAGCTTGGCGATGCGGCGCTTGATGTCCGCCTGCATCTTCTCTGTCCCTTTGTGCTTGGGGATCGTGGCCAGCATTTCCTCCAGGGCGGCGAGCTTCTCCTGGGGAGTCTGCGCCTCCCTGAACCTGCGCTCCGCCTCCAGGTACTCAGGGGTGAGGTTCGCCGGCATGAGAGCTCACCGCTCTCCATTGTACTGAATCTCGCCTCCCATGGCCACTCCCCGCGAACTCTACGGGAAAATCTCCCAGCCAAACAGGAGTTTGCATGCGAATGTCGAATACACGATTGACCGTGATGGTCAATCTCCGCCTGCGAGAGCGAAAGGAGGGGACCATGGCCACGAAGAAGAAGGGTGGCAAAAAGGGCGGGAAGAAATAGAGTTCTTCTCGTCACAGGGCCGGGGTGGATATCCCCCCGGCCCTTTTCCTTTCCCAGACGCCCCCAATGGGTTAATTCCGGGGGAGGCAGGCGGCAGGGGGCCGTAAGGTGACCAGCCTGCGTAGCTCGTACGCCAGAGTAGCGGCGACCTGCTGGAAGCGCCATCCGAGTGCCCATCCGCCAATGGGCGGAAGGGCCTCGTACCAGCGGGGGAGCTCGCTCACCCGCAGCACCGGCACCAGGGTGCGGCCTCCCACGCTGGTGTCATTTGGGACGACCACTGCGGCGTGCACGAGGAGGCTGGCCAGCTCAGGGCGGGCGATGCGGAGTTTCCCCGCCAAGCCCGTGATCAAGACCGCGACGGTCCGCTGCATTTCCGCCGCCACGCGGTCGAGTGGAGGAACAGAGCGGGGCCACCCCTCCCACTCCGCCCTCCGAGCAGTGAATTCCCCGTGGACCGGACAGGCAAGCAGGAGGACAATCCCCCCGGATCCCACGAGGAGGTGGCTGCACCTCCGGATGGATCCGGGGATGGGGATCCACACCTCGTTGAGAACCACCATCCCCTCCTCGATCCTGGAGGAGAGGAGGGCACAGACCTCTTCCTCTAAGGCGATCTCCTCGGCAAGAGGGTGGGGGCTCGGAGGGGGTGGAGCGAGCAGCTCCCTCAACCCCCGGGAGAGCAGGAGCGCGGCTGCACCGAAGCCAAAGAGGCTGAGAGGAAAGGCCCAAAGGGATCCGCCGATTCCGGCGACCGTGAGTCCAGAAGCGGCGCCGAAGCAGACGGCAGCCAGGGTCACCACGATCCAGTTGAGCCAGCAGGCCTGCCACGTGCAGGAGGAGGCCCTCTGCCCTCCCTGCGCGAGGAGTGCGAGGTCGCGGAGTGTAGATGCCGGTTGTCCCACGACGGTGGGGCGAAGGAGACCCACCCGGTGCATGAAGGTTCCTCAAAGAAAGGGAATTTTCCGGGGTTCCTTAGATTCCCATTCGCCCCGTGCGCCAATCCTCCTGCCACAAGTTAAGTCACCCCACCAAAATCCTGAAACGGATTCGGGCACCCCGCCACAGGAGGAGCTCCAGTTGCTGCGGTGGAGCATGATTTCTGTCCGTTTCCTTGGGGACAGGGGGGAACTCTGCGGGGGAAGCTATGCAGGGACCCGTGCGATGACTTGGAGCCAGTTCCGCGGGAGGGAGGAGATCCCCCGCTCCCGAGCCGCGGCCCTTACGCCCTCTTTGAGCGCCTGTGAGGCAACGGGGAGGGGAACCCCGGGAAGGGCACCTTCGATGAACATGGAGAACTCGCTGATGTCTTCCAGACTCTCGATGGGAAGGTCCACGGTCATCGTGAACACCTGGACGTTTCGGAAGCCCACCGACTCGAGCAGGGAGGTAAACTCCTGAGGGGAGAGCCACTGCATCGCCGTCGCCTTCGCCTGCCGGACCACCGCAACCCCCTGGGACCGCAGACGCTGCATCGCGCGAAGCACCCACAGCTTGTAAAACGAGGCCGTCCCCTCGGGGTAGGCCCCGTGGAAGAACGTGGTATTGAAGCCCAGGACGCCCCCCGGCCTGAGGACCTTGAAGATCTCCTCCAGAACCCCCCGCTTGTCCTCGATGAGGTGGATGGCGTTGCAGAAGACCACCGCGTCGACCTTGGAGACGAGCCTGGACAGCTGTTCGGCGCTCCCGCAGACGAACTGGACCAGCTTTGAAGCGATGCGCTGGCGGGCTTTGTTCAGCTCAGTGAGGGACTGATCGACGGCATAGATGAGGCCCTGCCCGCTCTTCTTGAGCTGGAGGATGAGCTCGGTAACCGCACCGGGGCCGCAGGCAAGGTCTACCACCGACCACCCCTCCTCAATGCCGAGGTGCTCCACGAGCCACCGGTTCACTTGGGTAAAGAAGGCGTGGCGGGCGAACTTGGCGAAAGAAAAGACCTCAGCTTCATACTGACCGGAGGCAACCTGACCCATGGACATCCTCCCTTCAGAGGCAGCATAGCACATCAAGGGAGGAGTTGGCTACTGGGAATCTTGGTGCGTTTGGCGCTCCCCCTGGACCGGGCATCCATCCTCGCCATGGTTCGCTCGACTTCCTCCACGAGGAGGATCAATGCCCTCTCCTTTGCTGTGGCCGCCCTCCCATCCCCCGATTGGAGGCGAAGGGCTTCCAATTGGCGGATGAGGCTCAACCACCTGCGCCTGAGAAGCCTCTTCCCGTCCTGCCTGTGGACCGCGGGGGGGAGCTGGCTTCCCTGCCGTCCCGGGGTCATGGCACACCTCCACGGCATGGCCTCTGTCCGGAGCCAGAGCAAGATCCATGCCACTAAATGGCCGGGCAGAAGTCGTGCTATTCCAAAAGCGGCTGGACCGTTCCCCGGGTCGGGGTGATTGAGGAGAAGGTCCCCCGTTTTGACAGCCAGCCAGTGGGTCGGTATACTATGATTCGGCGGGAGCGTTCCCCGTTGCGCGGGGGCGTGGTGTAGCCTGGTCAACACACCTGCCTGTCACGCAGGAGACCGCGGGTTCAAATCCCGTCGCTCCCGCCACTTTCTCCTTAAGGCTCTCCCTCTCGCTCCTTCACCAGGTCGCCCACAGGAAGAGGAATTGCTTCTGTTAACAATTGACATGACAGATGTAAAGTCATAGAATGGCTACAATATCTGCCTTCGAGGAGGGAACCCTGTGAGACCGAAGGAGATCGCTCTCGGCGGCCTGCTGACAGCCCTCGCCCTTCTCATCCCCCTGGCATTCCGGGGGACCTTCCTGCAGTTCTATATCCCGGCGATCGCATACTCTGCGACATTTGCCTCCCACGTCCCCTCGATGCTCGCCATGCTGGTCAGCCCTGCGGTTGCCGGCCTCGTAGGCCTCGGGTCCACCCTGGGCTTCCTCGTGACCCTCGGGCCCGTCATTGCTGCCAGGGCGTTCATCCACACGATCTGGGGGGTGGTCGGGGCGGAGATGGTGCGACGGGGAAAGCCGCTGGTCGTCGCCCTCGTCGTCGCGCTCCCCATTCATGCAATCGGGGAGGGAGTAGTGGTCTGGCTCCTTGGACCAGGAGTCCAGGCTGGGCTCTTCGTTGCGGCGGGGACAGTCATCCACCACGCCATCGATTCCATCATCACCCTGGCGCTGGCCAGGGTTCTTGCGCCGGTCCTCGCCTTGGGCGAGCGGGCGGCGTAGGGACTTCCTATTCCGCGCCCTCGAGGAGGTAGCCCTTCTCCCTGAGAGCCTCCCGGACACGACCCAGGATCTCTGGGGAAGGCGCCTCAATCGTGTGGTAGTGGACTCCCTTCGTGAGGGCGGAGAGAGGCTCGGCGTTGGTCCTCGTCATGGACTCTATGAACCGACGGACTTCCTCCCGCGTGCGGATGAGGAGCGTCCCCCTGAGCTCCCCGTAGAGGGGGTGCTCCACGACGACGTCCACGACAGTCCCCCCGCAGTCTACGATCGTGTTGAGCTCGTCTTCGATCTGGCCCTTGGAATGCTTGACGAGCACCACGTCGGTAAACGTCCCCGCCCGCTGGAGCAGGATGTACCCCTGGAGTGTCGCCAGAACGCTGTGCCCTGCCGTCCTCAGGTGAGCGATGTCTTGAACGATCACCTGCCGGGTGACGCCGAGGCGCTCGGCGAGGTCTGCGCCGGTGATGGGGCCGGCGGCGTTCCGGAGGATGGCGAGGAGCTGCTCGCGCCGCTCCTCGGGGGAGCGGGGCGCGTTGGACCTCGTCCCCTGCCGCCGCGCGGGGCGGGTCTGCGCGGGCTCGCCCTCGAAGGGTGTCATCGAGGCAGTCCCCCGTGCACGCTACGTTGACGCTTCGGGCTTTAGGGCAGGCTTCATCACACCAGGCTCCGGGCGGTGCATTGGCTCCGCCTTCGCCTCGGGGGCCCGGGCAGGAGCTGCAGATGGTTCCGGCGCTTCAGCCTGCGGTTGCTCCTCAAGAAGGCGCGTGAGCTCCTCCCCTTCCAGGCTCTCCCTCTCCAGGAGGGCGGTGGCGACGCGCTCGAGCTTGTCGCGGTTCTCGGTGAGGATG
>Ga0101942_100451_pt1 | contig 15262 bp, 20 predicted proteins | sample DewCreD2012metaG_4_FD_75243 | JGI IMG/M metagenome (GOLD analysis project Ga0101942, IMG submission 75243) | Hot spring sediment bacterial and archeal communities from British Columbia, Canada, to study Microbial Dark Matter (Phase II) - Dewar... ...
GGTCTTCCACGGTGTTCAAGAGGAACAGGAAGAACACGGCGATCCCCATCAGGATCCCGACCGCCGGGTACGTCGCAAGGGGATCCTTGCCGCTCCGCCGGAGGGCAAACAGCGCGCTGTACAGGGCGAGGAGCCAAGTCCAGAAGAGGAGGGAGCCTGCCTGCCCTCCCCACAGCCCTGTGAGGGTGTACAGGGGAGGGGTGCTCCGGCTGTTGTTGCGGGCGACGTAGGCGATGGAGAAGTCGTGGGCGAAGAAAGCCCACGCCAGCAGGGAGAGAGCCAGGGTGAGCAGGCCAGCCAGCACGATCACCCCATTCCGGGAGCTCGCCAGGAGCCTTTCACCATCGGGGTTTCCCCTCCTGTGGGCGCCGACGAACGCGGCGACGGCAGCGTACAACGCCACGAAGAATCCCAATCGAAGCGCAGCTTCGCCTAACTCCGCCATGGCTTGGCTCCCTGCATTCTCATCGACCCTCCGCAAGCTCCTCCGTCCACTGGGAGAGGCGCTGGTACCCTTTCTCTCCCAGGAAGCCCCCGACATAGGTCCTTCGGATCCGGCCGTCCCTGGCGATGAAGATCGTCGTGGGAATGGCGGTTACCCTGTACGCCGTCATCACGTGCTGGGTCGGGTCCCGGACATTCGGGTAGGTGACCTTAAAGGTCTTCAGGAACTCGCGCGCATCCTCCTCGTGATCAGCGACGTTCACCCCTACGAAGACAACCCCCCGGCTGCGGAAGGCCTCCCAGGCCCTCTCCAAGTTCCGGGCCTCGAGCTGGCACGGGCCGCACCAGGAGGTCCAGAAGTTCAATATGACAGGCTTTCCCCGCAGGTTACGCAGGCTGAGCGTCCGGCCATCGAAGGTCTTGAGGGTGAAATCCGGGGCAACAGCGGGCAGGCCAGGGGAGGGTGCCCGCTCGACCACCTGGGGCTGACGGCCGGGGCCTATGAGGCGCCAGGCTGCATACGCCCCAAGGGAGATCCCAAGCACAATGCCCATCACCATGAGGGCTTTCCAGTTCCTCACGCCGTTCCCCTCGGACTGGCGAGGCCACGCCGGGTGGATGACGCTACTCAGTATATCCTTGAGCTCAGAAGGCCGTCAAGGAACCACGCCGGCGTCCTCCTGGGGGAAGGGGAGAGCGCCTCCAGCGGCCTTCTCAGGGGAGGCCGGAGTATGGTAGAATAGGGCGGACGGTGGCCGTAGCTCAAGGGTGGAGCGCCAGACTGTGGCTCTGGAGGTTGCGGGTTCAAGTCCCGTCGGCCACCCCAGGGATTGCGCCATACACCATCCTTCGAATCTGCCCCTCTCGCCTGGCTGGAATCCCTCGGCTGGCAGGTGAAACGTGGCTTGGATGGCTCAGGTTGGTTTGACCATGGAGGATCCTAACGGGGCTTCCGGCTCAGAAAGAAAGCCCGCCCTACCTCCCTTGACCATCCCAAGTCCTTCTGCGCGTCATAGATCTGGATGTCTGTAAAGCCCGCCTTTTCTAGGGCAGACTGAATTTCTACTGGCGAAAAGCACCGCTGTAAAAGGACTGTGTCTGAGCGACGCCATGTTTTCCCCTTCAATCGGAAGACGGTGATGGCAGTACGGCCAACTCTTTCGTTTTCGTCAAAACTGCTGCGTACAATGAATGCATGGTCGTCCTCTACAACACCAAAAGAACCCCGCCATCGGGACTGATATCCTTCTGCCATGTTCAGATCAAACAGGAAGATGCCTCCTCCCTTCAAAAAGGTGAACACATTTCGCACAACTTGGGAGAACTCTTCCAGGTCCATGAGATGATTTAAGCTATCATAGGTCGACACGACAGCATGGTACCTATCCGGTTGACAGAAGGTACGGGCATCTTCAACAAGGAACTCTACATTCGGAGTATTGTTGCGAGCAAGGCGAATCATTTCTTCAGAACCGTCTACGCCCGTGACGCGATAACTACGTTGTGCGAGGGATTCGGCCAGTTGTCCCGTTCCGCAGCACAGGTCGAGGATGTATGCATGCGGTGGCAGAAGTGACAGTACAAGCTTCTCAACAACCGGAAAGAAGCGCTGGGCAGAATCGGGGCCCCAATACCGATTGTAAATCCAGGCAATTGTATCATACTCTGCATACCGGATCATGATCTTGATCTCGCTCTCAAGGCTCCCAGAGACGAATTCCCACCCGGTCGCTCCCTTTAGTGGGGATTATACCGTTAGACCGAGGATTTCGTCAATTGGCCGTTCCTCTATCGGCCCGCCATTCGGGCTTAGCCCTTTCCCGCCTCAGTTCTCGACGGCACCCTCAGCTCAAGGTCAACCCGCTCGGGAGTAGAAGCCCTGGAAGACTTGGCCTCCATCCCCAACCCCCCGAGATATTCCCCTAGGCCAAATCGAGATCTAGCCAGACCGAACATAGATTCTGTATAATAGAACCACAATTGGATCATCTCAAGCCCGGGGCGAGAGCCTAGGCAGAGTCTTCCCGAGAGGGTGGAGCGCCTATGAGGCTCGAGGACCTCAAAGCCCAGGCCATGGTGCGCGGAGTGCTACCAGACACTACCGGAACGGTGGTTTGACCCAGAGCTCAAGGGGCAGCAGGTCGAAACCCGCCGGCTGGACGAGGCCATCTGGAAGAACCTGAAGGAGCTGGGCTATGACGCTTGAAGAGCCTTTGAAAGCCAAACGGGAAGAGATCCTGCGCGTGTGTGCCAAGTATGGCGCCCACAATGTGCGTGTCTTCGGCTCCGTAGCCCGCGGCGAGGCAGACGAAGAGAGCGACATTGACCTGATTGTTGAGTTCGAGCCGGGACGCAGTCTGCTCGACCATGCCGGGCTTTGGCTCGAACTCCAGGAACTACTGGGGGTCAAGGTGGATGTGGTGAGTAGTCGCGGCATCAAGCCCCGTATCCGTGAGAGAGTACTACGAGAAGCCATTCCGCTATGAGGGACCCGAAGGAGCGGTTGATAGACATTCTGGATGCCATCGCCAAAATCGAGCGCCATACTGGCGTTGGGGAGACGGACTTTGAGAATCGTATGCACGGCATTATCGTTATTACCCATCCCGACCGTGTAGGGGCAGGCCTTGTGCCTGCCCAAGAGGGCGACCACGAGGGTCGCCTCTACGACACGGACCCGGATAGGACAACCGGCACAGGGGGGTCAAATCTCGTGTCACCGCTGAATACACATGTGATGTCAGGACATTCGGATGGTCGCCCCCCGGGTGCGTTTGTGGCAAAGAAACTATTACGAACATATCATCCGCAGTGAGGATTCGTTGAACCTCATCCGCCAATATATTGTGGAGAACCCAGCACGCTGGGTCTTTGATCGTGAGAATCTCTTGGCCCTCGCGCCGGAACGGGAGGACGCATGGGCGTTATGACCGAATCCACCGCCGAATCCGCCGCCCTTACCTATCCCGAAGGAGAAGCACAACCGCGCCTTTCACCGCTTCCTCGAGGAGATCGGCCGCGAGCGCCTGGCCGCTTTCTCCATCGAGGACTTCCTGGCCCTGGATCTCGTACACCGGGAGCAACCGTTGCCGGATCTCTTGAAGCCGTGCCTGCAACCGCTATTGGACCAGGGTATCGTTGAACGTATCGGCCGAGGCGTCCGCTACCTCCTCTCGCGCCGGTTCTATAGGTTTCTCGGCAAGCCTGGCGTTTACACGTATAGGCGAGGGCTTGACCGCGAGGCGAACAAGGCGCTACTCCTCAAGCACATCGAGGGCGCCTACCCGGAAGGCTGCGCGATGGCTGAGCTCCAGCAGGTTCTCCCGGAACTCGGTCGGCGTGCCATCAAGGTTCTCCTCGATGATTTGCGATCCGAAGGCCTGGTCCGCATCGAGGGCAAGACGCGAGGGGCTCGGTGGTTCGCCATCTCGAAGGGGCAAGCGAGGTAGCTGTGATGAGCCGGAGGGGCGAGAAGAGAGGGCGGTCAAGAATTGCATGCGCGTGCAATTCCGGTGCAATTCCTGCTGGCCCGCTCCGCCACTAGTCGCAAGCCCGCTCCTAACGGATCTCGGGGGATCTGTTTGGCCCGCTGCGACATATGTTAAGGCTGGAGAGCTGAGCACTGCGGCCATGCCAGTCATCCCTTGGGTCGCGAGCCGACCTTGGGGGTGACCAGCATGGAGTATAATCTAGGGGATTCGCGCGCGGAGGAGCGAAGATGAAGCTGCGCCAACTGCGTATTCACAACTATCGCAGCATCAAGGATCTTGAACTTGAGGTGCCGGACATGCTTGTACTTGTCGGCCCTAACAACCACGGTAAGTCGAACATTCTGCGTGCCATTGAGTTTGGGCTGTCCACGTCGGTAAAACCGCATCCTGAGGACTTTTTCTTGTGTCGGCCGCAAGACGACCGTGATCTTTGGGTGGAGATGACTTTCGACCGTTTGACCGAGCAGGAAAAGACAACATTCCGCAAATATCTTCGTCACGATGACACGATCCGAATTCGAAAGACGGCGAGGCTCCAAGATGACGACAACGTTGACATCCAATACAACGGCTATGTCCAAGAGCCTGACCAATGGTGGCTGAAGAGCTCGGCGTTCGAGCGCCTTTCCAACCGCGAACAGCTGGAACAAGAGGCGCAAAAAGTTGCTCAGCTTCGCCCGCTGCTTGAAACAAGCGGGAGGATAACTCGCCAACGTGTCGAGGATTTCCAGCGAGAATACATTGAGCAACACCGGCATGAGTTGTCCTTCACTGAGGTGTTGGAGAGTGCCCCACTGCTCGGCCAGAGGAACGTGGGCGGTGGGGTCCTGCCGGAGTTCTTCCTCATCCCTGCGGTCCGGGACCTGAGCGAGGAGATCAAGGTTCGGACCACTACTGTCTTCGGACGGCTTCTTCAACGTGCCGTGAAGGAAATGGCTGAGCGCGACGAGCGCTTTGTCGAGGCTCGCATGCGGCTTCAAAGGCTTCTCGATGATCTGAACGCGCGCCCGAAGGGCTCAGAAGAACCCGCGTCAGAGCTCGCACGGCTTGAGGAAACACTGGCATCCGAGTTGAATTCCTGGGGCGTAGGGGTTACCATAGAGGTTACTCCGCCGGAACTTGAGAAAGTCTTCGAGCTCGGTACACGGCTACATGTGGACGACGGGCTCAAGACGCCGGCAGAGAGGAAAGGCCACGGCCTCCAGCGAGCTGTCATGTTCGCGCTCGTGCGCGCTTGGGCGAAGTCTCTCCGACCGAGCGTCGAATCCGAGACTTCCGCCCCGCGGCTCTCTTCGGACTCTGTGTTCTTCGCGATCGAGGAGCCGGAACTTTTTCTCCACCCGCACGCCCAGCGCCAACTCATGGCATCGCTTGCAGACATTGCGGCTGCTGAGAACCATCAGGTGTTGATCAGCACGCACTCGACCCACTTCATTGATCTTGAGCACTATAGAAGGGTTGCCATCGTCACGAAACCTAGCCCCGAGCAGGGAACGCAAGTGAAACAGTGCACACGAGAGCTTTTCGCAGGGCAGGATGCCGACGACCGCAAGCGCCGTTTCCATATGGCGGCATGGGTGAATCCCGACCGGGGCGAGCTGTTCTTCGCACGGAAGGTTGTTCTCGTCGAAGGGGAAGCAGAGAAGGCAGTCCTTCCGTTCCTGGCGAGCAAGCTTGGCTGCTTTGATCCGAATGTGAGTGTGATTGACTGCGGGGGAAAGTACAACTTGCCCCTCTACATCGAGATACTCAACACTTTTGCCATCCCATACCTTGTGATACATGACAAGGATCCGCTCCCTGACCCCATCCCTGACGATTGGAGGGAGGAGAAGCGGGCGGCGAAGAGGCGCACTTTCCAGATGAATGAAACGATTCGGAACTTGGTCGACGCGAGTCTTGGGGAGGTGGAAATGTTGGAGCCGGATTTCGAGACGGTGGCAGGAATTCCGAAGAGCCAGGCGGAGAAGGAGGGAAAGGCACTCGCCGCCGTGGACCATTTCGAGCGAATGAATGCGGAGGTGGTTCCTGAGCGCATCGCTGAGGTAGTGCGGAAGGCATATGGAGTCCGTGGTTAGGAGCGGGATCGCATGAGCGTGACCAGGAAACTCATCGAAGTTGCACTACCGGCGTCAGAGATCGACGACACCTTGGCCTATGATAAGATGCCTAGGATCGGGTGCATCCGAAGGGCGTCCACCACTGGTAGGCGGGTTGCCCTTGCCGGGCGGTGGTCTTTGCCTCGGTGTGTACGATCCGGGCGTCACCCGGATCGGTTCCCCCAACGAGGAGGACCGGCAGCAGGGATCAAAGCGGCTGAATGCCACTTTTCTCCCACCCAATGGGTGCACCACCCCTCACTAACCCCCGGTTCTGGAAATTTTTCCCGAGTCAAATCGAGATCTAGCCAGACCGAACATAGATTCTGTATAATAGAACCACAATTGGATCATCTCAAGGCCGGGGTGAGAGCCTAGACAGAGTCTTACCGAGAGGGTGGAGCGCCTATGAGGCTTGTTGCCACCCTCCTTTCAGGCTGAGGAGCTCTTCCGGGAAAGCCCTGGGAGCTGCCATCGCCGCCAACCTGGCCCTGATCGGCTATCCTTTGCTCGAGGAGGAGCGCGATGATCGCTCAAATTGAACAGCGCCGGGCCGAACTGGAAGCTCTGTGCCGCCGGTTTCAGGTGCGGCGGCTGGAAATCTTCGGCTCGGCTGCCGCAGGAGAATTGCGCGGCGAAGAGAGCGACCTCGATTTTCTGGTGGAGTTCGAGCCGCAGGCCGGGCCCGGCTACGCCGACCGTTATTTCGGCCTGCTGGAGTCCCTGGAGGCGCTCTTCGGGCGGCCGGTGGATCTCGTCATCGCCAGTGCCATCAAGAACCCGTACTTTCGCGAGTCCGTGGAGCGAACCAAGGTGGTGCTCTATGCGGCGTGAGGCCAAGAAGTACCTGTACGACATTCACCAGGATGCAGAGCTCATTACCGGCTTTACAGTGGGAAAGACCCTCGCGGATTACCAGGGCGACGCCATGCTGCGCTCCGCGGTGGAGCGGCAGTTCGAGATCATCGGCGAGGCGCTGGCGCAGCTCGTCAGGCTGGATGAGGCGCTCGCCTCGCGCATCAGCGAGTACCGCCGCATTATTGCCTTTCGCAACATCCTGATTCACGGCTACGCGGAGGTAGACCACCGCATCGTCTGGGACATCGTTGAATCCAAGTTGCCCAGGCTGCGCCGCGAGGTGGCAGCCCTGCTGGAGGAGGATTGACCGTGGCCGAGGTGGGGAAGCTTGATGCTGTGATCGCCGCCAGCGAGCGTCACCTCGACCGCGGAAGGGACGCCTTCGAGCAGGACGAGCTGCTGCCAAGGCTGGTTCGTGCGAAACCTGCAAATCATCGGAGAGGCGGCGCGTGCCTTTCCCGACAGAGTCCGCAGTCATCTTGAGGAGTGAGTCCAATGCCACGCAAAAAGAAGACGCATCAGACAGCCCCGAACGGCGTGCGCGACTTCCGGCACGCACGCTGAGGCCAGACGGAAGAACAATCCACCTGCCGGCATCGACCCCTGTCCGGCAGGCCGATAGGGATGTCCACAGCGATGACGATGGCCTGGGAATACGCCTGCGCGAGGTTGCTAAACTTTTCGAAGAACAGCGCCTCCGCGAACCTGCCGTCGGTCAACCGAACCGCTACCCACCCGCCGCGTGTCCCGTCTACTCCTACGACGTCCATGGCCTGCTCCTATGAGCGTTGGGGTGCCTCCGACCCATAGTCCTCCGGTGCCTCCGCCACCAGACGGAGGTCAGGGGCGGAAGCGGCAATCCTGATGTTCTCCATCAGGAGGTGAGCGTCAGCGTCCAGAAGTTCCCGGGAGGACGTCTGTAATACCGTCCCCCACTTCTCCTCCTTCCCTCGAAAGATCTCCAGCTGAGGGATGAGAGGTCTGATGTCGACGGGCGCAGGGGGGTTGATCAAAATCTCGAAGTCGATTCGGTACGGGTACTGGCGATCCTTCCAGGTGGCTTCGGTAGAGCGGTACACGGACGTCGTGGCCATGGCAACGGCGCCCAGCTTGTGAACGCCCTTGATGTAAAAGATCAGGAGGTCCCCAGGCCTGATCTGTTTGATCCGCTCGTACTTCTCATCACCCCACCGCCGGCGACCGAGGCAGACGAAGTAGTTTTCCTCCGAGGTTACCAGCAACCATTTTCGTCCGTGACGCCCGAGGGCGTGCGTGAGGAGGGACTGTTTGACGATCTCTCGCGCCTGCCGGAACTCAGGGGAATGTCGGAGTTGGCGCCACAGCCGCTCGCGAGCCCTCTGGTCGGCTCGGTAGGCAGCGGCAACGTCTCCGGTTAGGCTGACCACCCACGGGGAGTCCCAGAGGCGAAGGAAGAACCCGGTCAACTCCTGTGCCACTGGCTCATGGAGGCTTCCTGTAATCTGCACGTTGAGCTCGACGTTGCGGGTGAAGGCGGGCTCGGTTAGATTCGAGGATCCCACAACGGCCATGAAGTCCGTGCCGGCTGTCCCCAGGTACAGCTTGGGGTGGAAGATGCCCTCCTCGTTCTCCTCTGGAGTGAAATAGAGTCGGCACTCGCGTTGCGGCGGGGCGTGGAGGGCTTCCAGTGCCTCGATCTGGGTCAGGCGGAAGTCCGAGCCCGCAATCACCTGCAGACGGCCGGGCGGCCGCTGCAGCAGGTGGAGTGCTTCCACACCGCTCCTGCGCACGAATGCCGCCGCGACCTGGACGCTATCTGAGCCGCTTACAAGCGTCTCCAGCGCGGACCGTGTGGCCTCAGCTGTAGGCAGGACCCTGACGTCCACCGGCATCCACGCGCCTCGTCTAGCAGCTACATTCTCTTCCTCCGCCCCAGATCCTCCCGGAGTTCCTCGCCGCAGTTCGGACGCGTTACTAGATCTAGAGGCGATCGGCGCCTCCCAGCAAGGAATTCGGACCATCTTTTCTCCAGGGTCCCTGGTTTCGTTTTACTGTACGAAACGAAATCTCGTTGTACTAAACAGAGGGGACCCCTATAATACCGTGGGGGGGAGTCAACGGACAGAAATCACGTTACACCGTAGCAACTGGAGCTTTCTGCGTGTCGGGGTGACCTAGTCCGGGGGAAGCGCCGCAGGGCCATGGCTCGGGGGGCCGAAACCTACCAAGTTCGCTCCGTGTTGAGAGCGTTAGAGCTCCTTCAGGCTTTCACCCCCGATGAACCGGAGCTTGGCGTGACGGACCTCGCGAACCGCCTCGGGATCAACAAGAGCACGGTGTACCGCCTCCTCGTCACTCTGGAGACGGGGAAGTTCGTGCAGCGGGATCCTACCACAGGGAAATACCGGTTGGGGATCAAGCTCTTCGAGCTCGGGAGCCTCGTCCAGAACCTGCTCGAGCTGAGGAAGGTGGCCCGTCCCCACCTCGAGCGCCTCCAGGAGCAATGCGGGGAGACCATCCACCTGGCCGTGCTCGATGAAGGCCAGGTGCTGTACGTCGACAAGCTGGAGAGCCCGAGACCTGTCCAGATGTACTCCCGGGTAGGGAGACGCGCGCCGGCGCACTGTACGGGATTGGGCAAGGTCCTGCTGGCCTCCCTGCCGCCCGAGGAAGTTGACGCCATCATCGCCCGGAACGGCCTCAAGCGCTTCACCGAGAACACCATCACAGACTCGCGGAAGCTCCACGACCACCTCGCCCTAGTGCGGCAGCGAGGCTATGCCACGGACAACGGGGAGCATGAGGAGCTGATCCGCTGTGCTGCTGCCCCTATCCGCGACCATACCGGGAGCGTGGTGGCAGCTGTCAGCATCACCACCATCGGCGTACGGTTTGATCCCAGGCGCATGGATGAACTGGCGCGCCTCGTATGCGAAACTGCCACGCAGATTTCCTATGACTTGGGATATCCCCAAGCATCGATCCGCGAAAACAGCAATCCTAGGAGGTGAGGGAGAATGCGGTGGGAAGGGAGAAGGGCTGTACTTGCCGCGGTGGTCCTTTTGACACTGGTCGCAGGGTTCCTCCTCCCGTCGGTCCTCCTGGCCCAGCCGAAGTACCCGATCCGGCCCATCACCTTGATCGTCCCCTGGGCCGCGGGCGGTGGGACGGACCGGATCAGCCGGATGGTTGCGGTCCTGCTGGAGAGAGAGCTGGGCACCCCTGTGACCGTCGTGAACAGGACCGGTGGGGGTGGTGCCGTCGGTCACACGGCCGGCGCGACGGCGACGCCTGACGGCTACACCATCACCATGGTGACAGTGGAGATCGCCATGATGCACTGGCTGGGTCTGGCCAAGGTGAACTACAAGGATTTCCGTCCCGTTGCCCTCCTCAACTTCGATCCCGCGGGGATCTCCGTCAGCGCAACAGCTCCCTGGAAGACGTACCGCGAGCTCCATGAGTACATCAGGGCCAATCCCGGGAAGCTCAAGGCCTCCGGCACGGCCGCGGGAGGGATCTGGGACTTGGCCAGGGCGGGATGGCTGAAGGCCGCAGGGTTCCCGACAGATGCGGTGCGCTGGGTCCCGAGCACCGGCGCGGCCCCGGCCCTTGCGGAGCTCGTGGCGGGAGGGGTGGACATCGTCACGGCGAGCCTTCCTGAAGCGGCGCCGCTCATCGCTGCCGGGAAAGTCCGACCCCTCGCCATCATGGCAGACAAGCGCGACCCCATGTTCCCCGACGTCCCCACCCTCAAGGAGCTGGGCATCAACTGGTCCGTGGGAGCTTGGCGGGGGATCGCCGTGCCGAAGTTCACCCCCACGAACGTGGTGAACGTCCTGGAGAAGGCGCTGGCGAAGGTCGTGGAGAATCCCGAGTTCAAGGACTTCATGCAGAAGAACGGGTTCGGGATCCTGTACAAGCCCGCCAAGGAGTTCGCGAAGTTCATGGAGGAGCAGGATCGCCTGATGGGACAGCTCATGAAGGAGGTCGGGCTGGCGAAGTAACCGGTGGCGAGCGACGTCGTAGCAGGGATCATTTGCCTCATCCTCGGTGTGGGGATCTACCTGACCGCGCGGACCTTCCCCACGCTCGGAGGCGGCTACCCGGGACCGGGCTTCTTCCCGCAGATCCTCGGCGTGATGCTCGCGGGAGCGGGGCTGGTCCTGGCGGTTCAGGGGTGGCGGAGGGGGCCGGGCCGCCTGGTGGCGAGGAAGCCCCTTTGGCGGTGGGAATGGCTCAAGGCGCTCGGAGTGGTCACCGCGGTCGGGGGATACATCGTTGCTGCACCGCGGCTCGGATTCCCCCTCACCATGGGGTTGCTGCTCGTGGCTACCATGGTCATGCTCGGCGTCCCTGTCCGGAAGGCTCTTCCCGTCGCGATCCTAACCGTGGTGTCTATGCTCGTGATCTTCGGGAGGATCCTGCGGGTTCCCCTTCCCGTAGGGCCGTGGGGATGGTAGGGAGCCGATGGAAGCGATCCTGCAGACCCTAGCCCTCCTGTCGCAACCGAAGGTCGTGGGGATCGTCCTGTTGTCGGCGGTCTACGGTTTGTTCATCGGGGCGATCCCGGGCCTGACCGCCACGATGGCTACCGCGCTCCTCGTCCCGTTCACCTTCTTCCTGGACCCGCTCTCCGGGCTCGTGGCCATCATCACCATGGAGGCGATGGCGATCTTCGCCGGCGACATCCCGGCGGTTCTCCTGCGGATCCCCGGGACACCTTCGTCCGCAGCCTACACCGAGGACTCCTACGAACTCACGAAGCAGGGGAAGGGAGAGATCGCTCTAGGATTGGATCTCATCTGCTCGGCCATCGGCGGCATTATGGGTGCCGTCGCCTTCATCGTAGGTGCCCCGCTCCTCGTGCTCATCGCCATGAACTTCACCTCCTTTGAGAACTTCTGGCTCGCTGTGCTCGGGCTGAGCGGGGCGGCTATGGTCTCCTCCGGGGCTCCCTTGAAAGGGACGATCAGCGCGCTCTTGGGCCTCTTCCTCTCCACCATCGGCATCGACATCACCCTGGGCTATCCTCGGTTCACCTTCGGCAACGTCAACCTTCTCAATGGGATCAGCTTCATCCCGGCGATGATCGGCCTCTACGGGGTTTCTGAAGTCCTCCGGGGCGCCATGAGCCCCCACCTGGAATACCCCATCGCCCGCCTGCGAGCGGAGAGCATCTTCCAAGGGGTCTACGAGCTGTTGAAGCGGTACAAGACCCAGCTCTTCCGGGGAGGCCTCGTCGGCACCTTCGTGGGAGCGCTGCCAGGCGCAGGCGCGGATATCGCCGCCTGGTTGTCCTATGCCCTGGCCCGGCGCTTCTCCAGGGAGCCTGAGAAGTTCGGGAAGGGGAGCTTTGAACCGATCATCGATGCGGGGACAGCGAACAACGCGGCGCTGGGGGCGGCTTGGATCCCAGCCCTGGTCTTCGGCATCCCCGGCGACCCGGTGACCGCCATCGTCATCGGCGTCCTCATGATGAAGGGCCTTAGGCCTGGGCCACTGATCTTCCAGGAGCAGGCAGGACTCCTCAACGGCCTGCGGATGATGTTCATCCTGGCCAACCTCCTCATGCTCCCTTTGGGCTACTTGGCCATCCGGGCGGGGAGTTCCATCATCCGCATCCCGCGGAACGTCCTCATGCCCATCATCCTGGCGTTTTCCATTGTCGGCGCGTATGCCCTGGAGAACAGCCTCTTCGATGTGGGGATCATGCTCATGCTGGGCATCCTGGGGTACCTCATGGAGGCCAACGGTTTCCCCATTGCTCCCGTCGTGCTCGGTCTTGTGCTGGGGCCCATGATCGAGCAGAATTTCATGATCAGCATGATCAAGGCCCAGTGGAACCTCCTGGCGTTCTTCTCCCGCCCGGCCAGCCTGGTCCTCGGCGTGGTCACACTCGTCGTCTGGATGCTCCCTGTACTGATGGTCCTGCTGCGGAGGAGGCCCCTCGTGGAGGCGACCCCTGGAGGATGAACGGACCTCCTCTTGCTTGATCATGCGATGGGGGTGGCTCTATGGAACGTCCCGTGGTGACGCTGGGGGAAGCGATGCTCCGCCTCAGCCCTTCTGGCAGGTCTTCCCTGGAGCAGTCCGACCTCTGGGAAGTATACGTCGGAGGCGCCGAGGCGAATTTCGCCGCCGCCCTCGCCCGGCTCGGGATGCACGTCCAGTGGGTCTCGAAGGTCGTCCGCAATCCCCTTGGAAGGAAAGTTGTGGGGAAGATCCGGGAACACGGCGTGGACGTCTCCAAAGTCATCTGGACAGAGGAAGGCAGGGTCGGAGTCTTCTTCGCTGAGCCGGGTCCCCTGCCCGAGAGCTGGACGATCCTCTACGACCGCAAGGGATCGGCCATGTCCCTCATCGACCCGGAAGAGGTGGATTGGGGATGCGTGCGGAACGCCAGGCTCGTCCACCTTACGGGGATCACGCCAGCGCTCAGCGAGGGGTGCCTTCGGGTCGTGGAGCGGGCGATCTCGGAAGCAAAGGAATCTGGGGCCCTCGTCTCCTTCGACACGAACTACCGCGCGAAGCTCTGGAGCGCCAGTGACGCTTCGGCAACCCTCTCGCGTCTGCTCCCTGGGGTGGACGTGCTCATCGCCTCCCTGCGGGACGTCCAGGCCTTGTTCGGGGGCGGGGAGGATGGCGCGAGGGAGGCCCAGCAGCTCCACGCGCGCTTTAGGGCTAAGGTGGTTGTGGTGACGTTGGGGGAGAGAGGCGCGCTGGCATACGATGGGGACAGGGTCTACCAGCGAGACGCCTATCCCACGCAAGTCGTCGACCGCATCGGGCGGGGAGACGCGTTCGACGCGGGCTTCGTCTATGGTTACCTCACTGGGGACGTCGAGAAGGGTCTCCTGTATGGGAATGCCCTCGCCGCGCTTGCCCAGGCGCGTCCAGGAGATCTGCCCTGGTTTACCGAGGAAGAAGTCCAGGCCCTGATCCACGGCACGATCCCCGGGATCTCGCGCTAAGTCACGCCACCACGTGGAAAGTTTCCAGCCACTCCGTTTGGAACATGATTCCTGTCCGTTTCCTGAACTTCCCGGCTCCTTGAAAAAATCAAGAATTCCGTATATATTGACCTGGGAGGCGCGATGGCCGGATCTGGGAATCAGGAGAGGGAAGGGAGGGGGTTCCTGGAGGAGCTCGTGCGCGCGCACGGGGATGCCCTCTACCTCATCGCGCGCTCCCTGACGGGGAACGCTGAGGATGCTCAGGACCTCGTCCAGGAAACCCTCCTCCGCGCCTGGCGGTATCACCGTGCCTTTCGTTCCGACGGGAACCCTCGGGCTTGGTTGTTCAAGATTCTCCACAACCTCTATATCGACGAGAAGCGGAGGGAGCACCGGGGAGCGAGAGCGATCTCCGATGAGTCCGCGCAGATCCAGGATTTCTACCTGTACCGCCAGGCCTTGGATTCCGACCAGCTCCGCCTGGCCGGGGATCCGGAGGCGATCGTCGTGGAAGGCCTGCTGGATGAGGATATCCAGCAGGCCCTGGACAGCCTCGCCGAACACTACCGGACTCCGTTCCTCTTGTGCACGCTAGAGGGGCTGGGCTACAAGGAGGTCGCGGAGATCCTGGGGGTTCCCCTTGGCACGGTGATGAGCCGTGTCCACCGCGCTCGCACAATCCTGCAGCAGCAGCTCTGGGATTATTTCATCGTCCGGTTCCCACAGTATGCCCCCCAGGGCGCGGGATTCCCCGAGGTCCCGCCGGAGTGTGCCGATGCATGTCGGGCGATTTCGGCCTACCTGGACAGGGATCTCGATCCTGGGACGTTGAGGATCGTGCAGGGCCACCTTAACGCCTGCCGCAGGTGCTGTGACCAGCTCGTCTTCGAGCGCCGGCTCAGAGCGGTCATCCGGGACCGCCTCCGCCGCCAGCGCCTCCCTCGGGCGTTCAAGGACCGCCTCAGGAAGATCGTCTCCCTCCTGTAAATCAACCTGTCGACGCCGGAGAAACTGGGGATTCACGTCGCACAACAGCTCAAGCGCGCGACATCTTTGGTGAAAGCCAGGGCAGCGAGCTTGAGCCCTTCGACCATGGTCAGGTAGGGGTGGAAAGTGTCAATGAGGTCCTGGATGGTCAGGCCGAAACGAATGGCCAGGACAGCCTCCTGGATGACCTCCCCTGCGTTCGCGGCGAGGATATGGGCGCCGAGCAGGCGATCCGTCCCTTCCTCGGCAACGAGCTTGATCAGCCCCTTGGTGTTGCGCGCTGCGATCGCCCGAGGGACGTCCTTGAGGGAGAGCACGGCGGTCTTCACGGGGATCCCCCTCTCCCGGGCCTGGGCCTCCGTGTAGCCGACGCTGGCGATCTGTGGATCGGTGAAGGTTACGCGCGGGAGTGCGGTGAGGTCGTAGACCCTTCCCGACCCGGTAAGAG
>Ga0101942_100454_pt1 | contig 15172 bp, 13 predicted proteins | sample DewCreD2012metaG_4_FD_75243 | JGI IMG/M metagenome (GOLD analysis project Ga0101942, IMG submission 75243) | Hot spring sediment bacterial and archeal communities from British Columbia, Canada, to study Microbial Dark Matter (Phase II) - Dewar... ...
GTGGGGGTGAAGGCGAAGAAGGCGTCCTCCACCTGGGCCCGGATCCCGGCGGCGTAGCCCAGCTGCCCCTCGAGGCGCAGCCCCCCCTCCCGGTAGCCGAGCCTGAGGGCGGCCTGGGAGGTGGCGAGCCCCGTGCCGAGAAGGGTGAAGGCCCGCTCCCACCGTCCGATCTCTTCCCCAGGCCGCGGCAGGGGGAAGTCCTGTAGCCCCAGGGTGAAACCCCCGCCTTCGCTCCCCGAGAGGACAAGGGGGTTTGCGAGCGCGGGCCTTCGCTTGGCGTTGGCCCGGGCCTCTCCCAAGGGGATCTCCAGGCCCCAAAGCCCCAAGGAGGCCTCTCCCAGAAGCTCCCCCGTCTTTGGGTCAAAGCGGGCCTCCGCCATGACGAGGCGCACCTCCTCCCCGCAGGGGCAGGGGGTGGCGAGGAAGCCCTTTAACCGGGCCTCCTCCTGGCTGAACCGGGCCTCCTCCGCCCGCACCCGGTAGGCGGGGCTTTCCAGGTAGACCCCTTGGCCCACGGGGGGCCGCTCCAGCAAGACCCTTTCCGCCTGGGCTTTAAGGCTTCCCTTTTCCAGGCGCACCCTTCGGAGGGCCTTCCCCTCCAGGCTTTCCGCCTCGAGGCGCCAGCCCTCGGCCTCGCCCGTTAGACCCCTGCCTTCTAGCCCTTCCCCTTCCCGGTAGCGGAGGAGGGGGGCTTCCAGGTAGAGCCCCTCCCGCTCCAGGCAGGCTCTCCCCTCAAGAACCAGGACCTCGCCGTCGTAGCTCAGGTTTTCCCCGCCCAGGAGGCCCTCTTCGGTTTCCAGGGTGTAGGGCCTTTCCGCGCACGGGCCCGCCAAGGCGGCACCCAAGAGGAGAACCCAGGCCAGCGCCCGCTTCATGCGGAAGAGGATACCGCAGCTTCAGGGCTTCCAGCCCGAGGGAGCGGCCGGGTAGGGCGGGGCCTGGTTGTGTCTCAGCTCCACCCGGAAAAGCCGGCTTAAGGTGACCGTGCCCCCGGTGCGGGCTGCCTCCCCCAGGGCCCGGTCTAGGAGGGCGGTGAGCTCCATCAGGAAGCGGTCCTGCCGGGCCTTGTCCACGGGCAGGGCCCCGAAGGTGAAGCAGGCCGGGTTCACCGCCTGGCAGTGCCTCTCCAGGCGGAGCTTCCCCCCGAGGAAGTAGAGCCGCCACCCCCCCAGGTCTACCCGGTACCCCGCCCTGAGGAGATCCCGGTACTGGAGGGATAGGCCCTCCCACAGGGCCCGGGCCTCCTCGCCCCTTGGGCTTAGGGTGTAGCGCCACGCCTTGGCCCCCCCTGCCGTCAGGGTCTGGCTTTGGGTGAGCCCCCAGTCCTGGGCCAGGGCGGGGCCCCACAAGGCCAGGGCGAGAACCATCCAGCGGATCATGGGACTCATTTTACTCAGACGGCTCAGCGGAAGAGGGAGAGAAGGGCTAGGACCACCCCTATGGCGGTGAAGAGGAGCATGGTCTTGTTGAAGGCGGTGTTGATCTCGACCTTCACTTCCTGGCGCAGGTTTTCAATGCGCCCTTCCAGCTTGGTTTCTACCGCCTGGATTCGCCCTTCCAGCCTGGTCTCAACTTCTTGAATCCGTCCTTCCAACTTAGTTTCAGCCTCCTGGATTCGCCTTTTCAGCTTGCTTTCTAACGCCTGGATCCGTCCTTCTAGCTTGGCCTCCATTCCCTGGACCTCTTCCCGGAGGCCGTCAATGCGCCGGGAGCCGGGAGAGGTCGTTGATCAGGGGAGGGAGTGTTTGGACCGTGGTCTCCACGATCCCTCCAGCTTTTCCAAGCGCTCCAGCATCCGGTCCTCGGGCATACCTTCATCCTAATCCCTTGCCCTCCTCCGGCGGGAGAGGGCGTGTTATGCTCTCCTTAGGATGAGGGTGCCCATTTGCTTCGGCACCGAAGGCTTCCGCGGGGTCATCGCCCAGGACTTCATCTTCGTCACCCTAAGCCGCCTCGCCGGGGCCTACGGTCGCCACCTCCTGGGGCGGGGGCCTCGTGGTGGCGGGGCACGACACCCGTTTCCTGGCGGACGCCTTTGTCAGGCCCTTGGCCGGGCTCACCCCGCGGGGCGTGGACACCTTGGACGGGATGAAGTGGCTCTACGACGAGGCCTGGGTCTTCTTCTGGGCCTCGGGGACGGAGCCCGTGGTCCGGATCTACGCCGAGGCCACAAGGCCCGATCTTGTCCAGGCGCTTTTGGAGGAGGCCAGGGGGCTACTGCAACCACGATGCGTTTGCAGTTCACTCCCTGCTTTCCATGCGGTAGAAAGGGGGGAAGGGTATGAAAGTCGCCGTCATCGGGGCTGGATACGTGGGCCTCACCACCGCCTTAAGCCTCGCCTACGTGGGCCATGAGGTGGTGGGGGTGGATCTGGATACAGACAGGGTGGCCCGGCTGAACCGGGGAGAACTTCCTTTCTATGAGCCGCATGCCAAGGAGATGCTGGCCTTGGTGCGGGAGAGGCTCCACTTCACCGCCCGGTACGAGGAGGCCATCCCTCAGGCAGAGGTGATCTTCATTGCCGTGGGCACCCCTTCTCTTCCCGATGGAACCCCGGACCTCTCCCAGGTGCGCTCTGCCGCCCAGGCCATCGGTCGGCACCTGGGAGAAGGCTTCACCGTGGTGGTGAACAAGTCCACGGTGCCCGTGGGCAGCGGCAACTACGTGGAGGCCTTGGTGCGGCGGGCCTTCCGGGAGGCGCACGGGGGCGAGCCGGACGGCCGTCTGGCGGTAGCCTCCAACCCGGAGTTCCTGCGGGAGGGTCAGGCTCTCCACGATAGCCTCTATCCGGACCGAGTGGTGGTAGGCGCTGAGGATCGGCGGGCCATAGAAGTTCTACGAGAACTCTATGAACCCATCCTGGAGCAGAGCTTTGCTCCACCCCCCTTCTTGCCTCGGCCCGAGCGCATGGGGGCGGTGCCCTTCCTCACCACGGACCTGGTCTCAGCGGAGCTCATCAAGTACGGGGCGAATGCCTTCCTGGCCCTCAAGATCAGCTTCATCAACGAGCTCGCAAGGCTGGCAGAGAAGGTGGGGGCCGACATCCGGGAAGTGGCTCGGGGAGTCGGTCTGGACCACCGCATCGGTCCCCGCTTCCTCCAGGCCGGGCTCGGCTGGGGGGGAAGCTGCTTCCCCAAGGACACAGCGGCCCTCCTGGCCATGGGCCGGGAGTACGGCCTGAGCCTCCCCATCACTGAGGCGGCCCGGGAGGTCAACTTTAGCCAGCGAAATCTCATCGTGGACAAACTCCTTGCGGAGCTAAAGACTCTAAAAGGGAAAACCATCATCCTCCTAGGCCTCGCCTTCAAGCCCCATACCGATGACCTCCGGGAAAGCCCCGCCCTGGCCCTGGCAGAGCTCCTCTTGGAACGAGGGGCTTTTGTGCGAGCCCATGACCCGGTGGCCCTTCCCCGGGCGCGGCAGGAGGTGACCCTTCCCCTGGAGTACGCCGAGACTCCTGAGGAAGCTTTTCAGGGAGCCGACGCCGTGGTCCTGGCCACGGACTGGCCGGAGTATCGCACTTGGCACTGGGAGAGGCTTAGGGGCCTCCTCCGCACTCCTCTCGTGGTGGACGGGCGGAACTTCCTGGACGGAAAAGCCCTTTCGGCCGTGGGCTACCGTTACGTGGGCGTGGGCATCCCGGCCCTAGGTATTCTAAGCAAGGTGGAGGTGTGATGCGGGTCCTTCTCACGGGCGCTGCGGGCTTCCTGGGGAGCCATCTGGCGGAGAGGCTCCTTAAGGAGGGATGCGAGGTCATCGGGGTGGACAACCTCTCCACGGGGCAGAGACGGAACCTGGACCGCCTCCTAGCCCATCCGGGTTTTCACTTCCTTCAGGCAGACGTGACTCGGCCCCTCGAGGTGGAAGGTCCCCTGGACTGGGTACTCCACTTCGCCTCTCCCGCCTCTCCTCCCCGTTACCTAAAACTTCCTATCGCTACCCTCCTGGTGAACGCCGAGGGCACCCGGCACCTCCTGGACCTGGCCCTGAGGAAGGGGGCCCGCTTCTTCCTCGCCTCCACCAGCGAGGTTTACGGCGACCCCCTCGTCCACCCCCAGCCCGAGACCTACTGGGGCAACGTGAACCCCGTGGGGCCCCGGAGCATCTACGATGAGGGGAAGCGCTACGCCGAGGCCCTGACCACGGCCTACCACCGGGCGCACGGACTTTCCACCCGGATTGTTCGGATTTTCAACAGTGTCCTTGCGGATGAATACCTCTTTTTCTTCAACGACGGAGAAGCCCACCTGGAAACGGCCCAGGCCTACGCCGAGCGGTTGGGGTTGGCTCCGGGGGTTTCCAGGGAGGTCCTCGTTCCCGCCTTTGACCCGAGTAACCTTCGGGTACAGCTTAGACGGGCCACCTACTTTATCGGGCATCCGGTCCAACAGGAGGCCTATGAGGTGCGTCTGCGCTACGGCCGCACCATCAAGGTCACGGGAGACCATAGCCTCTTTGTCCGGGGGGCGGATGGCAAACCCGTGGCCAAGCCAGTTCGGGAATTGAGGCCGGGAGATTACGTGGCCGTGCCCGCCCGCCTGCCGGTCTTGGAGCGGGACCTCGAAGCCCTGGATCTCGCCCGAAGCTTTGCTTCCCTGGACGGCTCCCCCGAGTGGCTATGGCGTTGGGCGGTACGACATCCTTCCTTTTCCGACCGCATGGAGGCAGAAAGGGAGCAAATCCACGAGATAGCCCTGAATCAGGGGCGCTTCCGGGGACCCAACGCTCGTAACTCCGCCACCTGCGCTACGAAGCGGTGGATGCGTCAAGGGCTCCTCCCTCTCGCCGTGCTTCAAGCCTTGGGTTGGGAAGTTCCCGGGGAAGCGGAGTTCGGCCTCTACGGAGGCTCCAACGTTTGGCTGCCCAACCGGGTGCGAGTAACGGAGGACCTCCTGTGGCTTTTTGGTCTGTATCTGGCCGGGGGCGGGGCGTACTCAACGAGGGGCAGGCACTTCGTCACCTTGTATTCGAGCGAGGCCTTTGTCCGGAAGGCAAAGGAAATCCTTCAAGCCCACTTTGGGGTAAGGGTGGGGTACATTCCACTTCGCCCCCGCCGCGCTCCCGGGCTCTACGTCCACTCCAAGGCTCTCCATGTCCTTTTCACCCAGGTTCTGGGGTTGAGGAGGCGGATTCCCTCCTGGGTGTATCAGCTTCCCCTTTCCCGCCTGAAGCACTTCTTGGAGGGTTACCGTTGCGGAGACGGTACCCATAGCGGCAAGAAGATCAGTAAGAAGATCAGTAAGGAGCTGGTGTTTGACACAGCTTCGGAGGAGATCGCTTACGGGCTCGTCTACCTTCTTCTCCGCTTCGGCATCGTGGCCAGCATGGGCCGCTATGAGTCCTGGGTGGGCACAAAGAAAGCCGCCGCCAAGCGGTATCCTTTTTACCGGGTGACCGTGTGCGCCTTGGACAACTTTGACCCCCTCTCCTGGGACCAGGGCGTGCGCCAGAAACTCAACGCCCGAAGGGAAGGGGACATCGTCTGGAGCAAGGTCAAGGAGATCCGGCCATGTCTGGTTACGGCTACGGTCTATGACTTCTCTATACCGGGGGCGGAAAACTTCGTTGCGGGAAACGGCGTTTTCGCCCACAACACCTACGGCCCCTTCATGGACCCGGAGGACGGCCGGGTGGTGTCCAACTTCATCGTCCAGGCCCTCCGGGGCGCGCCCCTCACGGTCTACGGGGACGGGAGCCAGACCCGCTCCTTCTGTTACGTGGATGACCTCATAGAGGGCATCCGCCGCCTCATGGAGGTGGACTACCCCTATCCCGTGAACCTGGGTAACCCCGAGGAGTACCGGGTTCTGGACCTGGCCCACCTGGTGAAGGAGCTCACGGGAAGCCCCTCCTCCATCGTCTTCAGGCCCTTGCCGGAGGACGACCCTAACCGGCGGCGGCCCGATATCACCCTGGCCAGGAGGCTCCTCGGCTGGGAACCCCGGGTGCCGGTGCGGGAAGGCCTCGAGCGCACCATCGCCTACTTCCGGGAGGTGGTGGCCCATTAGGGCTGCAGTGAAAAAGCTCTTTTCTTCCCAAGCCCTATTATGGGCTGGTCGGGGTTTTTGGGCTGTAGCCGATCAAGCCCTCTTCGCCGGCACCAACTTCCTCGTGAGCATCCTCCTCGCCCGCTGGCTGGAACCCGCGGCCTACGGGGCCTTCTCCACTGCCTACAGCCTTTTTCTCCTCCTTGGCACACTCCACACGGGGCTATGGACGGAGCCTATGCTGGTCTACGGCTCGGGGCGCTTCCGGGAGGCCTTCTCCGCTTACCAGGCCCTCCTGATCCGGTACCACTGGCGGTTTGGCCTCTTAGTGTTTGTTGTCTTTCTTCTCCTGGGAGGCCTCTTTTGGAGCCTAAAAGGGCGAGAGCTTGCCCTGAGCTTCTTAGGTCTTTCCGCAGCTGCTCCGGCCGTGCTCTACCTCTGGCTCGTGCGCCGGGGAGCCTACGTCCACCTGAACCCCAGGCTCGCCGCCTTGGGCGGGGGGCTGTACCTCTTCCTTTACCTGGGCCTGGCGGGGTTTCTCTTGTGGGCCCGGCTCCTCAACGAGGCCACCGCCTTCCTCGCCATGGCCTTGGGGTCTGCGCTGGCGGCAGAGGCCATCCGGTGGCGGCTCAGGGGGAGGGCCCCCACCCAGGTGGCATCCTCGGAGGTGTGGGCACTCCATTGGGACTACGGGCGGTGGGCGCTTTTGGCGGGGGCGTTGTCGTGGATTCCGGCCAATCTCCCGCTGGTTGCGCTTGGGGGGTTAAAGGGATTGGAGGCCGCCGGTGTGTTCCGGGCAGCCTACAACCTTTTCATGCCGGTCCTTCACTTTCAGATGGCCCTAAATGCCCTTTTTTTTCCCCTCATTGCTAGGGTGGTACACCAGCAAGGTGAAGCGCACGCAAGGCGTTGGATCCCAAGGGTGGTTCTTGTACACCTTGCGCCGGCGAGCGCCTATATTCTGTTGGGGCTCTTCGCTGGTCCCCTGGTCCAGTGGGTCTATGGAGGGCGCTATCCGGAGGTAGCAAGCTTGTTCCTCTGGATGCTTCCGCTTCCTTTCTTTGCGGCCTTCTCCAATGCGTTGGAGGCCTGGCACCGCAGCCTAGAACGTTCCCAGGCGGTGGCCGTGGCCTACGGGGTTTCGGCAGGAGTGACGGTCTTGGGCCTAGCGGCTGTAGGCTACTGGGGTGTGAGTGGAGCGGTAGGCCTGCTGCTCGCGGCCAAAGGCGCCTTGGTCCTTGTGCTTTCCCGCAGGTGAGCCCATGGCTAGGGATTTCCGCGTCATCCTGGTGGGTCATGCCCTCTCCCCCTATAGGAGCTCCGAGCCGGGGAACACCTGGAACTGGGCCTGGCGCCTTTCACACCACCTGCCTGTGGACCTGGTTGCTTTTCCCCAGTACCGCGAGGAAGTGGAGGCCTTTTTCGCCCAGCATCCTAACCCTCGCCTGCGGGTCCACTGGATTACGCTTAGCGGTTGGGACCCCTGGGACCCGGCCCGGGGTGAGCGAGGGATTCGGCTTCACTACATCCTTTGGCTTGGGAAAGCCTACCCACTTGTCAGAAGCCTGGCTTCAGAAGCTTGCTCCTCTGTCGTAGTACATCACGTTAGCTGGAATACGGTGAGCGTGCCCCCCCCGCCTTCGCCGGGTTTTCCCCTGGTCTGGGGGCCCGTTGGGGGAGAGCAAAAGGCCCCCGGGGCGTTCCGTGCCCTCTTTGGCCGGGACTGGCCCAAGGAAGCCCTGAGGTTCTTGCGGGTCGCTTCGCTTCCCTGGTGGCCCGGTTGGCGAAGCAAGGTGGCCGGGGTGTCCCTGGCTTTGACCACCAACCGGGAGACCCTTGAGCTTCTTCGCTGGGGCGGCGCTCGGAGGACCGAGCTTTTTTTAGACACGGGTGTACCGCTAGGCTTCGGCCTGGGCGCCCCGCCCCATGCGCCCCGGGAACCCGGCCCCTTGCGCCTCTTGTGGGCCGGGCGGTTTGAGCCTATAAAGGCCCTGCCCTTAGCTCTGAGGGCTTTGCGATGGGTACGGGCTCCTGTAGAGCTTTGGGTGGCGGGGGGCGGGCCTTTGCAGGGGCTTTGGCAAGAGGAGGCCCGGAGGCTAGGGCTGGAAGACCAAGTCCGTTTCTTAGGGCACCTATCTTGGGAGAAGATGCGAGAAGCCTTTCTTGGGGCCCACGCCTTTGTGTTCACCACCTTGCGGGATAGTTCTAGGGCCGTGGTGTGGGAGGCCATGGCCCACGGCCTGCCGGTGGTTACCCTGGATCACCAAGAGGTGGGAACCTTTCTTCCGGAAGCGGCGGCCATCAAAGTGCCGGTGACAACCCCTGAGGACACCGTCCGACTTCTTGCAAAAGCGGTGGACCAACTGGTCGCTGACGAGGCCCTGCGACTGCGCATGGCCCAGGCCGCCTGGCGCTTCGCCCAGGCGGAACGCTGGGACAGGCGCGCCGAGTGAATGCTCGCGCTCTATGAGGAGGTTCTTTCGCATGCGCATCGCCGTGTTTGACTACAAAGTCGTTCCTACCAATCCTATCGGTTCCTGCCATCTTCGCATGCTCCAGGGGCTTTGCCGGGAGCACGAGTTCACCGTTTTCGCCGTGGAGTTTGAAAACCCGTGCCCGGAGCGCATTCGCTTCGTGCGGGTGCCCGTGCCGACGCGTCCCCTGGCCCTCCTTTTCATGGCCTACCATCTGGTGGCCCCCTTGGCCTACCTTTGGTATCGCCTGCGCACGGGCGCACGTTTTGACCTGGTGCAGATGGTGGAAAGCAACCTTTCCTTCGGGGATGTGTCCTACTCGCATTTTTGCCACCATGCTTACCTCCGTGATCGTTGGAAGGAAGCCAGGGCGAAGGGGCTTCGGGGATGGCTTCGCTGGCTGGACCACTGGTTTCACGCCCTTGGGGAACCGCGGACCTACCGCCGGGTGAAGAGGATCGTGGTCCCTTCTCAGGGGTTGAAACGGGAACTTGAGGAAACCTACCCCTTTACGCGCGGGAAAAATCACGGTAATTTATAACCCGGTGGACGTAGAACGCATGCACCCGCCAGCGGACTTTGACCGTGAGGCCTTCCGGGCGGAGCATGGGGTGAAGCCGGGTGAGACGGTGCTCGTGTTCGTGGCCTTGGGCCAGTTTGAACTGAAGGGGCTTCCCCTCGTTCTCGAGGCGCTGATGGCACTGAAGGACAGCCCCCTGCGGCTTTGGGTAGTAGGCGGGGAGCCCGACCTGATCCGGTCGTGGCAAATGCGGGCAGAGAGGATGGGCATTGGTGACAGAATTCACTTTTGGGGCCTGCAGCAAGATGTGCGTCCCTTTCTCTGGGGTGCGGATGTCTTTGTGCTTCCTTCCGCTCATGAAACCTTTTCTTTGGCGAGTTCACAAGCTGCAGCAGCTGGCCTGCCTCTTATTGTCGCGCCTTTCTATGGGGTAGGGGAGTTCATGCGGAACGGCGAAACAGGATTTGTAGTAGAGCGTTCTGCGGAAGACGTTAGTAGGGCCATTAGACTTTTCCTTTTGCTTAGCGAAACTGAGCGTGCACGATTGGCTCTAAATGCCCAACGGGCTGTTGAAGCCTTTGATGTACGCAACTTTGTGGCTCGTTGGAAGGCATTTTATTCCAGGCAACTCACGTCCTCGGGGTGAGTTTTATGGATTTGGTAAGTTTGGTTATCTATCTGTCTCTCGTTGTTATCTCTATTGCTCCAATTCGATTTGCTTATGCAGTTTTGGTATCATTGGCTTTTTTTGATGCCTCAGGTCCTCAATTTGCCTCTGCAAGTTCTCTGGGTTTAGCGAACGCCTTTAAGGTTCTTCTTGCACCCCTTATTTTGTCAATAAGGTTAAAAGGTACCCCGCTTTTGTTCCTTTTGCACGCAGGGAGGCGATCTAGGCTAATATGGCTATTTGTTTTCTTGGCCTTTTTCGCTTCGCTGGCGGTGTTTTGGAGCCCCGAATTTTTAAGTCTTAGTGCTGTTAAGGGGGCTGCTTATCTCTGGGGATACCTACTTTGGTTCGCGGTTCTTTTACATGGATGGTTTGCGGGAAGAGTCGATCTCAATCTACTTCTTAGCCTTTGGGGCGTAGGGCTACTGTTGGGCATCGTCCAAACCTTGTTTCTTGGGGCGGTTTTTAGCAAGGGCCTTTATGAGGGGCATCTGCGTTTTACGGCCTTTGTTTCTCCCCAAAGCTATGCCGCTTTTTATGTGTACCTATTGGCGCTTTTTTTGTTCCTAGAGCGTCGTTTTTCCTTTAAAAGCCTGTTCGTGCTTCTCTGCACGTTTGCCCTGATAGTGTTAACGGGGAGCCGATATAGCTTGGTCACGGCCATTTGGGCTACAAGTGCTTGGGCACTTTACTATCTCCGGTCGGCATTTTCTTTGGGTAAGGCTTTGAAGCGCTTTTACAGCATCATGCTTCTCATTTTGATGGCTTTGGCCAGTTTATCCATATTGGGTCCCTTCTTGGGTAGTACACGGGTGGCGGAGCTTTTTGAGAAGGGTTGGGAAGTGAGCAATGTCGGAACGTTTGCTTGGCGAATGGGCATGTGGAGTGAGGCGTGGGGACAAATAGAGGAGTTTTCCTTAGGGGAGCTGGTTCGGGGCCGGGGGACAGCTGCTAGTGCATTAGTGGCCCTGCGGTATGATCCTCGATACGAGGAGGATACTGTAGACGGTAACAGGGTTATGCACAATGAGTTTTTGAGAGCTTTGTACGAGTGGGGAATAGTGGGGTTTGGCCTGCTTTCCACTTTTATCTTAGGGCTTTTTGTGCTTACCGCTAAGTGGTTGATCGCGGGACGGGATATAGGCTTTTTCATTCTTGCGATTCTAGGGCCATTGATGGTGGGTATTTTTATAGAGAATATTTTGGCAAGTTCGGGTAGCCCTGTGGGAGTTGGTATCTCTTTAGCCTTGGCATACCTGTGGTATAAGAAGGATGTTGGGATCCATGCGCATCCTCAAGCTTCATACTCACTACCAGCAGCCAGGCGGTGAAGACGGGGTGTTCGGTACCGAGGTAGCGCTCCTCCGCGATCAGGGGCATACTGTGGTGGCCCTTACCTTCCACAACAAGCAATTGGAGGACGTTTCCTTCTTGTGGCGGGCAGCGGTCACCCTTTGGAACAGGGAGGCCCACTCTCGGGTGCGGGAAGCCATCCGTCTGCACCGACCTGACATCCTGCATGTGCACAACACCTTTCCTCTGGCCTCCCCAGCGGTGATCCACGCTGCCAAAGCAGAGGGGGTGCCGGTAGTGATGACTCTGCATAATTACCGCCTCCTCTGCGTGAATGCCCTCCTCTTCCGCCATGGGCAGGTGTGCGAGGCCTGTATGGGCCGGCTTCCTTGGCGGGGGGCGCTTTACGGCTGCTATCGGGATAGCCGCTCCGCAAGCGCTGTGGTGGCGGGCATGCTCGCGCTTCACCGAGCCCTTGGTACCTGGAGCCTGGTGGACCGCTTCATCGCCCTCACGGAGTTCGCACGACAGAAGTTCATAGAGGGGGGCTTCCCGCCGGAGAAAATTGCGGTGAAGCCTAACTTCGTTCATCCCGACCCTGGGCTAGGAGAAGGAGGGGGCGGGTACGCCCTCTTCGTGGGCCGGCTTTCCCCAGAGAAAGGCGTGAAGACGCTGCTCAGGGCTTGGGAGCAGCTTGGGGTAAAGATCCCCCTCAAGATCGTCGGAGACGGTCCCCTTATGCCAGGGGTTTCCCGCTTGGCCCAGAAGGTGCGTGGGCTTGAGATCCTGGGGTACAAGGAACCGGAGGAGATCTACTCTCTCATGGGGAAGGCCAGTTTCCTGGTCTTCCCCTCAGAGTGTTATGAGGGTTTTCCCAGGATTTTGATAGAAGCTTTTGCCAAAGGCCTCCCAGTATTGACCTCGGCCTTGGGTTCGCAAGGGAGCGTGGTGGAGCACTTGCGTACGGGCCTGCACTTCCGCCCCGGGGACCCGGAGGACCTAGCGGCCAAGGTGGAGTGGCTCCTCGCTCACCCTAAAGAACTCGTCCGCATGCGGAAAGAAGCCCGGGCGGAGTACGAGGCCAGATACACGGCAGAGCGCAACTATGAGCAGCTGATGGCCATTTATCGCGGTGTCTTGGAAGGAAGGCGGTAGAATTGGAAGTGGCATGCAAACGGCCAGGATCCTGGGCATGCGGGTGGACCCCATCAGCTACGAGGAGGCCACCGGGAAGGTGCTCGCCTGGGCGGAGGCAGGAGAGAGCCGCTACGTCTGCGTGGCCAACGTGCACATGGTGATGGAAGCTCACGATGACCCCAGTTTTCGCGCCCTGGTGAACGCCGCCGATCTCGTGACCCCGGACGGAATGCCCCTGGTCTGGATGCTCCGCAAGCTCGGCCATCCCCACCAGGAGCGGGTTTATGGCCCTGAACTCACCTCGAGGGTGTGCGCGGAAGCGGCGAGGTGGGGCGTGCCCGTGGGGTTTTACGGGGGGCATCCCGAAGCCCTGGAAGCCCTAGTGCGCAACCTAAGGGCCCGCTTTCCCGGCCTCCGGGTGGTTTACGCCTACAGCCCCCCCTTCCGGCCCCTCACCCCTGAGGAAGACGAAAGGGTAACGGAGGAAATCAACGCCTCGGGCACCCGGATCCTCTTCGTGGGGCTGGGCTGCCCCAAGCAGGAGCGGTGGATGGCCGAGCACAAGGGCAAGGTCCGGGCGGTGATGCTCGGCGNGGGGGCCGCCTTTGACTTCCACGCGGGGCGGGTGCGCCAGGCTCCAGTCTGGATGCAAAGGGCGGGGCTGGAATGGCTCTTTCGCCTTGGGCAGGAACCGCGAAGGCTTTGGCGCCGCTACTTGAAGCATAACCCCCGATTTCTTCTTCTTGCTTTCCTTCAGCTTACAGGGATGCGGAGGTTCGCATGAAAAAAGCGTTGATAACCGGCGTTACAGGACAGGATGGAAGCTATCTCGCCGAGCTTCTTCTCTCCAAAGGGTACGAGGTCCATGGCATAATCCGCCGCTCCAGCGTCTTCAACACGAGCCGTATAGACCACCTGTATCGGGATCCCCATGAGCCGGGCACGCGCTTCTTCCTTCACTACGGGGACTTGACGGACGGCACGGGGCTCAGGCGTATCCTGGAGAAAGTCCATCCTGATGAGATCTACAACCTGGGAGCCCAGTCCCACGTCAAGGTCTCCTTTGAGCAACCCGAATATACCGCTGATGTGGTGGCCACGGGAACCCTGAGGCTATTGGAGGCGGTGCGGGACTACGTGCGGGCCTGGGGTAGGCCGGTGCGCTTCTATCAGGCGGGCTCCTCGGAGATGTTCGGCGCTGCCCCGCCACCCCAGAACGAGAAGACCCCCTTTTATCCCCGAAGCCCCTACGCGGCGAGCAAGGTGGCCGCCTATTGGTACGCCGTGAACTACCGGGAAGCCTACGGGCTTTTCATCGTGAACGGCATCCTCTTCAACCACGAGTCGGAGCGGCGCGGGGAAACCTTCGTCACCCGAAAAATCACACGGGCTGCGGGCCGTATCAAGATGGGGCTGCAAAAAAAGCTTTACCTGGGCAACCTGGAAGCCAAGCGGGACTGGGGCTATGCCCCGGACTATGTGGAGGCCATGTGGCTCATGCTGCAGCAGCCCGAGCCTGACGACTACGTGCTCGCTACCGGGGAGGCCCACTCGGTGCGGGAGTTCCTGGAGGAAGCCTTTGGGCTTCTGGGACTGGACCCTTACGCCCACGTGGAGATCGACCCGCGCTACTTCCGGCCCACAGAGGTGGACTTCCTCCTGGGTGACGCCTCTAAGGCCCGGGAAAAGCTGGGTTGGCAACCCAGGGTCACCTTCAAGGAGTTGGTGCGCCGCATGGTGGAGCACGACCTGGAGCTCGCCAAGCAGGAGCGCACCCTGGTGGACGCGGGGCACCCGATCGCCCTTCCGGGGGTGATGGACCGTGGATAAGGGGGCCAAGATCTACGTGGCGGGACACCGGGGCCTGGTGGGAAGCGCTATCCTGCGCCGGCTTCAAGCCGAAGGCTACCAAAACCTCGTCCTTCGGACGCGAAAGGAGCTGGACCTCACCGACCAGCGGGCCGTCTACCGCTTCTTTGAAGAGGAAAGGCCTGAGTATGTCTTCCTGGCTGCGGCCAAGGTAGGGGGCATCTTGGCCAACGCCACCTACCCAGCGGATTTTATCCGGGAAAACCTCCTCATCCAAACCAACGTCATTGACGCTGCTTACCGCTACGGGGTCAAGAAGCTCCTCTTCCTGGGATCCAGCTGCATCTACCCCAAATACGCTCCCCAGCCCATGAAGGAGGAGTACCTGCTTACAGGTCCTTTAGAGCCCACCAACGAGGCCTACGCCGTGGCCAAGATCGCCGGGATCAAGATGGTGCAGGCCTACCGGCGTCAGTATGGGTTCAACGGCATCAGCCTCATGCCCACAAACCTCTACGGCCCCGGGGACAACTTTGACCTAGAGACCTCCCACGTCATTCCTGCCCTCCTCCGTAAGTTCCACGATGCCAAGGTCTCGGGGCGGCGGGAGGTGGTAGTATGGGGTACGGGAACGCCCAGGCGGGAGTTTTTGCACGTGGACGACCTGGCGGATGCGGCCCTTTTCCTCATGCGCCACTATGACGGTGAGGAGATCGTCAACGTGGGGGTAGGCGAGGACATCAGCATCCGGGAGCTCGCCGAGCTTATCGCTAAAGTGGTGGGCTTTCGAGGGAAGATCGTCTATGACACCTCCAAGCCCGACGGGACCCCGAGGAAGCTTTTAGATGTCTCACGCCTCTTTTCCATGGGATGGCGGCCCCGCATTCCGTTAGAAGAAGGCCTCCAGCAGACGTATGTGTGGTTCCAGGCCCACGTGGCCGAGGCGAGGGGCGCGCGTGAAGGTTAAGGCCGAGGCTATGGGCAAAAGGGTGGACGTATCCTCGGCACGGTCCGGGTTAGCGGTGCTGGGGCTCCTCCTTGCGGACCTCCTCGCCCTCGAGGCCTCCCTCCTTCTGGGCTACGCTACCCGGGAGGTCCTTAGCTTTTGGTTCCCGGCGGAGGTCCCCCTCGAGGCTCTCCGTTTCGTTTCCTTGGCTCTCTTTGTTTTTCCTTTCGGGTACGCTCTGGCTGGGCTCTACCCCGGCTACGGCCTCGTGGCCGTGGAGCGGGTGCGGCGCCAAGTGCAGGTAACCTTTGTTCTCTTCCTGTCCCTCATCTCCTGGG
>Ga0101942_100455_pt1 | contig 15169 bp, 17 predicted proteins | sample DewCreD2012metaG_4_FD_75243 | JGI IMG/M metagenome (GOLD analysis project Ga0101942, IMG submission 75243) | Hot spring sediment bacterial and archeal communities from British Columbia, Canada, to study Microbial Dark Matter (Phase II) - Dewar... ...
TCCAATAAATAGTGTTAAGTTATTGATAATCAATAATTTACAAAAAGTGTTTTAAAATTATTTATTTTAGGGGGGAACTTAAGGGGGGCTTTGTCCCCGATGCCGAAAAATGGGCATTTATAAGCCGAAGGCTTAAATATAGGGTGGGTGGGAAAAACATAAGTAAAATAAATAGTTTTAGAATTATTGGACAAGGCATAAATAGTAAGAACTATTACTTTATAATTTTCAAACTTACAAAAATGGCATTAAAATCTGATAGGTGGATTGAGGAAATGTGTATAAAATATAAAATGATTGAGCCATTTGAAAGGAATTTAATTAGAAAGGGAGTAATTTCCTATGGCTTATCATCATATGGTTATGATATTAGAGTTGCTGATGAATATCTAATTTTTACAAATGTTTATTCAACAATTGTTGATCCTAAAAATTTTGATAACAAATCATTTATATATCATAAGGGCAATTATTGTATAATACCGCCAAATTCTTTTGTTTTAGCAAGAAGTATTGAGTATTTTAGAATTCCAAGAAAAGTTCTTGGAATATGTATTGGTAAAAGTACTTATGCGAGATGCGGAATAATTGTTAATATAACACCACTTGAACCTGAGTGGCAAGGTTATTTAACTATTGAAATTTCAAACACTACTCCACTTCCTGCTAAAATTTATTCAAATGAAGGAATAGCTCAAATTATTTTTATTGAAGCTGATGAAGAGACAAGGATGTCTTATGCTGATAGAAAAGGAAAATATCAATTTCAAAAAGGCGTTATGCCACCAAAAGTGGAGGATGAAAAAAATGGAGAAGGATAAAGAGAAAGTTCTTGAGGCAACAATAAAACAACTTGAAAAAGATTATGGTAAAGGTATTGTAATGAGATTAAGTGATAAGGCGAAAGTCCAAGTTCCAACAATTCCTACAGGCTCAATAAGTCTTGATTATGCTCTTGGCATTGGTGGCTATCCAAGAGGAAGAATTATTGAAATTTATGGTCAGGAGGCATCGGGTAAAACAACATTAGCCCTTATGGCGATGGCAGAAACTCAAAAATTAGGAGGTTCAGTTTTGTTCATTGATGTTGAGCATGCATTTGACCCAAATTACGCTAAAATTATAGGTGTTGATATTGAAGATAAAAAGTTATTAATTTCTCAACCTGAATATGGTGAGCAGGCACTTGGCATTATGGAAGATGCAATACGAGGAGGAGCAATTGATTTAATTGTTGTAGACTCTGTTGCTGCTCTTGTAACAAAGGCTGAACTTGAAGGTGAAATGGAAGATCAAGGAATTGGTGGGCAAGCAAGGTTAATGAGTAAGGCTTTAAGAAAATTGACAGGTATTATAAGTAAAACTGGAACTGTTGCTATCTTTATAAATCAAGTTAGAGAAAAAATTAGTCAAAATGTTTATCAGGGGCCGCCTGAAATCACGCCTGGTGGAAGAGCATTAAAATTCTTTTCATCAATAAGACTTGAAGTAAGAAAGGGGGAAGCAATAAAAGGTCCAAATGCAGAAATTATAGGACATATAATAAAAGTCAAAGTAGTAAAAAATAAGCTTGCTCCACCTTATAAAACTGCTCAATTTGAATTAATTTATGGCAAAGGAATAAACAGAATTGGTGAGATTTTTGATTTAGCAGTTGAGCTTGGAATTATAAAGAGAGCAGGTTCATGGTATTCTTACAATAACGAGCAATTGGCACAGGGAAAGGAAAAATCCATTGATTATTTAAAGGAAAATCCAGAATTATTAAGTAAGATAGAGATGGAGGTTAGAGAAAAATTAAAAGAATATAAACCACAAGGGGGGGAAAATGGAATTGAGGAAACACCAGAGTAACATCGTTTATAGTAAGAGGATAAAGGCTGGAAAAAGAGTATATTTTTTTGACATAAGGGAAGATTCAAAAGGGCAGAACTTCATATGTATTTCCGAGTCAAGAAAGACTAATGAAGGTTTTATAAAACAAACAATTGTTGTTTATCCTGAAGATATAGAGAAATTTTACAAAGCCTTTGAGGAGGTGAAAAATAGTCTCAAATAAATTAAAACTTTCAATTGTTATTCCAGTTTATAATGAAAAAAATTATGTTGAATTAGTTATTAGGAATGTAAAAGAAGTAGATTTAGGTTATGAATTAGATAGAGAGATTATTGTGGTTGATGATGGTTCTACTGATGGAACAAGAGAGATTTTAAAAAAATTAGAAAACAGCGAAGAATTTAAAGGTATCCTTAAAGTTATTTTTCATGAAAAGAATCAAGGAAAAGGCGGAGCATTAAACACTGGCTTTAACTATGTTAGTGGAGATATTGTAGTTATTCAAGATGCAGATTTGGAATATGATCCAAGAGACTTGAAGGAAATGGTAAGATTAATAATAGAAAGAGATGCAGATGTTGTTTATGGTTCAAGATTTTATGGAGCTAGTCATAGGGTTTTATACTTTTATCATTTCCTTGGAAACAAACTAATAACTTATTTAATCAACATTCTATTTAATATGACATTTTCAGATATTGAAGTTTGTTATAAAATGCTAAGAAGGGAGATTCTTGAAAAAATAAAACCATTTAAAAGTAAGGATTTTGGATTTGAAGTTGAAATTACAGCTAAAATATCAAAATTAGCAAATAAAGAAGGTATAAAGGTATATGAAACACAAATAAACTATTATGGTAGAACATATAAAGAAGGTAAAAAAATTACTTGGAAGGATGGCTTGAAGGCACTTTGGTACATTTTAAAATTTAGATTTATTAATTAAACTATGAGAAAGTTTTTATTTGAAGCTTTTAAAATTTTAATAAGTATTACTCTTATTTATTTAATCTTCAAAAATATGGACATTAAAGCATTTTTAAATCAGATAAAATCAATAAATTTACCAATTTATTTTCTTGCAATTGTTTTTGGATTTATTGGATATTTTTTTTCAGCAGTAAGATGGTTTGTTTTTATAAAGGCATATAAACTAAATGTAAGTTTTTTTGAAGCAAATAAGTACGTTTTTGTGAGCTTGTTTTTAGGTTTAATTCTTCCATCAGGAGCAGGTGTTGATTTAGTTAGATTTTTTTATGCTCAAAGGAATAATTTGGATAGAAGAGCAGAAGTTTTATCATCAATTTTTGTGGATAGATTCGTTGGTGTGATTGCATTAGTTTGTTTAGCATTACTTGGTGTTTATTTTGGCGTTGAAAAAATTAGACAAGTTGCCAAAGAACTAATTTGGATAATGTTGCTTCTTATAGGGTTTTTTATATTCATGCTAACTCCTTTATTTGAAAAAATTATTTTGCTTTTATTTGGTAATATAAAAAAGTTTAGAATTGGCGAAAGAGTTCAAAAACTTTTAAGCTCATTCTCATTATATAAAGATAATAAAGTTGTTGTAATATTTTCATTTTTTATTTCAATAATTATGCAATTTTTCTTTGGAACATCTGCATTTTTTATTTCAAAATCGCTTGGTTTTAATTTAAATTTGATAGAGGTAATTTTAATAACATCTGCTATAAACTTCATAACGATGATTCCTATAAGTTTTAGTGGAATTGGCATAAGAGAAGGAGGATTTATCTTCTTTCTATCAGATAAGGTTGGATTTGAAGGGGCAGTTGCAGTTTCTATATTATATTATTTTAGTGGAATTTTTGCATTTTCTCCGTTTGGCTTATTAGTATTTATTTTAGAACCTGTTAAATGGACATTAAGGAAAGAAGAGTTATGAAAAAATTGGGAATTATAGGAGCAACAGGTTCCATAGGTAGTCAAGCAATTGAAGTTATTAGAAAATTTAAAAATTTATATAAAATTCAATTTTTAGTAACTTATTCTAATTATAAAAAGCTTTTTGAGATTGCGAGGGAATTTGATGTTAAAAAAGTCGGAATAATAAAAGAGGATATTGAAATTAAAAATGAAAACTTTATTATCTACAAGGGTAAAGATGAAATATTAAGCTTAATTGAAGACATTGATTTATTGTTTGTATCAACGACAGGTACTTTTTCAATTTTTCCTGTCTTAAAGGCAATTGAAAAAAATATAGATATTGCTCTTGCTAATAAGGAAGTTCTTGTTTCATTTGGTAAAATTTTAAATGAAAAATTAAAAACATCAAATTCTATAATAATTCCTGTTGATTCAGAACATTCTGCCATATTTCAACTAATAAATCCATATAAAAATGATTTTATTAGAATAATTCTGACAGCTTCTGGTGGTCCATTTTTGAATTTATCAATTGAAGAAATGGAAAATGTATCAGTAGAGATGGCATTAAATCATCCAACTTGGAAAATGGGGAAAAAAATTACTATTGATTCAGCAACCCTTTTTAACAAATCCCTTGAAATTATTGAAGCTTATTATTTATTTGGAACGAAAAATATAGATGTCGTAATTCATCCACAGAGTATTGTTCATTCATTTGTTCAATTAAAAGATGGTTCATTATTAGCACATCTTGGTTTTCCGGATATGAGAATTCCAATAGCATACGCTTTAAGTTATCCAAATAGACTTGAAACACCATCAGTAATAACTCATCCCTATGATTTTGATAAATTAACATTTCTAAAACCTGATTTTGAAAAATTTCCATCTTTAAAAATTGCTTACTTTTGTCTTGAAAAACTTTCTTATTATCCAACTATTATGAACGCTTCAAATGAAATTGCAGTTTATAGTTTCCTTGAAGGTAAAATTAAGTTTAGAGATATTTTTAGGGTTGTTGAAGAAACATTCAATAGAATAAAAAAGGAGAAATTAAAAGATGAAACACTTGAAGATTTGCTATATGTTGATAATTTGTCTCGCATTATTGCTAATTCTATCGTGTCAGAAATATCAAAAAAAAGATAAAATTGTCCTTAAAAACAAAAATTTTTGTGATAGTTCATTTATTGATGGTGTTTATTATAAAAATAAGTTTTTTATTTTAACATTGGGTTGTGGAATTTTTGAATATGATGAAAATTTCAAAAAAACGAGATTTTATAACTTAAAAGGTTATTTTTCAATTAGTAATGATAGTCTATTTTTACTTTCAGATAAAATTTATCTTTATAAAAATGAAAATTTTGTGGTTTTCAAAAATATAAATAATGCTATTGGTTATATTAGCGGATTTTACATTTTTAGAGATAAAGTCGTTATTTCAAAAGATACTTTTAAAATTCAAGATATTGAAACATTTAAACTTTATAAGGGTAAGCTTTTTATTGGAACAAATGGATATGGATTATATATAATTGATGAAAGGAAAATAAAACATTTTATTGTTGGAAACTTACCTTCTAATTTCATAAAAGCAATTTCAATTTACAAGGATACTATCATTATTGGATTTTCAGAACCCTTTTCAAAAAGTAAAATTGGATTTTTCTATAACAATAAAATTTTAAAAGTTTATGAATTTTCAGATGATTATATTATTGACATCTGTTCAAATAACTCAATATATATTGGAACTTCAAATGGACTTTTCAAATATGAAAATTCAGAGTTCCATAAAATTTACGATGGATATATATCTAGAATTTTAATTTGTAATAATGATAAACTAATTTTTATTTCAAGGGGTAATATTTTGACACCTTCAAAATTTTCATTATGAACAAGATAAAAATTTTTATAATAACAATTTTATTTGGTTGTTCAAAAACGTTATCCCAACCCCAAGACAACCCTCCTTAAATAAAGATAGTATTTCCTGCTATCTTGACGTTGATTCTGATGGGGTCGCTAAAACTGTAATCAAAGATTGTTTTACAAATAATACTTTTTCAATGTTACACTAACAGCTTTTGATAAATATGGTCAATCAAGTTCAAAAACTTTAACAATAAGAGCTTGCAGGGTTTTAAGTGACAATAACCACTTTGTTCCTTCTAATAGTTCTATAACACTTCCTCCATTTAATGCAAATGCAGGAGATAGTCTTTATATTAAAGCTTATGTTGTTAATGGAGATCAAATAGATTATATAAAATTAACAAATCTTGTAGATACTTTATTTAGTTATAGTAATTTTCAAGCTAATACATTTGCAATTTATATTCCTCAGTACCGTCTGTATCGATTAATTCTAGGAAATACAACAAATACACTCAAAACTTATCACTTAACTGTGATATTGAATGCCCCTGATTGTCAATAATTTAAGGAGAAAATAAAAATGAGAAAAGTAGTTATAATACTATCATTTTTAAGCTTTTTGTGGGCAACGGAAACGAGAACAAATACAATAACTCAAAATTACTTAAATTTTGGAAATGCAAATTATTTACTTGATGACGAATATATCATTCAAATATATCCTTCAATTTTATTTTCATTTCCTAACCATGTTTCTATATCTGCTCACAGAAATAATTATGCTTATGGAAGTGGTTTTTTGAGAAATAATACCTTGGGTTTTGGAGCTTTCATTTCAAGAAATATCTCATTTACTTATAAATATGATAACTTTTCAGATAATATAACTTTTAACCCAATTGACCTTGTTTTAGGACTCAAAGTTTCAAAAATTTCATTTGGAATAAATTTCAGATATTCTAATTTTAGCTTAGATACATTTCAATTTCAAAGTGCTTCAAGAACTATTAATAATTTTTTAAGTATTTTACCTTCTGTTAGCTTTGATTTTTTAGAAAAATTTAAAATAAATTTATCATTTGAAATTCTAAATAATGATTACTCAAATCAAAAGACAAATAATTTTTATTCTGCCAAAAATAATTTGAATGGATTTTTTGGAAGATTTATATACAATCAAACTTTCATAGTCCCAATTGTTTATCAGACAAGTAGTTACTTTCTGAATGCACCGGTCGGTGGTAGAGATCCTGATTTTGAAAACAATCAAAGCTTAATAAGAATTGGATTTGGTTTAAACAAGAAAATCATGGATTACGGTTTCGGGATTATTAGTTTTACATATACCCAAATGAGCGATAAAAATTCGGATAATAATATCAATGAAATAAATGAAAGTTCTTTTCAAGGTTTTGGTATTTTAAGCGGAGGAGAGTTTAAATTTTTAAGTGAAAGTATTAAATTAAGAGGTTCTATAAGTTATGATATAGGAAGAGTTTTTCAATCAAAAATTAAACCACCTGAAACAAATATAAACTCAAGTAGGATAGGATTCTTTGGAGATATAGCTTTTGGCATAGGTTGGAGTTCATCAGTATTTAATATTGATATTGATTTTACAAGGGATTTATTTTATAAAGGTCCTCAATTTATATCAGGAAATAATTTAGGTTTTAATATGTCCATTATTGCCAAATTTTAACACCTTTAAAATTTTAAACTTGAAGTTATTATTAGGAAAGCCTGTCGCACAAAAAATATATCAACGAATTAAGCCAAAACCTATGAAAATAGCTATAATTGTTTTAACAAATGATTTATCAACAATTTCATATTTAAATAGTAAAATAAGAAAATTTTTTGAATTTCAAATAAATGCAGAAATTATAAAGCTTGAAGAAAATATCAGTGAAAATCAATTATTAGATAAAATTAATGAAATTAATGAAAGACCTGATATAAGAGGAATTTTTATTGAAATGCCACTTCCAAAACAAATAAATCCATTAAATGTCTTCTCAAAAATTTCTCCTAATAAAGATATTGAAGGATTAAATCCATTAAATTTTGGAAAAATTTTATATGGTAATGAATTTATTGTTCCAAGTACAGCAAAAGCAGTTATTGAATTATTGGATTATTATGAAATTTCAGTGGAAGGTAAAAATGTTGTAGTAATTGGAAGAAGTATTATCGTAGGGAAACCATTATCTTTATTGCTATTAAATAGAAATGCAACAATTACAATATGTCACTCAAAAACGCAAAACCTAAAAGAAATTACAAAAAATGCAGAAATTTTAATATGTGCTATTGGGAAAGCAAATTATATAAATAGAAGTTTTGTAAAAGAAAATTCAATTGTTATTGATATTGGAACAAATTATGTAGATGGTAAGTTAGTTGGAGACGTTCATTTTGAAGATGTTAAAGATTTAGTTAGTGCAATAACACCTGTTCCTGGTGGAATTGGACCCATCACAACTGCAATTACAATTGAGAATTGTCTTAAATTATGTTCGTTAGATTAGAATTTTCATTTAAAGATCAATTAGAAATTCCAATTAATTATAACTATTATTTACAATCTGCTATATATAAAAACTTAGATAAAAATTTTTCAGATTTTTTACATAATATTGGTTTTGAACATGGTAAAAGAAAATTTAAGCTTTTTACATTTTCAAGAATTTTTTCAAAATTTTCTATATATGATAAAAAGATTGTTTTTGAAAGTCCTATTCACTTCTACTTTGCTTCAATTATTGACGAAGTTGTAATATCTTTAATATCAAATATAATAAACAAAGGATTTATTAGGATATTTAAAAGAAAAATTAGATTTAAGGGTTATAAAATTTTGAAATTTGATTTAAATAAGGAATTCTTTAAGACATTATCACCCATAACAATTTATAGAACAATAGATAAGAAATTTGTTTATTTTAGTCCCTACGATAAACTATTCAGTAATCTTATTTTTGAAAATTTGAAGAAAAAATACAAACTTATTTATGGTTTTGACTATGATGGTGAATTTCATTTTGAATTTTTGAATTATAAAAAGGAAGTCTTAGAATATAAAGGAAATTATATAATTGCTTATAGTGGAGACTTGAAAATTATCTGTTCAAATGAAATGAAGAATGTTATTTTGAATTGTGGATTAGGTAGTAAAAATAGTCTTGGTTTAGGAATGGTAATCACAAGTAAAACTTTAAACTTTTAAATTTATGAATAAGTTAAAAGATATTTTTCCTTATCTTTATAAGCTTGAAAATCCACAAAATTGTTCTGCTATTGTAAGGACAGCGGATGCTGTGGGTGTTGAAAAAATCTATATAACTGAAGATAAACCATTCGTAATAAATGAAAAAATTTCAAAAGGTTCTCATCAGTGGGTAGAAATTGAAATTATTAAAAATCCTTTTGAATTTATAGAAAATATGAAGAAAAAAAATTTCAAAATCGTTTCTACAAGTTTAGATGAAAAATCAATTGATTACAGACTATATGATTACAATCAAAAAACAATAATTATTTTTGGAAATGAAAATAATGGTTTAGATAAAGAAATTTTAGAAATATCAGATTATTTAATCAAAATTCCTCAATATGGTAAAGTTCAAAGTTTAAATGTTTCGGTTGCTTTTGGAGTTATTTTTTATTGGATAGATTATGTCAAAAGGGGGGTAAGAAAATGAGAGTTGGTTTTGTAGGTCTTGGAAATCTTGGGAAAGCTATCGTTGATAGGATGATAAGCCAAGGCTTGGAATTATATGTATATAATAGAACTATTGAGAAGGCAAAGAATTACAATTATTATGAAAATCCAAATGAACTTTTTAAAAATTGTGATGTAATTTTTATTATCATAAGAGATTCAAAAGCGGTTGAAGAATTTTTATTCAATAAAATTGAAAAACAAAACTTGAAAGATAAAATTATCATTGATATGACAACAAATAATTATCAATTCGTAATATATGCTTATAACAAAATAAAAAATTTAAATGGTTATTATTTTGAAGCTCCTTTAATTGGCTCTATTCCTGCTGCTCAAAGTGGAAATTTAGTAATGTTAATTTATGGAGATATTGATAAATTTAAAAAAATAGAAGATATAATTAAAACTTTTACAAGAAAAATTTATTATTTTGATGAGTTAGGAAAACCAACAAAAATTAAGTTATTAAATAATTTTGCACTTGCAGGCATATCTTACTCTATAATTGAAACTATTACGATAGCTCAAAAACTTTCAATTGAAAAAGAAATAATTTTAGATATTCTTTTAAATGGTGCAGGTAGAAGTCATTTTTTAGAAATTAAGAAAGATAAGATATTAAATGAAAATTTCCAACCTCAGTTTTCTATAGAATTGCTTCATAAAGACTTAAATTATTTCTTTGAACTAATAAATCAATTCCATATTTATTCACATATATTAGAGCTAGTAAATAAGACATTAAAAAGGGCAATAAATTTAGGTTATGGGAATTTAGATATTAGTGCTATTTATCTTGTTTTAAAAGAAAAAATTTTCAATGATGAGAGATTTATAGAAGGAATGAAATTATTTCAAGAAGGCAAATTTTTTGATGCACATGAAGTTTTGGAAGAACTTTGGAGAGAAATTCCAAAAGAAAATAAATATCGCAATTTTATTAAAGCATTAATTCAAATTTCAGCAGGTTATTACAAATACCTTGTTCAAAAAAATAAAGATGGTGCTATCAAAATTTTTAATAATGCAAAAAATTATTTATTAGAATATCAAGATGAAAAAACAATTTTTAACATAAGAGAACTTATTAGGAATATAGAATTTTTAATGGGGCTTATTGAAAAAAACGAGGACATTTCCTCATTTAAAATTATATAGTAATTTTAAAATACCTTGTCCAATAATTCTAAAACTATTTATTTTATTATGTTTTTCCCACCCACCCTGTATTCAAGCCTTCGGCTTTAAAATGCCCATTTTTAGGCATTGGGGGGCTTTGCCCCCCATTAAAACCCCCATAAAATCAATAAATTTAAAAAATTTTTTATAACTTATTGACTATCAAAAACTTAAAACTATTTATTGGACAAAGCAATTTTAAAATCCTCCCCTTAATATCAATTCAGTTGAATAATTATTACTTATTCCATCGCCATTATAATAAATACTTTTATGAAGGTTTAAGTCTAAAAATAAACCAAATAGGTTAAATCCAACACTTAAACCAACTGAAATTTCATTAGAATTCAAAGCTTTTTGATATAAATAGTTAAAAATTGGTCCCAATTGTAATTTGTGAAGTGAGTAATAAGAACCTAAAATAACTCTTGATTTATCTGATTGAATATGATTATCTTTTAAAGCTTTTGAATAAATTGCTTCTCCAAAACCCAAAATTCTATTATATATAAAAGAATAACCTCCTCCAAAACTTATATAATCAACAATTTCATAACTATTATCATTTAACTTATAAAATCCAATTGGAAATTTATATGAAATCAATAATGAAACAACATTTCTGAATTTTGAGAATTTTCTATAAATAGGAAAAGCTCTAAAACCCATATCAATTCCATATAAACTGAAAATTTTATCTTTTGTTTCCATTTTTGAACTAGAATAAATTATTGGTGAGGAGAAAAATAATGAAAATTTATTAAAATTTCTTGAAATAAAGAAACTAATAAAATTACTATTTAATTGACCATGTTCATCCTTACCATAAGAATAGGTCCAATTTGTGAAAACTTCATATCTCTTAAATAATGTTGAGCTTAAACCTGTTGGAACATTTAAAGCACCTACACAAGCAGGGCAATGTCCAATTAAGCTAAAAATCATTATATCCCCCCTTCTATTGAACTAAAATTTTACCCATCATATTTTGATGACCTAAACCGCAATATTCATGACAATAAATTCTATACTCACCTGGATTATTGAATTTAACTCTATAATATGTTATAGCACCAGGAATAACCATTAAATTAACATTTGTTCCTTCAATGTGAAAACCATGTATGACATCCGGACTTGTAAGATAAATATCAACTATTGAACCTCTTGGAATTTTTACTTCCGTAGGGAAAAAACTAAATTGCCTTGCTATATAGTGAATTTCATATTTATTTTCAGAAATTTTTATAATTGTATCTTTTTCAAAAGGCTTTACATTTACAATACAAGTTGGAAGATCTATATTTTTAACATAAGCACCATATAAAATTAAGGAGAAAAAAATTACTAGTAGAATTGATGCTATGCTTAAAGCAAGTTTTTCAGTGTTCATGTTCTACCTCCTTTTTTAAAGATTTTCTAACCTCATCATGTCTTATTTGGCCTCCCCTAACCTCCTAAAATAATAAAACTGGTATCAAAGCACCTCTTAAAACCCTTTGTGTTGTAGAACTATAAAATAATCTTTCAAGAATGTTCAAACTTTTTCTTCTTGACATTATGATTAAATCAATTTCGTTATTATTAGCATATTCCAAAATGCCCTTACTTACTTCCTCTGAAACAATAATCTTTAAATGCCAATCTATATCTTTAAAGTTATAATTTTTTAAATTTTCATTTAGTTTTGCTTCTTGAAGCTTAATTTCTTCAATTGGAACATTATAAGGACTTTCTATAACATTTAAAAGATGTAGCTTAGCATCAGTTAATTTAGCCATTTCAACTGTAAAAATTAGTGGTTCAAAAGAATAACTTTTTTCGTTTATAGTAATCAGGATATTTTTAAATGATATTTTAGGTTTTCTTGTTCCAAAAAGGATAGGAATTTCAGATATATTTTTCAAAGATAAAGCGTTAGAACCAATAAAGTTAGCATCTTCAACATCATAACTTGAGCGTCCAATAGATATTAAAGAACTATTTAACTGCTTAGCCATTTCAATAATTTCATAAGGGAAATGATTTGAAGAAATTTTAATATGAACTTTTGCATCTATTTTATGCTCATTTAGAAAATTCATTAATTTTTTTTCTTTTTCATTCTTTTCAACTTCTGGCGTTGAAAGTCCATAAACTTTTGGAGATATAAAATAAACGACATTTAATTCCCAATTGAAAATTCTTGAAATTGTCCAAGATGTTATAAGGGCATTCTCGCTTTGCTTTGAAAAATCAAAAGCACATAAAATGGTCTTCATGTTTTAACCTCCTTTTTTCAAGAACATAGCTAAATGTAGCCAATAGGCTAAAAAACCTATAAAGAACCATATCAATGCGCTTATAATAATTAAAATAACACCTGCTATTTTTGTTCCTTTATTTTCAAATTTTAAAACTAATGGTGATATAATGCCACTTTGTATAGAAAGATAAAATAAATCAATTTCCAAAATTAAACTTAATCTAGCAAAAAGCATTAAGTTTTTCTTCAATTGGCCAAATGTTAAGGAAAAGGACCTTTTATTATTATTGCTTAATAGAAAGAGTACCAAATTTAACCCCTTTTTAGCATAACGATATAAACCAAAATCCATATTATAGCATAAAGAATTATCATAGCTATAAAGAGCGCAATCGAACCTTTTGGAAAGAATTTCTCATTCATATCTTAACCTCCTGTTGCTCTAAAAACATCATAATAAACGAATGTATAAGCAAGGATAATAAGTATAATAGCCAAAAATAACCATAACTTAAACTCATTTAGAATTTTATTATGTCCATTTTCATAAGGTTCTGAACTTTCAATTTCTAAAATTTCTTCCTTAATTTTTTTTGAGAAAATTGTTGAAAAGAAAACAATGAAATAAATAACCATAGCCAAAAACATTATTGTTCCTCCCAAAAAAGAAATATAATTCCAAACTTGCCAGTGTGGGTTAAATAATGGACTATCAGGATTTGAATAGGTTAAACCCATATTTGTTCTTCTTGGAATACCTAAAATACCTCCTGCCATCATTCCAAAACCAAATATTAAAGAACCTATTAACCAAAGATAAGGAACTAATAAGTTTAAAAATTTCAATTGAATTTCCTTTCCTGTAATTTTTGTTATTAAATGTAAGCTTATTCCAATTATTCCAAGAAAAACAAGTCCTCCAAGTGTTAAATGGAAATGTCCTGGAACATAAGAAGTATTATGAACCACAAGATTTACATTATATGAAGCATTAACAATGCCTGTTATTCCACCAAAAATAAAAACTATTAAACCACTAATAAAATAAGCAAATAACCACTTTTCCTTATCAAAATATGGCAATTTAAAAAGCCAAGAGAATAAACCATTTGAACCATTTTTTCTTCCTGCATATTCAAGTGTTGCACTAATTGTAAATGCAGTTATAAATGAGGGAATAGCAACTATAAATGTTAAGAATCCTTGAATTAATTTCCAAATTGTTCCAATTCCAGGATCAGCAAATTGATGATGAACACCAACGGGAATTGAAAATATAATAAATAAAGCAAATGTTAAACGAGCGAATGTCTCCGAGAATAATTTTGAATTTATAGTTTTCGGCATAATAACATAAAGTCCAACATAAATTGGAAGTAGCCAAAAATAAACAAGTGCATGTCCAAACATCCAAAATAATGTCCTTGCTAATAAATTGTTTATTTCTTTAACAATACCAAGAGATTTAGGAAGAAGCATAAATAGAATTTCAATAGCAACGGGAATTGTACATAGAAACCATATTATAAATGCTGAAAATATTCCATATACAGCAAGAGGTGTTTCTTTATTTTCTTTTTTATAATTTAAATAAGTTGGAATCCAATTAAAAAATGCTATCCAAGAACCTATTACAATCAAAACTACACCTAAATAAAATGTAGGCGGAGCAACGAGAGGAGGATAAAATGTGTATAAAACATCAGTTTTTTGAATTAAAATTGAATAAGCAGTTATAAGTGTTCCTACGAACATTAACCAAAACGAAAACCAAGCAATTTTCAAATTTATTTCTCTTTTTAAGAAATAACTAACAATAGCATTACCAAATGCAACACCAAAAAATGTAGTAAGAACTATCGCATTAATGACACCATGAAGTGTTAAACCCTGATAATATGTAATACCCAGAAAATCAAAAGATTTTATAATTCCGGCTCTGTAAAGAACCTGCATAAAACCATGATAAATTCCAAAAATCAAAAGGATCATTGGAAAGGTTATTTCCCAAAATATAAGATTTTTCAAGCTTTTAGATATTTTCATTTTTTAACCTCCTTTTAAGAGTTAAAATCATTAAGAAAAAAATTTTAAAGTAGTAAAAATTTACCGACTTTTTTAGTAAGAATTTACCCTTTTTAAATTTAGAATTAAATGTTGAGGAAAAGCCTTTATAAGCCGTTCGCTTAATTTCAGGTAGAAGTAAAAGTAATTAATTTGTCTAATAATAGGGGGATTACAAAAGTAATTGCTTTGTCCAATAAATAGTATTAAGTTATTGATATTCAATAAGTTATAAAAATTTTTTAAATTTATTTATTTTATGGGGGTTTTAATGGAGGCAAAGCCCCCCAATGCCGAAAAATGGGCATTTTAAAGCCGAAGGCTTGAATATAGGGTG
>Ga0101942_100456_pt1 | contig 15163 bp, 20 predicted proteins | sample DewCreD2012metaG_4_FD_75243 | JGI IMG/M metagenome (GOLD analysis project Ga0101942, IMG submission 75243) | Hot spring sediment bacterial and archeal communities from British Columbia, Canada, to study Microbial Dark Matter (Phase II) - Dewar... ...
AGGTTATGCAGAATTTGAAATTGAAGAATACACTGATGAAATAAAAAAAGATATAGAAAAGAAGGGATATAAAGTAAAGGAGGTTATAAAGCTATGACAAAGAATGTAGGAACAATAGATAGGATCATAAGAGCAGTTCTGGGTGTTATATTTGTTTTATCCTTCTTCTTTCTAAAATCCTTGTTATTTAAAATAATTTTATTAATTCTTGGCATTGTTCTTATATTTACAGCTATTACAGGATTTTGTAGTTTGTATAAGATTTTAGGTATATCAACTTGTCCATTAAAAGAAGGAGGTAAAACATGAGATTATTTATTCCAATTATAATTTTCTTTGGTATATCTTTTGCTTGTCCTGATGAAAAAGAAAAAAATGTTAGCGCTATCAATATAAAGCAATCCAATGGAAAACCAATAAGTGTTGGTGGAATTTCTTGTTCTCATTGTGTTGAGGAGGTTATAAATGCTCTCAAATCGCTTGACGAAGTAAAAGATGTCTATTATGACGCTAAAAACGATGTTTTTTATATTTCAATAAAAGATGGATATACATTTGATGAAAGTAGAATAAAGTCCGCAATTGAAAAAGCAGGATATAGCTATAAAGGAATTAAGCAAATAAACTAAATGAAAAAATTTATTTTATTCCCTCTCTTGGGGGGACTTCTTTTATTAAGTTGTAAAAAGGAAAATGTTATCGTAATTGGTTTTACTCCATCTGTCGAATCTGAGAAAATCGCTACAACTGTAAAACCTCTTGAAGATATTCTATCAAAAAAATTACAAATTAAAGTTAAATCTTATTTAGCAACTGATTATACTTCATTAATTGAAGCACTTGGAAGCAATAAAGTTGATGTGGCATTTTTGCCACCATTTGCCTATGTTTTGGCAAATGAAAAATATAAGTCAGAAATTATACTAAAAGCATTAAGAAATGGACGTGCTTTTTATCGTTCTCAATTTATAGTAAGGAAAGGAACAGCCAAAACCTTAAATGACTTAAAAGGTAAAATTTGGGCTTATTCGGATGCATCTTCTACAAGTGGATATTTATTTCCGAAAGCATATATGATGAAGAATGGTATAAATCCCGATAATTTCTTTAAGGATAGAATTCAAACAGGTTCTCATGATAATGCAATTTTAGCAGTTTATAATAATGAAGCAGATTTAGCAACTACATTTGAAGGAGCAGAAAATAGATTAATTAAAGAGTATAAAGACATTAAAGATAAAATTGAAGTAATTGCTTATACTGATAGCATACCTAATGATGGTATTGTTGTAAGAAGCAGTATGAATAATCAATTGAAGGAAAAAATTAAAAATGCTTTTTTGGAACTTAATAATGATCAATATGCCTTAAAAATTTTAAAGGAAATTTATTCATGGGATGGTATCATTAGTGCTAATGATAAAGACTATGATGTTGTTAGGGAAGTTATGAAATTACTAAACATTAGATGAATTTTAAAGAGCTTGAACTAAAAGGTGTTTTATTGTTTGAATTAAAAAAAAATGTTGATGAAAGGGGTTATTTTATTGAAATAATTAGACAAGAATTCTTAGATGTTCATTTTGTACAATTAAATCATTCATTTTCAAAGAAGAATGTTATTCGTGGATTACACTTCCAAAAACCTCCGAAAGAACAATCAAAACTTATTAAAGTAATTAGTGGTAAAATTTTAGATGTTGTAGTAAATTTAAAAAATTTGAAATACTTGATGATTGAACTTGATGAAAATAAAGCATTATTCATACCCAAAGGTTATGCTCATGGCTTTCTAGCTCTTGAAGATACACATTTAATTTATCTTGTCGATGAGTATTACGATCCAAATTATGAAAGTGGCATTATATATAATGATAAAACCCTAAATATTCCTTGGCCTATCAAAAATCCTATTTTATCTGAAAAGGATAAGAAATTACCTCCATTAATTATTTAAAAGGGGGAAATTACCCCCTTCTGCTTCTTGATTTCTTTTGACTCCTTTTTGTTGTTACAACATTTATAGCCTTAGGACCTTTTTCAGTTTCCTGAATATCAAATGTTACTTCATCACCTTCATTTAGTGTTTTATAGCCATCTGACTGAATGTCTGTATAGTGGACAAATATACTTCTTCCATCTTCACAATCTATGAACCCATATCCTTTCTTGGAACTGAACCACTTGACTTTACCTTTCATCTTCTTTCCTCCTTAAACTTTTTTCCTTTTAGGGTTAATGAAAATTTTAAAGCATAAAAAATTAGCTTGTTTAATAATAAGGTTTAAAATTTCAATCTTCGTTTTATGAAGTACATTACTGAATTCAATTTCAAAAGAGGTTATATAATTTATCCAACACTTGTTGTCGTTGTAGGAGTTTTTGATAATAATTTAAGAGCGAACTTTATGTCTTGCGTTTGGAATACTGCTTTATCCTTTGAACCTCCTTTATATGGTGTTTCAATTTCTCCCAAGAGAGCAACGCATGATTTAATTTTAAATAAAAAAGCATTTTCTATATGTTTTTATCCGTTTGAAAAATCAAGCGATGTTGAATTTTTTGGAACATATAGTTATAGGGATACTGATAAATCAAAAAATGTTAATTTAATTAAAGGTGTGAAATTTGATGTTCCAATTCCTTTTGATGCATATGCGGTTTTGGAATGTTCTTTATTTGATTATAAAACTTATGGAGACCATACATTATTTGTAGGTGAAATTGTTGTTATTCATTATGATGAAAATTCAACTTATAATTTGTTTGAGATGCCTGCTTTGGATTTAAATAAGAAGAAGCCAGTATTATATCTTGGAAATGGTGCTTATATAACTGTTGATGAAAAAACAATTTTAAATTTAAGAAAATGAAATTTATTAGAGATCCTTTATATGAAGATTTTATTATTATAGAAGATAACTTATTAAAAGTTGTTGAACATCATTCGTTTCAAAGACTTAGAAGAATTTCTCAGCTTGGACTTGTAAGCTATATTTATCCTGGTGCTACTCATACAAGATTTTCTCATTCACTTGGTGTTCTATATTTAATGGAAGAAGCTATTAAAAATTTACAAATGAAAGGTTTTAGAATTGATAAAACCTTAGAATTTGCTCTTAAATTTACAGCTCTTGTTCATGATATTGGTCATAGTCCATTTTCCCATGCATTAGAAATGACAATTTTAAATAAGAAACATGAAGATATAACAAAAATAATTATAGATAAAATTTTAAGAAATGTTGTCGGAAATGAAATATCAGAAATTGCTATTAAAATTATTGATAATTCATTTGAATTAAAGTTTGCTAATGAACTTATTAGTAGTCAGTTAGATGTTGATAGACTTGATTATATAAGAAGAGATGCCTTTTATTGTGGTGTTCATTATGGATTAATTGATGTTTGGAGGATTTTAAAAACCTTGACAATCACAAATGATAATAAATTAGCAATAGAGGAGAAAGGAAAACATGCTGTTGAAGGATATTTAGTAGCAAGGTACTTAATGTACTGGTCGGTTTATTTTCATAAAACAAATTTATCAATTCAAGCTATGCTATATAGCTTGTTTAAAAGATTAAAAGATCTATTAGAAGGTAAATATGAAGTTCCATTAATTGATAAGATAAAAATTCTTTTTGAAAGAGGTGTTGATAGTGATGAAGGACTTAGGGCATTTATTATGCTTGATGATAGCGATATATTTTATTTATTTAAACTATGGTCTGATTGCTCTGATAATGTTCTTTCTGACTTATCAAGAAGAATTTTGAATAGGAAAATTTTTAAAGTTTATGATGAGGACTTGACAATTGACCAAATTGACGAAATGAAAAACAAGTTATTAGAAAATGGATTTGATCCAAAATATTATCTTATTGAAAAGACCGCCATTGATACTGCATATGAACCCTATAATGTAGATGGAGATGGAAGTATAAGAGTAATTTTAAAAAATAGAAATATAGTAGAAATTTCACAATCACTACCAACAGATACATTAAAAGCATTGTCAAGACCAATTAAAAAGAAATTACTCTTTGTTCCTTTTTAATAGTTCAATAAGCTTTTTGAAAGAAAACCTTCAATTTCAAGAATATATTCAAATCCGTTAATTGTATCAAAAACTTTAATATCATAAAAATAGAATTTATTCTTATATTTTCCTGAACAGCTTTTAAAAAATCCATTCTTAAATTTACCATCAATACAAATTCTATTGAAATTTCTATTAGAAATTCTTATTTCAAACAAACTATCGTCTTTACTGAAATTTTCCTTTAAATTTAAAATTGAATTTGAGTCTAAATTTAAAATATCATTTGAAAAAAATAAAAGAAATGTTCTTCTTGGATTTAACTTTATCATTTGTAAAATTTCTTTTATGGTATCACTAACAAAATTCCATCCAATTGGGACATTTATTGAAATACCATATTTATTCTCAATTATTTTTTTCTTTTCCTCGTCAATTCCAAAATAAATTGCTCTTTTATATGCACTTTCAAAAATTCTAATTTTCAATATACTATCTATAAAAAATTTATTCATATATATTTTGAATTTTAAGTCTTCTTCATTTTCTCCAAAGATACCAATCATAAAATCACCTCTTCTATATATATCTTCTCTATATCCAACATCGTTATTTATATGTTTGTAGAATTTTAAAAAGTTTTTATCAGATTTTTTCAAAATCAAAATAAGGTTGCTAATTTCGTTTAAATCGTTTAATTTTTCCAATTTTATGAATTTATAAGAAAATGTATCAAAACTACTGATAAAAAAACTATAAACTTCACTATCAGGTGCATAAATGTAGAATTTATTTAAGTCCTCAATTTTAAGCTTTATTTCTTCTTTACAAGCCAACAGATATATTAATATGAAAATTCTTTTCATCATTTATGAACCATTCTCTAACCTATAAGCTAATATTTGGGGTAAGTCACTTTCTAAAATTTTCCTTTTTGTTTTTTGAACATCATAATCCACTCTTATAATTTCAAATGTAAAATTATTCAAATCAAATATAGCAAAGCTTGCTCTATAATCTCCATCTCTTGGTTGTCCTACACTTCCGGGATTAAGCATATACTGGTAGTTCTCATCCAACTGGTACTTTTCAAATGGATTAGGAATAATCTGTTCAATATATGAGAATTTATTTTTGTAAATAGCAGGAATGTGTGTATGACCAATTAATGTTATGAAATTATCAACATATTGAAAGTAAATCCTTGCATCATTAACATTTAAAATATATGTCCAATCAAGAGGATACTTTGGACAAGCATGAACAATATAAATATCCTTGAAGCTTTCTTCAAGTTTTAGTGAGGATAAAAAAATTTTATTTTCTTCTTCTAATATACTTAGTGTCCAAATCATTGAACTTCTTGCTACTGGTGAAAAATTTTTAATGATATTTTCATCAATAACTACATAATCGTGATTTCCCATTACAATAATGTCAAATTCTTTTTTTGCAATTTCGATTACTTCATTGGGATTTGGTCCATAATTTATTAAATCTCCAAGACAAATGATTTTATCTACTTTTCTCTTCAACACTTCAATAAGAACACTTTCAAGAGCTTCAAGGTTTCCATGAATGTCTGATAAAATTGCTATTTTCATTCGTTTTCAGGAAGCGGAACTTCTGTTCTAATAAAGAAATCCTTTCTTAAAGGATGTCCTGGAAAGTCATTCCATAATAAAATTCTTTCTAAATTTGGATGATTTCTAAACCTTATTCCAAACATATCATAAACTTCTCTTTCAAGCCAATTTGCACCTTTATAGATTGAAGTAATACTATCTACTTCTTCATTCTCATCTAGTTGAATTTTTATCCTGATTCTTTTATTTTCATCTAAATTTCTTAAATGATAAATAACCTCAAATCTCTTTTCTTTTTTGTTTAACCAATCAACAGCAGTTAAATCACAAAGCATCTTAAAATTAAAATCTTCATAAAGAATTTTAATAACATCTAAAAGATGCTCTCTTTTTACAATAACAACAGGCATATCTATATTTTCTCTATATTCCAAAATAAAATTTTTTAATTTTTCCTGAATTTCTTTAAGCATAGTTTGGAAATTTTAAAGTATAAGTAGTTCCTTTAAAATTATCAAATAAAGTTTTGATATACTATTATCTATCAAAAATCCATAGATTTCTTGAAAAATCTCAAAAACTCAATAAAAAAACAATTGCTATTGGAAATTTTTCCTTTGGTGGAACAGGAAAAACACCATTTGTAATTTTTCTTTCAAATTATTTAAAACATTACTATAAAATTGTAATTTTAAGTAGGGGCTATAAAAGAAAAGATAAAAATATACAGATTATAAGAGATAATAATATAAATGTTGAAATTGTTGGTGATGAACCTTATTTGATTCATTTAAAAACAGGCCTAAAAGTTATTGTTTATAAAAATAGGCTTTTAGCATCAAACTTGGCTATTGAATTATATAATCCTGATATTTTAATTTATGATGATGCACTCCAATATTGGAAAATAAATTTTGATTATAAGATTCTATTGTTAGATTATAGATATTTAAAAGGTTGGAAGGTTTTTCCATTTGGTTTATTTAGAGAACCAATTAGTGAAATTAAAAGAATTGATTTTGTGATAGTTAATTTTAAGTTTGAAGAACCATTTGAAATTTTTGAATTTATGGGAAAACCTGCCAGTTTCATAACATATAAAGTTGTAAATAGACCTGATTTTAAAGATGTTGTTGGATTTTGTGGAGTAGCAGATAGTAAAAGTTTTTATAATTTGTTAAAGAAATTTTATAATGTTATTTATTTTAAGTCATTTTCTGATCATCACTATTATAATGAAAAAGAATTGAAATTATTAAAAAGTTTTAAACTTCCAATAATTACTACACTTAAAGATTATGTTAAAATTCAAAATAAAGAAGGGATATATTATTTGGATATTGAAGTTGAAATGAAAGATTTTAATAGATTTATAGATTTTTTGGGATTTCCTTTGTGCTTTAAAATTTGAAAATGCGCGTTGCTATACTAAGTGCGGTTAGAACACCCATAGGTAAAATTTTGGGCAATCTTTCAAAATTTAAAGCAGTTGAACTTGGAGCTATTGTTATTAGAGAGGCTATAAAAAGGGCTAATATAGAACCGGAAAGTGTTGATCTTGTAATTATGGGACAAGTTTTACAAGGTGGAAATGGTCAAAACCCTGCAAGACAATCAGCAATTTTAGGTGGTATTAAGAGCAACATTCCTGCTTTCACGATAAATATGGTTTGTGGTTCTGGTTTAAAAGCAATAATGTTGGGAGCACAAGCTATAAAATCAGGTGATGCGGATATTGTAGTAGCAGGTGGAATGGAAAGTATGACAAATACTCCTCATGCTATTTATTTAAGAAATGGTATTAAATATGGAAATGTTGAAATGATTGATTTAATGATATATGATGGATTATCTTGTCAGTTTAATAATAATGTTCATATGGGCCATTTAGCAGAATATACTGCTGAAAAAGCTAATATAACAAGAGAAGAAATGGACCAATTAGCTTATGAAAGCCATATGAAAGCTATAAGAGCGATTGATAATGGTTATTTTAAAGATGAAATTGTTCCTATTGAAGTAGATGGAAAAATTATTGACATAGATGAAACACCAAGAAGAGATACAAGTTTAGAAAAATTGTTAAGCTTAAAACCTGCTTTTAAGAAAGATGGAAAAGTAACTGCGGGAAATGCACCACCTTTAAGTGATGGAGCAAGTGCGGTTGTTTTAATATCTGAAAGAAAACTTAAAGAATTAAATTTAAAACCATTAGCTTGGATTTTAGATTATACAGAGTTTTTTACAGAACCGAAGGATTTATTTTTTGCACCAATTGGAGCGTTTAAAAAACTCATGAATAAGCTTAATATAAAAGATATAAATGAATTTGATTTAATTGAATTAAATGAAGCTTTTGCTAGTCAAGTTCTTGCAAACTATAAGGAATTAAGATGGAATTGGGATAAATTCAATGTAAATGGAGGTGCTATTGCCCTTGGACATCCTATTGGAGCAAGTGGTGCAAGAATTCTTACAACATTAATTTATTCTTTAAGAAGATTAAATAAGAAAATTGGAATTGCTGGACTTTGCCTTGGGGGTGGTGGAAGTGTTGCTATGGCTATTAGCACAAACGATTGAAGATTATCAAAAACAACTTGAGCAAATAAACTATTTAATTTCTGAGAATCAAAAAAAATTAGATGAACTTCAAAATCAAGAGAAAAATTTATTATTAGAAATTTCAATAATAAATACAAAAATTCAATTATATGAAGAAAAATTGGACATTTTAGATGAACAAATTCATAAGTTAAATCAAGAAATTCAACTTCTAAATAAAAGAAAACAACTTTTAGGTCAAGAAATTGATGAAATTAAAAGGAAATTAAATAAAACTGCTAGACTTCTATATAAAATTCCAAAACGAAATATTTGGGAATTAATTTTGGGAACAGGTTCATTTTACGAATCTTATAGAATACAAGTTAGTCTAATGTCAATTTTAAGATATTATAAGCTAACCGCAGACAATTTGAAAGAAAAAGAGAAAAATTTAGAATATGTGAAACTTAAAATTGATAAAAATTTAAAATTGTTAGAGAAGAGTAGAGAAGAACAAAGAATGGCATTGAGTGAATTAAATAATTTAAAAATTAAAAAACAAAATTATCTTAATAAAATAAGGCTTAATAAGTCCGAAAAAATTGCATATTTAAATGAGCTTCAAAAGTCAAAGCAAAGACTTGAAAAGTTAATAAATGAACTTTCTAAAAAGAGAACTGAAAAGAAATCAAATGCTATTTCACTTATTATTCCTGTGAATGGTAAAATTGTAAATGATTTTGGTTATGTTTATGATAATGTTTATGGAACAAGAATAAAGAATAATGGCATTGATATAAAAGCCCCTAAAAATAGTCCTGTTAGGGCATCAGAGAGTGGAGAAGTTGTTTATGTTGGATTTATTGAAGGCTACGGAAATATAATAATTATTGAACACGCTGGATTTTGGACAATATATAGTCAAATTATTGGAATAAATGTTAAAAAAGGTGATAAAGTTATAAAGGGACAACAAATTGCAAAAGTTGGTGATGAGTTATTTCACTTTGAATTGAGGTTAGGTAAGGAAGCAGTCGATCCAAAACCTTACTTTACATCACAATTTTAATTTTATTTTTTATCTATTGAAATTTTTCCTGGTCCAATTAAAGCAATTGTTAAATAAATTATTAAAAACAAAATTGGTTTTTCTGATTCTAGAATTGAATGTTTTAAAATAAAAAGATGTAAATATAAAGCAAATAAGAAGTTAATTACTAAAATAATAGACGAAATTCTTGTCCATAGTCCAATCATTACAAATATAGCAAATAATGTTTCAGCGCTTATAGAAAACCAAGTAAAAATTTCAGGAAATGGAAGTCCAATTTTCTTAACTAATAAATAATGTGGTTTTTGAATTTTTGGAATTCCATGAAAGATAAATAAAAGCAAACTTGGAAAAATTCTCAAAATTAAAAATCCCACATCTTTCATCTTGAAAATTTTAAAGCTTTAAAATTTTAATATGCTTTTTCTTGCCATTATAAACTTAGCTGATGAAGGGAATGCAATTGAGGTAAGGGGTGAGGTATTGGATCTTGCTTGCTATGTTCATAAAGGAGCTTATGGTGAAAAGCATAAAAAGTGTGCAGAAATGTGTATAAAATCTGGATCTCCTATTGGAATTTTGACAGATGATGGGAAAGTATATCTTATAGTTGAAGATCATGACAATTCTAAACCATATCAAGAACTAAAGAATTATGCTGCACAAAAAGTATCTGTAAAGGGAACTCTATATAATAGAGGAAATTTACCAGCTATTGTAATAAGTGAGGTAAAACCCATAAAGTAGGGGCTTTTGCCCCTTCATGAAAAGAATTTTTTTCGTTTCTTCACTATTTATAATTATTTTTATAATTATTGGCATTTATATTATTAAAAAACCCACATATAGTGCTGTGTATAGAGGTCGTTTAATTGCTTTTAAATATGGATGTTTTAATTGTCATGGATTTGAAGGAATTGGAGGAATAAAAAATCCTAATTATAAATATGAAGAAGTGCCATCCTTTAAAGGACAAACTTATATGATGTTTATAAAGAATCCTTCTGAAATAAAAGAATGGATATTATATGGAAAGCCAAGAAACAGAAAAGTTGATAACAAAGGTTTAATAAAAATGCCTGCTTATGAAAATATCATTTCACAAAAAGAACTAAATGATCTGATTATATATTTGAAAGTGATTATGGACTTAATTGAAATAAATGATTCAATTGCTAAAAGAGGTTATGAAATAGCTGAAAATATGGGTTGCTTTGGTTGTCATGGACCTTATGGACTTGGAGGAATGCCAAATCCCAGATCTTTAAAAGGTTATATTCCAGGATGGGATGATAAAGAATTTAATAGGTTAGTATTAAATGATAAAGAAATGAGAGAATGGATAAAGGAAGGGAAAATTAAAAGGTTGGAATTTATCTTGAAATTTCAAACCATTAAAATGCCTTCTTATAAAGAAGTACTAAATGAGCAGCAAATTGATACAATAATTTATTATATAAAATATCTAAGATCAAATTATGCTTTAAAATTTTAGTTTAATAATATGAAAGTTCTTCCGATAGAATTAGCAAAAGCTATTTTAAATCGTGAGACGGGTTTGTTTATTTTTGTAAATTTAAATAATGAAACAATAAGAGTATTTTTAATAAATGGGGAGATTGTAAAAATTGACGGCTTATATGGAGAAGGAGAAACTGAAATAGCAAGACTATTTTTATGGGGTGAGGGTTATGTAATTAAAAGACCTATCCCAAAAGAATATAGGAATTTCATTCCTACTAAAAAATATAATCCTAATGGTTTCTTAAAAATTCTAATTGAAACTATTAGAAAAGAAACTAAAATCAGGGAACTCGAAATATCAACAAATCAAATAATTTTTTACGGTTTTTTAAATTTTTTAAATAATGATGAACCATTTTTAGTTTATAACAAAGATGAGTGGATAGGATTTTCAAGAATTATTCAAAGTCTCTCAAAAAGTTTAAAAAATTCAATAATTTCAATTTCTGATAAGTATTTACTATTCTTTTCAAATAATATAGATTTTATATTTTCGAAAGATGGTTATGTTGATTTTAATAAGGTTGATGAAGAAAATATATTTGAACCATTTGATTATAAAGTTTTTGTTTTTAGTCCTGAGGAATATAGAAAGCTTTTAATTCCTTTTGAAAAAGAGCCTTCATATAAAGGTTCATTTGAAAATTTGAAATTAGAAGAATATACTATTGGTTTTCTCTTTAAAAATGATGAAGTTGATGTTTTTATTAAAAATTTAAAGGAAAATGTTAAAAACTATCCTTATTGTATATTATGGAAATAGAAGCAAAATTTTTAATTGAAAATCCAAATGAATTAGAAAGCTTCTTAAATAATTTTGTAAATCCTATTGAACTTGAAATCAACGATATTTATTTTGATGACAATTACTTTAATCTTTTAAAAAACTATCATTGTGCTTTTAGAATTAGAAAAGAAAATGAAAAGTTTTATTTTACAATAAAAAGAAAACTTCAAGATAATAACAATTTATTTAAAAGAATTGAAATTGAAAAAGAAATAACAAGTGGAATTTATGAGAAACTTAAAAAAAGTGAATTTTACTTTTGTTTTGATAATATTAAGATAAAAATTTTTCCAATAATTGAAATTTTTTTAAAAAGGAAATTATATTTAATTGGAAATTTAAAAGTTTCAAGTGATAAGGTTATTTTTAATGATAGAATAACTATGAATTTTTTGGAAATAGAAGGAAATGAAAACGATATACTAGAATTTATAAACAACGTAAGAAAACATTTCAATTTAGTTGAATGGAAAATTTCAAAACTTGAAACAGCTTTAAAATTTAATTATGGCTTTTATTAAAGAAGTAAGATATAAAAACTTGTTTTATGATAATCACATTGTTCTATCAAAATAGGACAAATAATCAGTACTTTAACATTTTAACTCCAATAATTGAAAAAACAAGGTCTGAAATTTTAAGAAATTTGGAATAATAGTTAAATCAATTTTTTGAAATTAATCTCTTAATAGCATCTCTATAAACTAATGCTCTTTCAAAATCCCATTCGTCAGCAGATTTTTTCATTCTATATTCAAGTTCAGCAATAACTTCAATTTTATTTTTAATTTTTAATAGTTCTTCAATTTCTTTTTTAACTTCATCTTCAATTGTTTCGATTGTTTTTTTTGTAAAAATTCTTTCATCTGCTACTGATGTAATTTTTAAAATTTGATCAATAGATTTTTTTATTGTCTTTGGAATAATTCCATGCTTTTGATTATATTCAATTTGAATTTTTCTTCTTCTTTCAGTTTCTTCAATTGCTTGTTTCATAGCAGGTGTTATTTCATCAGCATATAAAATAACCTTTCCCGCAGAATTTCTTGCTGCTCTTCCAATTGTCTGAATTAATGCAGTATAACTTCTTAAAAATCCTTTTTTATCAGCATCAGTTATAATTACAAGTGAAACCTCGGGTAAGTCTAAACCTTCTCTTAATAAATTAACACCTACAATTACATCTATATTTCCAAGTCTTAAATCTCTTAAAATTTCAACCCTCTCAATTGCATCAAGTTCTGAATGTAAGTACTTTGCTTTTATTCCTACATTTATTAAAAAATCTGATATCTCCTCACTTGTTCTTTTTGTTGTTGTAGTAATTAAAATTCTTTCATTTTTTTCAATTCTCTTTCTAATTTCATTTATCATATCATCAATTTGATTTATCGTTGGTCTAACTTCAACTTCTGGATCAATAATTCCTGTCGGTCTTACTATTTGTTCAACAACATCATTATTAACTAAACTTAATTCATATGGTCCAGGTGTAGCACTCATAAAAATTACTTGATTCCACAAACTTTCAAGTTCTTCAAATTTTAATGGTCTATTATCTAAGGCGGAAGGTAGTCTAAATCCAAATTCTACAAGCTTTTCTTTTCTTGTTCTGTCTCCATTATACATAGCTATCAGTTGTGGAATTGTTACATGACTCTCATCTATTACCAATAGAAAATCTTTTGGAAAGTAATCAATAAGCGTCCATGGTCTTGAACCAGGTGGTCTTAGTGTTAAGTGCCTTGAATAATTTTCAACACCTGGACATGTTCCTGTTTCTCTTAATAATTCTAAATCAAATTTTATTCTTTGTTTTAGTCGCTGTGCTTCTAAATATCTTCCTTGGCTTTCAAAGTACTTTAATCTTTCATTTAGTTCTTCCTCTATATTTTTTAAAGCAATTTTTAATTTTTCTTCGGGTGTTATAAATGGACTTGCAGGGTATAGTGCATAAGAGCTAATACTCTGAATAATTTTTCTTGTTAATTTATCTCTAATGGTTATTCTTTCTAAATAATTATCAAAAAATTCAAGTCTAATAAAAATTGCTTCTTCATAAGCGGGTTGAATATCAATTACCTCACCACGAATAGAAAAACAACCTCTTTGTAATTCAATGTCATTTCTTTTATATTGCATAGAAAGAAGAACCTCAATAATTTGTTTTCTTTTATATTCCTTCCCTGTTTCAAATAATATGAAGAATTCTCTAACATCATTGGGATCACCAAGAGCATAAATACATGAAACACTTGCTACTACAATAACATCTCTCCTACTAAATAAGCTTGCAATTGTTCTAAGTCTCAATCTTTCAATATCATCATTTATGTCCGCTTGTTTTTCGATATATGTATCAGTTTCAGGAATATAAGCTTCTGGAATGTAATAATCATAATAAGATATAAAGTATTCAACAGCATTTTCAGGAAATAATTGTTTTAATTCACCATATAGTTGAGCAGCAAGTGTTTTATTATGAGAAATAATTAATGTTGGTCTATTTAGTTCTTTTATAACATTAGCTATTGTAAATGTTTTTCCCGTTCCTGTTGCTCCAAGTAAAACAACATATTTTTTCCCTTCTTTAATTCTTTTGACAATTTCTCTTATTGCTTTTGGCTGATCACCTTTTGGTTCATAAGGAGCTTTCAGTTTAAAGATCATGACCATATGATAAGTTTTTTATCTTTCTCTTTAAAGGTTATTTTATTCATAATTTAAAATTTTAAAGTGGAGAAAAAATGCTTTGTCCAATAAATAGTGTTAAGTTTTTGATAGTCAATAATTTACAAAAAGTGTTTTAAAATTATTTATTTTGGGGGGAATTTAAGGGGGGCAAAGCCCCAGATGCCGAAAAATGAGTATTCTAAAGCCGAAGGCTTATTCTCAGGGTGGGTGGGGAAAACATAAGTAAAATAAATAATTTTAGAATTATTGGACAAGGCAGAGAAAAAATGCCTTAAAATTTCAATATGATTAATGAAAAATTAAAAAAACAAATTTTAGATATTATTTTCAGGTTTGTAAATAAGGAAGAATGTGCTATTTTTTTATTTGGTTCATTTGTAAAGGGTAGGGTAAGGCAAAATTCAGATATTGATATCGGGATTATTTGTAATGAAAAAATAGATCCTATATTGGTTCAAAAAATTAGAGATGAGTTAAATGGAAATGTTTGGACATTAAGAGAAATTGATGTTATTGATTTTAATAATATAAGTGATAAAGTTTTTTTAAGGTCTGCCTTAAAGGAGATTGAAATATGGCACATAGGCAAGAAATTGAAAATCAATTTAGAAAATTTGAAAGTGCCTTAAAGAGATTAGAAGAAGTTTTATTAATTGAAAATTATAATGATATTATAAGGGATTCTGCTATAAAGCGTTTTGAATTTACATTTGAAATGCTTTGGAAACTTATTAAAAGAATATCATATTTTGAGGGAAAATTTTGTAATAGTCCAAGACAATGCTTTAAATTTGCTTTTAGTATAGGTTTGATAGAAGATGAAAATTTATTTTTAGAAATTTTAGAATATAGAAATCTAACAGTACATACTTATTATGAACTTAATGCTAAGCAAGTTTATGAATTTTTAAAAGAAAAAGGACTTATAGCAT
>Ga0101942_100457_pt1 | contig 15163 bp, 4 predicted proteins | sample DewCreD2012metaG_4_FD_75243 | JGI IMG/M metagenome (GOLD analysis project Ga0101942, IMG submission 75243) | Hot spring sediment bacterial and archeal communities from British Columbia, Canada, to study Microbial Dark Matter (Phase II) - Dewar... ...
GTATTATTATTATTAATTATATCTTCTTTTGTTCCGTTTATGAAAACATATTTAACTTCAGGATCATTAAAAATGATTAGAAGCTGCGTGTATTTTTGTAAAATATATATTACTTTAATAAATGTATTTCCGTTATTTAAAATTATCATTGGGATAATGTAATTATTAACCGCATCGGTTTTTGCAATAATAGCGTTTATTGTATAATTAGAAAGCGATAATCTTTCATACTTGTTTAAATAAATTATTTTATTAATCTTCAATGTATAATTATAATTAGTTCCTGGATACCACTTACTTAAGATAGTTGAAGTTTTATTATTAATTATTTGATTATTAAAATATGTTACATTAATTAGCTTTACTACGAATAAATTTTGTAATTGGAAATTCAATATTACAGTAAAGTTTGTATGGTTAACTGAAAATGTAATTTTAGTATCGTTAGAAGAAATATCACCAGACCAACCAACAAAGGTTAATCTAGCTGTATTACTTAAAGGAATTATAGTTTGTTTGATTTCGAAAGTTACATTTGTATTTGGAGGGACTGCCCAAACCATAGAATTAACATTTTTTAAATTCGTCGATAGATTTTGCAAAATTTTAGAAGCGTAACTTGATGGATTTACTATTAGAGTTAGCGTATAGTTATTAGTTACAGAATATAGTGCTGTGAAATAAACTGTCGAACCTGCTTGCACATAAATCTTTCTCATGTAGTTTTTATCATCATCATTCCATTTTTGAAATATTAAGCTGGAAGTCTCGTTAATCACAACTACAGGTTGTGCATAAATAGTGAAGTTAGATATTGAATTTTGCGGAAGGAAAATTGAGATTTTCGTAGAATTATATTCAATTATATTTAATTTAGGCTTTACACTGATTTGCTGCTCACCTATGATTTTATAATCTAGATTTAATTTCGTTAAAAGATAATATATATAATAAGCTTTAACGATAATTGAATCCCATTGATTAATGTTCACTGTTGATTTATTGAAATTACTTTTAAATACATTTTCCCATTTATAAAATCCAAGATATTTTTGATCGTTTATTATGATCTTATCTTGAATTTCAAGATTAATAGAAGAAGACTTTTTTAGAAAGAAATAAAGTATGAATGGATTATTTGGTTGTATTATATGATTTGTTCCATTAATTTTTACAGTATAATTATATTCTGCAGGTTCGACTTGAATCTTTACTGAAGCCTTAGCCTTTATAGGCAGTTGTTCAAGTCCTTTTTGAAAAGTAACGACAATTTTACCATTACCTAAACTGATTCCTATAGGTTTGCCTAAGTTGGCATTTAAATAATCATAATCGATCAAATCGTCTGCAACATCGTAATAAATGAGTGAAAACTTGCCATTGTATACACCTGTGAAGATTAATTCAGTTGAAATCGCTATCATATCTGGAGAAATGCCAACGAAAGAGATATTTTGGAGTTTCTTTGTTTTTAAAACTGAACCGTTTGAAGCATTAACGATGTAGATATAAGGACCTTCAGTGATGAAATGAAGTTTGTCTTGAAATATCACTATTGGACTTATTATTATAGAAGGGATCCTTAGAGACCATATCTTTGAGCCGTTATTAGAATCCAATGCTACTATCATTTCAGAACCATCTTCATACATTATACCCCTAACATAAATACGATCGTTATAGATAACTGGTTCTTGGGTAAACTTCAAGCCTAGTTGAGCAGTCCATTCAACATTACCTATAGCTTTCAAAGAGCCAAAACTCGTGAGTACGTATATAGTATTGGATTTAACCGCGATGCCCTTAACAGGTTGCTCGTATGGAGATAATAAATATATATTGTTAATAGTTCCATCACAACCAAATACATAGATATAGCCCGAGGGAGAAGAATTACTTCCTATGTAAAAATTAGAATTACTAGTTGTTACTGGATCTGAATAAATGTTCAAAGGCCCATATTTCCTGAGCAATGAAATACTCAATCCTGGCCCAAATTTTATAAAATTAACAAAAGATAATCCATCTAAAGCAGCGATAGTATTACAATTTTCTCCTATAAGAGCTGGAGTAGAGGTTAGCATGTTGTTTGAAAGCGATAGATTCATGGTTCTATAGTCATAGCTTGAGAGATCTAAAGAGTAAATAGTTACTGCTTTAGTTACGAAATATGCGACGTTATTGTATATCAAGGTTTTTGAAGCGATCTCACCGTTAGAATCACCTAAATCCGAAAGTGAGATCGATGAATTGTCGACAATAGAACTATATATTTTTTCTGAATATGGGTTATTATAAGGCGAATTATAACGACTGACCCATTGACCTCCTGAGTTTGAAGATTGGTTGTTGTTCTTTGCATAAGTAGAATGAATATTGATCATACTTCCAAAGATTAATGCACAAATTAGTATGGAAAGAAATACTCTTTTCATCAATACTACTTTCACGATACCTTTAAAAAATTAATCCGTAAATAAGGGGTATTACTGTGGTATTAAAGAAGAATAATTAACGAAAGTAATCAAGCTATGGGTATTTGTCAAATTTTCGTTTTAGCAAATTTTTTAAGCTACCAACTAATAAAATAATAATGCAGATAGGAAAGAGGAAATTAATCGCACTAGTATTAATTTCAGTTATTATAATTTCCATCTTTCTCATTTTTCCGCTGTTTATATTTCAGCCTTCAATTAAAAGTGTAAAAATTTTAGGAATAAAGCAATCGGGCGACAATTTGGAAATCGATGCATCAGTTGTCATCGTAAATAATTTCCAAGCAATCGTTATCGATAAAGGAAGTATTAACATAATGTATAGGAATAATAAATTCGCTACAATTACAATAAATACCCCATTAGACATAAGATCAGGTGAAAATTCAATCAAGTTGATTGCAATCGTGAATAAAGAAGAAATTAATTACTTAAGCAATGTTTTGAATGAGCTCTTTTCTAAAGGGAGCATCGAAGTAAGCTATGAAGGTAATGTAAATGCAAGGTTTTTATTCTTTACCATTCCTACATTAGTAAAAGGCTCTACATTCCTTTATCAATATTCATTAGATAATATGATAAAGTCGATTGGCATTAACAAGAATATAATCACTGCAACTATCCAAAATCCTTTAAACTCTTCTTTTATAATCGATGACGTAAAGGGGGTTCTAAAAATATATAATAACGATATAATAAACTTTTATTCTACTCGATTTTATGAGGTTGGATCTAATCAAACTTTCATAATAAAATTATTTTATAATTCTACTAGTTATATAGATAATTTAGGAAACACAATTTTTTCTAATCCTTTGATGAGCTTAATTATAAATATAAAAATTAAATTTAATAAAATTTTGGTTCCTTTGAGTATTTCTTTATCAAAAACTATCAATGTACCAGAATTCTCAAATTTTACTATAAGCTCCATAAAATATTTTAAATATCCTGAAAGATTAGAGATAACAGGTTATATAAGCAGCAAGATCGCATCCTTAACACTAAATGGGATAAGCTTATTAGGTGGAAGCGGAAAAGTGATTTTGAATGATACTTCAATCGCAGATTTCAAAATAGTTGACTCAAGCGAATTAAATGGTATTGTATATACCAAGGTATTAATATTTCCAATAATAGATAAATTTTATTTATTCATAAACGAATTTTTAAAAAATTCCACTGTTAAATTATCCCTTAATTTTGTCGAACAACCTAAATTAGTATTTGGATATAGGACGGTTAATTTGAACTTAGGAAAATATTCACTAACTCTGGATTGGGGTTATGCTCGCTTCATAATAGGAGTTAAACCGTATTCGATCATGTACGATCAAAATGTAGATGCTCTTCTTATTGGCTTTAATTTTAGTTTTCTTTCTCTGAACGTCACTGGGATTCCAATAATTATCGATGAAGCACAGTTTAAGTTAAATTTCAACAACGGAAAATTAATCTTCGATCAAAAAATAAATGGTCCAATTGATCTCTCGAATTCTTCAAATTTCTTTACCACAGTAATTTTAGGATTAAACGATCCTAATGTAAAACCTCTCATTCAAGATTTTGCAAAAAATGGCTCGCTTTTACTGCAAATCCAAGGAGGATATTTAAAAGTAAACGTATATGGCAAAACTATTTCTAAGCAAAGCAATTTGAATGTTTTAATAAAGATAACTCCTTTGGATATACTTGAAGCGAACGCTTATCTCAGTCACATTCGTTCTTTTGATGATTCATATAAACTTGATCTCAATATATCTTTAAAATCAAAATTGAAAGTTGAGAAATTTTATCTTATCAATGTCTATATGAATGTTTTTACAATAGAAGGAGAAAAAGTTTTAGAAAATTTCAAACAAGATATTAACCAATACATATCTAGTGAGCAAGCATATAATTTTAGTACAACTAGTGTGGTTAAGTTATCTAAAAATTTAACAGGCAAGATAATTAAAGATTTTTTAGAAAAAGGAAAAACAAACTTAATTATACTTAATGCGAATATTACAGTAAAAATTGGAACCCTTAGTATTACATTATTATTAAGGAATGTAACTTTAAATGTGATTTTATTACCTTTATTACAGGTTTATCTAAACAATTTAACAGTAATTAATGATACAGCAATAGGTTTCTCATTTGAAATGAAATTAAAAGGAATCGAAGTCCCCTTCAACATAAACAATCTTGAAGGAAACTTAACTGATGAATTTTCCAACGTAATAGGATACATTAAATTATCTAATGCTTCTTATATTAATTCAACTTTTAGAGGAAACGGTGTAATATTTTTAACAAATAAAGAACAATCTAGTTTAGCTAAAATCTTTCTAGGTTACAACGCAACTGTTATCGGTAAAAATATTAGAGGATTAATATCATTATTAGGAGAAAATTACGATGTGTTTGCAGAAAGTTCTGTGTTCATCACAATTATACCAAACATTAAACCTTTGGAATTTGATGTAAGCATACTAGATATCAATGTTTCGCCATCAAGTAGTGATAATTCAGTATATGTTAAATTCAAACTCGTTGTATCGAATAACATACTAGAAGTAAAGCTTGTAAATGCCAGTTTCACTATTAAAGATGAGCTTAAAATTGAACTAGCAAACGGTACGATTTCTGAAGTCATTATGGTTAGTAAAGATACTTATATTGCAACGGCAAAATTAAATCTTTTAAGTGGGCCTAGACTAGATTATGCTGTTACTTTAATCGCTAACGGTAAAACAGTAAAAGTGACTGTTAATCAAATAAAAGTAATTGTAAGACTGGTAGATCAAGAGTACATAGCAAGCCTTCCATTAAATCTTACAATTACTTATCAAAGTAAGCCTGTACAAGTTGAAATATTAGAATTTAAGGTAACGTATATTTCAGGTAACGAAATAAAAGCGAAATCTACGATTAAGATAATAAATCCTTATAATTTCACCGTCAAATTAGATTTAGCTGTTTTAAACATATATGATTCGATGGATGGGAAGCCTGTAGGAAATGCTCAATTAAGCAACATAACACTAGGACCTAATTCATCAACCATAATAAGCGATATAGAAGTAATCATACCTGATGTATCTGTTTCTTACGTATTAAGACATTACAATTCTCAAAATGATACACTAAAAATGAGCGTGGATATCCAAGTGATACTTTCAATTAAGATCGGTGAAATAAAGACAATAATCCAATATAACGTTAATAATTTACCTGTAAGGTATCGTTAGTTTTATAAAAAAAAACCGTTATAAAAGTTTATGAAAAAACTCTATAAAAAGCTAGCAATAATTTCATTGATTTTGATTCTTCTTGGTTCATTAATAGTTTATCTATTACCTACGTTTTTATATATTCCGCCGAAAATAGATTCCATATATATTATCAAACAGACCGGTCATAATAGCATAGAAGTATCGGTAAGATTGGTCAATCAAGCATCAATATCAGCTAATGTTAAAGAAGGAGATATCGTAGTATTTAATGATGAAGGAAAAATAGGTGAAATAAACGTAAGAGAAGTAGAAATACCAGCAGGTAAGCCTACATCACTGAATCTAACTTTGAAAATTATTACGGGAAATGCATTTAACAAATTATTGAGTGATATACTAACAAGTGGAAATAGTTCGTTCTATTATGAAGGAGATATAAAAGTAGCTATGCCAATCTTTAGTTTCCTAACGATTAATCTCCACATTTCTAAGGAAAAAGCAAAGTTTGAGTTGGGTAACATTCAATCGTTTATCTCTGTCGATAAAATAATTATATCAGAAAACAACGATACAAAAGCTATAATTAGTCTTAACAATCCGACTAATCTCGATATAACCATAACTTCAATGAAAGGACATATTTATTATAAGAATAGCAGTATTGGTTTCTTAAGTTATTCTGGACCAATCGAGTTAAGGCCTAATGGTTATGGTAAGTTAGTTTTAAATGCATCTATAGAAACTGATAGCATTAAAGAAGCGATAAACGATTTGGTGAACGGCAAGGCAATCATTCTAACATGGAAGGGAGAAGTATCTTTGCTTTTCGGTGATATACAGGCTTCATTTAACGCTACAATCAATAAAAATATTAATTTTAATTTTGATATGCAAGCTAAAGTTAATAATATAAAATTTGTAGAAAATACAAAATTATTAGTTAATTCGAATGTTACATTCTCACTATCTGACAATTTTGATTTATTTTTCAAGATAAAGCAATTATTCTTTACAGTATATTCTGGCAACGAAAGGTTAGGCACTGGTTATCTTTCAGACGTCTACGTATTAGGTGAAAAATTAAATAACATCACGCTTGTTCTCGATCTAAATAAAGAAAGTCTTCCATCACTGATCAGCTTATTTTTCAGTAATCAATCAATTACATTAGATATCCTCAACGTTAACGGAACAATTGAAATTTTCAATAAAGAAATAACGATATATTCGGATAGAAGAATAAGTATACCAGTTGATTATAGAAGTTTAGGCATCGATTTCGAAATAAAAGTTACCAATATTCAAGTATCTCCAGATAACAATAGTTTGAATGTTACTCTTAAATTCCTCGTAAAAGCATCTAACCTAAGCAAACTAAATCTTCTTTTGCTCAACCCATCCTTTATAATATATGAGCCACAAACAAATACAACCCTTAAGATTAATTCCAGTAATCTTCGTCTGAGTGATGAGTCATATAGTAACGTCTCAGTGTTGCTAAACGTAAACGACCCAGCGACTAGTAAGATCTTCAGTTTATTTGCGACACAAGGTAAAGTAAAATTCTATATAAAGAGTATGAACGCTACGCTTAAGATTGAAAATTCATATTTGCCCGTCAATCTAAGAGTCTCTCAAGATATAGAAGTAACACCTCTCGGTTTAGTCGGTGTAAAAGTTTATGCGGGCTTTATTACAGCGCCTTCATTGGGTATTTTCAAAATAACTTTAAACGTTACTATAGATTTAAAATCTGACTTTCCTATTCAGCTGTACATTTACCAAGTTACATATGACGTTTATTCTTCAGACGGGTCAGTATTGATAGCCAAAAACGCAACTCTCCAACCCAGACAATATGAAAATGTAATACCTATTGTTATTCTTGTAGGTAGTGGAAGTAAAACATTTGTGGCAAACGCTAACGTGACAATAACTGAAGAAGGATTGAAATGGATTGCCCAACAGGCTTTACAAAATGACTATCTAAATTTAACTGTGAAGAATATAACAGTATATCTCAAGTTATTCAGTCTACCTTTAAAAATTTACATCCCCTCATACACTATAAAGGCCGAATTATTTCCAAGATTAATAATTAAGATATCCCAATTTAATTTCTACCCCGGCAAGAAAACTGAGGTTGAAGCGCAATTATATTCGCCAAACTATCAAATTCCAGTCAATATATTATCATTAAAATTTAAACTCAATGATGGCAACACCTTCACTTATTTCGCAAATGGATCTCTGTTAAGTATATATTCAAACGTAAATGGTTCATTATTGAATGGAAAATTTTTAATTAACTTTGTATCACAAAATCCTTTAACATACATTGGACCTTTAATTAAAGGAGAAGATACTCTGCTATATGGTTCTGATGTGAATATTTTAGCTAACATAGGAGGTAAAGAGGTGAATGTGTTCTTGTTCAAGACCGTATTCTTAAGAGTCAGTTCATTGATAGAAATAGAAACGAATGCAACACTCAAAGGTTTCTCTGTATATCCATCAAGTCAAGGTGTTAGTATAATTGGAGAGGGCTTACTTAATGTAACTTTCAAACAAGGTATTAATGCACCTGTAAACTTCAAAGATGCCAAATTCACAGTCATGGCCAACTATGGAAATTTTTGGAAAGCAATAGGTTCTGGAGAGCTTATAACACAAGGAACATTTACAGGAAAATTTGCCTCTTTAGATATTAAAGCTTCTGTTAAACTGAATAAGGAAGGCTTCGCTTATTTCGGTCAAAATTTACTTTCAAGTGGATTGGTCATTGTTAGATTAAGCAATATCACTATGCATATTAGTATTTATGATATCGAAGGAGATATCCCATTCGTCGATGTAGATCTTCAAGTGAAGGGTCCTAATCTATCAGTTTCCATATCGAACATTGTCGTTAAAGATATCGATTGGGGATTGTCGGGTACATCTGTAGTGGTTAGATCAGTTACCGTTCAGGCAGATGTTACATTTAAGAATCCATACAACTTTACTGTAACACTTTCTAATATTAAAGTAGATATCTACCACTCATCTGGAGCCTTTTTAGGAAGAGCCATAATATCTCAAACGATAACTCTTGGACCTAATCAATCTGTAACTATACAAGATGTGATCGTTACTATAACGAATGTTAATCCGCTTTATTCAAATCTATCCTATTCAATTATAAGTTTATTCCCGTTACAAGTTAAAGCATGCATTACAGGCTTATTGGTTTATGCCAAGGGTTCTGCTACTACCACAATTTATGATGTGACATTTATAACAAACTTTGTAACACCAAAGATACCAGTGCCACAAACATGCGCAATTCTATCTTAGGTTTAAGAAAATAAAGTCTTAAAAATATAAACAAAATTAATAGGATTTCTCAACAGTTTATAACCTTTTAATTTAAAACCTATATTTAATTTCTCGATCGTAGACATCTTTTTTATAACTGGTGCTATAGACATGCTTATAGCAAGTTCTTCTTTTAATAATTTGTATCTCTCTTCTTTACTCTTGAAGAATTTAGCTATAGTAAGCCATCTATCAGTCAAATTTTTTCCCCATAAAAGCTGCTTAACAGCCCATTCAATTTCAAAAACTTTGCCGAAATCTTTCTTCCACATTTTTTCATAAAGAGAAGTAGAGTTCTCATCGATATTTCCTCTTTCAAGTAAAATTGAAAAAGCATTCGCAGCTATTTCTCCACTCTTCAATGCAAAATATATTCCTTCCCATGTTATTGGATCTGCAAAACCTGCAGCATCCCCTACTAGAACAAATCTTCTTCCATAAGTCCTTTCAAGTGGTTTATTAGGATTTAAGTGGGCTAAAACTTCCTTACCGTTAACTTGCATTATTTTCATGTTTTTAATTTTTTCTTTAACTATTGGATGCTTGGATAACATTTTTTTAAATCTTTCCAATACAACGCTTCCTTCCATGCGATCTGTTATACCAATGGACAAACCCTCGCTTTTAGGAAATATCCAGCCATAACTAAATGTTGAGAATTCGGGATGAATTAAGAAATTGAATGATGACCTTATTTGGTCTTCTATATGCTGAATATCACCTTTGAATTCGCTCTGTACAGATATGAGGTATTCTGTAGGTTTTATGCCTAATTGTAGTAATAAATCAGGTCTAATGCCAAAAGCTCCTATTAAAAGTTTACCTTTAAAATCAATAGCTAAACCTCTTTGGTAACATTTAACTAGAACGCCATCATTTTCTATTTTAATCCTTTTAGCGACTGTTTCGTGATACACAATTGAACCTAAATCTGAAGCTCTATCTCTTATCCATTGATCTAATTCGCTTCGATAATAACTATAGCCTATTGGTTTTTCTTTATAAGTCGAAATGACTTCTTTATCTTCTATAAAGATATTCACACCTTTAATTTCACTTTCGACTATTTTTGAAGGATTGCCCAATTTTGAAAGAAGCTCAATTGAGCGAAAAGGTGTGCCGCCGGAACATACTTTATATCTCTTGTAAGGACCTGCCTCTATTAATAAAACACTATAACCGTATTTAGACAAAAGGGAAGCACTATATGCCCCTGCAGGTCCTCCGCCAATTACGATGACTTCGTAATTCACTAATATTAAGATATGCTATTCGATTATATTCTTTATTGTAATTACAAAAGTTATGTCACAGCATTACTTAAGAAATATCTTTAAATAAAAACTTCTAATTTATGATTAAGATGGATAGCAAAAAGGCTTATTTGCTAATCCCGCTGATCGCTTTAAGTCTCTTCAATTCGATTTCGGTTGTTAATTCCAATTATTGCGAAAACATAAATCTTGATTCGCAACAATATACTATAAATACAAACAACTTAAATATATGCGATGTATACTTAAAAAATAACTCGCAACTAATTGTAAATAATGCTTCTAATATAACTATAAGTGGGGCAGTACAAGTTTACAATAATTCAAAAATAATTATAAGTAATTCAGAAATAAGCTTAAAAAATAACATTACATTATATAATTCTTCATTAATTTTAAATAATACAAAATTAAATGTAGATCATGGAAAACAATTTCAATTAAATACTAAATCTAAGATTATATTAATTAACTCAAATATTACATCAAATAATTTAGAAATAATTTTAAATCAGAGTTCTTTAAACTTTTCTTTGACAGTATTTCATGGAAAAATCAGGATCATTCCTCTTTCATCTTCAAACTTATCAATCAGTACCTCTTCAGGATTTGATTTCATTCTATCTACCCAAGGTATAAATGCGTTCATAAACTCTTCAACATTCTCAATGAGTTTTTCAATTGATTTTAGCAACTCTATCTCAATACAGATCCCTCATGGTTACTTTAAATATTGGAATTCAACGGTTTCGCTGCCTGAATATTTCAGAAACAATAAAATAGAAGTATTTAATAGTTACATAAATCCTCCTGAATTAGCTTCAGAATTGCTGCTATTAAAAGAAGGAAATTATACTATTTATGATTCTGTAAACTTAATCATATCGCTATTCGATATTAATAGTAACATTACAGATTTAATTGGAGGGTACTTCACAAAAAAAAGTTTTATATTTTCTAATAAAACATTTATAAATTTAATAAATACTGAAATTAAAAAATGGAGGTTATATTTTGACAAAATTAAAAATGTATATTTATCAAATTCTTCTAATGTAGATATATATACGAGTAATAATGTTGAATTAAAAGCTTATAATGTAAAATTAATTGGAAATATTTATTCAAAAGATAACTCAAAATTAATATTGAATAGGAGCTCCATTATAGGTAAAGTCACACTTAGAAACAACGCACTGCTTATTGCAAAAGATTCCTCTATATCAGATTTAAATAATATTATGACGCTCGAAAATGCAAGTGCATATTTCTCTTCGATAGATAAAATTCAATATGCGACTAAATCAAACATTACAGTTTTTGATATGTATGGTACGGTAGCTGTTATAGCAGCAAACAATTCAACATATTTGAAATTTTTCAAGATTAATATTGAACCTGTAACTAAATATCCAAAAGTTCATACGGTACTAATCGGCTTTGAAAATAGAAACGGTTTAATAGCTACTTTCTATTTGAATAATCTTCCTAATGGTCTTTATAATGTAAGCCTAGAAGTTTTCGCCTCTAATAATCTTAATTTGATTTCTTCTATGATTATGAAGATAACTACGGGTATAAATCCACAGCCTCCTCGAGCACCTAACTTGATTGCTAATGTCTCAGGTTATCCTTCATTGAGTTGGATGGATAATAATGAATTTTACATTCCCGTTTTAGGATACAATATATACAGAGGAGAAAGTCCATATTCTTTAAAAAAGATCGCAACGATTGAAGGTAACATTTATTCTTATATTGACACCTCGGCTTCCAAAGATGTTCAATATTACTATGCAATAACTGCTTTCAACGAATATGGCGAGAGCAATTTTTCAAATATAGTGCCAGTAAAAGTTCCTTCAAAAACAAGCTATAAAGAATTATTCTTAATCTACGAATGGATTCCAGCTTTAGGATTGATAGCAATGATTATGTTTTTGGTGGGACTCATAATTACACGCTCTAAAAACAAAAAGCAATTATTATCTTAAGGATAAGTCACGTATATTTCTCTCTTTTCAAATTTGAAAGTAAAGTAAAGATCATAAAGTTTTATTCCTGCTCTCCCATTCAAAGCATCTACATATATACTTGTATGTAGCGGTACTAAAGTTCCATGAGGAGGAAGGAATAAATGCAATACATCAGTCAATACTACAGTAACGGGATATAAGGTAACATTGCTTAGGGCAGGTACATAAGTTTGCGAGGAATACCAACCATAACCTAGGTAATAGCCAGGATGTGCCTCTCTTTGAGATTCAAATATTTGAAAAGTTATGCTATAATTACTATTCGGCATGTATGTAATGGTGACAGGAAACTTGAAGGGATTATATACAGAAACTGTAGCTTCGACGACTGCGCTATTTGCGAATGGATTAACACTCTTTATCGTTATTTTTTCAATCTTTATAGTTACCGGATCAGTTTTATATGTATATGTTATGCCTTTTATTGGCACAGTTACATTGTAATCATAGAATTTCACAGTAACATAGATTTCTCTTAGCTTGATCGTAACTGTTCCATTATTAACGAGATTTGATGCAAACCAAGGTGCTCCTTCAGGACGCAAATAAAAGGAGGCGTTGAAATTTATCCTTCCTGACATAGAGTTAATATATATTGGCTTATCGACTATAGCATCTCCTAAGTAGAAATCTGTCGTATTATATATTTTCATAGTTGCTTTAAGAACATTAAAAGGTGTATTAACACCATTCTTTATTTGATAATCAACTGTTATATTTAATTTAAATAAAGTACCGGGAGGATATGCATTTAAATCAATAATATTGAAACTGTAATTATAAAGAAAATCTGTAGAAAGCTTTATGATATAAATATTAGGATCGTTTATAGAGATTTTAATATTATTGATATATGCAGTTATGACTATATTTTTTGCGAAAATAATTAAAGTATTATTGTTCATCAACTTAGGAGCTAGGATATCAAGACCGCGCTGAGTTAATTGTAATTCAATCATTCCTTTAAATATGTAGTTTGGATCCTTAGTTACAGAAACACCCAAGATGTAGCCTAAAGCTTTCCCATTTTCATCAACTATATTTGCTGAAAGAGAATCGATTTTATCAACGTTTAATTTTATAAGAGAGGAGTTCAATTGAGCAAAAGCATTTATGACATTGCCAGGTGGACGAATGGTGAAATCAGTGATATGAATATCTATATCAGGCTTAATTGTGAATTGAAACACAGTGCTAGATGGCAATTCGATAGAAATCGGTATATCAGCAATTTTGAGATTAACTTGTATATTTTTAATACTAATCGTGATGGGATTTTGCTTTAAAACTTCCATAGCCAACATGCTTGCCCCTTCATCCGTAATGTTGATTGAAGCCTTACCGCTATAAGAGAAAGGCAAGTTGATAACAACTCGGTCAATCGTTACATATGCATAACCAATCTGTTTATCCTTGAAATATATTTGTGCTAACGCGTTGGTAAGATATATGTTAAAAATAGACATGCTTTTGATATTCGTTGTAAAATCTACATCTACTGAAAAAGATTTAGGTGCAGAACCTATTGAGACTTTATGAACTATAAGATTCGCTTCGACAATTAAAGGTGTAGGTACTTTTAAAGTAAAAGTTTTACTCAATTTTATGGTGGTTATCTTGTCCAATATCGATACTGTCAAAACTATGTCTTTAAAAGTAACATCAAGACCGTTTTTATTTATGGCTTTTTGTATCAAAGATTGAAGCTTTGATTTATCTATCTTAGCTATGAAATCTCCAACAAGATTATACTGCGGATAAACAAGTTGATCATTAGTTATGTAAAGATACCCTATTTGTCCAAATTCTTCTTCAAGTAATGTGATATTTGCTGACTTTATAATGATAGGTAAGTTATAAACATTTGGAATATTAATTGATACGCTTGCCTTTATTCCTATTTGGTTATTAAGAGTAGCTGATAAGGCTATAAAAGAAGGATTGGTGATATTTATGTCTAAAGCAAAGGGTTGAGCAGTAACAATAATATCTTTACTAGGCTTAATAGAATAAGTATTATTTGCAAAGTAAACTTGAAAGACTGCATTCTTTAAAACTAGATCAAACGAAGAATTTGTTAATAATTTTATTATTAATACTGGAATTACATCTTTGTGAAGATAAATTCTTATCTTTATTTGTGAAGGTTTATTTAAATAAACCTTCGTAGGATTCTGTAACATGCCATCACCTAAAAATGTTTGATTCAAATAGGCATTGAAATTTGCACTATTCAACGTAAAGTTTCCCTCTATTAGATTCACAGATGCGATTAAATTTGCGTCAATATCTAAAATATTAGCCGCAACATATCTAACGTTATTTATGCTAACTTTCAAAGCATAATCTAAACTTATTGATTTTTCAAGACTTAGATGAGCTAAATAAGTTTCACCGAAAATTGACACCTTGACATCAGCCTGCACAGCTACTCTAACTGTCTTATTATCTAGAATAAAACTTATTAAGCTAGATGGATCGATGGGAATAGCTGGGATAATAAGTCGATTCTCCATAGCAGGCATAATGTCTTTATTTATGGTAGCATCAATTTTAGCAACTAAAGAACTGTTAAAGTATATATTTGCATTTGCATCCTTAACAAAAAATTGTACACCTAAATTATTAAAATAAGAAATATCTAACAAAATTCTATTTTCATTTATAATGATTTTATTAAGATCTAAATCATTTACAATCTCAGATAATCTATATTCTTGAGTTCCCTTAATTGTATAATTTGTTTCTAAATAGTAATGATAAGAATATACATTTAAATT
>Ga0101942_100458_pt1 | contig 15152 bp, 11 predicted proteins | sample DewCreD2012metaG_4_FD_75243 | JGI IMG/M metagenome (GOLD analysis project Ga0101942, IMG submission 75243) | Hot spring sediment bacterial and archeal communities from British Columbia, Canada, to study Microbial Dark Matter (Phase II) - Dewar... ...
ACCATATTGAGCTACGGTCTCATCAACAAGTGCGAAAATTATAAAGCATAAGAACAAAAATTTTTTGCCTTGTCCAATAATTCTAAAATTACGATTATTTCTTATTTTCCCCACCCACCCTGAGAATAAGCCTTCGGCTTTAGAATACCCATTTTTCGGCATCGGGGGCTTTGCCCCCCTTAAATTCCCCCCCAAAATAAATAAATTTAAAACACTTTTTGTAAATTATTGACTATCAAAAACTTAACATTATTTATTGGACAAAGCATAGTTAAAAAAATTTAATTATATTGATAAGTTTGGTTCAGCAGTTATACTTAAATCACTTTTAAATCCTTTTTTTAATCTATAAGCACCAGCTACACCTATCATTCCTGCATTATCAGTACAGAACTCAGGAAGCGGAAAATAAACTTCCTTTATATATTCTTTAAACTTTTCTCTTAGTCTACTATTTAAAGATACACCAGCTACAACAGCGAGTTTTTCAATTTTAAAATTTTCTATAGCTTTTAATGTTGTATTTAATAATATATCAATAAGTGCCTCTTGATAACTTGCACAAATATCAGATAAATGAGAATTTATAAAACTTTCATCCTTATCACTCAAATATAATTTTAAAGCGGTTTTAATACCACTAAATGAGAAATTATATTTCCCATGTTTAATTTTAGGAATCCTAAACTTTATAAAATTTTTGTTTCCCCCCTTTGCTAATTTATCAATATATGGACCACCAGGATAAGGTAAGTTTAACATTTTTGCTCCCTTATCAAATGCTTCACCAACAGCATCGTCTAAGGTTTGACCAATACGTTTATATTTTAAAAAATCTTCAACTATTAATAGTTCAGTATGACCACCTGATACAATCAAACACAAAAATGGAGGTTTTAATTGCTTATTATTTATAAAAATTGAAAATATATGACCTTCAAGATGATTTATGCCAATAAATGGCTTTTTCAAAGCTTGTGCTAATGTCTTACCAAATGTTATACCAATCAAAAGTGAGCTTGCTAAACCAGGTCCATAAGTAAAAGCAATTCCTTCAATCTCATTTAAACTAACTTTATTTAGAGCTTTTTTTGTAAGCTTGTCAATATATAAAATATGTTCTCTTGCAGCAATTTCTGGAACAACACCGCCAAATTCACTATGAACTAATTGTTGTCTTGTTAATTGAATAATAACATCAAAATCATCAACAATGGCAACAGATGTTTCATCACAAGATGTTTCAAATGCCAAAACTTTCATAATGTTTTTATACTAATAATTAAACCATCACCAATAGGAATAAATGAACTTATAAAATCCTTATCTGAAAAAATTAATTTATTAAATTCTCTAATAGCTCTCGTTTCTTCTGAATTATCGTTTTTGTCCAAAACTTTATTATGCCATAGTGTATTATCTGAAATAAAGACACCTCCAACTTTTAACTTTTTCTTTACCATACTTATTATTTTAGGATATTGTTTTTTGTCAGCATCGTTGAAAATTAAATCAAATTCCATTTTTATTTCGCTTAATAAGTTTAATCCATCACCAATATATATTTCTAATTTATTTTCAAGACCAACAACTCTAAAAAATTCCCTTGCTAATTCAAGGTTTTGCGATTTATAATCTGTAAGATATATTTTTTCAAGATATTGATTATATAATGCTATCCACATAGCAGAATAACCAAAACCTGAACCAATTTCAAAAATGTACCTTGACTTACTCGCTATTGAAATTAAAGATAAAAACCTAGCAGATAATCTGTTTAATATAGGGAAATTCATTTTTTTACCATAGTTTTCCATTTCAATAATGATTGGATGAATTGGTTGTTTGTTTTCAAGTTCAAGAAGATAGTCCAAAAGATTCATTTTGAAAATTTTAAAGTTATTTGAAGTAGAATTTTTACCTTGTCCAATAATTCTAAATCTATTTATTTTATTATATTTTTCCCCGCCCACCCTGAGAATAAGCCTTTGGCTTATAAATGCCCCATTTTATGCTTGGGGGGCAAAGCCCCCCTTAAATTCCCCCATAAAATAAATAATTTTAAAACGCTTTTTGTAAATTATTGATTATCAATAACTTAATACTATTTATTGGACAGAGTATGTTTTGAGAAAAAATGCTCTAAAAAGGGGGCTATAAGCCCCCAAACACTACCTAACAATAATTTTTATTAATTTTTGATTATTTCTTACAAAATAAACACCTTTATTTAGTTTCACTAAACCCTTACCTTTGAAAACAACTTTACCTGAAACATCGTACAAAATTACATTATCCTTGAAATTTATCAATTCATTTGATATAATTGAATTCCTTTCAACAATAGATGTAGTAGACTGTAAAACAGAAACTTCCCAAGATTTACTTATAATTTTTACATTAAATGGACCATTCCACTGAACATAAGAAAATAACGAATCCTTTACATATCCTAAGTTTGGAACCCACCAAATATAATAATCTCTTATTAAGCTGTCAGAATAAGGATCAAATCCTAAGTTTCCTGCTTGTGTCTTAATAAGAGATGACCATATTTTTCCCTTTAATCTTACAAACATTTTATAAGCACTAAAAGTTCCAGCAGGAACACTAACATTTTCCTGAGATAAAACTTTTGCAGTATCAGCAAACCACCAAAGTGTATCATAGTACTGAGTACTATTATCACCATCAAAATCACCAACATATGGTCCAGAAAGACCTAATATCCAATAATTATTTATAGAAAAAGGTGTTACAACCGCTTTAATATCAACTTTATAGGGTCCTCCACTTGTATTCTTTCCTATTATATAAAGTCTTCTAAGGGTATCTCCAACTTCATAAACCGTATCTTCAAAAATACTACTTCCTGCTTGATAATGAATAGCAGTATAAATTCCCCTTGCTGGATGACCATTATAAGTAAAATTCTGATTTACAAATAGAGTTTCAACTTTTGCAGAATATGAACCACTATTACCAGTGGGAGCAAGAGTGCTATCTCTTCTCCAACCTCCATAAACAAACAACTTATTGTTTACTATCCCAAGATAGTTCAGAGCCTGCCCAACAACCAACCATATCATCTTCTAACCTCCTTTTTAAAAGTTTAAAGAAGTTTTCATCATTTATAGAAATTATACCAACTTCATCTCTATTTAAAACTTCACCAAGCTGGAATTTAGACTTTTTTATAATTAAAAAACTTTTCCCTAACTTTTTAAACATTTTCACAAATTTTTCCTTGGAGGAAAAATCGTAAGTCATAATAATCAGCTTTGACCTATTTATTGATTTCATAACCTGTGTTCTTCCTATACTTAACTTACCTGCTTTATAAGCAAGCCTAATAATATCATCCATTTCAATTAAAAAGGGGCCACAAAAGCCCCTAATTCACAAATTTACTAGTTTTTGTAATTTTGTCACCCTTAATAGAAATAATATAAATGCCCTTTGGAATACTAAGAGGAATTTCGTAAATTCCTTGCTTTAATTGATAAGTATTTGAAAAGACAACCCTTCCCGATAAATTGTAAATTTTTATATTTAACTTATCATCAACAGGCATATTTAATTTTAAAATGTTATTCTTAATGTCAAACTTAAATGTTAAATTTGCATATTCCTTTTCAGCCCAGCTTGTTATATTACAGTCTGGTGGATTTGGAGAACCAAAGAAAGCAAAGACAGCAGTAGCACTATCTCCTACATTCAAGTTATAAGGTCCAGAAGAAACCGAGACTGCAAAGTCACTATTTGTTCCACTTGTTGAACCACTAGTTCCTGTTATCATACCCCATTTAAATGTCTCATTATATGGCCAAGGATTGTGATTAGCAACCCTTGCACTACCCCAATTTCCAAAAACCAAAAGAACACCGACATAACCTGTAAAATCACTAGAAGACATATAAGCACCACCTTTAATTTGACCAGTATTACAAACAAATGTATTAGCATTATCATTATTATAATTATTTAAATCAAAATCTGCAAAAATAGCCATATAAGCTCCATTTAAAGCAGAAGAACCTTCATTTTTAAGTTTATATCTTAAAAATACAAATGGAGAATTTATTTTACCATAAGCAGTAAGATAAGCTTTTATATTTTTAGGAGAAGCAAAATTTCCATCTGATAGCCTTAAAACATATTCTTCATCACCATAATAAGGTCCTCCAAATAACTTACTACTATATATACCAAATTCTCTTTTTAAATCATTGTCATTTGAATTTGCATTATAATAGTTATCGACAAGGTAAGAACTTGAATTACCAAAAGCAAATGATGCATAGAACAAAGCACTTGGAGCATTCTTAGGATATCTGAAACCGTTTCCAGGTGTTTGGGAAGCATTAGGATAACCAAGTGATCCATTATCAGGAAGACTTAATAGGACTGTTCCTGTATCTATATCAACAATAGATAATGGTGGAAAGCCAATTGTAATAGGAATACTATAATTAGTTTGATATTGAGTATTTCCTGCATCGTAATAAGTTATGGTAATTTTTAAGGTGGCAGTATCACCTATTTGAGCAGAAGAACTAACCTGAAAAGAAAAGAAATCGTTTATTGAAGAACCACTTTTAGTTGTATTTGAAGGAACATTACCAAAGTTAATAGTATTATCTGTAACTGTAATTATTGATGGATTAGTAGCGGTTAAATTGGCGATAACATTAAAAGCATCAGCACCACCATTATTCTTTATAGAAATATCAACCTTAATAACTTCACCAGCATCTATATATCCGTTATTATTATCATCAATTATACTATGATTTAAAACAACAATATTTGGTGTTGTATTAGATGGTGTATTTTGAATAGCAAGTTTAGCATCTATTCTACCCCATCCGCAATTATTGTTAGGCCAAGTACTACCACAACCTGTTGGTCTAACTCTACCAAAATCAGTAATAATTTGATAAATTTGATAATAATTTAAGGTAGGGTTTTTTTCAAGCATTAGTGCGATTACACCAGCAACATGGGGTGTTGCCATAGATGTTCCATTTAAGTTTTGAAATCCTCCTCCTGGCCAAGCAGAGGGAACTGAAACACCTGGTGCTGCTATATCAGGTTTAAAGTAATTCCAATCGCTTCTTGACCAATATGTTGTATTATTATAAGGACTTGTATTTGGAGCAGGACCTCTACTTGAAAAATTTGCAATATTATCATTATTATTAGTAGCACCAACAGCTATAACAATGGGATAATCACCAGGACTTCCTACACTTCCAGCAGAAGGACCACTATTACCTGCCGCAAAAACAGGAACTATATTATTGGCTCTCCAACCATTCCATATAGCATTCCATAACCAGGTATCACCACCACTTCCTCCCCAAGAATTACTAACCTCTGCAACATTAACACCATCATTAGTCTTTAAAGTAGTAAAGTGTTGAACACAAGTAGTGATAGCACTATTTGAACCAGAACCACTTGAATTAAAAGCCTTACAAGATATGATTTTTGCATTAGGTGCGACACCTATATCATTTGTATAAGGACCTAGGCCATCTCCGCCAGCAATTGTTCCAGCAGTATGGGTTCCATGCCCATTATCATCATAAGGATTAGGCTGATTATTAATAGCATCTTTCCAATACTGGCTTAATATATCACCACTCAATGCAGGATGATTAGCATCAACACCTGTATCAATATGTCCCACAATTATACCATTACCCGTATATCCATATAAAATCCAAACACTATCAGCCTTTATTTTTGAGATATTCCACGTAGCAGCATTTATTTGAGAACTTCCTGAATTGTCCTTTACAATGTGAAAATTATCCCAATCGTAATATATCTTTTCTATATCATCTCTATTTGAGAAAAGTTGCTCAAAAGCACCTCTTCTAATTTTAACATATATAGCATTTACTACCCAAAACTGCTTTATATCATAAACATCTGATGAAGACTTCAGAAACTCAACCAAACTTTTCTGACTATTGAAATGATATTCTTTTAGGATGTTTATCTTTTCAGTTGGAGAAGCTTTGAGATTTTCAGGAAGGAGAAGTTGATCTTTCAGAACAATAAATAGTTCAACAGGCTCATCAGGGGATGTTTTGTTCAAAATATCCCCCAATTTTGGATCTATTTGTGGTAAATTTAAAATAAAGTAAAGCACAGCGCCCCAGGGGGGACTTGAACCCCCGACCTATGGCTTAGGAAGCCACCGCTCTATCCAAACTGAGCTACTGGGGCTTTTGAAATTTTAAAGCATAAATTTTTCTTCTTTCATAATCCAAGGAAAAAAATGACTTTCCCATAACAACCCTATCAACACCCATTTTTTTTAGTTCATTTATATTTTCCCAATTTACACCACCATCAATTGTTATTTTAAAATTTAAATTGCTTTTTATCCTAAAATTATTTAGATAATCAACTTTCCATAAAACTTCTTTAATCATCTCTTGACCTGCAAAACCAGGATTAACAGTCATTACAACGACTTGTTCAACATCTTCTACAAAGGGTAAAATGTACTTAGGATGTGTTTTAGGATTTATTACAATACCAATTTTCAAATTATTTTTTTTAGCAAACTCAATACATTCTATTGCTTCTTCTCCAACTTCAACATGAACATCAACAATATCGGAACTTTTATAGAATTTTTCTATAAATTTTGTAGGATTTTTTATCATTAAATGACTATCCAACTTTAAATGTGTAATTTTTCGAATGGTATCAACAATAAACATCCCAAATGTTAAATTATCTACAAAATGACCATCCATAATATCAAGATGTAAATAATTCAAATTACAATTCTCAACACTTTTAATTTCCTCATAAATTTTTGTCCAATCAGCAGCAATAATTGAAGGTAAAATCTCCAAAATATAAATCAACCTCCTAAAATCATAAGATATAAAATGAAAGTAAAAATCAAAATAATTAAAACAGCATAGGTACTAAACTTACCATCTTGAACTCCTCTTAACATTGAGCTTATTAAAGCACTAATAAAAGCAAAAAGTCTTACAATGCCGTCTATTACAGAAATATCAAAAACTTTATAAACAATTTCAGAAAAGCGTTTTAAGAATTTCAAAATAAACATTTCGTACCAATCTGAAAGAATACCCCATTTTGCATATAAAACTTTATAAATTGCCTTTATAATAAAATTTTCACCAATTGATTTTGGAATAATAGGTTTTTGATACATAAAAAATGCTAGAATTATTCCAAAAATTGCTAAAAGCTGACTGATAAGAGATATATTTAGAGCAGAATGTTCATCAAATTTTATATGAGGTAGATAACTTAAAGCGCTTTCAAAATACGAATAAATCCAACCCCCTATTATTGAAAATATAGCAAGAACAATCATAGGAATCGTCATAATGTAATTACTTTCATGAGCATGCTTGTAGAGTTTCTCTTCTCTTGGTTTTGTATGAAATACAAGGAAAAACAATCTAAATGTATAAAATGCTGTTAAAATAACACCAAAAATAACAAGATAAAATATAACTCCATTTGAGAAATAAGCATATTCAATAATTTTATCCTTTGAGAAGAAACCAGCAAAAGGGAAAATTCCACAAAGCGCCAAACTTCCGATCAAAAATGTTATCCAAGTTATTTTCATTTTTTTATACAATCCGCCCATTAACCTAATATCAAGATTATCACTTAAAGCATGCATTACCGAACCTGCTCCAAGGAAAAGCAAAGCTTTAAAAAATGCATGTGTCCAAAGATGAAATATACCTGCCCAATAAGCCCCCAAACCAACACCAACGAACATATATCCAATTTGTGAAATTGTTGAATAAGCAATAATCCTTTTTATGTCATTATTAACAAGAGCTATACTCGCTGCTAAAACTGCACTAAAAGCACCAACAAATGCAACAATAAAACTTGCATCTGGTGATAAAACATATATTGGTGATGACCTTGCTACCATATATACACCAGCTGTAACCATAGTTGCAGCATGAATTAAAGCAGAAACAGGTGTAGGACCTTCCATAGCATCTGGTAGCCATGTATAAAGAGGAAATTGAGCAGACTTACCTGTCGCACCAATAAACAATAAAATTCCTATTAATGTTAAAACCTCTTTATTTACCAAATTAACACTTTTGAAAATATCACTATAAATAACACTATTGAAGAAAGAAAAAATTGTGAATATTCCAAGTAAAAATCCCGCATCCCCAATCCTATTTACAATAAATGCCTTATTACCAGCATCAGTAGCTGATTTTTTCTTAAACCAAAATCCAATAAGCAAATATGAAGCAAGTCCAACTCCTTCCCATCCTACAAACATTAAAACATAATTATTTGCTAAAACTAATAAAATCATATTAAAAACGAAGAAATTAAGATAAGCAAAATATCTTGAATAACTTTCATCTTTTCTCATATACTCTATTGAGTAAAAATGTATCCAAAAAGAAACAAATGCTACAACAAATATCATAATTGCTGACAAGTTATCAAGTAATAATCCAAAAGGAATTCTCAATTTATCAAGTAATATCCAATAGAAGTAGTTTTTATCATATACAAAATTATGATTACTTAATGCTATAAAAAGCAAAATTGAACTTGAAACCGTAGAAACAAGTAGCATAAATGTTGCTATATAACCACTAAATCTAAAAATAAACTTACCAAAAATACCATTGATAATAAAGCCAATTAGTGGAGCAAAAAGTGTTAAAAGAAGTAAAATATCTATCATACTTATTTACTCCTCAATGAAAAGAAATCATCTATGTTTGTTGTTTGTTTTAATCTATAAAGATTTACAACAATAGCAAGTCCAAGAGCAACTTCGGAAGCAGCAATAGCAAGAACAAGAATTGAGAATATCTGTCCATCCAAGGTTTTCGTAATATTACCAACAGTAATAAGCAAGAAGTTAGTAGAATTAAGCATAAGTTCAAGACCCATAAGCATAATTATCGTATTTCTTCTAAGAAGTACAGTTAAAACACCAAGAAAAAAATAAGCTAAACTTATTAAAATGATTAGATATGTTTCATTCATAGTCTGAAAATTTTAAAGGTAGGTGCTATAAAATTTTTGCCTTGATTGAGATTTTATTTTCCATAGCTAATTTTCAAAACTTTATAAACTATGAAATTTTTGTTGATTTTGATGATAGTTTAAGCATAATAAAAGGTTACGAAACAATATACTATATTAATAATTCAAAAGATACATTAAAGTATATTGAACTTAACCTTTATGCAAATGCCTTTAGACCAAACTCAAAATATAACCAAGATATCAAGAATAAGCTAAAAGTTAAAAAAACAGAAATAGATAGATCAAAACCAAAAGACTGGGGTTATATTATAATTGATAGTTGCTCCGAAAAATTTGATACGAACGATATGTTGATGAGAGTTTATAAAACAATTTTACCAAATGAAACTACAAAAATTTTTATAAAATTTACCCTTAAAATTCCAAAACTATTTGATAGATTAGGTAAGGCAGAACAGGAATACGAGATTACCCAATGGTACCCAAAGGTAGGAGTTTATGACGAAAGAGGATGGAGAACTTACGGTTATAGATATAATACTGAATTTTACGGAGATTATGCAAATTGGAAAGTTTCAATAAAAACTAAAAAAAATTATGTAGTAGGAGCAAGTGGTTATCTTGTAGATTCAATAGTAAATGATAGTTTTAAAATTTTAACTTATAAGCTTGAAAAAGCACATGATTTTGCTTTTGTAATGAGCAAGAGATACAAAGTTGAAGAAATAAACTATGATAGTATAAAAATTTATATTCTACACTACTCAAATGATAGTAATTTTATAAAGGTTGCAAAATATCATTCAATAAATGCTTTAAAAATTTTTAGTAAAAAACTTTATCCTTATCCATATAAAACGCTTACAATTGTTGAAAGTCATTTAAGAGCAGGAGGTGGAATGGAATATCCAGCATTAGTTCTAATAACAAATCCAAAAGAATTCAAAATTAGAAGATTTAGACTAATAAATTCAAAAAATTACTATTTAGCAATTGTTATAGCTCACGAGATTGGTCACCAATGGTTTTATGGAATTATAGGAAATGATGAGGCTTATGAAGCATGGTTAGATGAAGGAATGAATAGTTATCTTGAAGATTATTACAATCATTTAGTTTTTAATGATGAAAGTATTTATAATATATTTGGAAATTTAAGAAAAATTATAAAATTTTATTTAGGAAACTACGATTTTAGATTATTTAGTGATTACTTTGTTTATTTAGAACCTTATAATGAACCTATTTTAGGAAAGCCAGCTTGGGAAATGAAAAATTACTGGCAAGTTTATAATAGAGGAAAAAATTTAATGCTTGCTTTACAAGACATACTTGGAGATAGTTTATTTGATTTAATTCTTAAAGAGTATTTCAAAAGGTTCGCTTTTAAACATCCAAGAAGTGAAGATTTCATAAAATTAGTAGAAGAAATTTCAAATTTAGACCTAACAGCACTTAAAAATCAATGGTTATATGGTAAAGGATTACCAAATTATAGTGTTTATAAAACTATTAACAACACATTCTTAATAAAAGGAACATATAAATATCCAATTTCTACAATTATTGATAATAATCTTTTAAAGCTAAAACCAGACACAATTATTAATGCCAAAAAAATAATTATTGATCCATATAATAGGGTTCTTGAAAGTGATGAATGGGACAACACTTATCCAAGAAGATTTGAAATTAAACCATTTTTTAATATCCCCAAAATGGGGTATTATCAAATAAGCTATATTCCATTTATTTTTTATAATCCATTTGATAATTATTTCTTTGGAATATATTTAAGAGGTTCTGAAAGTTATAAAAGGCACTTTTTTAGTTATGGAGGAAATACAAAAGGTGATTTTTATTTAGGTTTTTGGGAAAATAACTTTTTATTTAATTTAAAATTTGTAAAAAATATATTTAATTTTGATTTTGGCTTGAAAAATAAATTCATTCAGTTAATTGTTTTTAATGATTATATAAATGACCTTTCATATCTCGATGAAAATTATTTCCAAAAATCAAATGTTTGGGGAATTAAGATAAATGGATTTTATAAAAATTTAAAAATTTTCTCAAAAATTTCAAAAGATTTCCTAAAATTTAATATAAATTACAATTTTAACATTTTAAAAATGCTTAACGTTCAATTTTCATATTATCGCATATTTGGAAATTATCCAGTACATGAAAGAATTTATATTGATGGTGGATTTCTTTATCCGAGAGCATTTGAAATTTTATTACCATATAAAGGAAGCTGGTTTTATTCAAAATATCTTGTATTTAACGATGGAATATATTCAAAAAGGGGTGAAAATATATTTTCAGATGAATTTGCTCTTTCAGAATTCAAAATTAGTCCTTTTGGTATTTTTGGAGTTTATTCAAGTGTAGGATGGACAGGAAAAATTTATATAGATTATGGAATTTACTTAAAATTATATAAAATTGAACTTAAATTTGTTAATTTCAATAGTTTTATAGTAAAAATTAATTAATTTTTTTGTTTTTGGTAAAATAAATTAACTTTCCTCCCTTACAAGTCCCAATTCATTTATTAACTTCTCAACAATTGGATTTACTTCCTTCATCAGAATTTCAACTTCCTTATAATTATAAAGTAAATTTAGGGCTTTTTTAATTTCGTCAATATATTCCTTTGCGGAATTGTAAGTATATTCACTATTAAATAAGAATTTAATTTTATTTTCTTCTTCAAGAATTTCAGATGATGATATTAAACCAAGGATAATAGGATTTTGCTTCTCAAAGTAATCTAAAAGTTTATCTTTTAATGTTAAAGGTTTATCTTCTTTAACTTCATTTTCAGATTTTTTATAGACAATATTATAATTTTCTAATATATTCATAATTTCAATAGTTTTCGGCATAAAACACATTTTTGAAATAAAGAATTCAAGCCACATCTTCGGTGTTATTGAGTATCTAATTGAGCTTTCCATTTCAAGAGCTAAATTCAAAATTAACATTAAATCTTCCTTTTTATAATCCTTCCTTCTGTTTTCTAAAACTTCCTTAAAAACATCAAATAAAAACTCATTAAATTCTCTAATAAAATCTAAAATTGAAACATTTTTTTGCAAAATATCATTTAAAATTGAAAGAGCTTTATTAACATTTCTTGAAAAAATTTCTTTTAATAAGTTTTCAAGTTTTTCTCTTTCAATAGAACCAAGAATATTTAAAACATCCTTATATGTAATTCTTCCATCACAAAACATTCGCATTTGATCCAATAGCACAAGAGCATCCCTTAATGAACCTTCCGATCTTCTGGCTATCTCTTCTATCGCTTTTTCTTCAATCTCAATATTTTCAATTCTTATAATTTCATTCATTCTTTGGACAATTTCAAATATTGAAATAGGTTTAAAATCGTATCTTTGTAGTCTTGAAATAACAGTTGGTGGAATTTTCTGAGGGTCAGTTGTAGCAAATATAAATACTACATGTTTTGGTGGCTCTTCAAGTGTTTTAAGAAGTGCGTTAAATGCTTCAATTGTAAGCATATGAACTTCATCAATTATATAGACTTTATACCTACCTCTAACAGGTAAAAATTTTACATTTTCTCTAATTTGTCTTACTTCATCTATTCCTCTATTACTCGCTCCATCAATTTCTATAACATCTATATGTCTTGAATTTTCAATATCTTTACAGGATGAACAAGTTCCGCAAGGATTTTCAATAATATCATTAAAGCTTTCACAATTTAAGGCTTTTGCTAAAATTCTTGCAGTTGTCGTTTTTCCAACACCTCTTGGACCTGAAAATAAATATGCCTGGGATATTCTTTTCTCTCTAAGAGCTCTTTTTAAAGCTTTAACAATATGCTCCTGTCCTATGTGTTCATTAAAATTTTTTGGTCTGTACTTTACTGCTAAACTCATTTTTAAAATTTTAAAGTTGAATGTTTTTAATTTTGTGCCCTGTCCAATAATTCTAAAACTATTTATTTTACTATATTTTTCCCCACCCACCCTGAAAATAAGCCTTCGGCTTATAAATACCCGTTTTTTGGCATTGGGGGCTTAGTTTTATAACTTATTAATTATCAAGAACTTAACAATATTTATTGGACAAAGCATTAATTTTGTGCTTTTTATATTTTCCCCAAATTGCTTTTTCTAGTAATTCTGAAAATATCATTTTTCCATTCACCTAATAGGTTTTTTTGTTTATTGAAAATGTTCAGAATAATCCTCAAGAGGATATTTTTCTTTAATTTCTCTTTCAAATGAACTTATTAAATTTTGTAAATTTTTTTGATATAATTGAGATTTAATAATTAATTTTTGGCTTTCAAACTGACTTAAATCAGGAAGTGTTTCTTCTAACTTTTTATAAACAATAAAACCTAAGTCATGTTCAAAAACATCAACATCATTTATACTTTTTTCAAAGACGCCATTAAAAAACTGATCTTTCTGATTAAATGGTAATCCTTGAATGTACATATCAGATGTTATTAAACCTGTTTCAAGAACAATTACTCTTGGGTCATTATTAAATAAGTTTTTTATTGAAATGGTATCATTGTTTTTTAGATATTGAATAACTTTCTCAATAGAACTTTTTAAAATTTCCTTCTTTTTCTTATTTATAAGTCTTGCTTCAACGATATTTTTAACTTCATCATAACTTTGATAACCTTCCTTTTTCTTATCAATTATTCCAAAAGTCACTAAAAAACTACCCATATCATATACTCTTGAAAATTCACCAATTTTGCCTTTTTCCAAAAATTTTCTTAATTCTTCATTTTCTCCAACAATAGGATAAAATTGTGAATTTATTGGAATATATATGGTTGTATCTACCCTAAAAGCTTTTAAATTTTTAGTTCTAATAGCATTTTTGATGCTATCAATAATTAATTTTTTTGTTTCTATTGATGGCTTTATTTTAATAAGAATTTGACTAAAATCAATAGTGTCTTTTTTCTTCTTATCAATTTTATAAATATAATATCCGAGAGGCGTTAACATTGGTCCAATTATTTCATTTTCATTTGCTTTTAGAAAACTGTCTTTTATTTCAGGAAATAAATTACTAATTAAAAAATTTTTAACTTTCCCTGAGTCATTTTTTGTTGTTAAATCTTCTGAAAAAAGAAAAGCCAATTTATTAAAATTTTCGCCATTTTTAGCTTGTTCTTTTATACTTTCAATTTTGTCTCTTGCTAAAATTGTATCATTATAGGATGGAATTTTAAATGCTCGAATAACAACGAGTCTAACTCTTGATGATGCTTTAAATTCTTCCTTATTTTTATTATAGAAGTTTCTTTTTTCTTCTTCTGAGACGCTAATTGTATCAGGAACTAATGAAACCGGAATGTTTGCATACAAAATTTTTACTTTTCTATTCCTATATATAAATTCATATTTTGCCTCTTCATCAGAGACATTTGACATAACTGCCAAATAGTATCTTACTATATCCCTTGGAATTTCAGTTTTCAATTTTTCTTCGTACATTTTAAAAAATGGAATTGCTCTCTGATCTCTAAGAAGAGAAATATACTTACCATAATCAAATTTACCATTAGTGTAAAAAATTGTATCATTTATAACTTCTGGTGGAGGAAACAAAACAATTGTTTTAACAATTGCATCTTTTGTAAGTGAAATTTTTAAATCTTCTAATAATAGCTTCCATCTTATTCTATCAACTAATTCATCAAAAACTCTTTTTCTCAAACTTTCAATTTCATCCGCAGTTAGTTCTCTTCCTAATTTTCTTGTTGTATCACTTATAACTTTTTCAAGTTCTAAGTTAAATTCGTTATAAGTTAATTCATAATTTCCAATTTTGGCAATAATCCCCCTTTCCCAAGGTTGATAAACTTTATATCCTAATATATTAGCTCCAAGTTCAAGACCTATCCAACCTATAAATGCTAAAATAAGAATCCAAAGAACAAAAACACCTATTTTTCTCATTGTTTGCATTATCATGAGTTTGAAAAGTTTAAAGCAATAATTATATTAGTTTCTACCTTGTCCAATAATTCCAAAATTACGATTATTTCTTATTTTCCCCACCCACCCTGAAATTAAGTCTTCGGC
>Ga0101942_100459_pt1 | contig 15104 bp, 12 predicted proteins | sample DewCreD2012metaG_4_FD_75243 | JGI IMG/M metagenome (GOLD analysis project Ga0101942, IMG submission 75243) | Hot spring sediment bacterial and archeal communities from British Columbia, Canada, to study Microbial Dark Matter (Phase II) - Dewar... ...
AGATGGAAGCGCGGCCCCTTGAGGACCTCCTCACCCCGGAGCCTGGGGGGGTCCTCGAGGCGGTGAGAAAGGCCGAGGAGGCGCAAACAGCTGAAAGGTAGCCCACAACTCCACCCACTTCCTCTTGGGGCCCCTACCCCAAGTGAACCGCTTTCCCGTCCCCAGTTGGTCCAAGAACGCAAAACTTCACGGAGGGCGGCGAAAGGGGCAAAAGGGGGTAAAATGAAACCAGGAATGCCCGCGGTTCATTTGACCCGAAGGGCGGGTTGAACGCATCTGGCGGAGCGTGAACCCCTTCAAGGACGCGGACACCGTGCTCGCCTACCTTAAGGAACGGACCCGCTAAAGGCGCTTCTCACGGAGGGGGCTTAAGATATAGGGCGTGTACGCCACCCGCGAGGCCCTAAGGCAGATCCTCCGCCACCCCACGGCCAGCCTCGCCACCTTCTTCACCGCCTTGGTCTCCTTCTCCCTCCTCTACTTCCTGGGCCTCCTCCTGTGGAACCTGGAAAGGGTGGTCCAGAGCCTAGAAAGGGAGCTGGAGGTGGCCGCCTTCCTCCGAAGGGGGGCCGACGCGGAGGCCCTCCTCACGGAGATCCAGGCCTGGCCCGAGGTGAGGGAGGTGCGCCTCCAGAGCAAGGTGGAGGCCCTGGCCCAGCTGGTCCTGGACTACCCCTACCTGGCCGAGGCCAAGGACCTGGTGGAAAACCCCCTCCCCGACACCCTCCGCCTCCGCCTCGAGGCCCCGGGGGCCGTGCGCGCCGTAGCCGAGCGCCTGAAGCGCCTTCCCGGCGTGGAGGGAGTGGAGTACGGGGGCGAGCTCACGGAGCGCTTGGTGCAGGTGCTCTCGGGAAGCCGGCTGGCCATGGTCCTCCTGGTGGGCCTCCTCCTGCTCAACACCTTCTTCAGCGTCATGGGCTCCATCCGCCTCTCCGTGGAGAGCCGCAAGGAGGCGCTCGCCATCATGCTCCTGGTGGGGGCCACGCGGCGCTTCATCCAGGCCCCCTTCGTGCTGGAGGGCACCCTCCTCACCCTTAGCGCCGGCCTCCTGGCGGTGCTCGCGGGAGGGGGGCTGTACCTGGCCATGAGCCAGGCCCTTCAGGCCCTCCTCCCCTTCCTGCCCGTGCTGGGTCCTCGGGACCTGCTCCAGACCGGAATCCTGGTCCTGTGGCTCGCTGTCCTGCTCGGGGCGAGCGGGGCCTACATGGCCAGCCGGGCCTACCTCAGGGAGGGCTAGGGTGCGGTTCTGGATCGGGCTCTGGGTGCTCCTCTCCTTCCTGGCCCTAGGCCAGGACCTGGCCACCCAGGAAAAGCGGGTGCGAAGCCTGGAAGCGGAGGCGGCCCGGGCCCAGAGGCTGGAGCAGGAGGCCCAGGCCCGCATCCAGAGGCTGAACCAGGAGCTCGCCCGCCTCTCCCAGAGGGTGCGGAACCTCCTTGCGGAAAAGGCCCGCCTCGAGGGGGAGATCGCCCGTTTGGAAGGGGAGCGGGCCGCCTTGCGCCAGGAGATCGCCCGCCTGAAGAAGGCCGTTCAGGAGACGGAGGCCCGCATCGCCAAGCTGGAGCGGGATCTGGCCGCCCTCAAGGAGCGCCTCCAGGCCCTCATGCAGAGCCTCCACCGGGAGCGGGCCGGGCGCTACCTTCCCCTTCTTCGCGCCGAGTCCTTCGCCGACCTGGCGGTGCGGGCCCGCTGGGTGGGGTACATCTCCCGGCAGGACGCTGAGCTGGTGCGCCGCTTCCAGGCCACCCTGAAGGCCCTGAACGAGGAGCGGGAACGCCTGCGCCTCCTCCTCGCCGACCTCTCGGCTAAGGAAAGGGCCTTGGCAGAAACCCAGGCCAGGCTGGAGGAGGGGCGGAGGAACCTCCTCTCCACCCTGGACGCCCTAGGGCGGGAAGCGGAGGGCAAGAGGGCCCTGTTGCGGGACGCCCTTTCCGAGCGCAAGCGCCTGCAAAGCGCCCTTTCCCAGATCCAGGCCCGGGTGCTCTCCGAGAGGCAGAGGCTCCTGGAGCTCCAAAGGCAGGAGGAGGAAAGGCGACGACGGGAGGCGGCCCAGAGGCAGCAGGCCGCCCACAGGTCTCCTCCTCAGGTGGTGGTGCCTCCCCCGCCGCTCCCGGCCACCGTGGGCCGCCTGGCCTTCCCCGTGCCCGGGGGAAGGGTGCTGGTGCCCTACGGCCGGGAGGGGCCCTTCCAGGTAATCCAGGGGCCCGCCCCGGGAAGCCCCGTGCAGGCGGCTGCGGAGGGCTATGTGGCGGGCATCCTCTACCTGCCCAATCTGGGCTACACCGTGATGGTGGTCCACACGGAAACCCTCTCCACCGTCTACACCAACCTGCAGGAGCCCCTGGTGGCCGAGGGGCAGCGGGTGAGCCGGGGCCAGCTTCTGGGCTACACGGGGGGCGGCCTCCTCATCCGCCCCGAGGAGCTGGAGTTCCGCGTGGCCGTGCGGGTGGGCGAGGAAACCCGCTTCGTGGACCCCTCGGCCTACTACTAAGTACCCCGCCCTGGCGAAGGCCAGGGCGGGGACCCCAAAAGGCTTCATCGCAACCCTAGCCCGGGCATCCCCTTTCGCGGAACCAAGGTGCGGGCGCCTAGGCGGGCTCTATGAGCCCGTAGTTCCCGTCCTTGCGGCGGTAGAGGACGTTGATCTCGTCGGTCTTGGCGTTCCTGAAGACGAAGAAGTCGTGGCCCAGGGCCTCCATCTGGAAGGCGGCCTCCTCCGGGTCCATGGGCTTCATCTCAAAGCGCTTGACCCGGACGATCCTCGGGCCCTCCTCCTCTTCGGGCTTGCGCAGGGCCTCCATATCCCGCACCTCGGGGGGCGGGGGGCCCTGGTAGGAGTGGCGCTTGCCCAAAAAGCGGCGCTCCCTGTAGCGCTTGAGCTGGATCTCCAGGCGGTCCACCATGCGGTCAATGGCGGCATAGAGGTCCTGGTCCTCCTCCTCCACCCGCAGAAGCCCCCCGGGGAGGTCCACCTGCACCTCGGCCTTGGCCTTCTTCTCCACATGGGGACTACCCGCCAAGGAGAGGACCACCTTGGCCATGAGCTCGCCGTCCTGGTAGCGGTCTAGGCGGGAGAGCTTCCGCTCCACGTAGTCCCGGATGGCGTCGGTGATCTCCAGGTTGCGGCCGATGAGCTTGTAGAGGTTCATCTTCCCTCCCTTCCGCCCCGGTCAGGGCCTTCCCTTGCCCTTATGCTACCACCCTCCCCGAAGGCTTCGTCCCGCACCACCTGCCCCGCCTTCAGGACCACGACCCGGGAGGGGTAGGCCTTGAGGAGCTCTTGGCTGTGGGTGGCCACCACCACCGTGGCCCCCTGCCGGTGGGCGGCCTTGAGGATCTCCAGGACCTGGAGGGCGTTCTCCGAGTCCAGGTTGCCCGTGGGCTCGTCGGCGAGGATCACCGGGGGGTCCAGGAGGAAGGCCCGGGCCAGGGCCACCCGCTGGGCCTCCCCCACGGAAAGCTCCTCGGGAAAGGCCCGCTTCTTGTGGAAAAGCCCCACCCGGCGGAGGGCCAAGGCGATGCGCTCGGGCCACTCCCTGGCGGGCACCCCCTGCACCCTGAGGACGAAGGCCAGGTTCTCCTCCACGGTCAGGTCCGAGAGGAGGCGGTGGTCCTGGAAGACCATGCCGATGCGGCGGCGGTGGAGGGCGATCCCGTCCCCCCTCAAGGCCTTCAGGTTCTGCCCCGCGAAGTAGACCGCCCCATGGGTGGGGGTAAGCCTCCGGAGGATGAGGGAGAGGAGGGTGGACTTGCCGGCCCCCGAGTGGCCCACCACGTAGACGAACTCCCCCTTCTTGACCTCGAGGCTCACGTTGTAAAGGGCCTTGGTCCGGGTCCTGGGGTACTCTAGGCTCACCCGGTGGAAGGCGATCATGCCCCCACTATACGGAAGGCGGGCCACAGTTGCTTCTCATGGAAAGGCGCTATAGTGAAGCTCAGTGGAGGGAAAAGATGAAACGACGCGCTTGGCTCATCGCGGGGTTGGGGCTCTTGGCGGCCTTGGTGTACGCCCAGCTCCCCCGCCCTCAGGCCGAGACCCTTCTGCAGAACCCGAACGGTCAGGCCCTCCTGGAGGTCTACCAGAGGATCCAGCAGGACTACCTGGAGCCCCTGCCCAAGGAGAGGCTGAACGCCCTCCTGGAGGGGGCCATCGGGGGCATGGTGGCCGCCTTGAAGGACTCCTTCACCAGCTACTCCCCGCCCCAGCGGGCAAGCCTTCGGCAGGAGGACCTCAGGGGCGAGTTCTTCGGCATCGGGGCCACCCTCACCCCCAGCAACCCCGACGGCACCGGGGCCAAGGTGGAGGGGGTGATCAAGGGCCTGCCGGCCCAAAGGGCGGGGATCCGCGCCGGGGACGTGATCCTCGAGGTGAACGGCGAGGACGTGACCAAGCTCCCCCTCGCGGAGGTGGTGGCCCGGATCCGGGGCCGGGAGGGAACCAAGGTCACCCTCAAGATCCAGCGGGAAGGGGTGCCCGCGCCCCTGGTCTTTGAGCTCGTACGGGAAAAGGTGGAGATCCTCTCCGTCTCCACGGGGAGGATCGGGGACGTGGGCTACGTGGCCCTGGAAACCTTCGCCAACTTCAAGGTGGAGGACCAGCTCAAGCGGGCCATTGAGGGCCTGAAGGCCCAGGGCATCAAGAAGCTGATCTTTGACCTCAGGGACAACGGGGGCGGCCTCCTGGACCAAGGGTGCGCCGTGGCGAGCGCCTTCCTGAGGGAAGGGCCCATCGTCTACACCCGCACCAAGAACCTCACCCGGGTCTGGTGCGAGGCCTCGGGAAGGCCCCTCTGGGAGGGTCCTATGGTGGTCCTGGTCAACGGGAACACGGCCTCGGCGAGCGAGATCGTGGCCGGGGCCCTCCAGGACTACGGTCGGGCCAAGGTCATCGGGGAGAAGACCTTCGGCAAGGGGGTGGGCCAGACCCCCTACACCCTGGCCAACGGGGGCGAGCTCACCCTGGTCACCTTTGAGTGGCTCACCCCCAAGCGCCGGGCCATCAACAAGGAGGGCCTGAAGCCCGACGTTGAGGTCAAGGACACCCGCTTCCCCACCCCCTTCTCCTTCCAAGGAGCGGGGGCCCCGCCCGGAGCCGAGGTGACGGTCACCCTAAACGGAAAGACCGTGAAGGTGAAGGCGGACGCCGAGGGCAAGTTCACCTACGCCGAGCCCCAGCGGCAAAGGCCCCTCCCCGAGGAGCGGGGCCAGGCCGTGCTGGACCCCGAGAACGACGCCATCCTCAAGCGGGCCCTGGAGGAGCTAAGCCGCTAAGTACCCCGTTCGCGGCTTTCGCCGCAACGGGGGCCCCAAAGGAGGCTTCGCATGCCCTAGGATAAGGGCCTCGGTGCTATAGACCGAGGCGCGGGCACTTAGACTGGGGCTTATTTCACCACCGTCCCCGGGGGCACCTCTCCCTCCACGGTCACCAGGGCCAGGGCCTCCCCCTCCTGGGCCGCCAGGATCATCCCCTGGCTCTCAATGCCCCGAAGCTTCGCGGGCTTGAGGTTCGCCACCAGGACCACCTTCTTGCCCACGAGCTCCTCGGGGCGGTACCACTTGGCGATCCCCGAGACCACGGTGCGCTCCTCGCTCCCCAGGGAAAGCCTGAGGACGAGGAGGCGGTCGGCGTTCGGGTGCCTCTTTGCGGCCACCACCTCCGCCACCCTTAGCTCCACCTTGGCGAAGTCCTCTATGCCGATCTGGAGGGTTTCCACGCCGCCTCCCTTCGCCTCTTCCCTCCTCGCCTCCTTGGGGAAGAGCACGGGGGCCTCCTCGGGGATGGGTCCGGGCTCGGCCAGGCCCCAGCGCTCGGCCTCCTCCAGGCGCACCTCCTCCTTGAGCCCCAGGGCCCGCCTAAGCTCTGCCATCTTGCCCGGCATGGCGGGGGTGAGGAGGATGGAGGCGATCCTGAGGCCTTCCACCACCCGGTAGAGCACGGCCTGGGCCTCCTTTGGGTCCCGCTTGTAGAGCTCCCAGGGCTTCTTCTCGTTGATGTAGCGGTTTAAGGCCTTGACGTAGGCCATGGCCTCCTCGAGGGCCAGGTGGAGCTTGAGCTCCCGCACCAGGGGCCTAAGCCTCCCCGCAAGCCCCGTCCCCTCCGCAAGCTCCTCCCCCGCCACGGGCCCGGGGATGCGGCCCTCGGCAAAGCGGAAGAGCATGGCCCGGGTCCGCTGGACGAGGTTGCCCAAGTCGTCGGCCAGGTCGGCCTCGTACCGGGTCTTGAGGGCCTCCTCGCTCACCGAGGTGTCCTGGCCATAGGGGATCTCCCGGAGGAGGTAGTAGCGGAGGGCGTCCTGGCCGTACTTTTCTAGAAGGGCGAAGGGGTCCACCACGTTCCCCAGGGTCTTGGACATCTTCCGCCCGTCCGGCCCCAGCAGAAACCCCCCCACGTTCAGGTGGCGGTACACGGGCATCCCCGCCGCCTTCAGCATGGTGGGCCAGAAGACGGCGTGGGGCTTCAGGATGTCCTTGCCGATGAGGTGCCAGGCGTGGGGCCAGAAGGTCCGGTAGGCCTCCCCCTCGGGGTAGCCCAGGGCGGAAACGTAGTTCAGGAGGGCGTCAAACCACACGTAGGTGACGTGGTCCTGGTCCCAAGGGAGGGGGATGCCCCAGGGAACCCGGGACTTGGGCCGGGAGATGGAAAGGTCCCCGATGGGCTCGGAGAGCATGGCGAGGACCTCGTTCCTATACCCTTCAGGCCGGATGAGGTCGGGGTGGTCCTGAAGGTAATGGAGAAGCCACTCCCGGTACTTCTCCATGCGGAAGAAGTAGTTCCCCTCCCTCCGCCTCTCCACGGGCCGCCCGTGGATGGGGCAAAGCCCTTCCACAAGCTCCTTTTCCGTGTAGAAGCGCTCGCAGGAGACGCAGTAGAGTCCCTCGTACTCCCCGTAGTAGATGTCCCCGGCCTCGTAGACCCTTTGCAGGACGAGCTCCACCACCTTCTTGTGCCTTCCCTCTGTGGTGCGGATGAAGTCGTCGTAGGCGATGCCGAGGAGGTCCCAGGCCCTTTTGAAGCGCTCGGAGACCCGGTCCACGAAGGCTTTGGGGTCCTCCCCCGCCCTCTCGGCCGCCCGGTAGACCGTCTCCCCGTGCTCGTCGGTGCCGGTGAGGAAGAAGGTCCGGTACCCGTCCAGGCGGTGGAAGCGGGCCAGGAAGTCGGCCACCACCGTGGTATAGGCGTGGCCCAGGTGAGGCTCGGCGTTCACGTAGTAGATGGGGGTGGTCACGTAGAAGACCTTATCCATGCGCCCTCCTAAAAAAAACCGGGGCACGCGCCCCGGGCGGGGAGGGGCTCCCCCGCCCTAGCCCCGGGGCATGCCCTTCATGGCCTCCATTCTACCTCAAGGGAGGAGCTCTTCTACCCCAAAGGGCCCCGCCACCAGGGCCCGGGTGGCCAGGCCTACGAAAAGCCCCGTCTCCACCACCCCCGGGATCTCCAAAAGCGCCCGGTGCAGGCCCAAAGGATCCCCGATGGGGCCAAAGCGGCAGTCGGCGATGAGGTGGCCGCTGTCGGTGACGTAGGGCCTTTCCCCCTCCATGCGGAGCTCGGGCTCCCCGCCCAGGGCGGCGATGGCCCTCAGGGTCGCCCGGTGGCCAAAGGGGACGATCTCCACCGGCACCGGCCCCCGGCCCAGGGCGGGCACCCTCTTGGTGTGGTCGGCGACCACGAGGAACTCCCTGGCCGAGGCCTCCACGATCTTCTCCCGGAGGAGGGCCCCCCCCATCCCCTTGATGAGGGCGAGGCCGGGGGCGATCTCGTCGGCCCCGTCAATGGCCAGGTCCACCCCTTCGGGGGGGAGGTCCACCAGGGGGATCCCCTCCTTGAGGGCGAGCTCCCGGGTGGCCTCGGAGGTGGGCACCCCCACCACCCCCTTAAGCTCCCCCTCCCGAAGGCGCCGGGCGAGTTCAAGAACGGCGTAGCGGGCGGTGGAGCCCGTGCCCAGGCCCACCACCATCCCGTCCTGGACGTAGGCTACCGCGGCGTGGGCCGCCTCCTTCTTGTAGCTCTCCAGAGGGCGCTCCATCACCTCCCCTCGCAGCGCCTCCAGGGCCTCGGCCACCTCGAGGGCGTGCCCCTCAGGGGCCACCTTCCGCCAGACCCTGGCGACGCGGCCCTCGGGGTCTATGAGGAAGGTGTGGCGCAGCACCCCTTCGTACTCCTTGCCGTAGAGGGTCTTCTTCCCCCAGGCCCCGTAGGCCTCGATGACCTTCCGCTCGGGGTCGGCGAGGAGGGGGAAGTTCAGGCCATACTTCTCGGCGAAGCGCCGGTGGCTTTCCACGTCGTCCGCCGAAACCCCGAGGACCACCGCCCCCAGGGCCTCTAGGCTTCCCAGGTGGTCCCGGAAGCCGCAGGCCTCCTTGGTGCAGCCGGGGGTGTCGTCCTTGGGGTAGAAGTAGAGGACTACCCACCGCCCCCGGTAGTCGGAGAGGCGGTGGACCCTTCCCTCCTGGTCGGGGAGGGCGAAGTCTGGGGCCAGCGTGCCTTCCATGTGCGGGATTATACCCCGGCTCCGCCCCCGGGGGGACCTACAGCTTGTAACCGAAGCGGCGGAGCAGGTCCTTGCGCCAGGCCACCTCGGCCTCGTCCTCCACGCCCAGGGGCGTGAAGCCGTCCATGACCCCGAGGATGGCCCTCTGCTCTCCCTCCTCGGCCACCACCACCTTCAGGGGGTTGGCAGTGGCGGCGAAGATCCGCACCACCTCGGGGCAGGCCTTGACGGCGTGGAGGACGTTGATGGGGTAAAACCCCTCCCCCAGGACGATGAGGAAGGCGTGGCCCGAGGCCAGGTTGAGGAGGTTCTTCACGGCGAGCTCCGTGAGCTGGGGGTCCGTCCCCGAGCGGCGGAGGAGGCGCTTGCCGCTCGCCTCGGAGAAGGCGAGGCCGAACCGGATGCCGGGGACGGCGGTGACCAGGGCCTCGTGGAGGTCCTCCACCGTCTTGATGAAGTGGGCCTGGCCCAGGATGACGTTCAGGTTTTCGGGCTTTTCAATGGGAATGAGCTTCAGCTCCATGCCCCGATTTTACACTGGCCCCGTGCGGGCCCTGGAGGTCTTCGGCGTCTTTCTGGGCCTAGGCCTCACCTCCTTCGGCGGCCCCCTGGCCCACCTCGGGTACTTCCACCAGGCCCTGGTCCGGCGCCGGGGCTGGCTCTCCGAGGCCACCTACGCCCAGCTCGTGGCCCTGTGCCAGGCCCTGCCCGGCCCCACCAGCTCCCATGTAGGGATGGCCTTGGGCCTCCTCCGCGCCGGCCCCCTGGGCCTGGTGCTGGCCTGGCTGGGCTTTACCCTGCCCTCGGCCCTCCCCCCTGGGCCCTGGCCCTCCTCGGGGCCACATTGGGCGGGGCCTTCCTCTGCTAGCATGGGGGGCATGGACGTCCTGGAGAAGGCCGTGGCCGGGGAGAGGCTTTCCGAGGCCGAGGTGCGCGCCCTCTTTGACCTCCCCCTCCCCGAGCTCGCCGCCGCCGCCCACGAGGTCCGGCTCCGGAAGACCGACCCCGAGGTGGTCACCTTCCTCATTGACCGCAACATCAACTACACCAACGTCTGCACCGTGGCCTGCGCCTTCTGCGCCTTCTACCGCACCAAGAGGCAGAAGGACGCCTACACCCTAAGTTACGAGGAGATGGCCGAGAAGGTGGAGGAGCTCTACCAGGTGGGGGGCAGGCGCATCCTCCTCCAGGGCGGGGTGAACCCCGAGCTCCCCCTGGAGTGGTACCTGGACCTCCTCCGCTACCTCAAGGGGCGCTTTCCCGACCTGCGCATAGACGCCTTCAGCCCCGAGGAGATCCTGGGCCTGGAGCGCCTCACCGGGCTTAGGGCGGAGGCCATTCTGGAAAGGATGAAGGAGGCGGGCCTGGACGGCCTCCCCGGGGCCGGGGCGGAGATCCTGGTAGACGAGGTGCGGCTCAAAGCCGCCCCCGCCCGGATCAAGAGCGCCGACTGGTACCGCATCATGGACGCGGCCCAGGCCCTCGGCCTCTACACCCTGGCCACCATGGTCATCGGCTTCGGCGAGGGTCCTGAGGAACGAACCGCCCACCTCCTTGGGATCCGCGCCCAGCAGGACCGGGCTCTAGAGCGCCACAAAAACGGCTTCGCCGCCTTCGCCCTCTGGACGCTCCAGGTGGAGCACACCCGCCTCAAGGGGAAGGCCCCCGGGGCCACGGCCCACGAGTACCTGAAAGCCCTCGCCGTCGCCCGCCTTGCCCTGGACAACCTCCTCCACTTCCAGGCCTCCTGGCCCACCCTGGGCTTCAAGGTGGCCCAGGCCGCCCTCTACTACGGGGCCGACGACTTCGGGAGCACCATGCTGGAGGAGAACGTGGTCTCGGCGGCGGGGGGCCACGGCCGCACCCACGCCACGGTGCGCCAGATCGTGCGCCACATCGTGGACGCGGGGTTTAGGCCCGCCGAGCGGGACCCCCTCTACCGCATCCTCCGCTACCCGGATCCCGAGGCCATCCTCCGCGAGCCCGAGCCCGTGGAGCTGCCCCTGGCCTAGGGGCCCCAGGCCGGCCTAAGGGGCGGCCTCCTTCAGGTAGAGGCCCTGACGGATCTCCTCCAGGAGGGGCAGGAGGGGCTCGCCCGCCTCGAGGGCCCGGACCAAGGCGCTCCCTACCACCACCCCGTCCGCCACTGCCGCCTGCTCCGCCGTGGCCCGGCTGGAAACCCCGAAGCCCACGGCCACGGGGAGGGGGGTCTGGGCCTTGATACGGCGCACCAGATCCCTCACCTCCTCAGGCAACCGCTCCCTGGCCCCCGTGACCCCGGTGACGGAAACGGCGTAGACGAAGCCGGTGGTGTGCCGGGCCACGGTGGCGATGCGGGCCTCGGTGGAGGTGGGGGCAAGGAGGAAGACCGTCTCCAAGCCGATCTCCTGGGCCAGGCGCACGAGGCCCGGGTCCTCGTCGGGGGGCAGGTCGGGGAGGATCACCCCCGTGGCCCCCGCCTGCTTAAATAGGCCGAAGAACCGCTCCGGCCCCCAGGCCAGGACCGGGTTCAGGTAGGTCATGAGGAAAAGGGGTTTCGGGGTGAGGGCGCGCACCTCCCGGAAAAGCTCCAAGACGCCCTGGACGCTCATCCCCTTCCTCAGGGCTACCTCGCTCGCCCGCTGGATCACGGGACCGTCCCCCAAGGGGTCGGAGTAGGGCAGGCCGATCTCCAGGAGGTCGGCGTAGGGCAGGACCGCCCGCACTGCCTCCAAAAACCCCTCCCGGCTGGGGAAGCCCGCCGTGAGGTAGGGGATGAGGGCGGCCCGGCCCTCGGCCCTGGCCTTGGCGAAGGCCTCCTTGGTGGTCACAGCTCCCCTCCCAGAAGGCGCATGGCCTCGGTCACGTCCTTGTCCCCGCGCCCCGAGAGGCCGATGACCACAATCTCGTCCTTCCCCATCTCCGGCACCACCTTGGCGGCGTGGGCGATGGCGTGGGCCGACTCCAGGGCGGGCAGGATGCCCTCCAGGCGGGCGAGGAGCTTGAAGCCCTCCAGCGCCTCCTCGTCGGTGACGGCGGCATACTCGGCGATCCCCGCGTCCGCGTAGTAGCTGTGCTCCGGCCCCACCCCGGGGTAGTCCAGGCCCGCCGAGACGGAGTGGGCCGGGGTGATCTGGCCGTCGTGGTCGTAGAGGAGGTACATGTAGCTCCCGTGGAGGACCCCCCGCTTCCCCGCGCCGATGCTGGCCGCGTGCCTGCCCGTGGAAAGCCCCTCCCCGGCGGCCTCCACCCCGATCAGGCGGGGCCGCTTGCCCTCGGGCAGGTAGGCGAAGGGGGCGAAAAGGCCGAGGGCGTTGGACCCCCCGCCCACGCAGGCGATCAGGGCGTCGGGGTAGCGGCCGAACCGCTCCAGGCTCTCCCGCTTCACCTCCTCGCCGATCACGCTCTGGAAGTCCCGCACCATCATGGGGTAGGGGTGAGGGCCCACCACCGAACCCAGGATGTAGAAGGTGGTGCGCACGTGGGTGATCCAGTCGCGGATGGCCTCGTTGGTGGCGTCCTTGAGGGTGCGGCTCCCTGCGGCCACGGGGCGCACCTCGGCGCCCAGAAGCTTCATGCGGAAGACGTTCAGGGCCTGCCGCCTAACGTCCTCCTCCCCCATGTAGACCACGCACTCCAGGCCGAAGAGGGCCGCCACCGTGGCCACGCTGACCCCGTGCTGCCCCGCCCCTGTCTCGGCGATGACGCGCCTTTTGTCCATGCGCCGGGCCAGAAGGGCCTGGCCCAGGGTGTTGTTGATCTTGTGGGCCCCGGTGTGGAGAAGGTCCTCCCGCTTGAGGTAGACTTGGGCCCCGCCCCAGTGCTCGGTGAGCCTTCGGGCGTGGTAGAGGGGGGTGGGGCGGCCGGCGAAGTGGTGCAGGTAGTAGCCGAGCTCGGCCAAAAACCCCGGGTCCCGCTTGGCCTCCAGGTAGGCAGCCTCGAGCTCCTCGAGGGCCGGGATCAGGGTCTCCGGCACGTACCGCCCCCCGTAGGGCCCAAAGCGGCCCCGCCTATCCGGTAGGGGAAAATCCGGCAACGCAAGCATGCTCCTCTCCAAAAAGAGGCGCCAGGCACCCCAAAAGCCTTCCCATCCTAAAGCCCCAAGCCCGGAAGGGCCAAGCCTAGGCCCGGTAGCGCCCGTGGCGCCTCTTGAAGGCGAAGGGGGTCCTGGCCCGCATGCCCTAAGGGTAGCGGGGAAAGGGCCAAGAGGCAAGTAGACTTAGGGGCATGGAGCTCATTCCCGTTCTGGACAAGGGCTTCGTGCGCCTGGTGGACCAGATGGGGAGCGACCAGGCCATCGTTCAGGCGGCCCGGGTCTCCTACGGCGAGGGCACGAAGACGGTGCGGGAGGACAGGGCCCTCATCGACTACCTCATGCGCCACCGCCACACGAGCCCCTTTGAGATGGTGGAGTTCAAGTTCCACGTCAAGGCCCCCCTCTTCGTGGCCCGGCAGTGGTTCCGCCACCGCACGGCGAGCGTCAACGAGGTCTCCGGGCGCTACTCCGTCCTCAAGGAGGAGTTCTACGAGCCCGAGGCCTTCAGGAGGCAGGCGGGGAAGAACAAGCAGGGCTCGGAGGGGGTCCTCTTGGACGAGGAGGCCCTCGCCCTGGCAAAGGAGGCGGAAAAGGGGGCCTACGCCGCCTACCAGGCCCTCCTCCAAAAGGGGGTGGCCCGGGAGATGGCCCGGATGGTCCTCCCCCTTTCCCTCTACACCGAGTTCTACTGGAAGCAGGACCTGCACAACCTCTTCCACTTCCTCAAGCTCCGCCTCGCCCCCGAGGCCCAGCGGGAGATCCGGGAGTACGCCCGGGCCATCGCCGCCATCCTCAAGGAGCGGGTGCCCCTCGCCTGGGCCGCCTTTGAGGAGCACGTCCTCCACGGGGCCTCCCTCTCCCGGACCGAGCTTTTGGCCCTCCGGGGCCTCCTCACCCCGGAGGTCTACGAGAAGGCGCTCAAGGGGCTCGGCCTGCCCGAGAGCCGGGTGCGGGAGGCCCTGGAGAAGGTCTTCGGCCTCTGACCCCGGCCAAGGGCGGGGCCTCAGGCGGGAAGCCCCGCCCTCTCCCCGATGAGCCGGAAGAGCTCCTCCTCCGTGAGGGTGGGCACCCCGAGGGCCCTCGCCTTCTCCAGCTTGCTCCCGGGGTTCTCCCCCACCACCAGGTAGCTCGTCTTCCGGCTCACGGAGTCCGTCACCTTGGCCCCGAGGCGCCGGAGGAGGGCCTTCACCTCCTCCCGGGGGCGGGAGAGCTCCCCGGTGATGACGAAGGTCAGGCCCTTCAAGGCCTCTCCCCCCTTTTCCTTGGCCTCCATCTCCACCCCGGCCTCCTTGAGCCTCCGCACCAGGTCGCGGAAGGCGGGGTCCTTGAGGGTCTCCAGGATGGCCCTCGCCGTGAGCTCCCCCACCTCCTCCACCTCCAAGAGCTCCTCCAGGCCCGCTTCGAGGAGGCGGTCCATGGTCTGGAACTTGGCGGCCAGGTTCCGGGCCAGGACCTCCCCCACTCCCGGAAGCCCCAAGGCGTAAAGGAGCCTCTCCAGGCCCCGGTGCCGGCTCTCCTCAATCTGGCGGAGGAGGTTTTGGGCGCTCTTCTCCCCCATCCTCTCCAGGCCCACGAGGTCCTCCCTCTTGAGGCGGTAGAGGTCGGCCACGCCCTTCACCAGGCCCTTTTCCAAGAGCCTCTCAATGAGCTTCTCCCCTAGGCCCTGGATGTCCATGGCCTTGCGGGAGGCGTAGTGGCGGAGGGCCTCGAAGCGCTTGGCGGGACAGAGGGGATTGGGGCAGCGGTGCACCTTCCCCTCCTTGAGGAGGCGGTGGCCGCACTCCGGGCAGCGCTCGGGCCAGCGGATGGGCTTTTCCTCCCCGGTGCGGCGCTCTTTCAAGACCCTCAGCACCTCGGGGATCACCCCGCCCGCCTTGTGGACCAGGACAAAGTCCCCGATGCGGACGTCCAGCTCCTCGATGTAGCTCTCGTTGTGGAGGCTGACCCGGGAGACCTCGCTCCCCTCCAGGAAAACGGGCTCCAGGATCCCCACGGGGGTCACCCGCCCGGTCCGCCCCACCTGGAAGACCACCTCCAAAAGCCTCGTCTCCTTTTCCTCGGCGGGGAACTTGTAGGCGAGGGCGAAGCGGGGGGAGCGGGCGGTGTAGCCGAGCTCCCGCCAGAGGGCGAGCTCGTCCAGCTTCACCACCAACCCGTCCGCCTCAAAGGGAAGCTCCCGCCGCTTGGCCAACCACTCCCGGTAGATCCTCTCCACCTCCTCCACTCCCACCGCCCGCTCGTAGCCGTGCTCCACGGGGAAGCCCTTCTCCCTAAGCCAGAGGAGGAGCGCGTACTGCGTCCTGAGGCCCGTCTCCTCCAGGCCCAGGCCCAGGGCATAGAAGGTGGCCCTAAGGCCCCGCCTGGCGGTGATCCGCGGGTCCTTCTGCCTCAGAGACCCCGCGGCCGCGTTCCTGGGGTTCTTGAAGATCTTCTCCCCCCGTTCCTCCAGCTCCTCGTTGAGCCGGAGGAAGGCCTCCACGGGCATGTAGACCTCCCCCCGCACCTCGAGGCGGTCCGGCACGCCCTTGAGCCTTCTCGGGAGGGTGGGGATGGTGAGGAGGTTCTGGGTCACCTCCTCCCCCACCTCCCCGTCCCCCCGGGT
>Ga0101942_100460_pt1 | contig 15082 bp, 16 predicted proteins | sample DewCreD2012metaG_4_FD_75243 | JGI IMG/M metagenome (GOLD analysis project Ga0101942, IMG submission 75243) | Hot spring sediment bacterial and archeal communities from British Columbia, Canada, to study Microbial Dark Matter (Phase II) - Dewar... ...
CGTCCGACGTTGGGCGTCGGCAAGCTCACGGACGAGTTCCGGCAGCGTCAGTAACTCATCGGTCAGGACCAGCCGGCGCAATTCCGCCCGCCACTCCGGATGCTCCTGAAGCAGCCGAACGAAATCCAAATAATCTTTCACGTCAAAGGCCATCTCGTTTCGCTCCACATTGTCGTTTTCATCATACACGATGAGGCTCTTCGGCTTCAACCACGTCACGACACGGCAACTGGAATTCCTCCAGCAAGCGGAAGGCGAGTTCAGCATCCTAACGGACAGAGGGGATAGAGCACAAGACGCCGCTACCTCTCAGGAAAGTCCCTCCGGTGGCCCGACGAATTCGCTATCTAATGGTCCATGCTAGCGCCGTGCCATCGCTCAAGTTCGGGCTAAACGGAGCCCCAATTCCTGGGGATCGCCGTCCAAATCGCCACCAATAGAGCAGGTTGGCGCAGGCCCAGTCGAATCCTCTTTGAAGCGAGTCCTGGTTTCCGACCTAACGCCCTCGCCTCAACGGCGATGACTTCGTCGCACTTTTGAGCCAATTCGGTTGATCCTGTCGCTCTGATTGCCATGTTGGACGAGAGTTTAGTTCCGCCTTGGACAATGAGCCCGCTCCAAAGTCGGCGGCGATGAGCATCGGCAGTTTGCTTCGGCGTTGGAATTCGTTAGCCGATTGCGCGACGTTTTGAGCGTTGGGTATGTCCTTGCCATAGAAAATCAGCGCCTCGACTTTTCCTTCTTCGGCGATCCGCAGCAACTCTTCCCGCCGCCCGCCCACGCTCGATAGCACAAGTTATCCCACCAAATCTTGCAGCGTCGGTTCCCTCAACATCTTTTCCGCGCATTCGCCAATCACTTGGCCTTCCCTGTCGCCTTTTTATTGCCTGATTAACATCAAGATGATAATAGTAACGCTGGCAAGAGTTGTAAGACCGACAAAAACCAGGCAAAACTTAAGCCATTTTGAAAGTTTCCTTATCTCCACATCTTGCTGAGCGATGCGTTGTAACATTTGCTCATTTTGTTGTGTCAATGCACTAACGCCTCGTTCAAAATCTGTCCGAAGTTCCATCAGTGAATTGGCCGCATTGATAAGCGCCTTTTGTGCCTCCCCGACAGTGGTGATAAGTTGTTCCTGCATGTTTTGATAGGCTTGTTGGAGTGTCTGGCGAACCCGTTCGCCAAAATCCTTGATCGCCTGACTGACGCTGGATGATAGGGCTTGGGAACTTTGGCTTAATTGGTCGCTGACTCGGCGAAAATTTTCTACAGCAGAGCTCAACGAAGCCTGAGCCTGTGCCACCGTTTCTCGCACTGAGTCTTGCGTTCCTTCCAGTGCCTTGCGGCTCTGTTCTAAAGCTTTAGCCGCCTCGTTAAGCTTTCGTTCCACGATTGCTACCTTCTCAGTGACCCCCTTCGCTTTCGCTAACTCCTCTGCTAATTGGCGGATAGCGACCTCAGCCTGCAGTACTTCGTTTCTCAACTCACTCATTTCGCTCACCATCCTTTCCCAAAATTTTCAAGACACCGCTTACAAGTATGAAGAGCGCCTTGGTATATGCAGAACCGTAGGGCGGCGCTTCAGCATAACATAAGCGTGCCATTTCCCGTGAAGGGCCACTGTTTAAAATCGCTTCCAGTGCTTTGTCCAGTTTGGTGGGAAAGCGTTCTTTTATCACAGTAATTAAGCGTTGAACAACCTCATGGCAATTAACTTTGGGATAATCTCTCTGCAAGATAAGGAATGCATCACCGATATCCCGTAATCCTTCGTCACCGTAATGAAGGCGACAAAAGCCTGTTAGGAGCAGTAAGCCAGGATGTTCTGGAGACTCTTCCAACTGCCTTCGGCAAGCCCCGAACAACTTGACCAATCCGTCCACGCCCTCGGCTTTTCTCAGCAAATCGAACCACTCCACTGGAAAAATGCGCTTTGTCAACTCCTTGACAGGCTGTGTAAATTCGGATTCCGCCATATAGTTGTTCAACTGTTCACGAAACTTTTGGATACCCAAACGCATAGCATCCCTGGCAGCCTGTAGCATCTCCCACATCGCCCTACGCCTTCGCCGCTCAATCCGGTCATAAACAAACTCCACAACCTGATGGGCGTAAATTAGGACAGCTTCGCTGTAATTGCGTGGCTGCCTTTCAGGCGAATATCGCCTGATTTCACCTTCCGTCGCATAGCGGCTCAAGTATTCTTTGAAGCGCTCATCCAATTCTTCAATTGGGCGGCGGATGAGGGAAAGGATGAATTTACGACCCGTGTAATCCTTCATGTAATCGTCCACAGCACCGACGGCAAGCAGGCGATAGATCGCCTTTTCCAATGCCTGTTGCTTGCGTTCGGATAAATCACCCTCGCCTCCCACAAAGTCGTTTGGGAGGAAATCGAAAGGCAATTCCACTCGCTTGCGGTCTCTCTCACGAGTTGGTAGGTCTCGTATTAGGTGTTGCCAAACATAATCCACAATGCGCTTATCGCTGTCCTTGCCCAGAAAACTGTTACGCAAAAACCAGGTATTGCGTAGGGCATCGCTTTGCTGCTTGCGCGGAACCTCTCGCACCAATTCGCTCGTTTTCTCTATGGGAATCCGAACCGGGTCAAGAACCTCGTCGGCTAATTCAGGTTGGTCATCTGAAAAGATGATGTAGCAATGGCTACTTTTACGGTCTCTTCCTGCTCGTCCCGCCTGTTGATAGAACTCCTCCAGCGACCGAGGGAGCATCACATGGACAGTGAAGCGAATGTCAGGCTTGTCTATGCCCATTCCAAACGAGTGGGTGCAAACGAAAATAGGAACTTCGTTGCGCTTGAACCGTTGTTGTAACTTAATCTTCCACAATTCCCAATCTCGATCACTTCGCTTAAACCACCAATAAGGCTTTTCGCCAGAATAGACATCAATAGCATCGCTCAATTCAGGAAATGCATCTTTTAACTCGTTTCTCAAATGAGCAGCACCTATTTGTCGGTCATTGACAAAGTAAGTGAAAATCAGACCGCTGGGCAAATTTGTCATTGGTTGCCCAGGGCGATAGCCGACGAGGTTTTTGAAAAGCGATTTTAAAACATCAAATCGCTCTTCAGACCTAACCTTTATAACCTTAAAGTCCAATTCGGATCTATCAAAGTTTTCAGGCATCACCGTTGCCTCAGGGTCAAGGATACCCAACTCCCGAAGGATGTCGGTCAGCACATTTTGGGAGGCGGTGCCGGTTAAAGCGATAAAGGTTGGGCTGTAACCTCGGTGCTCACACAGTTGAGGCACTAACCATCCCAAATTCAAATAGGCAGGTCGGAAGTCATGTCCCCATTCACTAACGCAGTGAGCTTCATCCACAATGCAGTAAGGGATAGGATAACTGCCGATAAAAGTTTTCACTTGTTGGCGGAACTCTGGAATTTGGAAACGCTCCGGTGAAATAAAGACGAAGAAGCGCAACCCCTTTTCAATGGCACGATAACCTTCTTCCTTAAGACGCGCCTCTTCGTCGGGCGTAACTTCCGCATGGCTCATGATAGCAGTGGAGCGGTGAATGCCTATCGCATCAAGGTTGTCTTGCTGATCCCACATGAGGGAGCGTAAGGGTTGGACGACAATGGTAAACCCGGGTTGAAGAAGTGATGCCATCTGATAGCAAAGAGATTTGCCCGCCGCTGTGGGTAACAGCCCAACCACAGGTTTATGCTGCAATGCCCGACCGATAATTTTCACTTGCCCCTCCCAAAATCTCTCTTTACGGAACAGTTGATGAAGAAAGTAAAGCAAAGTGCTTTCTAGTGCTTGTTTATCTTTAGCCATTTCTTCAGAGACGGGACGAGGCAAAGCGCCTTCCAAAAGGGCGTCTTCAAAGTCGCTGAAAGCGACCGTTGGTGTTAGCACTGTTGGAGTTTCCAGAGCCAACTGCTTCCACGCTTGAGGGGAAGGCAAAGCGAAGTAAACCGCATTAGCATCTGATTCCGAATCAACCAACACAGGTCTACCAAAGTGCCTCAAGCCATAAAGTGCCTCTAAGTGCGTTAGGCATTCGTCAATGCCGTTTAGCACAATTTGCAAGTTCCACTTTTGCGGGTTGGCAATATGGAGTTCAGCAGTCCCGTTAGCGTGAAGCCAGCGGGCGACAGCGACAGTCAATTGCGCTTCAGCAACGGGAAGCAAAATCAATTCCATTAACGCCTGTCGCTGCTCCTTCGGGAGAGTACGAACTACTTTCGCTGCATGGATGATTTCATCAGTGATAGCATTGCGCAATCGCTTGACCAATTCTCTTACTTGCTCCTTCCAACCACTTCTCATCTTTGTGGACAGCCGCCAAACTTCCCAGCCATTGCTTCTAAGTGTGTGGTCTCGTTGGGCATCTAAAACTCTTTGAGCATTTGTATGAGAAGGATCATCGATTTCCACGACAAGGCGAAACCAATCGCTGCCGTTCAAGGCAGGAATCTCTACAGCAAAGTCAACTCGCCTATCGGCAACAAGAGTTCCCAACTCTTCGGTCGGTCTTGTTAGGCGAACCATTGTGACCATGAGGCGTTGCGGTGTTAAGAAGAGGGCAAAGCGTGGATCAGGGCAAGCTTCGTAAAACAAATCGTAAAACTCTTGCTCTGACGGTGTGCACAAAGAGCGGTAGCAATCTAACAATGCCTCCGCTTCTTCGTCTCCAAGAAGCAATTCGGCAAAATAACACGCCTTGAGGAGTGCCGTTAAGTCTTGCCTATTGGGTTGCGCCTGAAAGATAAGTGCTCCTGCTTCAGTTAATTCCCTCCATCGTAGCAAGCCTACTTTTTGCGCTTGCCGTAGCAAAAACTTTTCCAAAGCCATGCCGCAAGGGGCTGGGAAGCCACGCTGGGCAATTTTTGCTAGGACTGCCCCTGCAAACTGAGCGTCGTTATCGGCAATACCCGTGATGTCCAAAGTAAACCCACGCCGCAAGCGAACCAACCGCTTTAGGAGCGGGGAATGAAAAGGGGATAGCAAGTTTGATACTGACGCATCTAAGAGGCGCACCACGCTATCGGCTGCGAACGCTCCGACAGCATACCGACGATGCCAAGGGCTTAACCTGCTCATCTTCATCCTTAACCCATTTCGGTGCTCGGACAATCCCAACTTTTAATGCATTGAATGTCACACTATGGCCACATACATTGCACACGATGAGAACCATCGGAGCAACCAGACCGCCTACAATGGGATCCGTTGCAATCCTCTTTGAAGCGAGTCCTGGTTTCCGACCAAGCCAACCAGCAAACAGGCAGAGCAAGTGATAAGGTCGCAATCCTCTTTGGAGCGAGTCCTGGTTTCCGACGGGGAGTTTTTGTACAGGAAGGAGTTTGTCGAGATGATGTCGCAATCCTCTTTGGAGCGAGTCCTGGTTTCCGACTCACCGATCAATTCAAAATCTTCATCGGGAGAAAAGGTGAGTCGCAATCCTCTTTGGAGCGAGTCCTGGTTTCCGACGGATAGTTCCATTCCCGACCGTGTGGCTTACGGACGAAGAGTCGCAATCCTCTTTGGAGCGAGTCCTGGTTTCCGACTAAACAAGCAAGGAGGAAGGGAGCCATGAGGAAAGTGATCATTATGTCGCAATCCTCTTTGGAGCGAGTCCTGGTTTCCGACAAACGGAAGATGGCGCAAATTCGGGTGCAGCGGCGTCGGATGGAATGGTCGCAATCCTCTTTGGAGCGAGTCCTGGTTTCCGACTTTGGCCGCCTTTCGACCGAACACCACCTCGGCGGCCAATGTCGCAATCCTCTTTGGAGCGAGTCCTGGTTTCCGACGGATGCCATTGATGTGTTCGTGAATTCCGTGAAGGGAGTGTCGCAATCCTCTTTGGAGCGAGTCCTGGTTTCCGACGTAATCTTGCTGCCGAGAAATTGAAGGAGGTGGGCGTATGAGTCGCAATCCTCTTTGGAGCGAGTCCTGGTTTCCGACCTGGCGAAGGCAATTAGGGAAGTCGTGGAAGAGCTAAAGAAGTCGCAATCCTCTTTGGAGCGAGTCCTGGTTTCCGACGCCACGTTGCCAATACTTGATCATGTACCGACGGGCATGAGTCGCAATCCTCTTTGGAGCGAGTCCTGGTTTCCGACGGCTCTCCCCCACGCCGACGGCGTGGGAAGACTTCAACGTCGCAATCCTCTTTGGAGCGAGTCCTGGTTTCCGACACAGTTGGCCCGCAGGGGAGACGTAGTCTCCCCTGAGTCGCAATCCTCTTTGGAGCGAGTCCTGGTTTCCGACACACTGGACCGGGGGGCGCTATCACCTCTCAGAGTGGGAGGTGTCGCAATCCTCTTTGGAGCGAGTCCTGGTTTCCGACGAGGAGCTAAAGAAGAAGTAGAGCCGAGCCTTCGCCAGTGTCGCAATCCTCTTTGGAGCGAGTCCTGGTTTCCGACAGATAGCCTTAGCGAGCTGGTCAACGATTTCCCTAATTTGTCGCAATCCTCTTTGGAGCGAGTCCTGGTTTCCGACACAGGGTCGAGGATTTCTACTTGCAACTTGTCTTTGTCGCAATCCTCTTTGGAGCGAGTCCTGGTTTCCGACGTACCGGTCCACGTCCGTCCACCCGCGGACGGAATGTCGCAATCCTCTTTGGAGCGAGTCCTGGTTTCCGACAGGCGATGGCGATCCTCGGCGTCGGGATCGCTTATATCCGTCGCAATCCTCTTTGGAGCGAGTCCTGGTTTCCGACGCTTGGGGTTTTAGTCCCAGCCGCTCAAGGGGTTAGAAGGCCGAAAGTGATAACCCCTGTTACCCCCCCCTCCCAATCGCCCCCAAATCGAGCCTGTGGAAGAGGCCATTTTCCGACCTAATCCCTTGCCTCTCTTCATCTTAGCCATCTCGTGATAACCCCCGTTACCCCCTCCCGCCAAGTCCAGGACTCAGGCAGATTGTCAAACACCGGGCCGATCCTCAGGCAGTGCCTCTCTTACCACAATTCGGCCAAAAAGTCAAGAGCGTTCTTCCGGCATTCGGCTCACCAGATATAGACGTCTTCCTCCCGCGTGACATCGCCCCGACCTTCGACGATGATCTCCTCCACACACCCCTGGCAGAGCCGATAGCAGCGCAAGCTATCGGTCGCCGGATCAATCTGGGACCGCAACCGTCGAAGGAGCACGAGGAACTGGTCCTCCGTCAACAGGCACTCGAAGACGCTATATTGAACTCGCGTGCCGAAGTCCTTGAGGATCTCGGCGAGCCGGACGCGTCGCTTATCATCGCTGATGTCGTAGCTGATGAGGTAGAACATAACGCGCTTGATGGGCATGGTCAGGGCTCGGCGATATACGGCTCATATTCCTCGCCATGAAGGATGGCTTGCGCCAGACGCTCCGCCTGTCCGAGCAGAAGCCGACGGAAAGTCGTGCGGTGATCCGTGTGACGGGAGATGAACGCGCGTTGCATCGTCTCCTCGTATTCGCGGAGGAAGCGCTTTTTCGCCTCGACTGAGAACCAGACGCCGCTCTCCGACGCGGTGAAGTGGAGCGGCTGCAAGACCTCATTGTTGAAGAGCGTGAGCACGAGCCGATCCACAATGGCTGCGCGAAACTCCTCCATCAGGTCGAGCGCGAGGCTGCACCGTCCGTATTCGGGAGCGTGAAAGAATCCGAGGTACGGATCGAATCCGACCGAGGAGACGATGGCCAGAGCTTCGCTGAAGAGCAACGAATAACCGAGCGAGAGGGCGGCATTGACCGGATCTTGGGGAGGACGGCGCGAGCGTTTGTGAAACCGGAGGGAGCGTCGGAACATGCTTCCGTAAGCCTGAAAATAAGCGGCGGCGGCCTGCCCTTCGAGGCCGCGAAGGCTTGGCAACGTCTGCGGCTGTTCGAGGGTCTGGAGCGTGCGCTCGAGTTGGGCGATCGCCTCTTCGGCCGACCACTCGGGATGATTCCGCTGATACCGCCGGAGCACGAGCAAGGACGAATGGACCTTCGCGCGGACGATTCGGCGCGCCAGTTCGCGGGCGAAAGCTTCATCATGAGCACGCTCATATTGCTTCAACCGCAGCGGGATATTCTTCGATTCCAGGGCGACCAAGCGGCCTTTGAGCCGTCCGTGCCAGGAGAGGAACGTCGTGTCAATCCCATGGCGCAAGAGCGCGGAGATCGCTCCCGTCGTCAGATGAACGTGACCGAAGACGACGACGCGCTCGATCTTCATGAGCGGAACCTCGGCGATCGCCGTCTTGTCGCGATAGAGGATCAGGCGCTCGCCGTTTTGTCGGATGAGAAGCCCTTGTTCCATGAGATAGAGCGAGCTCATCGCTCATCCCGAAGCCGGTGCGAGGGCCCAAGCCGAAACGGCTATGAGCCCTCGACCGGGAATTCAGGCTGCGGCTTCAGGCGCAGCGTCTCCAAAGGTCAGTCTCAGGAAGCACTTCGAGAACAGGCGAGAGTCTCGCGCGGCGCTTGGGCTTTTTCTTGATCACAGCGATGGCGCGCTTGTTGCGATAGGCGGTGATCAGGCATCCATTGCTCACGATGAGCGTCGTTCCCACCAGGCGCTCCAGCTCACGCTCCAGCCCCGGCGGAATCTGGCGCCGTCCGAAGAAATAGAAGGTCACCCCCGTGCGGTGGAGCCTTTGCCCCAGCCGCAACACCAGATGCACATCCTCAAGCGAGATCCCGCGCTGGGCCAACCGCTGGGCCGCATGGCGCGAGATGTGCACTCGCGTGATGTTCATCCTCTTCATCATGGCGCTCATTCTAGGGCAAAGCGCAGGCTCGGGAAAGAAGGGACCACCTTGCCGAAAGGTTTCCGGAAAGCGGAACATGCCGCCTACATGGTTACGCCGCCGAGGGGCAACAAGATGCGAGCCCCCGAAGGGGGCATCCGAATATAGCCTGGGGTGAGCGCGAATGATCCCCGTTGAGGTCGAACCGCACGTGAGCCCGCGAAGCGGGCGTCCGAATATAGCCTGGGGTGAGCGATAGCGAACCCCAGGACGCGTGAGGCCAAACATTTTTTCCCCCAAGCCCGCGCATGCGGGCGGCCCTGGCGGATGGGGCAAACGGGGATGGCGGTTCCGGACAGGTGGGAGGCGACCGAATGGGCCACCCCCTCCGGGGGCTTGGGGGGAATTTCGGCTCGTCTGTCCTAGGGCTCGCTACGCTCGCCCTAGGCTAGGTTCGGTCGCCTGCTTCGCAGGCTCGATGTGGAATGGGTCAATCTCAACGGGGCTCGCTGCGCTCGCCCAAGGCTAAATTCGGTCGCCCGCATGCGCGGGCTTCCTGCGATGCGAGGTTAATTTCACCGCGAATCGCTCCGCTCGCCCAAGGCGGGATTCGGATCGCTTACGGGACGGGTTCACTGCGGTAGGAATTCCAGGCGAATCCGGCGCGGATCGAGCCGAAGCCCATAACGGGCATTGCGTGGGGTCGTGCTGATGTTGACGATCTGCAACTCCGGAGGGAATCCCTCGCGCGCGAGCGTGCGATTGAGTTTCGAGCGGTAGCTCAGGAAGAGATCAGGCCCAAGCTCGATTTTCTGCGTTTCCGCAGAGACGAAATTTTTATACAGGACTCCGTAACGGTCCAGATCGAGATCGCTGAAGCCTTGAAAGCACTGCGGGCAGAGATCGTCGGGCTTTCGCCCGCGGGCGTGGCGGAGATGGTCGGCGCGGCGCTCGGCGAAGTACGCCAATAGCGCCAACTTCACGCCGCTTAGGGGTAGCAGGCGGTCTCCCCATCGCGCTTGCCGCGTTTGATAGTCAATGACGAGCGATTCCCACTGTGGAGCCCAGAGGTCTAACTGGCGCTGTACGGTGCGGATCTGCTGCTCGATCGTCTTCTGCACCCTCTTCTCTTTGAGGACCCAAGACCGCAGCCGCACAAACGGAATCTCGGCCAGATCAATTCGGGCTTCGCGCGTGGAGGCGACTTGCCCGACACCGATCCCGATCACTCGCTCTCGCCGTGGGGGGAAGAAAAATTGCGGATTGTGCTCAAACGGTTCAGGTACCAGCACGTGATAGAGCCGATCCTGCCTCCGCCCGTAGAGCGTGAAGGCCAAAAGCATATAGGCCGACATCGTCTTGCGGCCTCCGGCGATTGAACCGTGCACGACCGTACGTGGGTCTTCGGTGAGCCGCTGGATGATACCCAGAAGTTGCTCGGCCAGGCAGCGGTTGTCCTCCACAGTGCGAATATCCTCCAGCTCAAGATCGGCCCGTTGGTTCGTCTTCGATTCGACCCCTCGGGATGGTCGAGCCCGTTTCGAGATCGGCATCCTTGTGAGCGTCAGGATGTGCTTCTCATCGAAGGCGATGGCTCCGGGATCCAGGCCATACTCGCGACAGAAGGCGAAGAACTGACCGGTCTCGGGATCAAGCAGATCGCGCCGCACCCGTTGGGCTCCCACACGCGTCGTGATGACGAAGACCTCCGAGATGGGGATGCGTCGCTCGACCATGAGCGCGTAGAGCGTCTCGGTGACGATCTGCGGCGTCTGGCCGAGCACGGTCACGAAGATATGGCGGACATCGTGGCGTCTTCGCGATCGTGTGAGAGATCGTTGGCTTCGTTCTCGTCGTCGTCCCATAGGTGATCCCCGATGCATAAGAGTTCGCACGCTCACCCGAAGCGCGTCTGTGACTCTCGAAGGATGGCTCCAATGAAGGCGCCGACGACTTGATGAACATCTCACCTTTCAAGCGCCTCGCCGGCGTCTGAACACAAACGCTCGACTCCTATAGGCGAAAAAGCGTCACTCCCAGCGATGGCGCACTTTCTCCCGCTCATCGGCGAGAGACATATTCAGGATCGCCTCGCAGATCGCCCCGGCATATTCATGCACTCGCTCGGCGCGTTGTCGGTCGCAGCGGAGATAGCCGTGCTCCAGATACGAGAAATTGCGCGCCTGTTGTACATCCATCAGCCACTTGCGCATGTCCGCATCGAGAGTTTGCCCGAGCGCTTCCAGCAGCGCAAGCCCTGTCGAGAGGGTGAGCTGGGAAGGCTCCCGCGTGGCGTTCAAAAGCTCCAAAAAACGCGCTCGAACGGTCTCCGGGAGGGCATCCCATTGAGGATGCCACGGGTTCACCCCCCGGCGGAGCAATTGCCTCTGCACGGCGCTTTCGATAGCGCGATAGGCGCGAAGCACTCCGTCGGCCGGTCGTCCTTGTTCCAAGCGACGGCGACTATTCTCCAAAATATCGGCGACCAGCAAGGGGAGGTCGTCGTGCGCGCTCGCTTTCGGCGTCTCTCCGTCCTGCTGCGCCCTCCGTAAGGTGGGGAGCAACCGCTTCAGACGCTGGCTCGGCTCGCCGAGGCGAATGACGAGACGCGCCAGGGGTGAGATCACCGGATCGTCTTCGAGCGCCCGGGCCGGTTCTTGAAGGCGTTGGACGATGCCGTGAGCGCCCTCATAGTCGAATTCGTCCCAAAGAAAGAGAGCCTCGATGGCTTGCTTGACGAACCCGGCACGACCGCGACCGGGGAGCATTTGGCAAAGGAACTGCGCCTCTTGATAATTCGATCGCCGCGCGCTTTGCACGGCTTGCTGAAGCCGCTCTTCCGTGGCCGTTCGTTCTGATCGAACGACGCGCATCGCCTCACGGACGACTCGCCCGTACTCATCGCGCACGTCCCCACCGGTGTAATCGAGCACGAGCGCGCCGGAAAGCTCGGCCGTGAGCGCCGCGTGAACGACGGCCGCCGACAGGGGTTTCGTCCCTCCGGTGAAATTGACGATGATGCGCTCGCTGTCGCTCAGCGCGCGGAAGAGGCGACGCGCTTCATTGAGGCACACGTTAATGTCCTCGGGATCGGCCACCTCATGCGTGCGCACGAGAATTCCCCGCGCTTCGCACGCTCGCTGCGCTTCCGCCGCGACGTCAAAAGGAGACGGCTTCTGTCCCGGAAACGGCCGCCCGTAGAGGAGAAAGACGGTGACGCCAGCAGTTTCCGCCTGCGCCTCTTCGACAGCTTTCACAATGGGATCGGCCGTCCCACCGACGGTGATGATCACAGCCGTTGCGCTCATCCTCGACCTCCTTTCGGTTCGACCCGCACCCAGCCCAACGGATACATGGGCGCGCCGCCCTCGTAGGCGATCCGCCGGGTGTGCGGTCCTTCCATGTCTGGGATATCTTCGCATGGATGATACCGCAGGCGCAATCGGACGAACCCGTGGAACCGTACACCAAACTCGCCAGCTTGTTGGAGGGATGGGAATAGATTACGCTTTAGGATGAAATGGCGAGCCGGCATGAGGATTGGTTGCGGCAAGCGGAGAAAGATCTGGAGCATGCCCGACATGCGCTGGAGGATGCCGATCTGGAGTGGGCGTGCTTTGCCGCGCAGCAGGCAGCAGAAAAGGCGGTGAAAGCACTGTATCAGAAACTCGGGGCCAGCGCCCGAGGCCGTTCGGTGGCCATGTTGCTCTCCCGGCTTCCATCTGATGTGCCCGTGGATCAGGCGCTGATTGATAAAGCCAAAGAGCTAGACAAACATTATATCTTGCCGCGGTATCCCAACGCCTATCCCAGTGGCGCGCCCTTTGAGTATTACACTCACGAGGAAGCGAGGCGAGCGATTGGATATGCTGAAGAGATCGTCGGATTCTGTCGAGATCGAATATTTCCCTGACCGCCAGGTCTGGAAGGAACTCCGGGCATTTGCCGCCCAGTTGCGACGGCACCATCCTGAGGTCGAGAAAGTGCTCGTCTTTGGATCGTTGGTGCGAGGCGAGTGTGTCCCCGGCAGTGACGTGGATCTGCTGGTGGTGCTGCGCGAGTCAACCGTTTCCTTTCTGGAAAGAATCCCTCGATATACTCCCTCGAATTTTCCCGTGGCAGTGGACGTGTTTCCCTATACGTGCGAAGAATTAGAACGAATGCTCAGCGAAGGAAATACGTTCATCCAAGAGGCCCTCGCCGAAGGAAGAGAAGTGACGAGCGAGGAGGAAGGCCGGGGAGACGAGCTTTTGTGAATCCAGCGATGAAGCTCGAGCGAGGAAGTACCCCCCAAAAAATGCGAAGATCTTGCTGAAGGCGGTGTATTCTCCCTTCTAGAGAACTGTTGTTTCGCCGAAATGGGCGGAGATGAAGCAGCTGGTTTCATTGCTGTATTGAGAAAGAGCTTTGGTGTCGAAGTGAAAGGAATTCCCTGTGCGAGCATAGCGGTTAAGGAAGAGAGAGGCGATGGCCATTGGACTCTGACCGCAGGGGAGATGAGACGCCGGCGTGCGCCAGGGCTCCTCCACTGTCGGCAGAAGGTTCCTCAAGCTCGGCCCTAGCGGCGATTTGGATCCACACCCTAATCGTGCCGGAGGTCGCCGGGCGTGGTTAGAAGCCGTCTCATAAATAACCCTGAGTAAGATCAGGATACCACCCAAGTGCACGAAACCGAGAAAGCTCTCGACCATGACGCGTACCACAACTTGGCGGAAGTTTCGCAGCCGGGCAAAGAGCCGTTCGATTTTCCGGCGTCGGCGATACCGCCTCAGGGGTCTGCCGTCTTGGGTCAGTTTCCGGTGAGGGGCGATCATTTCGATGTCTGGCCGGGCCAAAGCAGGGGCGGATCATCATTCGCCTCTGCTTGAGGACCCAGAGGATCCCGCCAAGCATCTCCCGGTTCTCTCTCCAGGGCCTCCCCTTGCCCTCCGGTCCTTGAGGGCGGTGAGGGATCAAGGGTTCAATGATCGCCCACAGTTCATCGGTGAGTTCTTCCCATCTGGCCATATCTTGTCCTCCTCTATGGAGGATTGCAGTACAAGTCCAGACACTTGTGAGACTGTTTCTAGGCACACGACACAATGTGGGCTTCTGGGTGGTCAGCTTGCTGGCACAACGATATAGCATCCCCCTGAATCGCCATCGGTATAATGCCCGCTATGGGCGGGGTGAAATTAAGGGCAGGGTAGAATTAAGGATATAAGGATATGTCGATACTGCTGGTTCAGCTGATGACCTTTATGAATTGGAGCGGGAGGCAGTGCGCCCCCTACTCAAGGCATATCAACTAATCCCCCAACAGATGCTCATGATGCACGATAATATTGCCCTACCGCTAGGCACTCTGTGCCTTCGAGCGCGCGGTTCAGCGGGTGGGCACAACGGCATGCGCTCCATTATCGCCGTGCTCGGCACTGAGGAGTTCCCACGCCTACGCATCGGTATCGGCGCGCCGCCTGAAGGCGTGGATACAGCGGATTATGCGCTCTCGCCCTTCGAAGAGGAGGAAAAGCCTCTCATACGCCAGATGTTAGAGCCTGCCGCCGATACCTGCGAAGCGTGGCTGACAAAGCCAATCGAACAAGTGATGAGCCATTTTAATAGCTGAGAAACCAACTTCGGTGAATTGACGACTACCGGCATGATTCAGCGCGGCGTGATTGCGGCGTACACGCTTAACGACCCGAAAGTCATCCGCGCAGGACACCGAGCTCGCGCTGCAAGTGTTCTCCGAATCAGTCATCGCTGCGCGCGAGCTTGTTCAAGCGGTGCTGGCGCAGTCATTGCGTAGGAATCCTATCGGAGTATAGCTTACCAGTGCATCGGACGCTTCGTCGGTATCTCGCCGACAAAACTTGAAATAACTATTGGCATCGCTCCGTATGGGAGAGGGCTAACATCCACTGCCAAAGTTGAACAGTACGATGAGCGGGTCGGCGTCATCCACAATCCCGTCGAGTTCACATCCTCGCGGCGCGCGCCCGTCTTCCTGAAAGCGAACAGCACGGCGAGTAGATCCGTCACGGTTTATATCCTCAGCCAGGCGGCGGGTACTGAAGTTGAACATTACCATCAGCAGGTCAGCGTCGTCCACGCAGCCGTCGCCATTCGCGTCGCCCGCTTGCCACGGCAGGTTCAGTATCACCGCATTGTTATCGCGCCGAACTTCCTGAATTGCGCCGTCGGGGTTCACCACAATCCATATGCGCGACATCTGCTGGGGCAAAGTGAAGCTCAGACTCAGCGTTTGGCTTCCGTAGCGCGGCAGGCTCGCTACCGTTCCACTCGCCAGCACATTCCCCAAACCAGGTGGGGCGTCTAGTACCTGCACCGCCACATTCTGCGCATCCACCCAACCCAGATTTTGCACGGTTGCATCCACCGTCACCTGCAT
>Ga0101942_100464_pt1 | contig 14890 bp, 13 predicted proteins | sample DewCreD2012metaG_4_FD_75243 | JGI IMG/M metagenome (GOLD analysis project Ga0101942, IMG submission 75243) | Hot spring sediment bacterial and archeal communities from British Columbia, Canada, to study Microbial Dark Matter (Phase II) - Dewar... ...
AGAGAACATCCCCGTGGACGTGCGCATCATCGCCGCGACGAATCGGGACCTGGAGGAGGCCGTACGGCGCGGCGAGTTTCGCGAGGACCTCTACTATCGGCTCAACGTCGTCACGCTCTATCTGCCCGAGCTGCGCGAGCGGCGCGAGGACATCCCGCTTCTCGTCGAGCATTTCTTGACGCGCTACGCCCTGGAGAACGGACAGCCGGTGCGACGATTCTCCACCGAAGCCATGCGGCTGCTGATGAGCTATTCGTGGCCGGGAAACGTGCGCGAGCTGCAAAACGCCGTCGAATACGCGCTCACCATGAGCAGCGAGCCCGTCCTCACGATTCGGGATCTTCCCCCGCACCTGAGCGGGATCGCCCCCGTGGAGCGGTCGGCGCCTCCGGAGCGCGAGCCCCGCACCCTCGCGGAAGTGGAGAAGCGGCATATCCTGCGCATCCTCGAGGAGACGGGAGGGAATCACGCGAAGGCGGCGGAGATCCTCGGCATTGATCGGCGCACGCTCTACCGCAAGCTCCAAAAGTACCAGATCCCATTGGAGTCCGCCCTGCGCGAAGGCCGTTCCGGAGGAGCATCGCATGAGGAGTGAGCGCCAATGGATCCGCCGGATTCGGGAGATGGCGCGCCGCTTCGCTCCCGAGATCATCATGGGGATTGGCGATGATGCGGCGATCCTCAAGCGCTCTCCGGGGAAGTGGTGGTTGGTGACGACGGACGCTCTCATCGAAGGCGTCCACTTTCGCCGCGAGTACACGCCCGCGCGGCTGCTCGGCCACAAGGCGCTCGTTGTGAATCTGAGCGACATCGCCGCGATGGGGGGACGACCTCGGTTCTTCGTGCTCTCCCTCGCCGTCCCCGAAGACCTCGACGACGCGTATGTGGAGGGTTTTCTGGAAGGGATCGTGGAGGCTGCCGACCGATATGCCGTGGTCCTCATTGGTGGGAATCTCGCGGCGTCGCCCCACGGACTCAGCGCGCACGTGACCGTCATCGGCGAGTGCGCTGCGCATCGGGCCGTGCGCCGCGATGGCGCCATGCCTGGAGAAGCGATCTACGTCACCGGGCGACTCGGGCTCTCGGCCTTGGGATTGCGGCTTCTGGAGGCCGGGTATCGGTTGAGCGACGAACTGCCGGAACATCTGCGACGTCCGATCCTGGCGCATCTGGCGCCGGAGCCGCGGCTCTCGCTCGCTCAGTATCTGGCCGAAGAGGGCGTGGCCCGCGCGATGATTGACCTGAGCGATGGGCTCTCTTCCGACCTCCGTCGCCTTTGTGAGGAGAGTCGCGTGGGAGCTGTGCTCCAGGCCGAAGCGCTTCCGGTCGTCGCCGAAGCGAGCGCTTTAGGGGCTGATCCCTTGGCGCTCGCCCTGCACGGTGGAGAGGATTACGAACTGCTCTTCACCGTGAGGGAGGAACACACGCCGTGTCTTGAGACGGTGCGAATGCGGTTCCCCGACCTCCCGCTGACCTGCATCGGACGCACGATCTCAGATCCCGGTCAGGTGTACCTGGAGCGCGCCGGACATCGGGAACCGCTCGCCCCGCGCGGATACGATCACTTCTCGCTCCGATCCGATTAACCGAAGAGCGCGCTTTCCTCCCGGCAGCGGACAGGCTGCACTGGGGTGGACGACAAAGGGGCGCCCACACCGTGCGCCCCATCTCAAACGACCGCCCCATCTTCAGGCGATCGAGACCAGCTCGATGTCGAAGATGAGCGTTTGTCCCGCGAGGGGATGATTGGCGTCGAGCGTCACCGTATCCTCGGTGAGTTTCGCCACCGTGATGGGGATCACTCGCCCGGATTCCGTGTGCAACTCCAGGGTCATGCCTTCCACCAGCTCGAAATCCACGTGCAGCTCCGAGCGCGGTACCTCCTTGACGAACTCTTCGATATAGGCCCCATAGGCTTCCTCGGGGGGGATCTCGACGGTCTTCTTCTCTCCGACCTGCATGCCGATGACGGCGCGCTCGAAGCCGGGGATCACCATGCCGGCGCCGATGACGAACTCCAGGGGCTCGCCGCCCTCCGAGGAATCGAAGACGAACCCGTCACGTAAGCGCCCCGTGTAATGGACGCGCACGATGCTTCCTTTTTCGGCTCTTTGGCCCATCCTTCACCTCTCCTTTGCTCTCGACGCTCTCCGAGCGTCAAAGAAAAATCGGCTCATACCCGTCGAGGGCGATGAGCCGGACTTCACTCAAACCCCACAACGGTTATGACCGGGCGAGAGTATACCACCATCGCAGTCTTGGCGCAATCGGGTCGGATCGAACGCGGCGGCGACCTCCGAGCGCTCGCTTGGCGAACGTCTCGATGATATGCTAAGGTTTCCCCGCCATGCGGCGGATCACGTATCGCGAAGCCGGCGTGGACATCGAGGCCGCGCGCGCGGCGAAAGAGGCCATCAAGCGGCTCGCCCGAACGACGTTCACCCCTGAGGTCTTGATGGACATCGGGGGATTCGGCGCCCTCTTCCGCCCTGATCTCTCCGCGTATCGCGATCCCGTCCTCGTCTCCAGCGTGGATGGCGTGGGGACGAAGCTGAAGATCGCCGCTCTGGCCGGGCGGCATGACTCGGTCGGGTACGATATCGTGGCCCATTGCGTGAACGACATTCTCGTGCACGGGGCGCGGCCGCTCTTTTTCCTGGATTACATCGCTATGGGGAGACTCGTGCCGGACGTCGTCGCGCAGATCGTCGAGGGGATCGTGCGGGGATGTCACGAATCCGGTTGCGCGCTCGTGGGGGGGGAGACGGCCGAGATGCCGGGCGTCTACGCTCCCGGCGAGTATGATCTGGTCGGATTCATCGTGGGGGTTGTCGAGCGCGATCGCCTTCTCGACGGTCGGCGCATCGAGCCCGGGGATGTCGTGCTCGGCCTCGCCTCGTCCGGCCTCCATACGAACGGATACAGCTTGGCCCGAAAGCTCTTCTTCGAGGTCGCCGGATGGGCGCTCGACACGTATGTCGAGGAGTTGGGGGGAACCGTCGGCGATGAATTGCTCAAACCGCATCGGAATTATCTCCCCGTGCTCGTCGGCCTTCTGGAGAGGGGGATCGTGAAGGGGCTCGTGCACATCACGGGTGGCGGCTTTCTGGAGAATATCCCGCGCCTTCTCCCTGAGGGCTGCGTCGTGGAGATCGAGGAGGGGAAGTGGCCGATCCTTCCCGTCTTCCACATGCTTCAGCGCTTGGGGAATATTGAGCCGCAAGAGATGTATCGCACGTTCAACATGGGGATCGGCATGATCGTGATCGTCGCCGCCGCGGACGTCCCGACGGTCCTCGAACATCTCCGCCAAGTGGGAGAGCCCGGATACGTGATCGGGCGCGTCAGGGCGGGGGAGCGAAACGTCGTGATCTGTTCCTCCTGACGTATGAGCGAGAAGAAGAAGATCGGCATCTTGATCTCCGGTCGCGGATCGAACATGCTCGCGCTGATCGAGGCGACCGAGCGCGGGGAATTGGACGCGGAGGTCGCCGTCGTCATCAGCAATGTTGAAGGGGCTCCGGGATTGGAGAAGGCGCGCGCGCATGGCGTTGAGGCGCTCGTCATCAGCCACAAGGGGTTGAGCCGGGAGGAGCACGAGCGGCGTCTCGTGGCCGAGTTGAAGAAGCGTCAGGTCGAACTCGTCTGTTTGGCGGGCTATATGCGGTTGCTGAGCCCGTATTTCCTCAGCGAATTCCCCGGGCGCGTCCTGAACATCCATCCGTCGCTTTTGCCCGCTTTCCCGGGGCTGGACGCACAGCGCCAAGCTCTCGAATACGGCGTCAAGTTCTCCGGCTGCACCGTCCATTTCGTGGACGAGAAGATGGATCACGGCCCGATCATCGCGCAAGCGGTCGTCCCCGTGTACGATGACGATACGGTGGAGACGCTCTCGGCGCGCATCCTGGCCGAGGAGCATCGGCTGTACGTGCGCGCTGTCGCGCTCGTCCTCAGCGGGAAGTATCGCATCGAAGGCCGGCGCGTGCTCTTGGAGCGATCGCGCGACATCGGCCAGCCGAGCTGAGCGCGCGATGCCGAAGATGCGTCCGCGACCGCATCCCGCCGCTTCGGCCAGCGCGCCGGGCGGACCCGCTTGCTTCCCCACAACTGTCTGGGCTAGGATCTTCCACTTCGTGGAGACGGCGAGGTTATGAGCGGGGATCGCGCGGAGCTGCGTTACGACTGGACGCTCTCGGAGATCGAAGCCCTTTACACGTTGCCGCTGCCGGAGTTGATCTTTCGCGCGCAGGACGTTCATCGTCGCTTTCATCGTCCGGCGGAGGTGCAAGCGTGCGCGCTCTTGAGCATCAAGACGGGAGGATGTCCCGAAGATTGTGCCTATTGTCCGCAGTCGGCGCATCATCGCACGGGCGTCGCGCGCACGGACCTGATGTCGGTCGAGGACGTGGTCGCGGCCGCTCAGGTGGCGCGCGAGCGGGGTGCGACGCGGTTCTGCATGGGAGCGGCCTGGCGCGAGGTGCCCGTGGGGCCGCCGTTCGAGCGCGTGCTGGAGATGGTGCGACGCGTGCGGGCGCTGGGTCTGGAAGTGTGTTGCACGTTGGGGATGCTCACCGAGGAACAGGCGCGCGCGCTCGCGGCGGCCGGAGTGACGGCCTATAACCACAACCTCGACACGTCGCCGGAATATTACGGCCGCATCATCACCACGCGCACGTACCGCGATCGCTTGGCGACGCTTGAGCGCGTGCGGCGCGCGGGCCTTCGGGTGTGTTGCGGCGGGATCATCGGCATGGGCGAGAGCCGATGGGATCGGTATCGCCTTCTGGAACAACTGGCGACGCAACGGCCGCATCCGGAGAGCGTCCCCATCAATCTGCTCGTGCGGGTGGCGGGGACGCCGCTGGCGAATGCGCCGCCGGTGGATGTGTTCGAGTTGGTGCGAATGATCGCGACGGCGCGGATCCTGATGCCCGCCTCTATCGTGCGATTGAGTGCGGGTCGGCTCTCGCTCTCGGATGAAGCGCAGGCCCTGTGTTTGCTCGCCGGGGCGAATTCGATCTTCATCGGCGAGCGATTGCTCACGACGCCAAATCCCTCGCCGGATCGAGATCGCGCGTTGCTGGAACGGTTGGGGATGCGGATTCGAGAGCAAGGGGACGGCCATGCCCCCGTCCCTGGGCCTCATCAGGAGAAAGACGATGGGGCATCTTGAGGCGCTGCGTCGGCGCGTGCTCGCGCGATTGGCGGAATGGGAGGCGGCGGGGCTCAAACGATCGCTGCGTCCGCCGTCGGGGATTGACCTCTCTTCGAACGACTACCTGGGCCTGGCGACGCATCCGCGCCTTGTGCGGCGTTTGGCGGAAGCCGTTCACGCTTATGGGTGCGGAGCGACGGCCTCGCGCTTGCTCCGCGGCCATCGTGAGATCTTCACCGAGGTCGAACGGCGGTTCGCCGCGTTCAAGAGGACGGAAGCCGCGCTCTACTTCGCGAGCGGTTATGCCGCTAATCTCGGCGTCCTCACGACATTTCTGGAACCCGAGGATGTCGTCTTCTCGGACGAACGGAACCACGCCAGCTTGATTGACGGCATGCGCTTGACGCGCGCGCGGCGCATCGTCTTCCCGCATCGGGATGTGGAGGCGCTGGCGCGCTTGCTCCGTTCGGAACAGAGCCCCGGGCAGAAGTTCCTCGTCACCGAATCCCTCTTCAGCATGGACGGAGATCGCGCGCCGCTTCGGGAATATGCGGCACTGTGTCGCGAGACGGGCACGGCTTTGATCGTGGACGAGGCGCATGCTGTCGGGCTCTACGGCGAGCGAGGGAGCGGATTGATCGAAGAGATGGACGTTGCCGAAGATGTGTTCCTCTCGGTCAATACGGCGGGGAAAGCGCTCGGCGTCTGCGGGGCTTTCGTCGCCGGCCCGGCGTGGGCGATCGAGGCCCTGATTCAACGAGCGCGCCCGTTCCTCTTCTCGACGGCTCCTCCACCGGCGCTCATGGCCGCGCTCGATGAAGCGCTCGCGCTCATCGCCGAGGAACCCGAACGGCGGATGCGGGTGCGCGCGAACGCTCGCCGACTTCGGGAACGGCTCATCGCCAAAGGGATTGCTGTCCCCCTTGACGATTCGCCGATCATCCCGGTGATCCTCGGCGAGAGCGCGCGCGCTGTAGCCGTCGCGGCGGCGTTGCAGGAAGAAGGTTTTGACGTGCGGGCGATTCGTCCGCCGACGGTCCCCGCCGGAACGGCGCGGCTGCGCGTCTCGGTCAACGTGCATGTGGATGAGCGGATCGCCGAGCGATTCGCATCCGCACTGGCGCGGATTTTGAAGAGCTGTTGAGTCGAGCTGAGGGAGCGATGAGGCGCGGTGTGTTCGTCACGGGCACGGATACGAACGTGGGGAAGACCGTTGTCGCCGCCGCGCTCTTTCATCGGTATCGTCACGAAGTCTCGCTCTGTTATTGGAAACCCGTGCAAACGGGGATCGAGCAGGATGATGATACGACGACGGTGCGCACGTTGGGGATGTGTGCCGAGCACGAAGTCTTCGATCAGGGAGTGCGGTTGCCGCGTCCGGTCTCGCCGCATCTGGCGGCGCGCTGGGCGGGCGTGTGCATTGCGGTGTCATCGCTTCAAAAGTTGTGGGAGAGCGCCTCTTCTGGTGTCGGATGGATCGTGGAGGGGGCGGGGGGCGTGCTCGTCCCGCTCAATGAGACGGAGCTGATGGTGGACGTGATGCGCGCGCTCGCGCTGCCCGTCCTCATCGCCGCGCGTTCGACGTTAGGGACGATCAATCATACGCTCCTCACAGTAGAGGCCTTACGGCATCGCTCGATCCCCATCATGGGCGTCGTCATGATCGGGCCTCCCGATCGAGAGAATCGCCGGGCGATCGAGACCTACGGTGAGGTCGCTGTGCTCGGCGAGATGCCGATTTTCGATCCGCTCACGGCAGAAGCCCTTCGCGCGTGGGCGCTGACGGAGCTGGATCCGGAAGGGCGACTCCGAGCGTGCTGGCTATGAGCGATCTGATCGCGCGTGATCGTCGCTTTCTGTGGCATCCCTATACCCAGATGTTGACGGCGCCGCCACCGCTGCCGATCGTGCGCGGCGAGGGCGTGTATCTCTACACCGAAGATGGGCGGCGCGTGCTCGACGGGATCTCCTCCTGGTGGGTGAACATTCATGGGCATAGCCATCCGAAGCTCAATGAAGCGCTCGCGCGACAAGCGCAGGAGTTGGAGCACGTCGTCTTCGCCGGATGCACACATCGGCCGGCCGTCGAATTGGCCGAGCGGCTGGTGGAGATTCTGCCCACTGGTCTGACGCGCATCTTCTATTCCGACGACGGCTCGACGGCTGTCGAAGTGGCCCTCAAGATGGCGTTTCAATACTGGCGGAATCGCGGGCATCCCGAACGACAGGTCTTCGTCGCGCTGCACCACGCCTATCACGGCGACACCTTCGGCGCGATGTCCGTGAGCGAAGCTTCGGTGTTCACCGCGCCCTTTGCGCCCTTGTTGTTTCCCGTGCGTCGGGCGCACGCGCCGTATTGCTATCGCTGTCCTTTAGGGCTGACGCGCCCGGATTGTCGGATCGCCTGCTTGGGCGATCTCGAACGCGTGCTGCGCGAGGAAGAGGGGCGGGTCGCGGCGGTGATCGTCGAGCCGATGCTCCAAGGGGCGGGGGGCATGATCGTCTGGCCCGTCGAGTTTTTGATCGGCGTGCGAGAGCTTTGCGATCGGTTCGGCACGTTGCTCATCGCCGATGAGGTCCTGACGGGATTCGGGCGAACGGGGCGTATGTTCGCGTGCGAACATGCGGGCATACGTCCGGACATCCTCTGTTTGTCGAAAGCGATCACCGGGGGGTATCTCCCCTTGGGCGTGACGGCGACGACGGAAGACGTCTACGCGGCCTTCCTCAGCGAAGATCGGCGTCGGACATTCTTCCACGGCCACTCGTATACGGCCAATCCGTTGGCCTGTGCCGTCGCCCTCGCGAGTCTGGAGCTCTTTCGCGTGGAGGGGACGCTCGATCGCATCGCGGCCTTGGAGAGGCTGCTTCGCGCGCGTTTGGAACCGATGCGCGCGTTCCCGCATGTCGGGGATGTGCGCGTCATCGGCGGCGTGGGGATCGTGGAGCTGGTGCAGGAGAAGCGGACGAAAGCGGCCGAGGGATATTTGGATCGCGTGGGCCCGATGCTCGCCGCGGAATTTTTGCGCCGCGGGTTGTTGCTGCGCCCCTTGGGGAATGTGCTCTACTTCATGCCGCCGTATGTCATCACGGACTCGGAGGCGGAGTGGGCTCTGGATCAGATCGCCGAGGTCCTCGCCGTATGGCGCTGGCCATCGGCGTAGCCCTCAGAGCGCGGCGCGCATCGCCTCCAGGGCGGCCTCGATCGTCTCCAGGGCGACCGAGAAGGTGAATCGCAGATGTCCTTCCCCATGCGGGCCGAAGACGATGCCGGGGACGGTCGAGACCCTCGCTCGCTGCAAGAGGACATCGAAGGCTTCCCAACTCTTCGGTCCGAGGACGCGCTCTACGTTGGGGAACGCATAGAATGTCCCTTGCGGGAGATCGCACGCGAAGCCGAGCGCGCGAAGTCCCTGGACGAGTCGGTCGCGCCGCTGGCGATACGCCGCGCGGGCGCGTTCGAGGAAGGCCTCGCCTTCGGTGAGCGCGGCGACGGCCGCCCATTGCATCGGCGTGCTCACGACGTTGATCGTGTTGAGGACGAGCTTTCGGAGTCCGCTCATCCACGGCTCCGGAGCGACGACGTATCCGACGCGCCATCCCGTCATGGCGTAAGATTTCGAGAGCGTGAAGACGCTCAGCGTGCGCTCGAACATCCCGGGCAGCGAGGCGATCGAGACATGTGGCGTCTCAAACGTCAGGTCTTCGTAGGCTTCATCGGAGATCACCACGAGATCGCGAGCGCGGGCGAATTCGGCGATCTCGTGCACCTCCTCGAGGGTGAGGACCGCGCCCGTGGGATTCGCCGGCGTATTCACCAGCAGGACGCGGCTTTGCGGCCCCGCATGGCGTTCGAGGGCCTGTCGAAACCCGTCCTCTCGTGCCTCTCTCCAACTGACGAGCCGAAGTTGGCCCCCCGCCAGGGCGACCAGGTCCTTCATCGGCGTCCAGTAAGGGGAGAAGATGAGGACCTCATCGCCCGGATTCACGGTCGCCAGGAAAGCGACGAGCAGGCCGTGGAGCCCTCCGCTGGTGACGAGGACATGCTCCGGTTCGGCCGGGATTTGGTTTTTCCGGCGCACCTTCTCGGCGATCGCCGCGCGCAATTCCGGGATGCCGCTTGAGGGCGCGTAGCGGGTGCGATGTTCTCGCAGGGCACGAATGGCGGCTTCTGTGATGAAGTCTGGCGTCTCAAAGAACGGCTCCCCTCCGTGAAGAGGATAGAGCGGCGACTCGGGGCCGAGTTCCAAGATGCGATTCCGAATCCGCGCGATTTCGGAGAACCCGATCTGCTCGCAGCGTTCGGCCACCCGTTGGTTCATCGTCCGCCTCCTTCTCGTTCTCTTCGAGGTGGGGAGGATTATACCCGTTCGGGGCGAGAGACGGCTATGGCGGCGCTCTCCGAGAGGGCGCTTTCGGATCGTGGGGCGAAGCGCTCGCTTGCTGCGCAGGATGATCGTCCTCTAGAATCGAGGGCCGCGAGGACGAGAGGGTGAGGCGATCACCTCTGTGGTGGGATGTGAAAGAGCCGGCGATGCTGCTTGGCGCCGCCGGCCTGGGCATGCTCGTTTCCCTGGGATGGCCGGATGTGACGCCGACGGCCGCGCGCGCGATCACGCCGCTGCTGGTGGTCGTCCTCTTCACGATCTTCGCGCGCGTCTCGCTGGGGCGACTGCGCGAAGCGGCGCGCGATGGGCGGTATATGCTCACGGTCATCGGGCTGAATTTCGGGAGCGCTCCGGTGCTCGCCTTCCTGCTGGGGAGCTTCCTTCTGCCGGATGTGCCGGAGTTGCGCGTCGGGCTCTTCTTGGCTCTGTTGACGCCGTGCACGGATTGGTACTTGATCTTCACGCATCTGGTCGGCGGGGATGTGGCGCGCAATCTCGCCGTGTTGCCGTGGAATCTGGTCTTGCAGGTGGCGCTCCTGCCCGTGTATCTCTGGCTCTTCACGTCGGCGTGGCTGCCGGTGGATATGGGGGAGATCGGGCGAGCGTTGCTCACCTATGCCGTCGTCCCGCTTATGGCCGCGCAACTCTTTCGGCGGTGGTGGGGAGAGCAGCGCCTCCTCGCGCGTCTCGGATTTTGGGCGCTCGCGCTTGTCGTCTTCGCGATGTTCGCCAGCCACGGGCGGATCGCCCTGGCGCATCCGACGCTCTTTCTGCGGCTCGCCCCGCCGTTTCTGCTGTTCTATGTCCTGGCGCTCGCGCTCTCGCAGGCTGTGGCGCGCGGCCTTCGCTTCCCGCGAGAGCGCGCGCTGGCTCTGGCCTGCACGGTGATGGCGCGGAATTCGCCGCTGGTCCTCCCGCTTGCCGTGGTGCTCTTCCCCGAGCATCCGATCATCGCGCTCAGCCAATTGGTCGAACCGATCGTGGAGATCCCAACGCTCCTCCTCTTCTCGGCCGTCGTGAGACGCGGGGCTGCCCGTGAGGTGGGCGCGCCTCGCGCTTGACGCGCGCTCCGTCGGATTGGTACCTTCATCGTTCTGAGCGCGCGTATGGAAGCCCTTCATGAGGAGGAGGTTCTCGGTCGAGCGTATGATACCCGGTTGATGCGACGGCTCCTCGGTTACCTTCGGCCGCATCGGCGGACGCTGTTGCTGGCTATCGTCCTCATCGTTTTGGCGTCGCTCATTCAGCTGGTCGGACCCGCACTGACGGTCATCGCCGTGGATCTTTTCATTCATCCTCGCCCGGCCGTGAGCCCTGTCGCGGCACTCGCCGAACGCGTGTTGCGCGCGCTCGGATGGTCGCCCTCTCCGCTCGAAGGACTGCATCTGGTCGGCGGACTCTTCCTCGCCGCTCTCTTTGTGCAGTTCGCGCTCACCTACGGCCAGACGATGCTCGTGCAATCGCTCGGGCAGCAGCTCATGTTCGATCTCCGGGAGCAGATCTTCGATCACCTGCAGCGCGTGGATGTGCGGTTTTACGATCGCCATCCCGTAGGCCGACTGATGACGCGCCTGACGACGGACGTGGAGGCGCTGAATGAGCTGTTCACGGCCGGAGTGGTCGCTTTCGTTCAGGACATCTTTCTGCTGCTGGGGATCGTCGGTCTCATGTTCTACTTGAACTGGCGATTGGCGCTGGTCGCGTTCCTGGTCCTCCCCCTGCTCCTCCTCGTGACAGTGTGGTTTCGGGCGAACGCGCGTCGGGCCTATCGCGAAGTGCGCGCGCGCATCGCCCGCCTGAACGCGTTCTTGCAAGAGCACATCACGGGCATGGCGACCGTCCAGCTCTTCAATGAGGAGCGGCGGAGTTTCGAGCGTTTCGATCGGCTCAATGCCGAGCATCGTCACGCCAATCTGGAGACGATCTTCTACTACGCCATCTTCTTCCCAGCCGTGGAGCTGGTGAGCGCCATCGGGATCGCCCTCATCATCTGGTACGGCGGGCATCAGGTCCTGGCCGGGCAGGTGACGCTCGGCGCGTTGATCGGATTCGTGCAACTCTCGCAGCGGTTCTTCCACCCGATCTCCGATCTGAGCGAGAAATATAACATCCTGCAATCGGCGATGGCGGCCTCCGAGCGCATCTTCGCGCTGCTTGACACGCCCGTCGGGATCGCCTCGCGAGGGGGGTATCGGCCCCAACGCGTGCGGGGGCATCTCGAATTCCGTCATGTCTGGTTCGCCTACGAGGGGGAGGAATGGGTCTTGCGCGACGTCTCCTTCGAGGTGTTCCCCGGGGAGACGGTCGCCCTGGTCGGGCCGACGGGAGCGGGCAAGACGACGATCGCGCATCTGCTGCTCCGCTTCTACGACGTGTCGCGAGGGGCGATCCTCCTCGACGGGGTGGATCTTCGCGAGTGGGACCTTCGCGCTCTGCGACGCGCCTTCGCGCTGGTGCCGCAAGACGTCTTCCTCTTCTCGGGCGACATCGCGACGAACATTCGCTTGGGCGAGACCTCCTTTTCCGAGGAGCGCGTGCGAGAGGCCGCGCGCCGCGTTCACGCGCAGGAGTTCATCGAGCGCTTGCCGGGGGGGTATCACGCGGAAGTCGGCGAGCGCGGCGCCCGGCTCTCCACCGGGCAGAAGCAACTGCTCGCCTTCGCCCGCGCCCTCTGTTTCGATTCGCCGATCCTCATTCTGGATGAAGCGACGGCCAGCGTGGATCCGCACACGGAGGGGCTCATTCACGAAGCGCTGGAGGCGCTCCTGGGCGGACGCACGAGCCTGATCATCGCGCATCGGCTCTCGACGATTCAACGGGCTGATCGGATCATCGTGTTGCATAAGGGACGAGTGCGGGAGATCGGCACGCATGCGGAGCTGATGCGGCGAGATGGTCTCTACGCTCGGCTCTATCGCCTGCAATATCGCCAGATGGTGGGGCGAGCCGCCGAGGAGGGGTGAGGGGACGCTCATCGTGAGTCGTTCGATGGAAGGTCTTGAGGGCGCGTCATCGGTATGAGGCGACGATGGCTCATCCTGCTTCTGATGGGACTCGGCGGCGGGGGGATCGTCGGTGGACTCTTGATGTGGCGCGGGCACGAGCCGGAGGATCGGATCCTCGTCTTTGGGAACATCGAGGTGACGGAAGTGGAGATCGCTTTCCAGATCTCGGGGCGGATCGTGGAGCTTCCTGTGCGCGAAGGGGAGATGGTGCGACGGGGAGCCGTGCTCGCGCGACTCGATCGCGAATCCCTGGAACGGCAGCGGGATCGCGCGGCGGCGACCGTGCGCGCCGCCGAATCGCAGGTGGCCCAATTGCGCACGGCGATCGCTCATCTGCGCGAGACCGTCGAGGCGCAGATCCTCGAGCGGCAGGCTGCGCTCGAACAGGCTGAAGCGCAACTTCGGGAGTTGCTCGCCGGGTCACGCGCGCCGGAGATCGCGCAAGCGCGCGCGGCCGTAGAGGCGGCTCGCGCCGAACGGGAACGCGCGCAGCGGGATTGGGAGCGCGCCCAGCTGCTTTACGAGCGCGATGAGATCTCGACGGCGCAGTACGATCAGGCGCGGACGCGCTATGAGCAGGCGAGCGCTCAACTTCAGCAGGCCGAACAACGGCTGACCCTTTTGCTGGAAGGGCCGCGGCGCGAACAGATCGAAGCCGCGCGCGCGCAGGTCGCGCGAGCGCGCGCGGCCTTGCGTCAGGCCCAGGCGCAGCGCCTGGAGTTGCGCCGCCGCGAGCAAGAGTTGGCGATGCGCGAGGCCGAGCGCGAACGCGCGCGCGCGGAGCTGGCGCTGATCGAGACCGAGTTGCGGAAGACCGTCGTCGCGGCACCCTTCGACGGCATCGTCTTGACGAAAGCGGCGGAGGTCGGAGAAGTCGTGGCCGCCGGCGCCACAATACTCACCCTGGGCGATCTGCGACGTCCCTGGGTGCGCGCGTATATCGGCGAGCGCGATCTCGGGCGCGTGCGACTCGGCGCGCGCGTCCGGGTGAAGACCGATTCTTTCCCCGACCGCATCTATTGGGGGCGCGTCTCGTTCATCGCCTCGGAGGCCGAGTTCACCCCCAAGCCGATTCAAACGCCCGAGGAGCGCGTCCGCTACGTCTACCGGATCAAGATCGAAGTCGAGAACCCCAATCTGGAGCTGAAGGCGAATATGCCGGTCACGGCCGAGATCTTGCTGGAGCGCCCATGAGCGAGAGGATCTCCGCAGACATCGTCGTTCGCGCGCAAGGGGTGACGCGGCGCTTCGGGGAAGGCGTGGCCGTGGAGCACCTCGATCTGGAGGTGCGGCGAGGGGAGATCTTCGGCGTGGTGGGGCCGGACGGAGCGGGGAAGACGACGACGCTGCGCCTGCTGTGCGGATTGCTGGAGCCGGATGCCGGGGAGATCGAAGTGGCCGGATACGACGTGCGCCGCCAGCGAGAGCGGGTCCGCGATCACATCGGCTATGTGGCCGAGCGCGCCGGCATCTACGATGACCTCTCCGTCGAGGAGAACGTGCGTTTCTACGCCGATCTCTATGGCGTCCCGGCTCGAGCCCGTGAGACGCGCATGGCCGATCTTCTGCGCGTGACGCGCCTGGAGCCGTTTCGCCGATACCGAGCCCATCAGCTCTCCGGCGGCATGCGACAGAAGCTCGCCTTGGCCTGCGCGCTCGTGCACCGTCCGCAGGTCCTCTTTTTGGATGAGCCGACGACCGGCATTGATCCGATCTCGCGGCGCGATGTCTGGGCGCTGCTGACCGAGCTGCGGAAGGAGGGGGTGACGATCGTCTTCACGACGGCTTATCTGGATGAGGCGGAGCGAGCGGTGCGCCTCGGCCTGCTGTATCGCGGACGACTGCTGCGATGCGCGTCGGCCGACGCGCTGCGGCGCGAATTCTCCGGATGCGAAGTCCTGACGTCTGATCGCGCGCGGGCGCAGCGCGTGCTCCGGCACTGGGAGGGCCTCACGAGCGTCGAACCTTTCGGCGCGACGCTGCGCGTTCTCTTCGATCCGGCTCGCGCGTCGCCGGAAGCGATAGCGCGCGCGCTCGGCGCGGAGGGGATCCCTGATGTGACCGTGCGGCCGCTCATCCCCTCTTTGGAAGATGTCTTCATCGCGCTGATCCGTCAGCGCGAACGCATCGAAGGTGGGCATGGCCGAACCGACATGGGCCATTGAGGTCGAGGGGTTGGTCAAGCGATTCGGCCCGTTCGTCGCCGTGGATCGCGTCAGCTTTCGCGTGCGGCGGGGTGAGATCTTTGGGCTCCTCGGACCAAATGGCGCGGGCAAGTCCACGACGATTCGCATCCTCTGCGGATTGCTCCTGCCGACGGAGGGGCGCGTGCGCGTCGATGG
>Ga0101942_100467_pt1 | contig 14837 bp, 9 predicted proteins | sample DewCreD2012metaG_4_FD_75243 | JGI IMG/M metagenome (GOLD analysis project Ga0101942, IMG submission 75243) | Hot spring sediment bacterial and archeal communities from British Columbia, Canada, to study Microbial Dark Matter (Phase II) - Dewar... ...
TACTCTTTGCGGTTGGTGCGTTAATTATGTGTATATTGTTCTTCCTGAATGTTTATAATGCAAAAAGAGAAGGGACTTATGAAGGACCTGTTCCATTATTCACTTATGGTATAGCAGCTGCTGCTGTCATCGCTGTGTTTACGCTTGTTCACGGTGCGCTGGCACTTGGTTCAGCATTTTTATGGTCTCTTGGTATTATAGAAGTTGTTGATGCATCTCTTTACAGATTGTTATTTTGGGGGTTTGGTCACCCTGCTCAGCAGATTAACCTAGCTGCTATGGTTTCTGTGTGGTATCTGCTTTCTTATTTCACCGTTGGTGGTGTCACTCCATCTGAGAAAGTAAGTAGAACGGCATTCTTGCTTTATGTGCTTTTTATCAATGCTGGTTCAGCGCATCATTTACTTGTGGACCCAGGGTTTGGCGCTCCATGGAAAATATTTAACACCAGTTATGTTATCTATATGGCAGTTCTTGCAAGTTTGATTCATTGCTTTGCTATCCCTGCGAGTGCTGAAATTGGTCAAAGGAAAAGAGGATTTAATAAAGGTTTATTTACTTGGCTTATAAAAGCGCCCTGGTCAAATCCAGCATTTTCTGCGTTTTTCATATCCCTCGTAATTTTTGGATTTATTGGTGGGGCAAGTGGTGTTATTATGGGAGTTGAACAAATCAACATGAAATTGCACAATACACTTGGTGTGCCAGGGCATTTCCATGGAACAGTTGCTGCTGGAACTTCACTAGCGTTTATGGGTCTTGCATATTATGTGGTTCCGCTAATTTTTAGAAGGGAATGGCTTTCAAAGTTTTGGGCGAGAATTCAGCCCTTCTTATTTGGTGGTGGATTGTTTCTTATGGCTGTTTCAATGAATACACTTGGTAGGCTTGGGATCCCGAGAAGGGTATGGGAAACCTCTGCTTTGGTTGTTCCATACAAAGAATTGCTTCAAGCTACCCTTGGAATTGGCGCTGTAGTTGCCTTCTTGGGTGCGTTGGTGTTTATCCTTCATACGGTTTTAACAATTATTTTTGGTAAAAGAGTTGAGGGAAAACCAAAATTTCCTGAAGTTGTTCAAGTTAGCAATCCAGATGAGAAGACCTCAACTCCAGGAACAATTGTTCTGGCGATTATTTTCTTCTTATATCTTGCAATTATGTACACTATAAATTGGTACTGGTTATCAAGGGTATGGGAGGTAAGATAGCTGAAAAAAAGCTTGAGTTTATTTCTATAGTGGCGATAAACATTATGTGGTTGTTTTTGATAGCTGTGTGGTTTTTAAGTGGTTTTGAAAATGAAATTGGATCATTGATAAGAACTTATTGCTTTGGATATGGTGCTTATGGAAGCGATGTAATAATTTCAAAAACGATTTCTATGATTTTACCGCCAGCTGTTATAACAGCTATTCTGATTATTTTATTCTTTAAAAGTAAGTTTTTCCGAAGGGGGATTTTCGCCACCACAGTTTTTCTTGTCGTACTCTTAATACCAGTTTATATTATCAGAACGAATATGGTGGCAAGTCCTCCTCTTCCAGTTGATAAAGAAATTCCAACAGATATTAAATTTCTTGATATTGATGGGAACATTTTTAATTTCTCACAAGTGGGTGATGATGAATATATCTTAACTTTTTTCTATATAAGTTGCCACGGTTCCTGTCCGTTGATTATATATGAAGTTAAGCGCATAAGCTTGAAATCCAACATACCAATTGTTATGGTATCACTTAATCCTGCTGATGATGTTAAGAAATTAAGAGCCTTCTACTTTGAAAACGGATTTAAGAAAACCGTGAAAATTATAAGAGCTGAGCGTGAAGATCTCGTCAGATTTATAGAATCGTTAAACCTTAGTATTGGAATCCCTGAAAAGGTTTCAGAAAATCCGCAGATTATACACCCCGTTCTTTTTATAAGATGTAAAGGAAACAAAGTTTTAAGTGAAGTTTACGGTTTAGGTGTTCTTGAAAAATTTTAACAAGTATAACTAAGAAACGAACCCAGGTAAAATTGCAACTTATATCTTTGATGTTTTTTATTGCTCTTGAGCTGCTTGCTCTTTACGTATACATCACTTGAAAAACAAATCTTGGGAAAGAGCTTGATATAGCAGTCTCGCTTTAGAATAAAATTTCTCAATTAAGATTCGTTTCTAGATTCCAATGCGGTGAAGGAGGTTTACAACAAAAGAGAGTGAAGAGTGAGCAGGCTTTGATTAAGCAAATTGCAATTTTAAGTTTTATTTTTAAAATTTTTGTAAGTAAAAATATATCTATTCCCAAATTGGTTGGGCTTAAGCGAGAAATGAAGATAAATTTGAATAAAATTTTCAGATATTTAAGTATAAAAACTAAGCTCTTGATCGCATTTATTGGTCTCTCTGTTATACCGCTTTCCATTTTTGGAATTTATGGGGCTTATTTGAACATAAAAAATCTTAATCAGATCATATTTGAAAACATAAGCCATGATGTTGAGCTTATTCAGAAAAACCTTGAAAACTTTATAAACGAGGTTAAAAAAGATATCTTTTTCCTTCGTTCTTCCCATGTTCTGAGAAGTTATTTATTAAAGCCTGATCCATGGTCGCAAGGCGAGCTTGCAAAGGAAATTTTATCCTTTGTTCAAATCAAAGGTATATATTACCAGATTAAAGTTCTTGATGCGAGTGGATCCGAGATTTTCAAAATTCTTAAAGTTAATGGGAATTATGTCTTTATCCGTGAAGATGAATTTGAAACCCAGGGTGGAACTTATTATAAACTTCTTATAGGTAATTTAAAGCCCGATCAAATATCCTTTGCTCCAGCTGAACTTTTATCGCCAGATGATGAAATAGTCCCAGTTATAACTTGTGCTGCCCCAATTTATATTGATGGTAAATTTGCAGCTATACTTGTTGCTGATGTTTTTGCGAGGGAAGTTTTCAAAGTTATTGAAGATAATCCACATCATTATGCGGGGAAGACGATAATTTTAAATGAGCAGGGGTATTATCTCTATCATTCGGAGAGGAAGAAAGAATGGAATCGTCTGCTTGCGACGAGGGAAGTAGATAATTTCCTGACAAATTACTCTGGTAAGGTTTATTCAGAGATTATTTTGGGTAGCAAAAAGTTATTGCATTACGGGGATCAAATAATTTACAGTGCACCTTTATTTTCAAAGTTAAGTCCCCTTTCAAATAGATATATCATTTTAAGAGTTGTTAAAAGGGACCTTGTCTTTAAACCCGTGTATAACTTTTCAATCTTTTTCGTTATAATTTTTATTTTCTTTCTTACCATATCTTCGATTCTTGCCATCATAGCGGCTGGACAAATCACAAAGCCAATAAATGAGCTTAAAAAAGGAGCTCAGATCGTTGCATCTGGGAATTATGATTTCAGATTGAAAATTGAAACAAACGATGAGTTGGAGGAACTCGCAAACGAGTTTAATACGATGGCACAGATGCTTTCTCAGCATGAAAAGGAGATAGAGATGCATAGAAATCATCTTGAGGAACTTGTTGCACAGCGGACGAAAGAACTAATTGAGGAAAAGCAAAAACTTCAAAGTATACTTGATAATGTTCCAAGCGCATTCCTTCTAATCGATGAAAGCCGCAAAATAGTTACTGCAAGTTCTGCTGTTAGATTTTTGATTAATCATATGAAACCTGAGGATGTTGTAGGAACATATTGTCGTGAAAGTTTTAAAAATTACGATTTCTGTGAGGGATGCGATTTTGAAAAAGTGTTAAAAACGGGAAGGTCATCTGTAAGATTAATCAAAGAGAAAGATAGATATTTTGAAATTTTCATGATCCCTGTTCAAAGGGAAAGTGGAGATACATTTGTGCTTGAAGTGATAACGGATGTGACTGAACGAAAGAAAGCGGAAGAAAATCTTATAAAATCTGAAAAACTTGCATTTGTATGGGAAATGGCTTCGGTGATAGCCCATGAGATAAGAAACTCAATCACCTCAATTAAGATGATACTTCAACTCTATCTTGAGTCTGAAACTTTAAGTAATGAAAGCAGGGAATCCTTCACAGTTGCAATGAGTTCAATTCTCAGGATGGAAAATATAGTGAATCAGCTTCTTCAGTTTTCCAAACCAACCCCACCAAGGTTTGAGCCCATAAATGTAAATAGCATTCTCGAGCTTGCAGTTGAATTTGTGAAAATTCAATTCAAAAAGAAGAATATAAAACTGGTTAAAAATTATGACAAAAATATTCCTCAAATATATGCCGATGCAAATTCCCTAAAGGAGGCATTTATTAACATTCTGATTAATGCATTTCAGGCGATTGATAAAGCGGGGGTTATAGAAATTCGAACTAAGAGAGAGGTTTTAAATGCGGATATGTTTGAGAAGATGAATTGGAAAGATTTTGAGCCTAAATTTGCCCTAGGGGAGGATGTCGTGCACATAATTATATCTGACACTGGGTGTGGAATACCACCTGAAGATATGGATAAGATCTTTGAGCCATTCTTTACAACAAAGGCAGAAGGTACTGGACTTGGTTTATCGATAGTCAAAAGGGTCGTGACAAATCATGGGGGAGTTATCGATGTTGAAAGTGAAGTTGGAAGTGGCACGAAATTTCATATTTATCTACCAGTTAATAACTTGATAACAAACTTGGATGAAAAAGATGCATGGGCAAGCTAAAGTAATGGTGATTGATGACGATGAAAATATACTTTTTGCTTTTAAAAAAGTCTTGGAAAAAGATGGTTTCACTCCGATATTCTCAACGAACGGATTTGAAGTAATGGAAAAAGTTCAAGCTGAAAAACCAGATGTAATTTTCCTTGACATAGCTATGCCAGGGTTGGATGGGCTTGAAATTCTTAAACAGCTTAAAGACAAGGGAATTGAAACTCCTGTGGTGATCATAACCGGCTATGGGACAATGCAGACAGCTGTGAAGGCAATTCAGCTTGGGGCGTTTGAATACCTTACAAAACCTCTTGATATAAACAGAATACGTCTTTTAATTCAGCGTGCGATTGAAACGAACCAGTTAAAAAATAAGGTGAGGGAATTTGAGATAAAACAAAGTGAGATTGATTATGAGGAAAAATATCAAATAATTGGAAATTCACCTAAAATACAAGAAATATTCAAACTTATAGGTGTTATCTCAATGACGCCAAATACCACACCTGTTTTAATAACTGGCGAGAGTGGGACTGGAAAGGAGCTTGTTGCAAGGGCTATACATAGAAGTGGGGCAAATGCTTCTGAACCATTTGTCGCTATAAATTGTCCAGCTGTTCCCGAAAATTTACTTGAAAGCGAATTTTTCGGTCACGAGAAGGGAGCTTTTACAGGGGCTGATAAAAGAAAGTATGGAAAATTTGAAATTGCAGGAAAAGGGACAATACTACTTGATGAGATAACAGGAATACCTTCAAATTTACAGCAAAAACTTTTAAGGGTTATTCAGGAAAGGGAATTTCAGCGAGTTGGCGGGAATGAAACTATAAAAGTTGAGGCAAGATTTATAGCGACCACGAATCTTAACATAATTGAAGAAGTTAAAAAAGGAAATTTCAGAGAGGACTTGTATTACCGACTTAGTGTCTTTGTTATAGAAGTTCCTCCACTCAGGGAAAGGCGGGAAGATATACCTCTTCTTGCTAATTACTTTTTGAAAAAATACAGCAGGGAAATGAAAAAAAATGTATCAGCCATATCAGATTCAGCCATGGAAATTCTTGTTAATTACGATTATCCAGGAAATGTAAGGGAGCTTCAAAATATAATAGAAAGGTGTGTCATACTTTCAAAAGGAGGAATTATAACACCTGATCTTTTACCTGAGAATTTAAAATCAGGGAAACGGGATATTGACGATTTTAATATACCAATAGTTAGTGAAAATCTTGCTGAAGCAAGAAGAAAAGTTATAGAAGCTTTTGAAAAGAAATTTTTAATTGAACTCTTAAAGAAAAATCGTGGTAATGTGTCCTTGAGTGCAAAGTCCGCTGGCGTCACTAGGCAGAATTTAACATACTTGCTCAAAAAATATAACATTGATCCGAAATCCTTCCGCTGATGATAAAATTCCCTCCCTTAGTGAATGTAAAATTTTATTTACCTGACTTAAAAGCGTAGTTTTACATCTCTGCACGAGATATGCTTAAATATAAAAATTTTGGATAAAAAATTTCTTGGCACAGGATTTGAATTTCTAACTTTTCTGAAAAATTTTTCTACGGCTGGAAAAACACAAATTTTTAAATTTAATGGTTGGTAGGAAAATAACACGCAGGGATTTTATCAAAACTGTTGGATTTTTCATCTCTTCCGCGATTATTGCAAGTGGGTGTCGGCGCATCCCAGTGCAAAAGATCGTACCTTATGTTGAGAAACCTAAAGAGATCACGCCAGGTGTTCCGCTTTGGTATGCTTCAACATTTTTTGATGGGCTTGAATATTGTAGTATCACTGTCAAGACGATCGAAGGGAGACCTATAAAAATTGAAGGGAATGAGCTTTCCACCGTAACTTTTGGTGGCACAAGCCCGAGGGTTCAAGCATCAATTCTTGGACTTTATGATTCAGATAGAGCGAAGGAGCCAATGATTAGCAGAAAAAGGGTGGAATGGAAGGAAATAGATGCTGAAATAATTGAAGAACTTAAAAAGATCAAAGAAAACCGTGGGAAAATAAGAATTCTTTCTCAAACTATAATCAGCCCATCGACAAAGAAAATTCTATCAGATTTTGCAGATTATTACCCGAACACTGAACTTATAATTTACGATACATGCTCTGCTTCCGCCGTTCTTGAGGCAAACAAAAAATGTTTTGGGATACAAGCAATTCCTGATTATATGTTTGACAAAGCAAACATTGTGGTAAGTTTTGGCGCTGATTTTCTTGGCACTTGGATTTCCCCAGTTGAATATGCATATAAATACTCTCTTGCGCGCAAGCCCGAGGAAAATTTGGCGAGAAATAAAATCTTAAAACATATCCAATTTGAGTCCCGACTTTCGCTTACGGGAAGTAATGCTGACATAAGGGTTCCAGTAAAACCATCAGATGAAGTAAAAATTATCTTGGGTTTGCTTAACAATCTTCTTAAGATTTCATCAAACAATGGGAAACTTGGGGATATTATAGGAGATAAGATGAGCTCGGAACACAATGAAGTTTTATCAAAAATTGCATTGGAGCTGTGGGCAAATAGGAGTAAATCCATTGTTATTTCAGATTCAAACGATATAAATGTTCAAATTTTAATAAATGCGATAAATTTGATACTTAACAACTATGGAAACACAATTGACCTTAATAACCCGTGCTATTTAAGGCAGGGGATTGATTCGGGAGTTTACAGATTGATTGAGGAGATGGAAAACGGCGAAGTAAGTGCGCTGATACTTTACCATGTAAATCCTGTTTATAGTTTTCCTGAGCCTGAAAGATTTGTTAACGCTTTGAGAAAGGTTCCTTTGACGATTTCAATTTCAAATTATTTTGATGAAACCGCAGAGCATGTTAAATATTTTTGTCCAGATCATCATTACCTTGAATCATGGAACGATGCGGAGCCAAAGAAGGGGCATTACAGTTTTTCACAACCTGTTATTGGCAATCTTTTCAACACAAGGCAAGGACAGGAAAGTTTTTTGCTCTGGATGAATAGGTCGGCAGATTACTTAACATATATGCAAGAGCATTGGCGTGAAGATATATTGAAGGTTAAAAATGAAGAAGATTTCAAAAGGATTTGGATTGAATGTCTTGAGAAGGGGGTATATGAGGTTAAAACTTCAAATAAAAGTGTGCGGAAATATAGACCAACTTATGAAATTATTGCTGATGCTGTAAACTCGCTTAAACCTAAATTGAAGAGCTTGGATGGAAAAATTGAACTTATTTTATATCAGGATATTTCTGTTTCGGATGGAAGATACGCAAATAATCCATGGCTTCAAGAGTTACCGGACCCAATTACAAAAGTTTGTTGGGATAATTATGTTAGTGTTTCCCCTGAATTTGCGCTTGAAAATAATTTGAAGCAGGGTGATGTCGTAAAATTATCTTACGGAAGATATGCGGTCGATTTACCTATTTTCATTCAACCGGGTCAAGCTTATGGAACATTTGCAGTTGCCCTTGGATATGGAAGATGGAGGGCTGGTAAAATAGGGAATGGTGTTGGCGCTAATGCTTTTCCATTTATCATTTATGAGGATGGGACATTTAGATACTCTGCAACTGTTGGTAGGGACTTTGCTGATGGGGTGAGGTTTGAAAAAACGGTCAAAAGTTATAAGCTTGCTCAGACACAACTTCATTCCGAGCTTGAGGGGAGACCCATAATTAAAGAAATGACGCTTGAGGATTTAAAAAATGGCAAGCTTGCAAGGGATCATACAGGTGAAGGATTGTCATTCTATCCAGAGCACAAATATCCCATTCATCATTGGGGTATGGTTATCGATCTTAATGCATGTATTGGATGTGGGGCTTGTGTTATAGCGTGCCAGGTTGAGAATAATATCCCTGTTGTTGGGAGGGAGGAGGTTTTAAATGCAAGGGAGATGCACTGGATAAGAATTGATAGATATTATTTGGGTGATCCCAAAAATCCTAAAGTTGTTTTTCAACCGATGATGTGTCAACATTGTGACAATGCGCCGTGTGAAGCGGTATGCCCTGTTTCTGCAACTATGCACAGCAGCGAGGGCATCAGCCAACAAATTTATAACAGGTGTATTGGCGTTAGATTCTGTCTTAACAATTGTCCTTATAAAGTTCGCAGATTTAACTGGTATGATTACACTGGGGCTGATAGCTTTTCTGGAAATGAACATATAATTGCTATAATGGACGATGAAATTGAGAGGATGGTTTTAAACCCTGATGTAACTGTGAGGTCAAGGGGTGTTACAGAGAAATGCACATTTTGTATCCAGCGAATTCAGGCAGGGAAGTTAAAGGCGAAGATGGAAAACCGTAAACTTAAAGATGGGGAGATAAAAACAGCATGTCAGCAAGCATGTCCAACAAAGGCAATAGTTTTTGGAGATTTAAATGACCCTGAAAGTGAAGTCTCAAAAAAATTTAAAAGTCAAAGACTTTATTTTGTCCTTGAGGAATTAAACACAAAACCAGGCGTGGGTTACCTTGCAAAAGTAAAGAACAGTAAGACATGAAATTTGTATCACACTTGAGAGAGCCATTAATTCTCGGAGTGAAAAATTATAAGCAAGTAACGGATGATCTTTGTGTCAATGTTGAATCAAAACCTGGTAAATACTGGTATATTGCGATAGGGATATCATTATCAGCTTTTTTGATCGGGGTTATCTCAAGTTTTATCACTATTTATGAAGGGATCGGCACTTGGGGTTTGAATAAGACGGTGAATTGGGCAATGGATATAACAAATTTTGTTTGGTGGATAGGAATTGGTCACGCTGGGACTTTTATATCCGCAATACTGCTAATTCTCAAACAAAGGTGGAGAACAGCTGTAAGCAGGACTGCAGAAGCTATGACGATTTTTGCAGTTATGTGCGCTGGTTTCTTTCCACTTATACATATGGGGAGACCATGGCTGTTTTTCTATATAATTCCCTATCCTAACACCCGTGGTCCTTTGTGGGTGAACTTTAACTCCGCTCTCGTTTGGGACTTTTTTGCCATTTTCACTTATTTCACAGTGTCCCTTCTATTCTGGTACACAGGGCTTATACCAGACATCGCTACATTGAGGGACAGGACAAAATCAAGATTGAGAAGATTTGTTTATAATGTGCTTAGTTTTGGGTGGAGTGGCTCGTTAAAGCAGTGGCACAGACATGAAGTATTATCAACTATACTTGCAGGTCTTGCTACACCACTTGTTGTATCCGTTCATAGCATAGTCAGCCTGGACTTTGCAACTTCTGTGATTCCTGGCTGGCATTCAACTATATTTCCACCCTATTTTGTCATAGGGGCTATCTTCTCAGGATTTGCAATGGTTCAAACTCTTGTGATTATTATGCGAAAAGTTTTTAAGCTCGAAAATTACATAACTTTGAAGCATATAGAGACAATGAATAAAATGCTTCTCTTGACAGGCTCACTTGTTGGTATAGCCTACTTTACAGAGATATTTATGGCCTGGTATTCAAATAATCCATATGAGTTTTCCGTGGTTCTTAACAGAATAAAAGGTCCATATAGATGGCTTTATTGGCTCATGCTTCTTTTCAATGCTATCTTTCCTCAACTTTTCTGGTTGAAAAGGGTGAGGACAAGTATTTTGGCAACATTTATCATATCAATCCTTATAAATGTAGGGATGTGGCTTGAAAGATTTGTGATAATTGTAACTTCCCTTCATAGAGATTATCTTCCATCAAGCTGGACAATTTATATCCCAAGCATAGTTGAGATTGGTTTATTCATTGGGACGCTCGGATTTTTCTTTACAGCTTTTCTTATCTTTGCGAAGTTTTTCCCTGTTGTTTCCATTGCTGAGATTAAATCAATTTTTAAAGTTTCAAGTGAGGTGGTAAAAGGAGATGGGAAACCTGTTAAAGACAATAAGCCTGTTGAATTGCCGAGGTTTTCAAGTTTTCGGGGGCAGCAGTTTATGATTATTTATAACGACGAGAACAAATTAATCGAAGGATTGAAAAAATTTGTAAGTTTGAACTTTAAAGTTGTTGATGTATTTACACCATTTCACATTCATGGAGTTGATGAAATTTTAAATTTGAAAAAAACAAGGCTACCAAAGGTTGCTTTCTTTGCTGGTTCCATCGGTGCTGTTACAGGTTTTGTGTTTCAGTCGTGGGTTCATGCTCTTGACTGGCCAATGAATTTTGGCGGTAAACCTTATTTCTCGTTCCTTTCTTTTATCCCAATTACATTTGAGTTAACGGTGTTATTCTCAGCCCTTGCCTCTGTTTTCTCATTTTTCTATAGAAGTAAATTGTTTCCAGGAGTAAAAAGCCGTAATCCGATTATAGATGATGCAGGCGATAAATTTGTTGTGTTGATTGATTTTGATGAATTTAGCTTGAGGAGGGAGATAATAGATAAATTATATGAAATTGCGTTTGAAACTGGGGCAATTGAGATTAAAATCAAGCAAGAGAAATGACATGAATGCAAAATTTAAAATAACTTTTCTAATTTTGGCTTTGTTCCTTATATCTTGCAAAGATTCCAAGAAACCAAATTTTGAATATGCCCCAGATATGGCGCATTATTTACCTTATCCATCTTACTCTGAAAACCCAAAGCTTCCGTTGGGTAGATCAGCACTTACACCTGTGGAAGGAACTGTACCCCGTGGGCATAAACCATTTCCATATCCAAATGATATAGATGGTTTTGAAAGAGCTGGAAGAGAACTTAAAAATCCATTTGCTTCAACTCAAAGTGTTCTGGCTGAGGGGAAACGGCTATACGATATATACTGTAGTGTTTGTCATGGTGAAGCTGGCAGGGGAGATGGACCTGTCACAAAAAGTGAACAATTTCCAAAGTTAACTACCATGGATTTGACATCTGAGGTGGTCAAAAATCTTTCCGAGGGTCAGATTTATTTTGTCATAACTCATGGTTTTGGTCTAATGAACTCATATGGCGGTGTGCTAACCCCGGAGGAAAGATGGGAAATTGTATCCTATGTGCGTTATTTACAAAATCTTTCTGAAAGTCAACCTGTTCAAAGGGATACTTTATCAAAACCTAAAATTTCCGCTTCTTTGGATTTTTACCCGAGAGGCAAGGTGGGAAACAGAGATATGATAATAATAGCGATTGCATTTTTGCTGGTGACTGCGGTTATTACTTTGCTTAGAAAAAATTATTTAGCTCTGATCTTTTTAACTTTAATTCCTGTTGTTATCTATCTTGGCGTCCAATTTTTTAACTTTTTAGCATCTTTTGGGAGGCAGGAAGGTTATCAACCGGAGCAGCCTATAATATTTTCGCACAAAGTTCACGCTGGTGAATATAAAATTAACTGCCTTTATTGTCATTTTGCAGCTGAAAAAGGTCCTGTTGCTGGGGTTCCATCCGTTGAAACATGTATGAATTGTCACAAATTTATAACGGAGGGAAAAAATACGGGAGAGGTAGAAATAAAAAAGGTTTTTGAAGCGTTCTCAAATTCAGAACCAATAAGGTGGACAAAGGTTAACTTTCTCCCTGCGCACGTTCGCTTCAGTCACGCTCAGCATGTTAAGGTTGGGAAAATAGACTGCCAGAGATGTCATGGTCCTGTTGAGCAAATGGATGTTATGAAGCAGTTTTACTCACTTTCAATGGGGTGGTGTATAGATTGTCATAGGAAAGCTTCAATTGATTTGAGTAACAGATATTATGGCATAAAAGCTAACCAAAAGATCACTGTAGTTGATGTTAATAAACTTGATTGTCAAACATGTCATTACTAAACAAAAGTTTTGCATCGGACATGAATATAAATAACTACGCACCGTCTGAGAGATTTAATTTTACAAGAGGGCTTAGGATTTTCGTTTTTGTTTTAATTTTAATTGGGATTGTCTCATTATCATACGCTGTTTTAAATGGATATCCGTTAAAGAGGATACTCGTAGCGATTTTTGTTAACAATTTTTATTTCTTGAGCATTTCATTCGCTGGAACTTTCTTCATAGCAGTTCAATATCTAGCTGGCACAAGTTGGTATGTTTGTTTTAAGCGTGTTCCCGAAGCGATCTCTTCATATTTCCCCGTAGCTGGTTTAGTTATACTTGCGCTTTGCATTGATCCTGGCAGAATTTATCCATGGGTTCATTCCGCTGAATTAAGTGTAAAGTTCCCAAATAAATTTTTATATCTTGAGCCAGGTTTCTTCACATTTCGTACAGTTATATATATTTTGCCTTGGGCTATCCTTTCAAGTTTAATAAAGAAAATTTCATTGAGACTTGATATAAGTGGAGATGTTAAGTTATTAAAACATGGAGTTCTTTACTCGTCGGCGTTTGTTGTCTTCTCTGCGATCACTACTTCAACATCAAGTTGGGATTGGCTTATGTCGATTGAACCGCACTGGTATAGCGCTCTCTTTGGGTGGTATAATTTTGCGGGGATGTTTTTAAGTGGCGTTGCCTCAATGACAATTCTCGTTTCGTTTTTAAAGGCACGTGGTTATTTGAGCCTTCTTAATGAAAATCATCTCAATGACCTTGGGAAATATGTTTTCAGCCTGAGCATCTTTTGGGCATATTTGTGGTATTCACAATTTTTTATAATCTGGTATGGTAATATACCCGAAGAGGTATCTTACTTTTTTAAGAGGGCACATGACTACGAGGTTATCTTTTACGGAAACATCATAGCAAATTTCGGGATACCTTTCTTTTTGCTCTTAAGTAAAAAATCTCGTCAGAGGGTTGTTTATCTTGTTGGGGCATCATTAGCCATTTTGGTGGGGCGTTGGTTTGATTTGTACTTGATGGTTGCCCCAGGAATTAGTGAAGCCAAATCAATCCCCGACATTTTTGAGATTGGGATGTTCGTTGGTTTTCTTGGGGTATTTATGCTGGTTGTCTTCAGATTTTTGTCAAGCAATAATTTAATACCGTCGGGTCATCCATACTTTAAAGAAAGTTTAAATCACACTTAAACTCGAAATTTTTAAACCTCTTAGAAATTTGGTTAAATTAAACAAAAAACTTCAACACCAAATGATTTTGTTGATTTTATCACTTCTATCGCTCTTCGTAAATCAAGGATATGTTTACGCTGGTGATATAAAGGGAAAGGTTTTGATTCAAGGAGGGAAAGGGGTTAAGGATGCAGTTGTTTATATAGATGAGGTACCGGGGGGAAAATTTTCACCGCCAGGCGAACCCGCTGTGATGGATCAACGGAATTTAAGATTTATTCCCCATGTTTTACCAATTCTTGTCGGGACTACAGTTTATTTTTTAAATAATGACAATGTCTTGCACAATGTTTTTTCGCCAGATGTATGTCCTGGTGAGCTGGATTTGGGTACATGGTTTAAAGGTGATGTTAAAAAATATACATTTACAAAGCCATGCATTGTGACAATACTTTGCAATGTTCATCCAGAGATGGAAGCTTATATAGTTGTTCTTAAAACGCCCTACTTTGCGGTCACCGATAGGGGAGGGAATTTTACTATCAAAGATATCCCACCCGGTGAGTATACATTAAAAGTTTGGCATGAAAAACTGAAGGGAAAAGATATAAAAGTTAAGGTTCCCGAAAAAGGATCGGTTTATATTAATTTAATATTGAGCCGATAATTCAAGATGATTTCTTTCTTACGGAGTTTTTTCTGCGTTTCGTTGAATTAAGCTTCTTAAGGATAAGAAGTGCTACCAGTATTAATGTCCCAAATGGGAGAAGCAGTACAAGAATATATTTCCAATTTATCTTTCCATTGAGGGGTTGCCGGCGCCCTTCTTCAACGATCTCATCAAGATATTCGGACAGATACCGAGGTCCTTTTGATTCCTTCATACCGTTTGTTAATCTATGATTTTTTTGTTATTTGGTTTTAATTTAGCAAAAATTTTGAGATTTTTGAAGTGATTCAAATCAAGATTTTGATTTTTGGGGGGTAATTTTTAAATTTTCAAAGCAAATTAACAACAAAAATAGGTGATAAATGGCGGTAAAAATTTCTCCCACCGAAGTTCACAGCACCTTAGCAAAGCACATACTTGCTGATGGATTTGAAATGGTTCTTGACCTTAAGAGAAGCCAAGGCAGGCGCCTTGTCGATGCAAAAACGGGAAAAACATATTTAGATCTATTTTCATTTTTTGCTTCTTCAGCTCTTGGTATGAACCATCCGAAAT